>Ga0209253_10000951_pt1 | contig 25340 bp, 22 predicted proteins | sample FrelakmetBRP12BR_FD_187145 | JGI IMG/M metagenome (GOLD analysis project Ga0209253, IMG submission 187145) | Freshwater lake sediment microbial communities from the University of Notre Dame, USA, for methane emissions studies - BRP12 BR (SPAdes)... | ecosystem: Environmental > Aquatic >...
TGCGAAATCCGAAGTGGTGTGGTCGGCGGCGACGACGACCGCGACCGGATGGGACTCGGTGCCGCAGTTGATGGACCAGTTCGTCCGGCTGATCGTGGATACGTTGAAGCAGGACGGCGTGATCTAGCCGCGCAGACAGAGCCGGCCTTGCGGCCGGCCGGTCGCGTGCCCGGTTGAACAGGGCGAGTTCGTGATCAATTCCAACGGGAGGTGTGAGATGGGTCGCGTGATTTTTCTGATGTCCCTTGCGGTGACTGCAGCGCTGGCCACGTCGGAGGCGGCGGCGCAGGTTCGCGTCCAGTACGGTCGCGTCACGAATGTCCAGACGACGACCGTGAACGATTCGACGTCGCAGAACGTCGGCACCGTGATCGGCGGCGGCATCGGCCTGGTGTCGGGCAGCGGGCAGTCGGGCAGCAACCGCGCGCTGCGTGGCATCACCGGCGCGGCGGCTGGCCGCGGCGTGGGGACACTGGCGGGACGCTCGCAGGCGTTCGAGTACACCGTGCTGGTCGACGGCATGACGACCGTGCGGGTGGTCTCCGATCAGGCCGGCAAGCGCGTCGGCGACTGCGTCGCGGTCGAGCAAGGCCAGTTCGCGAACATCCGCCTCGTGCCCGAGAGCCGCTGCGCGCCACGCGCGCAAGCCGCGCCGGCCAAGGCGGCACCCGCCAAGGCCGCGCCGGCGCCCGCGGCTGACGTGCAGCAGGCTTCGGCGTGCGAGCAGGCGAAGGCGCAGTTGCTCGCCGCCAACACCGACGAAGAGTTCGAGCGGGCCGAGCGGCGCATGCGCCTGCTCTGCGGCGAGTAATTCGCGCCATGGTTGCTTCCGTGCTGCGCGCCGAGTTGGCCGCAGCCGGTCGCTCCGGGCGTCACCCACGGCCCGACGGACCGCACCTAGAGACGCTGCGCCGAGCCACAACGAAACGGAGAGAAATTTCATGAACAAACAAAGACGCGATGTTCTGATCGCCGGCGCGGGCCTCGCGGTCCTGACCGTCGCAGCGGCCGGTTGCACGACGACGTCCGGCACGGGCGGCGACCCGGCGGCACAGCGGCAGTCGATCGACTCGGCTGCCGACAGCGCGCTGTCGCGGCTCTATGCGCAGCAGCCGGGCACGAGTGAGCTCGTCGCTTCCGCGCGCGGCATGCTCGTGTTCCCGGTCTTCGTGCAGGCTGGCTTCATCTTCGGCGGCGGCAGCGGGCATGGCGTGCTGCGCAAGGGCGGCAAGTCAGCCAGCTATCACAGGATGACCGAAGCGTCGGCGGGACTGCTGGCCGGGGCGCAGTCCACGGCGGTGTTCATCCTCTTCATGACCGACGAGGCACTGCGGCGCTTCGAAGCGAGTAACGGCTGGACTGTCGGCGCCGATGCCGCGATTTCGATGATCAACGTCGGCGCCAATGCCCGCGTCTCGACAACGACCGCGCAGCAGCAGGTCATCGGCTTCGTGATGACCAACGCGGGCCTCATGGGCAACCTGAGCCTCAACGGCAACCGCATAACGCCGCTCAACATCTGAGCCGGCGTCCCCGCCTTGTCGCGCCCTCAGATCGGGCGCGACAGCGGGGCAGCGCACGAGCAGTCGCCTGGCTGTGAGATTGCAGGTCACTCGTCGGTCACGGCAGCCTCTTAACTTGAAGCGTCACCAGCCGAGGCAAGCGAGCCATGACAACAAGTAGCGCAAAGAGCGGCAAACGCAAACCGGTCCTGGCGGACCTCGGACTCCAGGGCGGCGGCGCCCATGGAGCCTTTACCTGGGGAGTCCTCGACCGCCTGCTGGAAGAGCCCTGGCTGACTTACGACGGCATTTCCGGAACGTCCGCGGGGGCGATGAACGCGGCCGTGATGGTCGACGGTTACGCGGCCGGCGGCGCCGACGGCGCGCGGCAGGCGCTGGAGCGCTTCTGGAAGGCGGTTTCCGACGCTGCCGTCCTCAGCCCGTTCCGGCGCGGCCCCATGGAAGTCATGACCGGCAACTGGACGCTCGACTACTCGCCGATGTTCATGGTGGCCGACGTCGCGGCGCGCGTGGTTTCGCCTTACGACATCGCCCCCCACAGCGCCAACCCGCTCGAGCAGATCCTGGAGAACTGCATCGACTTCGAGCGGCTGAGGCAGGCCCCGATCAAGCTGTTCGTCACGGCCACCAACGTCCGTACCGGGCGCGGCCGCCTGTTCCGCAATGCCGACGTGTCCCCCGATGCCTTGCTCGCGTCGGCGTGCCTGCCGACGATGTTCCAGGCGGTGGAGATCGACGGCGAGGCGTACTGGGACGGCGGCTACTCGGGCAACCCGTCGATCGCGCCCCTGATCCGCGAGTGCATTTCGCGCGACACGATCCTCGTGCAGATCAATCCGATCGAACGGCCGGGAACACCGCGGACCGCACGCGAGATCCACAACCGGCTCAACGAGATCGCCTTCAACTCGACGCTGATCAAGGAATTGCGCGCCGCCGCGATGCTGCGGCGAGTGGTCGACCCGGGCACCGGAGACGGCGCGGCGCTCGCGAAGATGCGACTGCACCGGATTTCCAGCGACGTGATGCTCTCGCTCGGCTACTCGTCGAAGATGCTGGCCGAGTGGGACTTCTTCGTGATGCTGCGCGACGCCGGCCGCGAGGCCGCCGACGCGTTCCTGCAGGGACACGGCAAGGACTTGGGCGTGCGCTCGTCGCTCGACCTCGACGAGTTCCTCGAAGGGGTCTGAGGCCATGGGGTTGCTTGGCATCCTGCTGGCGCTGATCGTCCTGATGTGGCTGTCGTTCCGCGGCTGGAGCGTGCTGCTGCTGGCGCCGGCCGCCGGCTTGCTGGTGACGGCTTTCTCGTCCGAACCGCTGCTGGCGCACTGGACGCACACGTTCATGGGCTCGGCGGCCGGCTTCGTGGGCCAGTTCTTTCCGCTGTTCCTGCTCGGCGCGCTGTTCGGCAAGCTGATGGAGGACAGCGGATCCGTGTCGGCGATCGCGCGCTTCCTCAGCGAGAAGCTCGGCGCGCGCCGCGCGATCCTCGCGGTCGTGCTCGCCGGAGCGCTGGTGACCTACGGCGGCGTCAGCCTGTTCGTGGCGTTCTTCGTCATCGGGCCGATGGCCGAGGCGCTGTTCCGGGAGGCCGATATCCCGCGGCGCCTGATGCCGGCCGCGATCGCGCTGGGCACGACGACGTTCACGATGACCGCGATGCCGGGCACGCCGGCGATCCAGAACGCGATCCCGATGCCGTTCTTCGGCACCACGCCCTTTGCGGCGCCCGGCATCGGCCTCGTCGCTTCGCTGATCATGCTGACGTTCGGGCTGGCGTGGCTCCGGTTCGCCGAAGCCTCCGCGCGGCGCTCCGGCGGAGGCTTCGCCGACGGAGCAGCGGCTGCCGTGTCGGTGACCGACGACCCGCTGGTTCGCGAACGGGCGACGACCGCCGGCACGTTCGATCCGCCGGAAGCGGCCAGGGGCAAGCCGAGTGCCGACGAGCCCGGCATCGGAACGGCGCTTGCGCCGCTGGTGGTGATGATCGGCGTGAACCTGCTGATGTCGTTCCTCGTCCTGCCGCGGCTCGACTTCGGCTTCGCGGACGACGAACACTGGCAGTCGCTCTCGGTGCCAGCTGCGAGCGGCGTGTGGTCGGTACTCGTCGCGCTGGCTTGCGCGATGGTGGTCCTTCTGCTGCTGAACCGCCGGCGCCTGGCGTCGGTCCGCGAGTCGATGGATGCCGGCGCCAACGCCTCGGTGCTGCCGGTGCTGAGCGTGGCCAGCCTGGTCGGCTTCGGCGCGGTCGTCGCAGCGATGCCGGCGTTCGCGGACGTGCGCGACTGGATCCTCGGGATCGAAGGCGGCCTGCTGGTTTCGCTGTCCGTCTCGGTGAACGCACTGGCGGCACTGACCGGGTCCGCGTCCGGCGGCATGACGATCGCGCTCGATGCGCTGGGCGCGACGTACCTTGCGCTCGCCGAGCAGCAGGGCGTCAATCCCGAACTCCTGCATCGGATCGCCGCGATCGGCGCCGGCACGCTGGACAGCCTGCCCCACAACGGCGCCGTCGTGACGCTGCTCGCGGTGTGCCGCTCGTCGCACCGCGAGAGCTACTTCCACATCGCCATGACCGCCATCGTCGGCCCGATCGTCGCGCTGGCTGCCGTGATCGTGCTCGCGGGAATGTTCGGATCGTTCTGACCATCGGTCCTTTCAAATCCTCCGATAGACAAGGGAGATCGTGAATGTTCCTCCAGTCGTTGACTCGACACGAACGATGGGTCGCACTGATCCTGCTCGCGATGGCAGGGGGGTGGCTGCTGCCGTCGATCCAGCAGCCGGCCGAATACCACGACTTCGCCGATCGCAGGATCCTCCTCGGAATCGCCAACGCGGGCGATGTCCTGTCCAACGCCGCGTTCGCCGTGGTCGGGCTGTACGGACTTATCCAGCTTCGGCGCGGTCGCCGGCAACTCGGCCCGGCGGTGCAAGCGAGCCTCCTTGTCTTCTTCGTCGGCCTGGTGTTGACCGCGCTGGGGTCCGCCTACTACCACCTCGATCCGACCAACGCGACCCTCGTGCTGGATCGACTGCCGATGACCATCGCGTTCGCGGGCGTGTTCGGCGCCGTGGTCGCGGAGCGGGTCAGCACGCGCGGCGGGTTTGCGTCACTGGCGGTGATGCTGGCGCTCGGCCTGGCGAGCGTCGTCTACTGGAAGTACACGGATAACATCGCACCGTATGCGGCGGTCCAGTTCGGGGGGATGGCCGGCGTCGTGGCACTGCTCGCGACGACGCCGCGCGGCGCCGAGGCACTGCCGTGGTGGGGCCTGATCGCGTGGTACGCCTTGTCGAAGCTGCTGGAACTCGGAGATTCGGCCGTCTGGCATGCCTCGGCCGCTGTCGTCGCGGGCCACCTGCTGAAGCACCTCGCCGCGGCAATGGGGGGCCTTGTCATCGCGCACGCGCTGCGCCGGCCGGCGCCGGCATCGCTGCCGCATCGAACCGTGGACCGCGCCGGGGCGGCGGCCGGCCGAGACAGCCGCTGACGTCGGCGAGGCACTCCGCGCACGGCGCACCGTTGCGCCGGGCCTGCCGCGTCGGCCCCGCGGCTACGGCCCCGCGAAGGGCTGCGCGTCCGCGTCGTCGGGCCGGAAGGTCGACAGCAGCGCTTCGAGTCGCACCGGCACTCCCGCCGTTGACGGCGCCACGAGCCGGCGTCCGCTCGCGGTCGATGGCCGGTCGATGCTTTCCTCGACGCGGGCGAGCAGGTAGGGAAAGAACGGGTTCGACGGCAGCCGCGTCAGGAAGTCCTGATCGACGATGAGCGCGCCGCGTTCGCCCCGCGCATCGAGCGCGCCGAGGTTCAGCCCAAACTCCAGGCCCGTCTTCGGATCCGGGTGCGTTCCGTAGAGCGGGTCGTCCGGCGGGATCGGGATGGCCAGGTGCGACAGCGAGAAGATGCCGGGCGGATAGGGCAGCCCGAGCGGCTTGTCCACGGCGGTCAACTGGCCGGGCGCAATGCTGCGCTCGAGGGTCGCATCGGTGTCGTCACCCGCGTTGACGATCGCGGTGAAGCGATACGCCTGCGGTGCGGCCGGTGTCAGCCGATCCAGCGCAACGTAGGCCGACGGACGCAGCAGGGGCCCGAACTTGACGGTCCGGTTCACGTCGAACAGCACGATCTCGCTGCCATTGTCCGGCAGGAATGAATACAGGGCGGTGAGGATCGCCGGCGTGCTGACGGTGAAGTCGATCACCGACTGGAATGTCAGCACCGGCGGGATTGTCTCGAGCCGGCCCGAGCGGGCCAGTTGCTGAATCTGCTGCTGAAGGGCATCGGTCAGCAGGTACGACTGGCGTGCGCCGTTGACCGGAAACGAGTTGTACTTGAACGGGTTGAACTCCGGCACGTTGCTGAGCCAGGCGGCACTGGCGAACGGCGGCAGCACGGCCGGCAGGCCCGCCAACCCTGCGTAGCGGGCGAAGCGCGTGATGCCGATCATCGGCGTGAACAGCGTCAGGTGGTCAGCGCGCGGCAACTTCGGGTCTTCGATCGCGTCGAGCGCGTACTTCACGGCCAGCGCGCCACCGTTCGAGAATCCGGCGAGGTGCAGTGGCGCGGGCGCCGGCACCCGGCGTCGCGCCTCGCGGACCGCGAGCCGGGTCGCCGCGCTCCAGTCTCTCCAGCGCACTTCCGAAAGGCCGGCGGGCACGGTGCCGTGGCCGGGCATGCGGATGCCGACCGCCACGAAGCCCCTCTCCACGTACCGTCGAGCGACGTGCCGAAGGCTGTAGGGCGAGTCCGTGAGCCCGTGCAGCAGAACGACGACGCCCTTCGGCGGACCGGACGGTTCCATCACATAGGAGCGGTTCCAGTCCTGCGTGAACCGCGGCGGATAGACTGGGCTTCCTTCGAAGTAACGGTTGTACGGGACGCGCGCATCGGGCTCGAGACGCTGCGTCACGTTGGCGCGGACGTCGTCGAAGATCGCCTGTTCCTGGGCGAGATACCGTTTCCAGTCGGCCGCGTCGAGTTCATCGGCGCTCAGTTCGACGGGAACGTGCGTGTGCCACGGCTGCAGCGCGGGCCCGCGCATCGCGCGAACCGACCGGATCCCGAGCGCCACGACGGCTACGAGCAGCAGCGCGAGGAACAGCCAGGCGAGGGTGCGTTTGAGGTTCATCACTATCCAGGTCGGAACTGCGCAGGCCGGCTGCGCGCCGCACCCTGCGGGTGTGCGGCCGCCGGTAGGGTCATCGGGAAATCAGGAACACGTCGCTCGAAGCCGCCGCAGCGCCTCGTTGCTCTTCGGAAGGACGTCGCGGTTCTCGTCCGGGAAATAGCGCTCGCCGTGCGGGATGTCCGTGCTGCCGGGGGGAGGAAATCCACGAACGGCGACGACGCCCGGAGCCAGCTTCGATGCATCTATACGGCGGTTGTCGATGTCCCGCTGGCACACGAGGAGCACGCCATTGCTGCGGATCACACGTTCACGCAGTGCGATCGAGGACTCGGGCGCCGACGCCGTCAACGCGCCGGCATTCGGCGCCAGTGTGAGCACGAAGAAGCGACGGCCCTTGGGATTCTGCGAGAGCCCGCGGCTGGCCGCCTGGTCGAAACTGAACTCGTAGCCCGCGATGTAAAGCCCGCCTTCTGACGGCGCGGCAGCGGCAAGTGGCAAGGCGCACGCGATCACCAAGGTCGCGCCCAGCCGCTTGAGCCGTCGCGACATGTGTGAGGGGCTCGGATTCATCGACGGTCCTGTTCGCTGTTCCAAAGGAGGCATGATAAAAAAAACCCCGCCGAAGCGGGGTTTTTTAAGCAGCGAGGAATCGCCGTTAGCGCCGGACAGGACGCGTCCCGACAACCTCGACCTCAACGCGACGATTCGGCTGCAAGCAGTCGATGAGCTGCTGGCGATTGCGAATCTCGCCCTTGGGCGACGGATCCGGGCACTGCTTGACCGGGTTCGCCGGGCCCTTGCCTTCCGTGTAGACACGGTTCGGCTCGATGCCCTTGCTGACCAGGTAGTCTTTCACCGCCTGGGCACGCCGCACGGACAGGTCCTGGTTGTGCTTCAGTGGTCCGATGCGGTCCGTGTAGCCAACCGCGATGATGACTTCCAGGCTCACGCCAGCCAGTTTCGACACGAGGTCGTCCAGCTTCGCCTTGCCCTCCGGACGCATCACGGCCTTGTCGAAGTCGAACAGCGCGTCAGCCGCGAAAGTCACCTTCTCGCTCGTCGGAGCCGGCGCAGCCGGGGGCGGCGGCGGGGGCGGCGGAGCAGCGGCAGGCGGCGGCGGGGGCGGGGGCGGCGGTTCGCATGTCGGCGCCTTCATCAGGTCGCGATCGCACTCGCAGCCGGCGGTCCAGTTCGGGAACTTCGCGCCCTCGATCTTGGCCGCTGCAGCGCGCTCGACGCTCCAGCTTCCAGTGCGCCAGCAAAGTCCGAACGGATCCTTGACGATCACGCCACGCGCATCGATGACATACGGGCTTTCGCGCGGGTCGACGAGCTTGATGTCGGTCGCCTGGGCAAATACCAGCCCGGAAACGGTCATCAGCGCCGAGGCCACGAGGCCAAGCTTGATGCTCTTCTTCATTGGTTCTCCTCACTCGAGTCAGAGAAGACCGCCCGAAGGTGTTATCGGACGGCCAGGCACGCGCTGCGTCGCCCGGTGACTCCCGAATTTCAGGATGCCCCGGACGTGAGCAGAACTTGCCGACATCTATTCTGCCACGCTCCCACACTTGGCATCAGGTCGGCATGAGCAGAAGCTAGCAGAACCTGTCTCGCTTCGACAACACGCTGTCCGCCGACCCAGACCTCGCTGACCTGTTCGCGTCCGGCCGAGTAGACGAGGTGCGAAATGACGTCGTAGAGGGGCTGGGTTTCGGGTAGAGCCAGGTCGAAGGCCACCAGGTCCGCCTCCTTGCCGGGCTCGATCGATCCAATTCGGCGCTGCAACCCCAGAGCCCGGGCTCCGCCGAGGGTCGCGGCATCGAGCACATCGGGCGCCGGGAGCACGCTGGCGTCGCCGGCGGCGCCCTTCGCGAGCAACGCTGCCAGGCGCAGCTCCGACAGCATGTCCACCCGGTTGTTACTGGCGGCCCCGTCCGTGCCGAGGGCGAGGTTGACGCCGGCCGCCGCGGCGCGTGCGATGGGAGCGATGCCGCTGCCGAGCTTCAGGTTGGACGCCGGGCAGTGGGCGATCGAGGCGCCCCGGTCGGCAAGCAGTCCGATTTCGGCATCGTGCAGGTGAACGGCGTGGACCGCGATCAGCCTCTCCGACACCAGTCCCAACCGGTCGAGCCGGGCCAGCGGACGGCACCCGTGCTGGGCGACCGATTGGCGAATCTCGTCGTCGGTTTCGTGCACGTGGGTGTGGATCGGCAGGTCGAGTTCGTCGGCCAGCATCGCGATCCGCTGCAGCGTGGTGTCGCTGACCGTGTACGGCGCATGGGGTGCCAGCGTGAAACTCACCAGCGAGTCGTTGCGAAAGTCGTCACGGGCCGCCAGCCCCTTGCGCAGGTAGTCCTCGGCATCCGAGGCATACGTGGTCGGGAACTCGATCGCGATGATGCCCGCCACGAAGCGCATTCCCAGCGCCCGGAAGGCCCGGACGCTGGCTTCGGGGTAGAAGTACATGTCCGAGGCGCACGTCGTCCCGGATCGGAGCATCTCCAGCGCCGCCAGCCGGCCGCCGTCGTATACGAACTCGGTCGACACCAGCGCCTTCTCGAGCGGCCAGATCCTTTCCGTGAGCCAGCGCATCAAGGGCAGGTCGTCACCGACGCCGCGCAGCAGCGTCATCGCGGCGTGCGTGTGGGCGTTGACGAAGCCGGGCGTGACGGCGTGGCGGGGGAGGTGGACCACCTCGCGTCCGCGGTAGCGCCCGGCGGCAACCTCGCCCGGCAGGACCGCGACGATCTTTCCGTCGTCGATGGCGACAGCGTGGTTGTCGAGCACGAGGCCGCGCGGAACCACCGGAACGACCCAGCGGCAATGCAGGAGGGTGTCGACGTCGATCATCGGGCAGGAAGCAAGGAGCGCGCGATTACATCACACCTCTTTCGGCCTTCCTCCACGGGGTTCCGAAGCGGGGGAAACGAGGGGTCCGACTGATAAACTTTCACATTTGCCGCGCGCGTCATGCAGCGGCCTTCCGGACGGCCCATCGATGGATCAGTTTGCCAAGGAAACCCTGCCGATCTCGCTCGAAGAGGAGATGCGGCGGTCCTATCTCGACTACGCGATGAGCGTCATCGTCGGCCGCGCACTGCCCGACGTGCGCGACGGCCTGAAGCCGGTGCACCGTCGCGTGCTGTTCGCGATGCACGAACTGTCGAACCACTGGAACCGCGCGTACAAGAAGTCGGCGCGCATCGTCGGCGACGTCATCGGCAAGTATCACCCCCACGGCGACCAGGCGGTCTACGACACCATTGTCCGGATGGCGCAGGATTTCTCGCTGCGATACATGCTGGTCGATGGCCAGGGCAACTTCGGCTCGGTCGACGGCGACAGCGCCGCGGCGATGCGTTACACCGAAATCCGGCTCGCCAAGATCGCGCACGAGCTGCTCGCCGACATCGAGAAGGAGACGGTCGACTTCGGGCCGAACTACGACGGCTCGGAGAACGAGCCGCTGCTGCTGCCGGCGAAACTGCCGAACCTGCTGGTCAACGGCAGTTCGGGCATCGCCGTGGGCATGGCCACCAACATTCCGCCGCACAACCTGAACGAAGTCGTAGACGGTTGCCTCGCGTTGCTGCGCAACCCCGAAACCACGATCGACGACCTGATCGAGCTCATTCCGGCGCCCGACTTCCCGACCGCCGGGATCATCTACGGCCTCGACGGCGTGCGGGAGGGTTACCGCACCGGCCGCGGCCGCGTACTGATGCGGGCGAAGACGCACTTCGAGCAAATCGACCGCGGCTTGCGCTCGGCGATCATCGTCGACGAACTCCCGTACCAGGTGAACAAGCGGGTGCTGCTCGAGCGCATCGCCGAGCTCGTCAACGAGAAGAAGCTCGAGGGCATCTCCGACATCCGCGACGAGTCCGACAAGTCGGGAATGCGCGTGGTGTTCGAGCTGAAGCGCAACGAAGTGCCCGAGGTGGTGCTGAACAACCTGTACAAGCAGTCGCAGCTGCAGGACACGTTCGGCATCAACATGGTGGCGCTGGTCGACGGCCAGCCGCGCCTGCTGAACCTGAAGCAGATGATCGAGGCCTTCCTGTCGCACCGGCGGGAAGTGGTCACGCGGCGCACGGTGTTCGAGCTGCGCGAGGCACGCAAGCGCGGTCACGTGCTCGAAGGCCTGGCCGTGGCCCTGGCCAACATCGATGAATTCATCGCCATCATCAAGGCGGCGCCGACGCCGCCGGTGGCGAAGACCGGGTTGATGGCGCGCGCATGGGACTCTTCGATGGTGCGCGAGATGCTGACGCGGGCTGGCAGCGACATGGCGGCCTTCCGCCCCGATGGGCTGGACCTGCAGTACGGACTGCAGGGCGATGGCCTGTACCGGCTGTCGGAAGAGCAGGCCGAGCAGATCCTGCAGATGCGCCTGCAGCGCCTGACCGGTCTCGAGCAGGACAAGATCGTCAACGAGTACAGGGACGTGATGGAGAAGATCGCCGACCTGCTCGACATCCTCGCGCGGCCGTCCCGGATCACCGACATCATCGGCGACGAGCTGCTGGCGCTGAAGAGCGAGTTCGGCGACTCGCGCCGCTCGGAAATCGTGCGCAGCGCCCAGGACCTGATGACCGAGGACCTGATCACGCCCGAGGACATGGTCGTCACGCTGTCGCACACCGGGTACATCAAGAGCCAGCCGCTGGGCGACTACCGCGCGCAGAAGCGCGGCGGGCGCGGCAAGCAGGCGGCCGCGATGCGCGAGGACGACTGGATCGACCAGCTCTTCATCGCCAACACCCACGACACGATCCTCTGCTTCTCCAACCGCGGCCGCCTGTACTGGCTGAAGGTCTGGGAAGTGCCGCAGGGCACGCGCACCTCGCGCGGCAAGCCGATCGTCAACATGTTCCCGCTCACCGAGAACGAGAAGATCAACGTCGTGCTTCCGATCACGCAGTACGACGAGGAGCACTTCGTCTTCATGGCCACCGCGATGGGCACCGTCAAGAAGACCGCGCTCACCGAGTTCTCGAACCCGCGCAAGGCCGGGATCATCGCCGTGGACCTCGATCCGGGCGACTACCTGATCGGCGCGGCGATCACCGATGGGCAGCACGACGTGATGCTGTTCTCCGACGCCGGCAAGGCCGTGCGCTTCGACGAGAACGACGTCCGGCCGATGGGGCGGCAGGCGCGCGGCGTTCGCGGCATGCAGCTCGACGACCGGCAGCAGGTGATTGCGCTGCTCGTCGCCGAGGACGAGCAGCAGAGCGTGCTGACGGCGACCGAGAACGGCTTCGGCAAGCGCACGCCGATCGTCGAGTACACGCGTCACGGTCGCGGCACGAAGGGCATGATCGCCATCTCGACCAGCGAGCGCAACGGCAAGGTCGTCGCGGCAACGCTGGTGCGCGGTGACGACGAGGTGATGCTGATCACCACCGGCGGCGTCCTGATCCGCACCCGAGTCTCCGAGATCCGCGAGATGGGGCGCGCCACGCAGGGCGTGACGCTGATCGCGCTCGACGACGGCACGACGCTGTCCGGACTGCAGCGCGTTGTCGAGCGCGACACCGAAGGCGGCGGCGAGAACGGAAGCGGCGAGCCGGGCGAGGAGGGCTCCTCCGAGGCGCCGGCCGCACCTGCCGGGGGCTGACATGCGCGTCTACAACTTCTCGTCGGGTCCGGCCAAGCTGCCCGAGGAGGTGTTGCGGCAGGCCGGCGAGGAGATGCTCTCGTGGCACGGCAAGGGCTACTCCATCATGGAGACGAGCCACCGCAGCCCGGAGTTCACGTCGATCATCGAGGAGACGGAACAGCTGCTGCGGTCGCTGCTCGGCATCCCGGACGACTACAGCGTGCTGCTGCTGCAGGGCGGGGCGCACCTGCAGTTCGCCATGGTGCCCCTCAACCTGCTCGGCCCGAAGACCAATGCCGATTACCTGCTGAGCGGCATCTGGTCCGAGAAGGCCGCCGAGGAAGCGCGCCGCTTCTGCAACGTCAACGTGATCGCGGACAACGCCGCCAGTGGCCGCACCGTCGTGCCGGGCCAGTCCGAGCTGAAGCTCGATGCCTCGGCCGCGTTCGTTCACTACTGCTCCAACGAGACCATCAACGGGCTGGAGTTTTCGTACGTCCCGGATACGGGCGACGTCCCGCTGGTCGCCGACATGTCGTCGCACTTCCTGTCGCGCCCGCTCGACGTGTCGAAGTTCGGCGTCATCTACGCCGGCGCGCAGAAGAACTTCGGGCCGGCCGGACTGACGCTGGTGATCGTGCGCAACGACCTCGTCGGCCGCTGCTCGCCGCGCTGGCCGACGATGCTCGACTACCGGACGTACGCCGAGGCGCACTCGATGTACAACACGCCGCCGACGTATTCCGTCTACGTCGCGCACCTGGTCCTGAAGTGGCTGCAGGCGCAGGGAGGCGTCGAAGGCATCGAGCGCCGGAACATCGAAAAGGCTGCGCTGCTGTACGACACGATCGATCGCTCCGGCTTCTACTCGAACCGCATCGACAAGCGCGACCGCTCGCGCATGAACGTGCCGTTCTCGCTCGCCGATTCGAAGCTGGATGGCGCTTTCCTGAAAGAGGCCGAGCAGCACGGCCTGGTCCAGTTGAAGGGCCACCGGCTGGTCGGCGGCATGCGCGCGTCGATCTACAACGCCATGCCGATCGAAGGCGTGCGCGCGCTGGTCGACTTCATGCAGGACTTCGAGCGCCGCCATGGCTGATTCCCTCGACGATCGGCTCAAGCCGCTGCGCGACGCCATCGACGCCATCGACGGCAGGCTGGTCGAACTGCTGAACGAGCGCGCCCGCGTGGCCAGCGAGGTGGGCCGCATCAAGCACGAGGCCGGCGCGCCGGTGTTCCGCCCCGAGCGCGAGGCCGAGGTGCTGCGCAAGGTCGCGGCGAAGAGCGCGGGTCCGCTCGGCGAGGTCGCGCTGTCGAACATCTTCCGCGAGGTGATGTCCGCCTGCCGCGCGCTCGAACGCGAGCTGACGGTGGCCTTCCTCGGCCCGTCGGGCACGTTCTCCGAGACCGCGATGCAGAAGCAGTTCGGCATGAGCGTGAACGGATTGCCGTGCACGACGATCGACGAGGTGTTCCGCGCGACGGAAGCCGGCGGCGCCGACTTCGGCATCGTCCCGGTGGAGAACTCGTCCGAGGGCGCGGTGAGCCGGACGCTCGACCTGCTGCTCGCCACGCCGCTGCACGTGCTGGGCGAGGTGTCGGTGCCCGTGCACCACAACCTTCTGACGCGGTCCGGGTCCATGGAACGCGTCACGCGGATCTGCGCCCACTCCCAGGCGCTCGCGCAGTGCACCGGCTGGCTCAACCAGCACTGGCCGTTGGTCGAGCGGCAGGCGGTCGCCAGCAACGGCGAGGCGGCACGCATGGCCTCGGAGGACGCAACCGTGGCCGCGATCGCCGGCGAACGCGCGGCGCAGCGCTTCGGGCTGCACACGGTCGCGGCGCACATCCAGGACGATCCGAACAACCGGACCCGCTTTGTCGTGCTCGGCGCCCAGACGACGCAGCCATCGGCTCCGCCGGCGCGCGACAAGACGTCGCTGATCCTGTCGGTGCCCAACCGCGCGGGCGCGGTGTTTCACATGCTCAAGCCGCTGGCGTCGCACAACGTGTCGATGTCGCGCTTCGAGTCGCGGCCGGCTCGCGTCGGCACTTGGGAGTACTACTTCTACGTCGACGTCGAGGGCCACGCCGACGACCCGAAGGTCGCGGCCGCGCTCGGCGAACTGCAGAAGGAGTGCGCGTTCTACAAGTGCCTGGGCTCGTATCCGGCCGAGCAATGACGGAGTGACGATGGCGATGAATGCCGTGAACGAACTGCCTGCGCCCGAGCACATCCGGGCGATCGCGCCCTACCAGGCGGGCAAGCCGATCGAGGAACTGGCGCGCGAGTTCGGGCTCGATCCGGCCGCCATCGTGAAACTCGCGTCGAACGAGAACCCGCTCGGCATGCCGGAAACGGCCCGCAAGGCGATGGTCGCGGCGATGGAGGACCTCGGCCGCTACCCGGACTCCAACGGATTCGCGCTGAAGGCGGCGTTGGCCGCGAAGTTCGGCGTGCCGCTCGACTGGATCACGCTCGGCAACGGCAGCAACGACATCCTCGAACTCGCCGCCGCGGCGGTGCTGGCATCGGGCCGCAGCTGCATCTATGCGCAGCATTCGTTCGCGGTCTATGCCCTCGCCACCCAGGCGCGCGGCGCGCGGGCCATCGTGGTCCCGGCGCGCGCGCTCGGGCACGACCTCGAAGCGATGGCGGCGGCGGTTGCCGAGGACACGGCGCTGATCTACGTCGCAAATCCCAACAATCCGACCGGGACGTACCTGCCGGCGGCCGCGATCGAGTCGTTCCTGCAGCGCGTGCCATCCCGCGTCGTGGTCGTGCTCGACGAGGCGTACAACGAGTACCTGCGCCCGGAGTTGCGCACGGATTCCGTGGCCTGGGTCCGGCGCCACCCGAATCTTCTGGTGTCACGCACGTTCTCGAAGGCGTTCGGCCTCGCGGGCCTGCGCGTCGGGTACGGCATCGCGCAGCCGGCGCTGACGGACCTGCTGAATCGCGTGCGGCAGCCGTTCAACGTGAACGCCGCCGCGCAGGCCGCCGCGGTCGCGGCGCTCGCCGACGAGGATTTCCTCGCCCGCAGCTATGCGCTGAACCTGAGCGGCCTGCAGCAGCTGACGCAGGCGTTCGAGGCGCTCGGGCTCGAGTACGTGCCGAGCTACGGCAACTTCGTGCTGGTGAAGGTCGGCCCGGCCGCACGCGTCTACCAGGAGCTTCTGAAGCGCGGCGTGATCGTGCGTCCCGTGGCGAACTACCAGCTGCCCGAGTGGCTGCGCGTGTCGATCGGCCTGCCCGGGGAGAACCAGCGCTTCCTCGACGCGCTGCCCGGCGCACTCGCCGCCGCGCGCTCGTGAAGCTCGCGCTGATCGGCGTCGGCCTGATCGGCGGCTCGTTCGCACGCGCGGCGCTGTCGGCCGGCGCGGTGACGAGCGTCGCCGGATTCGATGCGGATGCGGGGGCGCTGTCCGCGGCGCTCCGCCTCGGCGCCATCACTTCGGTCGCCGACTCCGCGGCAGCGGCGGTGAGGCAGGCCGACCTGGTGATGCTCGCTGTTCCGGTCGGCGCGATGGCGGCCACGATGAAGGCGATCGCGCCTCACTTGCGTGCCGACGCGATCGTGACCGACGTCGGCAGCACGAAAGGGAGCGTCGTCGCGGCGGCCCGCGCGGAACTCGGCGCTCACTTCATGCGCTTCGTGCCGGGCCACCCCATCGCGGGGCGGGAACGCCCCGGGATCGAGTCGTCGGAGGCGCGCCTGTTCGACGGCAAGCTCTTCATCGCCACTCCCGTTGCCGAGACCGACCCCGCCGCGACGGAGCGCGTCGAGGGCCTGTGGCAGCGCCTCGGCGCGCGCGTCGAGCGCATGGACGCGCAGGAGCACGACCGCGTCTTCGCGGCGGTCAGTCACCTGCCGCACCTGCTTGCGTTCGCGCTCGTCGCGCAGATCGCGCGCGAGGACGACGCCGACCGCAAGCTCTCCAAGGCCGGCGCGGGATTTCGCGATTTCACGCGCATCGCCGCATCGAGTCCGCGCATGTGGCGCGATGTCTGCATCGCGAATCGCGAGGCGCTGGCCGCTGAACTGCGGGGTTACCGGGCGCTTCTCGACGAGCTGCAGGCCGCGCTCGACGCTGGCGACGGCGATGCGATCGAAGCGGTCTTCCGCGCCGCGGCCGAGTGCCGGCGCACGCATGCGCCTCGGCTCGACGCCGAGTAACGCCCGCCTTCTTCGGCGGCTCCCCGGCCCACCCGACACCTGTCGGGCTCGAACAATCGATCCAATCCCGGGACACTGGTGATCCGGAAGGCGAGGCACTTTCGCTGAAGCAAGGCGACCGGTACTCGCTGCGTGATGAATGGCGTCCGAGCGCGCAAGCGCCCGGTCGGCTCATGACGGAGGGAAGGATCGATGCGGTCGCGCGGCTTCACCCTGGTCGAACTGCTCGTCGTCCTGACGATCGCGGCGATCCTCGTCGCCGGCGCGGTGCCGTCGCTTTCCTGGTTCATCGCCGCCTCGCGAACCGCGAACACCGCGGACACCATGGTCGCGGCGTTCGAACGCGCGCGCTCCGAGGCGGTCCGGCGCAGTGCAGTCGTGTCCGTCTGCCGCTCGCTCGATCCCTACGCCGCCGAGCCGGCGATCAGGTGCAGCAACGCGGCTGGCCTCGGCTATGCGGCCGGAGACTGGGCGTCCGGTTGGGTCATGTTCGAGAAGCGGGGCTCGACCGCCGCCGGGACCTACCAGAACGGAGTCGACGCGGTCCTGCAGCGCCAGCCGGCGGCTGGAACGGGAAAGGCGCGCCTCGTGGTGGCCGGCAACCTCCCTGGCGCGGCGGTGGCGTACGACCGTTACGGCACGGCCGCGTCGAGTGCCGGCACGTTCAGCATCGACTACCGCGACCCGGCGAACGCGGCGCTCACCGGCGCCGCCCGGTGCGTGGTCGTGGCGGCCGTCACCGGACGCATCACGGTCAAGCGCCCGGTCGCGGGGGCTTGCGGATGAGCGCCGCACGGCCGCTCCGAAGGCGCTCGCTCCCCCATGGGGGGACGGCGGCCGGTAGGTCCGCATGCCTTGCGGCATGCCGACCGGCCGCCGCGTCCGCGCATGCATGCGCGGACGGCAGTCCCAGGATCGCGACTCGCTTCGCGAGTCGCTCGGGCGCCAAGGGGGCACGATGAGCGAGCGCGGGCTTTCGATGATCGAGATCCTGGTGGCGCTCACGATCGTCGCCTTCGGAATGCTGGGCCTGCTTGGCTTGCAGGCGCGGGCCCTGAGTGTCCAGAAGGACGCCTTCCATCGCAGGCAGGCCGCCGAGCTGGTCGCGCAGCTCGCAGAGCGGATGCGCGCGAACCAGCTTGCCTTCCTGGCCGGGCGCTATGCGCTCAGTTTCGACGTGTCGGCTAGTGCGCCGTCGATCCCGCCGGCCTGCGCCGCGCCGTGCACGAGCGCGCAAGTGGCCGCGCGCGACCTCGACGAGTGGCGGATCGAACTTCGTCGCCGCATTCCGGGCGCCGCGGCGTATCTCCAGTGGGACACGGCGAGTCGAAGCGGGATCGCCGTCGCGGTGGCCTGGCCCGAGCCGCACGCCGCGGCGAGCGACGCGGTGTGCGACGCGTTGACGGCGGGCGGCGCCGTTCTTCCAGCCGGGTATCGCTGTTACCGGACTCGGGTGTTTCCATGAGCCCCCGAGCAGCCGGCAAGGTGAGGCGGCAGCTGGGCCGGACGCTGGTCGAGCTCGTCATCGCAATCGCGATCGGACTCGTGCTGATGGCCGGCGTCGGCGCCCTGTACCTGTCGTCGAGGGGCGTGTCGCGCGTGGCGCAGCAGGCGGGCAGCGCGGAAGACACGGCCCGCGTGGTCATGGCGGCGATCGGGGAGGCGATCAAGGCCGCCGGCTATGGCGAGATCGTCGGCTCCGATCACTCGGCGCAGGGGCAGACGCTGTTCGAGGGGCCGACGGTGCGGGGATGCACGGGCAGTCGCTTCGCCGATGCCTTCAACGTGCTTGCGCCCGACTACACCTGCATCGGCAGCGCGCCGGGCGACCAGGTGATGCTGCGGTTTCAGGGACGCTATGCCCTCGTCCCGATGGACGTCGCGCACCTCGCGAGCTCCGCGCTGCCCGATTGCCTGGGCGCCTCGAACGCGATGCAGGACACGTCGGCGCAGGCAGCAACCGCGCGCGCGGGCGGCAGTATCCAGCGCCGCCTCGTGCAGAGCGCCTTCGCGCTCGATCCAGCGGGCGCGGTACTGCGGTGCCACGGCAATGGCAATCCCGGCAGCCCGGCGCCCATTGCCAACGACGTGATCGAGTTTCGCGCCTTCTATCGCTTCGACGACGCGGGTTTCGCGCTGGCTGTCGGCAACCAGACGAACTACGTGCCGCTGGGAGGGACCGTTCGCGATGCCGCCTGGATCAGCGCGGCAGCGGCTGGTTCACCGGCGGACCCGTGGAGGCACGTGGTGGCCGTGGTCTTCTGCATCACGGTGGCGACCCGGGAACGAGGGACCGCCAGTCAAAGCGCGGACGCCGCGGCGACACGTTGCCCGCGGACCACGGTCGAGGCAACGGCAGGCACGACGCTGTCCGAGGCTGCGAGCGACGGTCGCATGCGGCGCACCTTCATCGAGACCTTCACGGTTCGCTCGCAGGCGACCGGCGCGCCGTCCATTTCCCTGTGATCTCCGAGGCAGACATGAGGCCGTCTTCGGGTACACGCATCGTTCAACGGCAGCGACGACGGTCCGGCGTCGTCCTGCCGGTCGTGCTGGTGGTGCTGACGGTGCTGACGGGACTGGTGATCGCGCAGATGAAGCGGACTGCGACCGACGAGCGCCTGGCGGCCAACGTGCGCGAAACGGTGATGCTCGACAACGCGGTGCAGACGACGCTGCGCTGGTGCGAGTGGCACGTCATCGAACGGCCGCGGAACACCGTCAACGTCGCCGGGACCGCCGTGACACCGGCCTGGCGAATCGCGGCGAACTGGAGCGACGCCACGTCCCTGAACTTTCCGGGCACGGCGCTGGTGCCGGGCATGAGTGGCGACCCGGCGTGCGTCATCGAAGACGCCACCTGCGAACTCCAGCCGCCGATCTCGCCGACAGGCATGGACACGAGCGGATGCAACGGCATCGACAGCCGCTGGCGCAAGTTCCGCATCACCGCGCGCGTACGGGTCGCCGCGCCGGACCTGCCCAACGGTGTCCGGGAAATGATGGCGCAGAGCGAACTGCGCCTGTTTGTCGACTAGAAGAACGCGAGGGGGATACAGTGGAAATCGCGCGGGTGTCCGGTCGGACCACGGCTGCACGGCAGACCGTCGACGCCCTGCTGGCGCTCGCGATCTGCGCGTTGACCTCCCTCCGGCCCGGCGTCGTCGCCGGCCAGGTGGCGCAGTCGCCGCTGTTCGCGCCGACGCTCGGTTGCAGCGTGAGTTGCGGCCAGCGCTGCGGTCGGGGAGCCGGCGTCTTGCCGTCGTTCTCGGCCTCGACACTGGCGGACGGCTCGCTGTTCGTGCAGAGCGGATTCTTCGCGGCGACCTGGGAAGGCTACGTGACGGCCTTCGACGCGAAGGCCTACCTCGGTTTCCTCGGCGGCCGCGGCGCCGAGCCCGCACCCACCTGGGCGGCGAACTTCCCGGCGCCTGCCGAGCGGAACATCCTGACGTCGTCGGCGCCGTCGGCGCCCGTCGCGTTCGATTGGTGCAACCTGGGCACGGACCAGCGTGCGCTGCTCGACCCGGTCTACGCGAGCGCGCACTCCTGTCCCGTTGCGCCGCCCCCGATCGTCGCCTGGCTGCGCGGCGATGCCGCGCATGAACGCCGCAACGGGGGCGCCTACCGCGACCGCCCCGGCACGGTCCTCGGCGAAGTCGTCAACTCGACCCCGCTCTTCTCCAGATCGAACGACCACGCTTACCAGCTGGCACCGGCAGCGTCGTATTCCGCCAGCGGCGTGCGCGGCCACGAGGAATATCGCCGCTACGTGCAGGCGAAGGCGTCGAGTCGCACGCCCATCGTCATGTTCGGCGCAAACGACGGCATGTTCCACGTCCTGGATGCGCGCGCCGGGCTCGCGTCCAGCGGCCGCGAGATCTTCGCCTATGTGCCGCGTGCCGCGTACGCGGCCCTGGGCTCGTTGCCCGATCCGTCCTACACGCATCGCTATTCGGTCGATGGACCGGTCATCGAGGGCGACGTCTGGAATGGCACGAGCTGGAGGACGATCGCCATCGGAACGATGGGCGCCGGAGCGGCCGGCATCTTCGCGATCGACGTCACTGCACCGGGCCCATCGATGGGAGCGAGCAGCGTTCTGTGGGACATCGCGGCGACCGACCATCCGAGCGCGGTCGTGAGGAACGCTCTCGGCCTGGCCATTGGAGCGGGCGTGATCGGCGGCGTGCGCTTCGACGTCGACGGAACGGGCGCGACCGAGCCCAACGGCGCCTGGGCGTACATCGTCGGCAACGGCTGCGAAAGCCGCAACGACACGGCGGCGTTGCTGGTGTTCAACGCGCTGGACGGTTCATTGATCCGCGCCATCGACACCGGTGTCGGCACCGCCGGCAACCGGAACGGGCTCGGAGCGGTGACGCCGGTGTACGACGGCAATCGCAACATCGTGGCCGTCTACGCGGGCGACAAGCTCGGCCATCTCTGGAAGTTCGACCTGAGTTCGGCAAACCCGTCGAACTGGAAGATCTTCAACGAGGAGCCGCCCGGCGCACCGAGTCCGCTCTTCACCGCGACGGAGGGCGGAATGACGCGGCCGATCCACCAGGCGCCGCGCCTTGCGCCGCATCCGCTCGGCGGTCTCTACGTCGCCTTCGGCACCGGCAAGTACTTCGAGGTCGGCGATCCGGCGAACAGCGATGACCAGGGCATCTTCGTGCTCCGGGATCAGGGACAAGTGTCGTCCATTCCGTTCGCCGACGTGGAACTCGTGCGCACGGAGGAGTACACGGACGGCACCGACCACTTTCGACGTCTCCACCGCCCCGATCTCGCGAACTTCGACTGGAACGACAAGGGTTTCTGGGTGCGGTTCCGGCCGCTGTCCGCTTCTTCCAGCAAGGAGCGGGTGATCGGACCATTGTTCCTGGACGGCGGGATGCTCGTCGTTTCGACCTTCACGCCGGAAGACACGACGGCGCCCTGCGCGCCGGCCGGGCGCTCGAACCTCTACCGCATCGACCTTGCCGGTGGCTTCACGCGTGGCGCATTCGGAGCGGAACCCGGCGCCACGATCGGTCGCCGCTTCGACCCGGGCACGACGGGCGGGTTCGTGCCGCTGTACCAGCCGGCGGATACGGGCTCGGTGCTCGTCCACAGCCTCTCCGCCTCCGACCTCGAGACGATGCTTGCGAACCCACGGTACCGAGTCGCGGGCGACGGCGGACTGGTGCAGCCGGGAACGACGGGTACCTGCATGCATGCCGGGTTGCGCATCGATGGTTCGGCGGTGCGGGTCGAGACGAACTGCGCCGGCCTGATGCCGCTGCGCTCCTGGCGGCCGATGAAATGAACGGGCCGAGGCCAGGGGCCGAAGGCTTCTCGCTGCTGGAATTGCTGGTGGCGATGGCCATCCTCGCCGTGCTGGCGTCGATCGCGCTGCCCACCTACGCCGAATACGTCGCACGAAGTCGGCGCTTCGAGGCAAGGGCCGGATTGCTCGAGGCGGCGCACTGGATGGAGCGCTGGAGAACCGAGCGCGGACGCTACGACGACCCGGCGAACGCCGGACAGCCGCCGGCCGAGTTCCCGTGGCGCCAGATTCCGCGCGCGGGCGATGCGTACTACACGGTCTCGGTGGTCGCCACGGCCGTCAGCTACAGGATTACGGCGACGGCCGCCCGGACGATGGCGGGCGATGTGTGCACGAGCCTGTCGATCGACGAAACGGGCGTGCGCAGCTTCACGGGATCCGGGAGCACCGAGGAAGTCTGCTGGCACCGGTGACCGGAAGGCCGTTGCCATCGTGGCATCATCGCCGCGTGACCTCCTGGCCTGCCGTCATCACCGTCGATCCCATCCGCCGTGCATCGGGCACGGTGCGCATGCCGGGCTCGAAGAGCATCTCGAACCGCGCGCTGCTGCTGTCCGCGCTCGCGGAAGGTTCAACGCTGCTGATCGACCTGCTCGATGCCGACGACACGCGCGTGATGCGCGAAGCGATGACGGCGCTCGGCGTGGCGTTGGCGGCGACCGACGACGGGCTGCGTGTCGACGGGTGCGCGGGGCGCTTCCCTGCGCGCGAGGCAAGCCTCTTCCTCGGCAACGCAGGAACGGCCTTCCGCTCGCTCACGGCCGCGCTCGCGTTTGCGGACGGCCGATACGAACTGGACGGCGTTGCCCGCATGCGCGAGCGGCCGATCGGCGATCTCGTCGACGCGCTGAACGAACTCGGCGCGCGCATCCACTATCTGGACCGCGCCGGTTTTCCGCCCCTGCGGATCGAGCCGGCGCGCTCGCTCGGCGCCGACCGTGTCGCGGTCCGCAGCGACGTGTCGAGCCAGTTCCTCAGCGGCTTGCTGATGGCCGCGCCGATGGTGGCTCCTCGAGAAGGTCTGCGGATCGCCGTGCAGGGAACGCTGATCTCCCAGCCGTACGTGAGGATGACGATCGCGCTGATGCAGCGGTTCGGCGTCGCCGTGCGCGAGGAGGGCGGCGAGTTCGTCGTGCCTGCCGGCGTCTATCGGTCGCCCGGCCGCTTCGTGGTCGAGGGCGACGCGAGCGGCGCTTCCTACTTCCTCGCGCTGGGCGCGATCGCCGGGGGGCCGGTGCGCGTCGAAGGCGTCGGACGCGACAGCGTGCAGGGCGACGTGCGCTTCGCCGATGCCCTCGCCGCGATGGGCGCGAGGATCGAGGTCGGTGAGCACCACATCTCGGCGGCTGCGCCTGCGGGAGGACGGCTGCGGGGCATCGACGCCGACTTCAACCACATTCCCGACGCTGCGATGACGATCGCGGTTGCGGCGCTCTTCGCCGACGGTCCCAGCACGCTGCGCAACATCGGTTCCTGGCGCGTCAAGGAGACGGATCGGATCGCTGCGATGACCGCCGAGCTTCGCAAGCTCGGCGCCGAGGTGGAAGAGGGCGCCGACTGGTTGCGCGTGACGCCGCCCGGCACCTGGCGCGAGGCCAGCATCGACACTTACGACGACCACCGCATCGCGATGTGCTTCTCGCTGGCAGCCGTTGCCGGGCTCCCGGTGCACATCCGCGACCCGAAGTGCGTGGCGAAGACGTTCCCGGACTACTTCGATCGGCTGGCGGCGCTCACGGCCGGAGCGCCCCAGCCCGCGCGCGACCAGGCCCGTTCATGAACGCTGAGGTTCCGGTCATCGCCATCGACGGGCCGACGGCATCCGGCAAGGGGACCATTGCCGAGCGCGTGGCGCGTGCTCTCGGTTTCCGCTACCTGGACAGCGGCGCCCTGTATCGGCTCGTCGCGTGGCGCGCGCTGCAACGGCAGGTGGATTTCGCGGACGAGGAGGGGCTCGCCCGCCTGGCTGCCTCGATGGAACCCGGCTTCGCCAACGGCCGGATCGAACTGGATGGCCAGGACGTGACCGACGACATCCGGCGGGAAGAGGTGAGCCGGGCCGCATCCCAGATCGCGGTTCATCCCCGCGTCCGGCAGGCCTTGCTCGACCTGCAGCGCTCGCGGCGGCAGGCGCCCGGGCTCGTGGCCGACGGGCGCGACATGGGCACCGTCGTCTTTCCGGACGCGACGCTCAAGGTCTACTTGACCGCCACCGTCGAAGCGCGCGCGGAACGCCGCCATAAGCAGTTGATCGAAAAAGGATTTCCCGCTAATATCGCCACCCTTTCGCAGGAACTGCGGGCACGCGATGCGCGGGATGCAGGACGGACCGCCTCGCCGCTCAAACCTGCGGAGGACGCCTGCCAGCTCGATTCATCCGGGCTCACGATCGACGAGGTCGTGGCCCAGGTGCTCGACTGGTACGCAAAGCGTGACGAGGGCTGAGCAGACGGCCGTAGTCGCACACGGTGCAGTCGGGACGTCTTCGTTCGGGTGACGCGCTGATCCAGCGCGAGCCTCTTCAATTGCCCCCGCCTGCTTTGATCAACTCCGCCCAGGCGCAATGCCGAAGCGAGCTCACTGGAAGTGCCTTTTTTCATGTCATCCGTCGCAACCCAAACCAGCAGCAGCAAGACCGAAAGCTTTGCCGCCCTCTTCGAAGAGAGCCTGAATCGTCAGGAGATGAAGCAGGGCGAAGTCATCACCGCCGAGGTGGTGCGCGTCGACTACAACTTCGTCGTCGTCAATGCCGGCCTCAAGTCCGAGGCCTACATCCCCCTCGAGGAATTCAAGAACGACATCGGCGAACTTGACGTCAAGCCCGGCGACTTCGTCTCCGTCGCGATCGAATCGCTCGAGAACGGCTATGGCGACACCATCCTGTCGCGCGACAAGGCCAAGCGCCTGGCGGCCTGGATGAACCTCGAGAAAGCGCTGGAGAGCGGCGAGCTCGTGAGCGGCACCATCACCGGCAAGGTCAAGGGCGGTCTCACGGTCATGACCAACGGCATCCGCGCGTTCCTGCCCGGCTCGCTGGTCGACACCCGTCCGGTCAAGGACACCACGCCGTACGAAGGCAAGACGCTCGACTTCAAGGTCATCAAGCTGGATCGCAAGCGCAACAACGTGGTGGTCTCCCGCCGTGCGGTGGTCGAGGCCAACATGGGCGAGGAGCGCGCCAAGCTGCTGGAGAACCTGAAGGAAGGCGCGGTCGTCAAGGGCACGGTCAAGAACATCACCGACTACGGCGCGTTCGTCGACCTCGGCGGCATCGACGGCCTGCTGCACATCACCGACCTGGCGTGGCGCCGCGTGCGTCATCCGAGCGAGGTCGTCCAGGTCGGCCAGGAGATCACGGCCAAGGTCCTGAAGTTCGACCAGGAGAAGAACCGCGTGTCGCTGGGCGTCAAGCAGCTCGGCGAGGATCCGTGGGTGGGCCTCGGCCGTCGCTATCCGCAGGGCACGCGCCTGTTCGGCAAGGTCACCAACATCACCGACTACGGCGCGTTCGTCGAGATCGAGGCCGGCATCGAGGGCCTGGTGCACGTGTCCGAGATGGACTGGACC
>Ga0209253_10000952_pt1 | contig 25327 bp, 28 predicted proteins | sample FrelakmetBRP12BR_FD_187145 | JGI IMG/M metagenome (GOLD analysis project Ga0209253, IMG submission 187145) | Freshwater lake sediment microbial communities from the University of Notre Dame, USA, for methane emissions studies - BRP12 BR (SPAdes)... | ecosystem: Environmental > Aquatic >...
GAGGTTCTTATCTTGTTCTTCTCCGTGTTCTCCGTGTCTCCGTGGTTATGTTTTGTTCTGGAGGACTGAATGATTGACGTGCAGCGGGCACAGGCGTATATGCGGCAGGAGCACATAATCAGCGCCCTCCTTATACATTTCGAGCGCGCGGTCGCTGCTTTCCGCTGTCACGATGATCTTTGCCTGGGGACAGACAGTGTTGATCAGTTTAATCAGTTTCAGATTGTCCGTCCCGACCAGGATCTTGTCGGGGATGGAGGAGATGACAATCTTCACGTCATCAATACCGGCGTGCTTGAGTGTATCGAGATGGCTGACATCGCCGTAAATGACCTTGATCCCGAGGCGTTTGAGGGATTCGTGGGTTTCCGGATTGAAGTCTATGACGACAAGCTTGTCGATCATGCGGGCGCGTGGCCTCCTGTTCTGATCGAGCTCGAGCATTTCCTGGACAAGAGAACTTCCCGTCCGATGGAATCCCAGCAACGCGATTTCCCTGCGGGTGTCGTCTGGAGGCTCTTGCCCAACAGACCGCACGTCCTTCAATCCACATTTCCGCAGCAGTTTGCCCAGTGCTTTCTGGATTGAATCGTTGTATTTGATCGTGTAGGTTGACAGAATAGAAGTGATGACAAACACGAAGATGATCACCGTCAACGTGTCGCGAGAGATATGTCCGGCCGCCAATCCAAGTGAAGCGATGACGAGGGAAAACTCACTGATCTGTGAGAGGTTGATTGACGTCAGGAGGCTGACCCTGAAGCCGTTGTTCAAGGCATACAGGACGGGAAAGACTGCGACAAACCGGGAAGCGACAAGGAATGCGGATACGATACCCGCGGTCACAAGCAGGTACACATTGTCGAGAGGGTTCGGTATCTGCATGCCGAGGGAAACAAAAAAGAGCGTCACAAAGAAATCCCTGATATTCACGACTTTGGCTATCACATCCAGGTTGTACGGGAACGTGGAAATAGCCACGCCGGCTATCAATGCCCCCATCTCGACCGAGAGATTCAGATATGACGCTGCACCGCACACCAGGAAGCACCATCCGAGGGAGGATACCAGAACAAGTTCGGGGATTTTTGCGACGATCTTGAAGACCCGGGGGAGAATGTATTTGCTGACAAGCATACTGCCAACAACCAGCAGACTGCCTTTGAGGAAGGAAAACAGGATTATCAGAATGTCGGGATTGGAAAGATTCGGCTGAATTCCCAGCAAGACAATCGCCCAGATATCCTGAAACACGAGAATGCCCAACGTGATTCTTCCGGCCAGCGTGTCCAGTTCGAACTTGCCGTAGAGCAGTTTCACCACAATGGCGGTACTGCTCAATGAACAGCATGCGGCAAGATAGATCAGGTCGTAGGATCCACTGCGCAGGGAATATCCCAGGAGGTAGAAGAAGCCAAGTCCCATAATGACCGTGATGGGGAATTGTGAAAGACCGCTCAGGACAAGCGATTTCCCTGATTCCCTGAGCTTCTTGACGTCAATTTCCAGTCCGATCAGAAACAGGAGGAGGATGAGGCCGAAATGCGAAATTGTCTCAATTTGTTCCATGTCCTTGATCAGCCCCAGGCCGATATGGGGACCGATGACAATGCCTGCTGCGACATAGGCGAGCAGCAGCGGCTGCTTGAGGAGATGTCCGATGAACGCCAGTACCGTGGCGGCCAGGATCGCGAGACCCACACCGCTGACCACATCACTCTGTCCGCTGTCGCCCGATCCTCCCGCAATGAGAGGGACGGCTGCACAGAAGAGCAGAACAGTCAGGCCGTAGACCACCGATCGTTTCATCATTCGCGGAGTATTCACAGTCAGACAACGGTTCCGAACAATGCGCCGAGCGCAGCCGTGGCAGCCATTGCCAGGGCTCCCCAAAAGGCCACACGACCCGCACCCACAACGATGCGCGCCCCGCCGGTCCTCGCAGCCAGGCCACCCATAAGCGCCAGGAACACGAGCGAACTCCCTGCCACTACGGGAATGACTATCGAAAACGGACTCAGCAGGACCATCAGGAGAGGAAGGGCTGCACCCACGGCAAATGTGCCGGCCGAGGCAAGTGCAGCCTGAATGGGACGCGCCGTGTGAAGCTCCGACAACCCGAGTTCATCACGGGCATGCGCCGCAAGCGCATCATGTTTCATCAGTTGATCGGCGACCTGTTGCGCGAGCGCGGCATCAAGCCCCCTCTTCTCGTATATCCCGGCGAGCTCCTTGCGCTCGAACTCCTCATTCTCCTCGAGTTCCGCGCTCTCACGCGCAAGGTCGGCCTTCTCGGTGTCTGACTGGGAGCTCACCGAAACATACTCCCCTGCAGCCATGGACATCGCACCGGCAACAAGCCCCGCCATCCCCGCGATCAACACGTCGCCGCGGGCCACCTGCGCAGCCGCCACACCCACAACCAGGCTGGCTGTGGAAACGATACCATCGTTCGCTCCCATCACCGCCGCGCGCAACCATCCTATACGCTCGGCATAATGAAGTTCAAAATGCGGCCTATGCATGCGGCATGCCTTTCGTGTGTTTGTCCGGCGTCCCTGCGCACGCCATCCCGAAGTTCGGAAAACCACCACTGGCACCTGTGAGCAAAGGGGTTCGGATAAATGGAAATGCTGAAACGAACTGAACGATGCATGAAGGTAGATTTTCAGGAGGGGAAAAGCAACACCAGGTCACCCGTGGCACCACACCCGTGACACTATCCCCGTTTCGGATCACCGGCTATCCCACGCGGCGAGCTGCCCATCATCCCGAGAGCGCTCTGCGCAGGGAGAAAGCAATCGACACCTTGACCTTCTCCCTCATCTCGTCTATATTACTTCCATCCAACCACTCCCCAATCCATGTTCGATCTGCTCCGTTCACAAATCCAGAAACGAATCCCGCTCACCGGCAGTGAATTCGAGCGCGCGAAGACGTTCTTCATCCCGAAACAAAACCGCAAAGACCAGTTTCTGTTCCATAGCGGAGAAGTCTGCAAGTACCTGGCCTTCGTTGAAAGAGGCTGCAGGCAACTTCCGATCAGCCGTACACTGGAAAACATGATGGCCCCCTCATCCTTGGCGGCAGCAGATTTAGTCTCCATGCGGTTCTCGAATACGGACACAGACAATCCCCGACAACTTAACATATACATCAAAGGAGCCACAAGTTATGAAAAGAGTATTCTCCACACTCGTGATGGCGTTGACAATAGCGGCCGGTGCGTTTGCCCAGTCAACCTGGACCGTGGACATTGTCCACAGCAACGTGAGCTTCACCGTCACGTATCTGTCGATTTCCGAAGTCGAAGGGAGCTTCAAGGCCTATTCCGGCACGCTTCAATCCTCAACGAATGATTTTGCGGATGCCGCTGTTGAGTTCTCCATCGACGTCAACAGCATCAACACCGACAACGGCACGCGCGACAAGCACCTGAAGTCGGACGATTTCTTCAACGCCGAGAAGTACCCCCAGATGACTTTCAAGAGTACTTCATGGAAGAAGATCGAAGCGAAGAACTATCTCCTTGAGGGAGAGCTCACAATCCGGGATGTCACAAAACCCGTGATGTTCAATGTGGTCTATGGCGGAACCGGGAAAGACGGGCGCGGCAACGCCAAAGCGGGATTCAAGGCAACGGCGGTTATCAACCGATTCGACTACAATTTGAAGTGGAATGCGGTAACCGAAGCGGGCGGCCTGACGGTTGGCAAGGACGTCACGGTCATGCTGAATCTCCAGTTCGCACAAAAGAAGCAGTAGACACTCATGATCCGCCGGAGTGGCAAGCGTCACTCCGGCTTCCTATTGTCAAGCGTTAGGTGAAATCACCTCTATATCGCTTTCTCGCTATTGTGGAGAGAGTAACGAACCCTGTGTATCACTTGGCAAGACGATAGAGAGAACGTCACTGAGACGCTCCTTCAGGACAAAGGCCTTCGCCCCGGCCTCCTTCGCTGCGGCGCGATAGCGTGCCTCGTCGTAGTTGGTCAGAATGATAATCTTCGCCTCCGGGTGCGCCCCAAGAATTACCCGCGACGCGGCAAGGCCGTCCATCGGTTCCATCGCAATGTCCATCAACACCCAATCGGGATGCATGCGCTCATAGCACTCGATGGCTTCGCCGCCATCAGCCGCTTCAATGACTGTGTGGTGATGCGGGATCTTGTTGTGAAGATACCGCTTGATGGATTCGCGCATGCGCGCGTTGTCTTCCGCAACCAGGAACATCATTGCCGGAGATTCCAGAGTGGATTGCGATGGCACGTTCGGGGGGAAGGTACGGAGGAACGAGGATACCCTCAATGAAGAGAACTACTCAAATCGATGAACGGGAACTACTCATTCTTCATGAGTAGAACTACTCAGACTCATGAGTGGACCAGCTCACAGAGGGCATTTGCGTGCGGAATAACTCATCTATTCGCCATCGCGAACTGGAGCAACGCATTGTGCCCCTTGATCCCCAGTTTGTGACAGATGTGCGTCCGGTGGTTCTCCACCGTCCGGACGCTGACAGAGAGCTCCTGAGCGATCTCCCGGCTGGTCTTGTTGTCGGCTACGCGACTGAGGATCGTCCGCTCGGCGGGCGTCAATCTCTCGAACGGCGGCGCGGCGGTGGGGAGAGAGGCAGCATGCCGTTCCCACGTGATCAGAAGGTCCGAAATGGCGGGACTGATATAATAGTGACCATCCGTAACGGCCCGGAGACATGCCAGAAGTTCGGCCGAGACGCTGTCTTTTACAACGTAGCCGCGTACACCGAGATCCAGGGCCGCGTTGAAATACCTTGTGTCCTTGTACATCGTGAGGATGATCAATTCCGTTGGCAGGGCTTCCTGATGCACCCGGCGTGCCACCTCCAGCCCGTCCATCGCAGGCATCGAGAGATCAAGCACGGCAAGATCAGGGTGAAGCGCTCTGATGAGATTCAACGCTTCCACCCCATCACCCGCTTGTCCGACGACAACAAACGCTTTCTCCCGCTCAATCGCGCGAATCAGTCCCTCGCGGAATATCGGATGATCGTCGGCGACAAGAATACGCGCTGTTTCTTCCATGTGTACCTTTCAGGATTGGGGCACCGTGAGACGGACAGTTGTGCCGGATCCTTGTGAGGAGATGATGCGCAATGATCCGCCAATGATTCTCGCACGCTCATTCATGCTCGAGAGGCCAAAGCCGTGTGTACTGTTCTCCTGTGGCGTGGAGGGGGGACGGCGTTGGTCGGCGAGAACAGTGAATCCCCTCCCGTTATCGGTAATGGCGATTTCCATCCGGTCGGAGTCCTTTTTCACCTGAACCATGATCTCCGTCGCAGATGCATGGCGCACTGCGTTCGAGAGTGCTTCCTGGATGATCCGGTACACGTGGATCTCCGTCTGCTTTGGCAACAAGCCATCGAGATGTTCACAGGTGCAGTGGATTGTGAGTCCGCTGGAGTGCGCGATCGTTTCGGTCATTGCTCCCACGGCGGCACAGAACCCCAGCCGGTCGAGATGATGGGGGTGGAGCATTCCGGCAATTTCCCGGACGCTCTGGATCGATTCCTGCAACAGGGCTGCCGCTCGCTCCACATCCTCCCGTGATCCCCCGTCCTCCTGCAGAAACTGCTGAAGCTCATTGCTTGCGATAAGGAGGTTCTGCCCGAGTCCGTCATGAAGCTCGGCTGCGAGGTGCTTTCTCCCGGTTTCCTGCGATTCGATCTGTTGCCGTGTGAACTGCTCACGGAGGAGCTTCTCCGCCTGCAGACGGGAAATCTTGCGGCGATGGAAGGTGAGGAACGTTCCGAGCACAGTACCCGCAAGAACACTGCCAACAAGAATCTTAAACCACCAGATATCCCAAAGATGCGGTTCGACGATAATCGTAATGGAGAGATCTGTTTCGCTCCAAACGCCGGAATCATTTGAGCCTCTGACCCTGAACAGGTAAGTCCCCGGGGGCAGCTGGGCGTAAGCAATATGATTACGGTTGTCCGCCTGGATCCACTCCTTGTCGATTCCTTCAAGCCAATAGGCATATCTGTTGCGGTCGGGGCGACGGAAATCGAGTGCGGCAAATCCCAGACCGAGGACATCATGTGCTGCTGACATCGTAACAGTCTGGACGTATGGTGTCCCCCGGCCGGCAAAGAACGGTTTGCCGTCCTGTTCAAGCGTGGTGAGGACAACAGGAGGGGCGTGGGTATTCACGTAGATCGTGTCGGGGCGAAACATGGTCAAGCCGCTCACGCCGCCGAAACAGAGGGTCCCATCGGCACATCGCGCAGCTGATCCGGAATTGAACTCATCAGAAGCTATTCCATCCCGGCTATCGAACCTCGACCATCGCCCGGTTCGCGGTTCATAGGCCGTAAGCCCCTTGCCCGTGCTGATCCAGATTCTGCCCCGCTGATCTGCCAGGAGCCCGTAGACGACATTGTCGGAAAGGCCTTCACGCCTGGTCAGACAGAAAAAACGCTTCTGTGCACGGTCGTAGCGGTTCAGACCACCACCCGCGGTTCCCACCCAGAGCGTCCCTTCGGCGTCTTCCAGCAGGGCGGAAGCGCTCCTGAAGGAGAGGCTGGTAGTGTCTGCATTCGGATGATCGGACGAATCAGGTGTTCCCGCTGTCCTGTTGATGCACTGGACTCCGCCGTTCCGGGTGACAATCCAGAGCACGCCGGAACGGTCTTCGAGAATGGCCACCACGTTGCCTGTTCGTGAGCGATGAGGAGGGAGGCCGTCCCACCCGACTGGAGTCACCTTTCCGCCGGCCGGATCGAACGAGATCAACCCCTGCGTCGTTCCCAGCCAGAGAGTCCCGGCCCTATCCTGAAAGATGCAATTCACCGTCATGGTCCTGGAATCGAACGGCTCGAGACCCACCTGCCATTTGTCAAACGTTCCGGTGGAGGGGTGCAGACGATGGAGCCATCCTCCCAATCCTCCGGCCCAGATCGTGCCGGAGCGATCTTCGAAAACAGAAGACATATTGTCCGTCGCAAGCGACCCGGGGCGGCGCCGATCATGGCGGTACGCCGTCCAGCGTCCTTTGCGGCGATCGAACCGATTCAGTCCGCCGCCGTCGGTACAGATCCAGAGAACCTGCCGGCGGTCTTCGCACATACCATAGACCATCCCGTGTGTCAAGCCGTTTTTGCCGGTTGGATCTGCCCGATGGATTGTGAAGAGACCCTGGACAGGATCAACCTTGTTGATTCCGTCGCGCGTGCCGATCCAGAGAACCCCGCCGGGATCTACAAATGAAGTTCTGACGCCGTCATGCGACAGCGACCAGCGGTCATGCGGGTTGGCGGAGAAATGTCGGAAGTCACCTGTCGTTGCATCCAGAAGAAAGAGACCACTCCCGATAGTGGAGACAAGGAGAGTTCCTCCGGGGCTTTCGCTGACATCCTTGACCGCAGCGTCGATCGGTTCTCCCGCGACGGTAAGGGGAAGCCGTTTCCATTCACCGGTCTTGACCTGGAGGCGATACAGTCCTCCTTTTTCCGTACCGATCCAGAGTTCGGCTGCGTTGTTCGGGGACATGAAGAGTGTCCGTATGTGGCCATCGGCGGGACCTTGAGGATTAGAAGGATGTTCCCGAAACACCGTCCAGTCTCCATGCCTGCGGTCGAAGCGCATGAGCCCTTCGCCCCACGTGCCGATCCAGAGAACCCCCGAGCCACGCGGGAATTCCTTCAATACGGTGACCTTGACGTCCACGGGGATGAATCCACCGGGAGAGGAACGCTCGGCATGTCGGAATCGACCTGCAAGAGCATCAAGCGTGTCGAGTCCGCCGTTGCTCCCCACCCAGAGTGTTTTGTGAACATCTTCGCATACTGCAAAGGCGGAGTTATTGCTCAAGCCATGGGTCTGAGCCGTGAGCCGGGAAGTGGAGTCACTCACCGGATCGTGACGGAGAATGCCTCCTCCAGGTGATGCGCCCCAGAGGACGCCGCTCTCCGACTGTATGCAATCATAGATCAGATCCTGACCCTGACCGAGAGAGCCGTCCAGAACACCGCGCACCGTGGCAAACTGCCCCCCATCGTACCTGGCGAGCCCTTCGCCCGTACCGAACCAGAGGAAACCCTGGCGATCCATCAGGATGCAGTAGATGTTGGGGCTTGGGAGGCCTTGCGCCGGTGTGATCCGTTCGAAGCGGATCTCCTGAATCTGCGCAGCCGAGGGATTGAAGACGATCAGAAGAAGCAGTAAGAGCGCTGATTTCCAGTAGTGTATCCGGAAGCACATGAAACCCTCACGACGGGCTTCTCAACAATGTGCAGCAAGGAATCATCCCTGTTGATGAAGCGAGCTCGGATGGAAGTAAACGCAGAGCGCGAAACGAAAACCCTTGGATGTAGATCCCTTTCGTGTGAAGGTACAGCAGTTGACCGCCAAAGTCAACTTGCAGAAGCGAGTCCCCTTCATCCATGCAATAGCACAGGAGAAATGTCACCATTTGGCATCCTGGAGCTCCCCCCCATAATGCGGAGTCTCCGTGGCCAACGCTTTTCTGATGAGTCACCTTGAGCGCAACTCTGCTGCCACGGTCCAAGGAGTTGCCGAAGCTCATCTCCCAGTCCGGCGAGACCTATCGCGGGTCATGGCGAGGGCTGTCCGCAGAAGGGACGGTACCGCAGAAAGCAAAAATGAAGCGGTCAGCCGCAGGTTCGTCGACAGCATAACCTGTTGAAACAGATGCGCTGCCCGCACACGGGCTGCAAAGAGTTTTTGCCATTCCCGGCAATATCTTTCTTCCAGTACCCCCCTCCGCCAGGACCTCCGGCGCCCCTCTTCGAGGAGCCTGCCGAGCATCTGGGCTCCCTGCAATGCCATGCCGATTCCGTCCCCTGCAAGCGGGGCAATCACCCGTGCGGCGTCACCGACCATCAACACACCATTTTCCACAACATTCCGCGGCCCGAAATAGATATTGCCTGTTCCAAAGATCGGCGCCCGATCCACCGCTGCGAACGTCTCAGAGGACACGAGATGCGCAAATGCGGGATTGTTCTCCGCGAGCTCCCTGACCCGCGCACGAGGAGGGGGCGTTTTTGTCGAACGCCGTTCCAAAAAACAGAGCGTCGCAGACCCGCCTCCGACATGGTTAATCCCGCAATACATATCCGGACCGGTGGCAATGAGGATTTCATCGTGTTCTACGCCGGCAAGTGTTGAACCGGGCACGTGAAACTTCACTCCGTTCAAGCCGGTATGGGCACCGGCGAAAGAACGACTTAGCGTTTTGTCAAGCGGAGAGGACTTGCCATAGGCGCCGACGACGCGGCGTCCGTGGATCATCAGAGGAGCGTGCGATCTTCTGCAGAGTATTTCAAATCCCTCCTCGCGCCGGTTTACAGACTGAACTTCCGCGGGCTGTTCAATCGACACACCCCGAGACCGGGCTGCGTCCAGCAACATGACATCAAACATGCTTCGCTTCATTCCGTACGCGGTGAACCCGAGGAGCTCCGAGCGCCGGGGACCGCGATCCAGACACAGAGTAAGCCGCGTTATGGGGGAAGGGGCTTGCGCCAGAAATTCCTCCTCGACACCGAGGTCGCGGAGGACCGCGATCACTTCATGAGATAAGAACTCGCCGCAGAGTACCTCACGTGGAAATGACTGTTTTTCGATGAGGCAAACGGACAACCCAGCCCGTGCACCGTAGAGAGCTACGGCGGACCCTGCCGGACCCCCACCTATGACGACAAGATCAAATTCGGGATCCATGATCCCCCTTATCGGTCAACGGAATACAGACACACCAGCGGAATGCCCAATGCCAGGAGACAGAAGTGGATGACTGAAGTCCGGGAGGCAGAAGCGCATCGATTTCACCGCGAAGAAATCCACGGAGGACCGACACGGGCGCGTCGTTTCGCACAAGTGCGCTGCGTGAGAAGATCCCTGTGAGCATGCTGATGCCGACATAGGCGAGGGCATGGCGATGCAGATCGTTGATCACGATTCCATGTCGTGCAACCCGTGAAAGGTCCGCCAGGAGCGTCTGCGCCTCTGCGTCCGTGCAATGGTGCAGGAAGAGCGACACATGGGCTATGTCGAACGACCGATCGCGGAAAGGGAGGGAAAGGGCGGAACCATTCACGGCTGTCACTGGCGGTCGTTCTCCGCCGGCGCGGACACAGGCATGAAAGTTCAGGTCCAGTGATGTAACGTCAACCCGTCTGCCGAGCGGCGCGAGGGCTTGGGGAAGATCGGATCCCCCCGCACCCACGTCGAGCACGGAGACGGGCCGGTCCACCGGCAGAGAGTTGATGAGATGCCCGACACCAAGTCGCGAAACCCGAAAACCTCCCAGCCAACGGTTGATGACCGAAAGCTCGTTCAGTGCCCGGTCGACCTGGTCATCGGCCACCGAAGGATCGTCCATCATTTCGGAAAGAGTTCTTCGCGAGCCGATCATCAGACCCCCCGGAGAAAAGCCATTTCCATGGTAAGGCCGGGACCAAAGGCGATCGTGCAGAGCCAGTCATCCGGCTGCAGACGGCTGCCGGAGAAGATTTCTTTCAGTACAAACAGAATTGATGCAGATGACATATTGCCGTACTGCGACAAAATGGTGCGTGATGGCGCAACCTGTTCGTCGGTGAGACCCAGACCGGTTTGGAGGGCATCGATGATCGCCCGTCCGCCCGGATGGAGAGCCCAGTGGCGGATGTCCCCCGGCTGTAATCCCGTATGCTGCATGATCGCTTTTGCGGCGGGAACGGCCTGTGCTGTTATGGCATCAGGGAGGTCAGGCGAGAGAATCATCTCGAACCCATGGTTGCCGATTTCCCATCCCATGATATGTTTTGATGCAGGGAAAAGAAGTGAATGTGTTTTAACGAGACGCGCCTTTGCAGGGCTTGCGGAACCGGCTGCAAAGAGCGCAGCCCCGCAGCCATCGGCGAAAATCATGTTGGCGAGAATATTGTCCCGGGTGGGGTCTGTCTGCATATGGAGACTGCAGAGTTCAACCGCGACGAGGAGGACCTTTCCCTTGTCATCGCCGGCTCGCTGGAGGGCTTCCAGCACGGAGGTGAATCCGATCACCGCCGCCGCGCATCCCATGAAGCCGACGTGCGTTCGCTGGACATGAGCGGGGAGACCGAGGGAGGTGATCAGATCGTAATCGAAATTGGGCGCAGAAAAGCCGGTACACGAAACCGTGATGAGGCGCGTGATGCTTGAAGGGTTCGTCCCCGTCGCCTCCAGCACTGCGGACGCCGCCCGGACGGTGAGCCGGGCAGACCACTCTTTGTACAGACACATGCGCTGTTTTGTGTCGGGCCCAGGGATATCGGGGGACGTAGGATAAAACCGGTTGTCCCCACCGGCTTCCGCATCAGGGACCACCACCGCGCGGGCAGCAATCCCTGACCGGGAAGCCGCGGCATCTATCATCCGTGCGACAGCAGGACGCCCCCCCATCCGCTTCTTGAGCTCCTCCGCTGCACGTGCCTGTGAGACCCGGTACGGTGGGGAAGCAGTCGCAATATCGATCAGCATGGGCATCTGTTTTCCTCGGGTGGGTTATGAGCCGAGCGCTGTCGCCTGCTCTGGCTGATTCGGTTCTTTGTTCAATACGGCATGGAATCACGATGTTTCTTTTGCGGGGCCAATCACCACGCAACAAACGCTCCAGCTCGGGAGAAGGTTCCTCAACGCCTCTTGTCGGAGCAAGCACGATTCATTCCGGAGCCCGCTTGCAGAGGGAAAAGAAGTCGTGATGGGCGCAGTCGACATCAAGTCCGGTGAGCGAGTGTATCATCAGAAAGTCGTCAATCCTCAGATAGGTGGTCAGATTCATGTGATGATTTCCTCTTATCCCGGCCGGAACACAACTCCCGGCAGCCGTCACTGGTGATCCTCACCGATGCTTGTTCTCCATCTGCGGTCATGTGCCCCTTGTCGGCTGCTGCGGCGTTGGTGCGGGCCCCTTCAGCATCCAGGGCCAGATTGCGCTGAGAAATGTTCCCTGGCTAGTCCGTCACCACAACAATGCAATCCCGCGCTTGCCCAGAATGTAGTCATCGAACACCACTCTCGCCGGATTTGCTGACATACCAAGACACACATGGAGTGGCAGCAAATGTTCTTCACGAGGGTGACAGTATCTTGCAGATGGCGCGTTCTCCCACTCGATCAGGCGTTGTTCTCGCCCGGACCGGGACATTGGGCCCGTGCAAACCTCGATCAGCCAGTCCTGAAAGGCATCGTTGGCCGGGTCGGGCACGCTGGTTCCTTGCCAGGCAAATGCTCTCATGTTGTGGAACGAAAACCCGGAGCCGACCACCAGGATGTTCTCACGCATCAATTCGCGCAACGCGTTGCCAAGGGCAATATGCGCGGCCGGGTCAAGACCTCGCAAGAGCGAGAGTTGAAGCGAGGGAATATCGGCGCGAGGGTACATCAGTTTCAGCGGGACGAACAAACCATGATCAAACCCCCGCTGAGCATCGATGCGAGCCGGAATATTGTTGTTTTGCAGTAGTCCGGCAATCCTGTTCGCAAGATCGGGGCTTCCGGGTGCCGGATAGGTGATCTCATAGGCCTCATCCGGGAAACCATGGTAATCATAGAGCATGGGAGGGGTGTGCGCACCTAACAGTGTTGCGGCGCTTTCCTCCCAATGGGCGCTGATGACGAGGATAGCATCCGGCCGCGAAAGCTGAGAGGGAAGCCGGCGCATGAACTCCACCATCGCCTCATGGCTGGCGTCTCCGAGAATCGGCAACGGACCTCCACCATGGGAGAAAAAGACAATCCGGGCCTTGTTCTCAGGGTCGTTCTGTTTCATCATCGCTCAAACCTCCGGGTCGCTCTTTCCGACTGCCCATGCTTGCGGCAACGCACCGTTTTCCTCTACGGCAGGGTACGAAGAAATCCCTTTAAAGTCACACACCCGATGTGTTCGCTCTGAAGGTTGCATCGGAACGGCTGATCCGATTCCTGTCACGCCCGCCCTCACCTGAATCGAAACCCTCCCGGATCGGAAAACCTCTACTGCCTCGGCATCAACTGCACGGATGATCGATCTGCACGCCCATCGTTTCCACCTCCCCTCCAATCAGTTCAGCACCCGGGTCCATGCGCCGGAGGACTTCTTGCATGATGGAGTCCTTGAACCGTCTCACCGCAGGTTCGCCTGTGCGCACAACCCATCCTTGTCGCTGTGTGGTTTGGTTTGGTTTGAAAGATATGGATATGTAAGTACTGAAAGATCTGTTGTGTGTGTGTTGGTTGGTATGGTTGGGGGACTCCATGATTTGTCGGGAAAGCTCTGAGTTGGAGTCCTTGTTTTGCAGGAAGGAGTCCTTGATGGAATCCTTGTTTCGTCTCAAGGAGTCCTTGATGGAGTCCTCGTTTGGCCGTATGGAGGCCCGGATCAATACACCGGAGCACTTGTTGCGTGTCTGGTGCGGCCGGTATTTCTGGGAAAACCAGCGGAATTTAGGATAGGTGAGAACCGTGAGCCGGATTCGCAGACTTCAGCGGAACTTCGTGCAGCAGGGCGTCTGCATGCCTCCGCCAGCGACCTGGATTTCTCTCAGCGCGATTGGATCGCAATCCGGGAGGGCTGTTTGAATGATCTCAGACAGCGTGGTCTTCCCGGACAATCCAGGTGTGCACATGATGTGAATAGTCTGGGAAAAATGTGGGCAACTTGTGGATACGCGTCCCGGCCAGGCTAGTCGCGGGCATCGGTGGACCAATCAGGGGGCGAAAGAGAAACCTGCCTCCTGTACGAATGTGGACATCATATGAAAACTGTGCGTATTGTGTGAACCGGGCTCAAAAATACCCTCTGTCCTTCCGACAATACCCATGTCAAATCCGGCTCGACAAGACACCTACAGTTCATGACGCCCCATGATGGATACGATGGAAGAGCGGAAAACAGGGTGAGGAGAGGCAGCCTACCGCAGCACCTCAACCTCCGAATGTACGTACGCTCTGCATCAAAACTACCCCAATCCCTTCAATCCCACCACCACCATCATGTACGAATTACCCGCTGCTTCGGACGTGAGGCTCAGCGTGTTCGATCTCCTTGGCCGTGAGGTTTCGCCGCTGGTGAACGATCGACAGGAGGCTGGGGTCCACCGGGCCACGTTCGATGCTGCCGGTCTTGCGGGTGGAGTGTATTTCTATCGTCTGCGCGCGGGCACCTTTGCGGGATCAAGAAGGCTTCTGGTCGTGCGATAGGGACAAATGGCCCTATAGACAATAGGCGGGGATCCTCCCGCTTCTGAAAGAAGACGGTGTTCTTTCACTGGCCTACCGGGGTTTTCAGAGGGCAACGATGTCGCGACAATCAGGCCAAGGGGATAACGGATGTCACTGCTCACCGCCGAATAGCCGGCGACCCTCGGCGACGCGATCCACCCTTTGTTCAAGGGCCCGGAACACGCTCTGCATTTGATGTGAATGTCTTTTGCCGAGATTCAAGACCTTCTGGAGGAGCTTCAACCAGACCGGCCGGGGCTCGATATCGACCCGGTATTCCACAGTACAGCCTGAATGCGTGGCATTCATCACCCAGCAGGCCTCACCGATCCAGGTCCCCTCATAGCGGAAGCGGATCAACTCTCCGGGCTTGTTTTCAATCATGGTCGCCGTCCATGAGACCAGCGGACCATTCCGAATGTGCACGGAACGATCCTCCTCCAGCACGGTGACCCGTAAGGGTTTTGGCCACCATCCCCCGTACGCGCGGAAATCCTGGAGCACAAAATGGACGATCCCGGCGGGATGGGCAAGAGTGACAGAATCGGCGACCTTTAAATGAGTCATGGGAGGCAAACTGTTTCCATTGTGGCCGATCTCGGCAAAGCGGGGTGGACCCGTCTAATATTGTTCAATCGGCAGTGAATATCAATAGGAGCAGACAAGAAGGGTCGTAGTGTCGCGCACACATGGCCTCTCAGTGCCGCAACGCCGGCCGGAGAAGCAGGTCATGGAAATCGTAGCTGAAATCCGTGTCGGGCGAGACGGCCTTCATCTTCACCTGATCCACGCTGCCGTCCGGGTTGAGGGCGAAGGTGACAAAGGCGTCTGCACGGAGGGTGCGATCCTGCCAGTGGACGATAAACGTATCATGCTGGTAGTGGTCGAGAGTTCCGAACAGCCCGGGCGTGCGCAGGAACTGCATGACCAATGTACCGTCCTGCATGGTCAGCGCTATGTCCCCGTACCAGGCATCAGTATACAGGTCCGCGTATTTCTCGAGCGGCAGAGATGGCCGCGATGCCGAGTCCCGCTTCGCTGCCGTTGCGCGATTGGCGGCGGCGGTGACCGCACTCCTGCGATCCGCCACGGTCTTGTATGCCGTCACCCAATCATAGGGCTTCACCCCGAGAAAATGATCGAGCACCTTCAGGGTAATGCTCTGGAACGCTTCGCCCGACTCCTGATTGGTGAGCACCATGATGCCCAGGCGGAGATCCGGGACCATGGTCAGTTCAGAAACATAGCCGGAGAGGCCGCCGGTGTGTGTCACAATCTTGTGACCGGCGTAATCCTTCACAATAAACCCGGGTGTGTACAGCTGGAAGTTGGGCTTCGTAGCTGCGAGCTCGGCGGGCGGATTGCTGATGGGCATGGGTGTTACGCCGGTCCAGAGTTCCCTTGTGCTTGCCGGAGACCAGAGGCGTGTGCCGCCCGGTGTGCGCCCGGAGTCCAGCTGCGTGATGAGCCATTTCGCCATGTCCCCCGAGCCGCTGTTGATTCCGCCGGCGGGGTTATCGATGTCTGAGGTGGTTGGTGGAACCGGGACGAGCTTTCCGTCTATCACCGCATGCGTACCTGCAACATTCTCCGGCCTGCCGGCGGCCGGTGTCTTGGGCGCGCTGTGGGACATCCCCAGAGGTTGAAGTACACGTGAGATAATGAAGTCCTCCCACGTTTTGCCGCTCACCGCCTCGATCAGTTCCCCTGCTACAAGGTACAGGACATTGTCGTATGCGTATGCATAGCGAAACGACCGGGCGGGCCTGAGATAGCGGAGTCGCTCCACGAGCTCTTTTCGTGTATATGTCGATGCGGGCCAGATCAGGAGGTCGCCCTGACCCAGTCCCAGTCCGCTTCGGTGCACCAGCAGGTCGCGCACGGTGAGTTCGCGTGTGACATAGGGATCGAAGAGCGCGAATGAAGGGAGGTAACGAATCACGGGCGCGTCCCATTCCAGCTTCCTCTCTTCCACCAGAAGGGCAAGTGCCGTCGCGGTGAATGCTTTGGTATTCGAAGCGATCCCGAAACGCGTCTCCGCATTGACGGGCGTCGGGTCGCCCATTGTGCGCACCCCATAACCTCTGGCGAGGAGCACTTTCCCATCCTTCACGATCGCGAGTCCGATGCCCGGCACTTCGAACGTTTTCATCACTCGCGCGACGTAGGCATCAAGGTCCGGGGGGAGACCGGTCTGTTTCTGCGCCGCGAGCGGCGTGGCGCAGAGTGCGGAGGCGAAAAGCAGAACAGCATTGAGAATCGGTGTGCATGTCCGCATGCAACACATCTTGCCTGGACCCTTTTTCCAGGTTGAGTTCTTCGCCATTAGCATACCTCCGTGGTGATTTCTCACAGTCGAGCAGTTGCTCAGGCCGGCCATCCTCTCACGACACTTGCACCAAGCTGATAGAAGCCCAGCGCCCCGAGCGTTACAGCTGAAACAAGAATAAGTGCGCGTCTGCCGTCTGGTCCCAGGAACCGTGTCGTTCCGAAGAGGAGGATAGTACATGCCAGCGTGGTAACCATCGTTGAGTAAAAAGCGATGATAAGCACAACAGCATTCGCGGGACTTTCGTGCCATGCAGCCAGGACAGCGGGTCCGAGCACCAGACTCCAGCCGAGATACGGGTTGGGGTTGAGGATATTGACTGTGGCCGCTTGCAGGAGTGTGCGCGGTGCCGAATCGTTCGCGTCGGAGATGTTGTGCGTATGTCGTCTCCATTGCCTGTAACTCGCCCAGGCCAGATAGACCAGAAAAATACCGCCTGCTCCTTGAAGAATCCGGCTCATGGTCTCAGGGATGCGATTGAGCACCAACAGAGCGAGAAGAGCGATAGGCCCGTCACTGAGAAGCGGGGAGAAAGAGGCAGGCAGTGTGTGTCGCCAGCCTTTCTGTGCGACGCTGGACATAAGAAATGCCTGCAAAGGACCAGGCTGAATGGCAGCAGCAAAAGCGAACCCGCATCCGATGAGGATATGTTCGAGCACGTGTTCACTCCTCCTTGCCACGATTCATACCGCGCTCCAATTTCCCTCCCGCACATTGACCTGCAAAGCGAAATACAGGATCGTTGGGTTTCCGCCTAGCAATCCTGCGGACGCACGAACAGGAAGTAGGCGTACGCAAATGCCAGCATACCGTAGATAATGGGATTCGTCCACCCAAAAGCATTGATGCTTCCTTTCAGCTGAATCTCCATTGAAGCAATAAACCCGACGGAATCCTGGACCAGCAGCGCAAGAGCGATTGACATCCGAGATTCACGTGAGCCTGTCTTCCTGCCGAACCACATCAGGGTGGAAAAGCCCAGGATGGATCCTCCTACGAGTCTGGTGACCCAGACAACCGTCGGGTCGGCCGGAAGGCCATACATCCCGAGCACCAAGGTGGGCAGAAGAGAGCACGACAAGCCAAAGAATAGTGCGATGGGGAAATTGACCGTGAAGAGAGATCGGAGTTGCATAGGGAGATCCTCCTTAGGGGTTTTCTGTCATCATCTCGATATTCAATCGAACTCTTTCCTCGACGCAGGCTGATCCGGCCCGACCCGGCCGATGGCGATGTCAGCCACGAAGGAGTTTTCACTCTTAATCGGCGCCCCAAACAGGTGACGGAGCATGGCCAGTTGACCAACGTGTGAGATTGCATCTGCGATTGGTCCCTGGAACAGCTTCTCCAGCGGACACGCCACCGTTGAAGAAAAAGCGAGGTGCGTGTCGAACTTCTTCACGGAGACGTAGAACCGGGCAACTTCATGATCCCACCCTTGTGGATGAGAGCTGCGCCACACTCCTTCCCCTTTTGCCATCGATAGGGCCCAGTCAAACAGGTCAGCCATGTGCGCAACGATTTCTGCTGGCGTGCGGGATTTCTGATTGAAGCGACATCGTCCGAATTCCGCGGGCGGGTCTCGCATTGTCTTGGCTGCCCGGTACACCATGGTCGCAACTGCGTGGCGGGCCATCCTCTGTTCATATGTGATGTCGCCCATCCGACGAACGCGTGTGCTGCCGTGGATACCGAAGGACACATGATCATAAGGGTGACCACGCGGTCATTTCAGCATGTCGATTCTTCAAGGCAATCTAGCAGCTGGGCGCTTCCCGGTCCTTTGTGGCCGGATCGGAATAGCGTGCTGTCAGGGTCTGTCGGCGCTACCTCTGTACAGTTCTTCCTCCGTGAAGACCGGCGACCGTTCTGCTGTGCCCGCAAGCTTCAGCCGATCGCGGGCGGTGAACATTCCCCCCTTGGCGGGTTGTACTGATGCGAAGCGTAGAAAACCAATAGGCTGGGGGATGTTATCATAGACCGCCTCGAAACCACCCCGTTTGAAATAGGTTTCGTGCCAGAAGCCTGTCCCTCCGGAGTCGCGCAGAAATTGCTTCCACCAAAGCCGATGTGGTTCCGACCGCGCCCAGCGCTCCAAGGCCTCAAAGTCCCGCCAGTACTGGCGCATGCCCAAGTAGATAACGACTAACTCCGGATAAGCGGAGAGATCAACTGTCTGGCGATCGACATTCATGGAGCGGCTCCTATCCCAATTACGTTCGATTCGCGGTTGAACAGTTTCCATTTCATGGCAATTGATGCACCAGGCAACATTACTTCTTCGCTATGAATATGAGTTCTCCTGGATATTTGGATCCATACGGACTTCTGTCATAGTCGGCATACACTTCCTCCACTTCAAAACCGCACCGCACCAGCAGGTGTTCAGCCTCAAAGCGATACAGGTAGCGCATCGTTGATGCATGTACGAGCCGCTCTTTGCGACCATCAGGATGTGTGACGTAATAGATGAGCTCGATCTGGTTGACCTGGTTGGCATAATCCCGGGAGCAAATCGTCTGGCGGCGAATAACGTGCCGGCCATCAGGAGTCGTAAACTCGGGTTCGTCACCAAATTCCAGTTCCAGATTATCCGCCACAAGCATTTCGAGCGAGGGGTTGAAGAGATCAAGGATCAGTCGTCCCCCCCTGACCAGATGCCGGTGAATCGACTGCAAACAGGAAAGTTGATCATCGACGGTTGTGAGATGCTGGAATGGCCTGAATGGCAGGGTGACGAGTTTGAAGGTCTTTCCCAGGTCAAAATGTCGCATGTCGGCCTGGACTAGCCGGATCTTGGACCGAACCGCTTCTGGTTCATTCTTCAATCGTTCCCGGCACACCTGCAACATGTGTGGAGACAAATCGAGACCGACGATGTCAGTTCCCCCCCGCGCGGTGGGGATCAAGACGCGCCCTGTACCACACCCCACCTCCAGGATCGGGCCACCCGATGCCCGGGCCGCTTCGACGAAAAAATCGATGTCTGCACGTGTGCGATATGGAACAACGTAGTCGTAGAGATCTGCGGTGACGGCGTATTCCTCATAGCTTCCAGGCGCATTCATGGCAGCTCCTTATTCCTCCAGTCATTCTGATTCCTTCACCCCCCCCGTAATGTGGTGACAACAACTGACGCGTTCATCGCCCTTCTTCAGACCACGATTGGAGTTCGATACAATTCCCTTCCGGATCCGTGACGTAGCACCAGGTGACCCTGCGACCATCTGTTGTCCGGAATGTAACAATGTCCCCTATTTCCCTGCCCCCCGCCTGAAGGACGGCATCGCGCGCAGAAGCGACATCATCGACTGAAAAGGCGATATGCCCAAATCCTGGTCGATTGATGGCTGTTGGAACACGCTTCTCAAGGACTTCATAGTTGAAGATCTCCAGGGTTGGCCCTCCATCCTCATAGCCGGGGAGGCGCAGGTGCACTCCGGTCAGATGAGCTTCAGCAAGCCCCGTCGCAACGTCCAGGCTGCTTCCCCGAAAATCCCGTTCAGGCGGCACCGGGCTGCAGCCGAAAATCTCTTGATAGAACCTCGCGAGGGATCGCCAGTCTTGCGCGATGAGATTCGTGTGGACGTATTTTGCATTAATTGTCACTGGAGCGCCATTATGCATGTTCATCCGGTCTGGAGTCACGGTATAGAGCGTGACAGGGATAGCGGGATGCAGACCCGGGAAAGCGGACGCACAGCCAAGATCATGGTTGCGCCTCAAGGTACCCCGGCACATTGTACGCGATTTCTTTCAACCTAAAGACACCGTACGTGAAGTCGCCTTCCGGGTAGTGCCAGATGGTCTCTCCATACGTGGGGATTCTTCTTCCATCGATCTCCCGGTACTCCCTGACCGGTGTCGACCATTTCGCCCTCCGCAGTGTCCCGTCATCCTGCAAGGCATACCGGTCTTCTGATACGAAATTAATCAACTCTCCTCTTTCGTTGAAGGAGAGCACCGCAGAAACTTTGTAGGGGCCGTTTTCAAAGGTCACCCCGGCAGAAAGAGAGTCTATTCCCTTCCACGAAAGCCGGCCGTCAATCAGCCGTCCCGGCACAAAAATGCACAGATCATTGAGGAGGGTAACCGTCTCTGCCGTGGTCAGATCCTCTCCCGCGACGTCTACGGCGTTGAAGAGCGATGCAACTCTGACGACAAATGTCGCTTTCTGATTGGCGTAGACATGCAAGATCCGAATGGGAACTAGGAACATACTCGCCTTCATGAAAAATATCCGTGTTGGACCGCCGTAGAAATTGTATTGTTCGGAGGGTGCGACCATTGGAGCGTCGCCCGGTTTCTTCGTCATTTGAGCATCAAACAGCACTCGGACATTTTGCGTTTTGCTCTTTCCTATTGCGCCTGTGTAGGCGAGGTATTTCCTTACCGGCGCGGGTAGGTGGGCGATCTCGGATTCAGTAAGGATTTCTTCCGGTGCCAGTGGTTGTCTGAGAAACTCATTCTTCACCTTTTCCACGTATTCATCCTGGATGGAATGACATCCCGGGAATACAATCAAAGACAGAAGAACAATTCCGCCTGCCACAGTCGCTCCGATGTGATCTCCGCCATGCATAGCCTATTCCTTTGAATTGTGATTTATTCAACAGACTCCCCTCACTTCCCCCTTCACCCTTGCGTCACGGCCTCATGATGCATTCCCGCACCCACAGACAGGGTCTTGATACGGTTGACGACCGGGCCGGGCCCGGCCCTCATTGTTCATCTTGGGCTATCGTCCGGCCGCGATAGAAATCATAGTCCGGCACAAGCCGGTCATAATCGCCGTCCATCAACGGGGAGGAAATCATGAAATCGGCGGAGGAGCGATTGCAGGCAACGGGAATATTCCACACGAGAGCCATCCGCAGGAGCGCCTTGACGTCCGGGTCGTGAGGTTGCGGTTCCAGCGGATCCGAAAAGAAGATGAGAAAATCGATTTCACCATCGGCTATCTTGGCTCCGATTTGCTGGTCTCCGCCCAAAGGGCCGCTCTGGAGTTTTGTGACTTTGAAGCCGAGCTCCTGTTCCAGGAGTTCGCCGGTTGTGCCGGTTGCATACATCTTGTGGTGAGCCAGTAGTTCTCGATTGAATTCCGCCCATTCGACCAGATCACGCTTCTTGTTGTCATGGGCGACGAGAGCGATCTTCTTGTCGTGTTCCATTGCGATTTTCTTGTGAATCATGAGAATGGCCCCCTTCCTTGATCGGACTGGTAAACAGCACGAACCTGTTCGTTCGCTCCCATGTTGGTGCCCTCAGCAATTCAGCAGTACGTTCAGTCGATTCTGCGGATGCGGATCAGTGTGCAAGGGTGGTGAAGCGGGAACATCGCTACACTTCGATCTGCCCCTCGCTGATCATCACGCACTCCCCGCCGATCCACACGCCCTTCACCTCGCCATCTTTCTTCTCGGTGCGGGCATCCAGAACGCTCGGGCGTCCCATCTCAACACCCTGGGCGATACGCCAGTTGAAGGTGCCGTTGGGCACGTTGTTGTAGAAACTGAGTAACCCGACGAGTGCACAGTTTGCGCTGCCCGTGGCGGGGTCTTCGAGAATTCCATCCATAGGTGCAAACATTCTCGCCCGTATGTCGAAACCGTCGGAAGTCCTCGTGTAGAGATGCACGTCCGGAGGGTCAATGCCCTCAGCAACCAGGCCCTCAAATCCCTGGATGTTGGGCCGGGCCCGCTCGAGAGCAGCACGGTCCCTGAGTTCCACCATCAGAAACGGAAGGCCAACAGAAGCCACCTGCGGCTGATGAACTGTCGTGACGATATCATCTTTGGTGAGGGACACGGCCCGCGCTACGGATTGTACGGAGAGGGTCTTGCCGAAAGAAAGGTTCTGAGGCGCCGCCAGCTCACACCAGATTCGCCCCCCCCGGCGTTGGTGAATGGTGATCGGGACCACTCCGGCCTTCTCTTCGAAGGTTACCGTCACAGGCCTTTCTGACATATCGAACACGCCCGAGGCCGACAAAACGAATGCGGTCCCGACATTGGGGTGTCCGGCGAAGGGCACCTCGCGCGCCGGTGTAAAGATACGGACCCTGCGGGAGTGCCCCGACTGAGCCGGCAGGACGAATGTGGTTTCCGAGAAATTGAACTCGCGGGCGATCTGCTGCATCTGCCCGTCGAGCAGGCCATCCGCGAAGGGCAACACCGCGAGCTGATTTCCACCGAAGCGAGTGTCGGTGAAGACATCGCAAGTGTAGAAACGATAATGCATGAGGATCCTTTCAGCTGTTTCAACGCTTCGCGTCAAGACACGCTCAGCCTGGCACGGCAGGGCGAATTCTATATCTGCCCGAGCTGCAAGGCCCAGGCCGCCTTGTCTACGACCGGTGCTCGGTACTGGTCAAATTGGTCCAGCAGCGCCTCCGGTTGATTTTTAACCATCACCATCGAGCGATGCGCGTCCGCCAAAAACCCCTCTGCCACCAGACGTTCAAGCAAGGCGATGAGCGGTGCATAGTAGTCACAGATATTGAGCAGTCCGCAGGGTTTCTGATGCAACCCCAATTGCGCCCAGGTCCACACTTCAAAAAACTCTTCCAGCGTCCCGAGCCCGCCGGGCAAAGCAATGAAGCCGTCGGCCAATTCCGCCATCACCGCCTTGCGCTCGTGCATCGAACCGACCACCCGCAAATCCGACAGGCCGGTCAACGCAACCCTCCGTTCCAACAGCCCCCGCGGGATCACACCGATGACTTCTCCCCCCTGTTCAATGACTGCGTTTGCGATTTGCCCCATCAGACCCACATTGCCACCGCCGTACACCAGCCCCAGGCGCCTCTCCACCAGAACAGACCCGAGGCGTTTAGCCGCCTGCGCATATTCGGGCTTCGCACCGGAACTTGAACCGCAAAAGACGCAAATGCGCTTCATGACTGCTCCTGATGAATAGCATGGCCCCTGCACGATCAATACACGAACGGGATGAGCTTGTGTACCTGCTTCTGGTATTCAGCATACTCCGGATATCGCTCCATCAACCACATCTCTTCACGTCGTGATTTGATATCCAGAAAGACGAAGAGGACAAACACGTAGCCAAGCGTGAGCCAACCCTGGATATACAGCGCCCACCCGAGGGCGAGGATGAGTCCTCCGCTGTATATTGGATGGCGCACGATCGCGTACGGACCCTTCCGGACAAGCGCAGCGCCGTCTTTCGGATACGGGAGCGGGGTCAGGCCGGGGCCCAGGCGGACTAGCCCGGAGACGAACAGGACGCCACCCGTCAGCATGGACACCCCGCCCATGATCGAGAATACATGGGGAAACGGGAACGGCCATGCCGGTTGGCCGGCCACTGTGCGAGGGCCGAAGAATACCAGTCCGATGAGGACAACCTGTATGACGACCAGCCATTCCCCGCGCGCCCCATGCCACCAGGGCTTCTGATTTCCAGCAACCGGATCCCGGGACATTGTTTCCCCTTTCAGAAAGGTTTCACCAACCGATCTCTGTTTGCCCACGGTATATTCGTTTTCGGGTCATTCCTTCCGGACAGCCAGAATATGCTGGATCGCATCTATTGCCGCCGGGTCGTCCCTGATACCACTCCAGTTGTAGATGCAAAGGTAGCGGCATCGGGGAATAGACAACACCCGCGCGATTGCGCTCCTCCAGACTTCGGCGTTGTGCTTCCCCATCAAGAGCCATTCGACAGCGGCCCAGAACGGTGCGTTGTTCTTCAGGAGGGCTCTCTGTACCCCCGAGTCTTGTGCAGCATCACCCGCGTGTCTGTAGAAGCTCCATCCGGGGCAGGAATACTCGTTCAGGGCGGTATCATAGAGAAGCTCATCGTCCTTCCACCCACCGACATGCGTGAACAACTTCTCGCGCGGCACCCCTAACCCGGCAGCCAAGGAACAGAGGTCGTTCAGATGCCGTCGTACAATCTCGGCGAGGTGAGCCTCCTGCAACGCTCCGCTCTCCGCCATGTGGGCGGTTGTGACAGCGGCATACCCGATCGCTGCAACGCCGCGATCCGGCACAAGATGGCCTTTGAGTTCAACCTGAGGATCCTGATCATCAGGAAGATTCAGGAGCCTGTTCCCATCGGGATAGTAGAACGCGTTCACGCCGATGGAACTCTCCCATCCCAGCTTTATGCCGATAAGTAGAGAACGCTTGTATTCCGGCAGTCCGTTCCACCACCGGAGGATCAGGGGGATGAACACGTGCATTTCTTCGTGGCATGCCCGGCGGTAGCGGGGGCTCATGAAATTCGGAGGGGGCAGAACCCGCATCTGTTTCCCCCAGTTCCTCCAGGCGATTTTCAACGCGTATTCGGGGCCCCATCCTGACCACTCCACGTTCTGTCTGTTCTCCGGGTCGTAGCCAGGGCGCGCCGGATCCCACCAGTTCCACAGGTCGGGACGCGCATCCCACCATTGCTCACCGTCCAGCTGTACGACGACAGGGACTTCGTAACGCTCCGCCAACGCGAGGAACTTCAGCAGATCATCCCTGCACTGCTCTTGTGGCTGGCTGAGATATGAAAAGATGGCAGCGATACCGGGAGCAATGCGATCAGAGGTCTTCCCTTTCGTGACCCGCAGAACCTCCTCAAAGACAGGCTGGTATTCCTCTCCGGGTATGATATTGACAACAAGATACTGTTGCTGCGCCATGACATCCCTCTCATTGAGCATTGCTACCAAGGTCCAGAGGAACGCTGCTGCAAGAATTCTCGTGGTCATTCGCGTGGCCGCCTGCGGATTTCTTTGACCCTCACGTATCCG
>Ga0209253_10000953_pt1 | contig 25314 bp, 20 predicted proteins | sample FrelakmetBRP12BR_FD_187145 | JGI IMG/M metagenome (GOLD analysis project Ga0209253, IMG submission 187145) | Freshwater lake sediment microbial communities from the University of Notre Dame, USA, for methane emissions studies - BRP12 BR (SPAdes)... | ecosystem: Environmental > Aquatic >...
CATGGGCGTCGGCCAGCCGGGCATCGATATAGTCGGAAAGACCGGCTTCCTTGAAGTTGGCCACGGCTTCTTGGTGGCGGTCCTCGTCGATTTCCACGGTGACGAGCTTGCCGCCGGTTTTGCTGAGAGCCCAGGCGATCCAAATGCCGGAATGGCCGGTGGACGTCCCGATCTCCAAGGCCTTCTTGTAATTGTTCTTGAGGACTAGGTCGTAGAGAATCTTTCCGTCCGCTTCGGGAACGTTCATGTCCCGCCAGCTGCGCCGGTGGGCGTCAAGAAAACTCCGGACTTTTTCATCCAGGCTTTGACCCCCTCCAACCGCCCATGAAAAAACGGCCGCACATATCAAGGTCATCCCAAGCAAGACCAGGGATCGATGCTTCATTCTTCTTCTCCTTTCTTTCTCTGCCTCCGCCACGAAATCAAACCCTCTGTTCCTTGAGCGGAAACCTTATGATGAACATCGTTCCCTCCTCGACCCGGCTCCGGATATCGATGACGGCGCCGTGGATGTCGGCGACGGATTTGACGATGGAGAGCCCTAATCCTGACCCGCCGCTTTCTTTGGAGCGCGACGGGTCGACGACGTAAAACCGGTCAAAAATAAACGGAAGGGACTCTTCGGGGATGCCGATTCCCGTATCGCGGACCGTCAGGACGAGCCACGGGTCCCTTTCCTCAACGCCCATGACGACGTTCCCTCCGGCAGGCGTATAGCGGACCGCGTTGTCGACAAGGTTGGTCAAGAGGCGTTCAAGCAGGGTGCGGTCGCCCCGGATGCGGGACGGCGATGACGGCAGCATTTTTAATTCGATCCCTTTCTCGCGGGCGGCCGGACTGCGGCTGTCCCATACCCTAAACAAGATCTCGTTCAGCTCGACATCGTCCGAGAATTCGATCTTGTCGGTCGCCTCCAGCCTGGAAAGGAAAAGGAGGTCGTCGATGATCTTTTCCATATGGTGGGTCTCATCCAGGACACTCTCCAGCGTTTCATGATACTCCTCCGCGCTCCTGGCTTTTCTCAGAACGACCTCGATCTCGCCGCGAATAATGGTCAGGGGAGTCCTCAGCTCGTGGGAGACATCCCCGGAGAACTGCCGGATCTTTCCGACCGATTTTTCAAGCCGGGCGATCATATCGTTGAAGGTGGCGACGAGGGCGCCGATCTCGTCCTTTTGGTTTTTGGCCTCGATCCGGAGCGAGAGGTCGTCGGCCGTGATGTCTTTGGCAGTCTGGACAACGCTTGTCACCGGCTGGAGGGCCCGCCTGATGATGAAGCTCCCTCCGAGGGACGCGAATAACAACAGCAGCAGCCCGGCCAGGGTCATGATGATCGTCAGTTGGTTCAGGTTTCCGCGAACGCGCTCCAGAGAAATTCCTGCTTGAATAACGGTCTCCCCTCGGACCGGCAGAAAAACCACGCGCAACGGGGACGACGCCAGTTTCTTATCCGTGGCCGTCAGATAGAGAAGATGATCCCAATCCGCCCGTTCGGCGCGGGAATAAATATCGGGATCAAAGGTAAAGGCATCCGGAGGAATTTTCCCGGTCCGGATGACCTTTTCCACCGTGCCTCCGCCTTCTTCGTCCAGTTTGACGGCTTGGAGGAACGGATCGTGAGCCTTAAACTCCTCCTCGGCTTTTCGCAAAGCTTCTTCCCAGGTGACGCCGCGCTGCCGCCAGGCCAGATTGACACCTTCGGCGATCTCGCGGAGTTCCTCATCCGTATCCGCCATCAGGCCCTTTTTGAATCCTTCATAGAGAAACGTCCCGGAGAAGGCGATGATGATGCCCAGGATGACGATGTACCAGATCGTCAGCTTGAAGGCGAGGGACCTAAATCTCCCGATTTTCATCGATGGTGTATCCATGTCCCCGGATCGTACGAACGAGCTTTACCTCGAATTCGCTGTCGATCTTTTTTCTCAGATAATTGATGTAGACATTGACGATATTGCTCGTGCCTTCATAGTTCATGTCCCAGACGTGCTCGACGATCATGGACTCGGTAACGACCCGGCCTTTGTTTCGCATGAGATATTCGAGGAGGGCATATTCTTTCCCGCTGAGAGGGATCTGTTTCCCGGCCCGTGTCGCCTGACGCTTGATTGGGTCCAGCTCCAAGTCCCCGACCCGCAGTGCTTTTGTTTTATAATCCTGGGTCCGCCTCAGAAGGGCCTTGATCCTGGCCAGGAGCTCCTCGAAGGAGAACGGTTTGGTCAGGTAATCATCCGCCCCTTCGGTCAGGCCGCTGACCTTGTCTTCCACCGAGTCCTTGGCCGTGAGCATGAGAATCGGGGTGAGCACGCCTTTCTGCCGCAGCTCGCGGCAGACCGCAAACCCGTCCTTTTTCGGCAGCATGATATCGAGGACGATGACGTCGTAGGAGCTGATCGATGCCCATTCCACGGCCTCTTCGCCGTCCCGGCAGACATCGACGGCGTATTGCTCCTCCCTCAGCCCTTTTTGCAAAAAGGCGCCGACTTTTCGATCATCCTCGACGATCAGGATTCTCATCGGCCTCCTTTTCCATTATAGGAGAAAGCGGATCATGAGGAAAGGTAGGCGCAGCGGCCCGGCTTCTCTCCAAAACCCTGTTTCATGACGATTCACATCAATCCCATCCTTCATAGTGGTCATGCAGGACGCCCAAGTCACCGAACCGCGGGTTGACGACATTGCTGTAGATCGAGCCGAAGGTGTAGCTCAAGCTGACGGAGACGAACAAGTTATAATCGGTCCGCAGTTCTTTTCGCCGCAAAAGGATCTCATCCAGGGTCCGGTCGCCTTTTTCCAGCGCTAATTGATCCCGGATACGCTCATACATCCCGTCGATATTCAGGTCGAGGCCTTTGAAGATCCGGAAGGAGAGTTCGGTGAAGAACGCCAGCCTGTTAAAATTGAAATCATGAAAATAATGCGATCCCTCCAGCGACGCCTCGAGCGTGCCCCAGGGCTCCTTGATTTCAAGCGTGGCGGACAGGGACTGGCCAAGGAGGTTTTCCTTGGTCTTGTCGTAAATCGTCTCCTTCCGATATTTGACGAATTCATAGCCGATTTTATACAGAAAACGCAGCTGCCGCCGAGTCGACTCCGAATACGGGAAAAGGTCATATTCAAGGGCTGGGGTAGGAACGATCTTGTAGCGGAGGTTGCTGTACGTGGAAGAGCTGACGCCCAGGTAAAAGCCGGCCGACCAATGCTCACCGAGACTTTTAACGAACAGGCCGGCGAAGTCTTCGGCATCCGAGTCGCTGCTGATCGTTCCCTCTTCGTATTTGAACTCTTGGTTGGAGAAATAGGCCGAGAGCCCCAGCCGGAGCTTGATGTCGGGAGTTATTTTGTTGGCTGATAAATTGAAGTTGATCGATTGGGATTTCGTCTGGGATTGCCGGTCGAGCTCGCCGCCCAGGCTCAGGCTGAAAACCCAGAATTTCCATCGATCCACGACGTCCGTCGGTTTGACCTTTTCTTTGAATTCGACGGAAATGAGATCGCGGATGGGCGTTTTTGCCGTATAGGGAACGAGCCCCATCTTCAGGACCGAGACATACCCCCGCCGAACTTCCTCTTCCGTATCCGTCTTGCTGGATGCATAAATCAAGATGCTGTTGATGGACGCAAAGCCCCCCTGTCCGATGAAGGTGAGAGTGTATTCCGTCCCGCCGCTGCCCGTGTCCTGGGTCGTGATCAGGACATGGACATCGGCCTCCTTCCGGTCCCGGACATAGTTGACAAAGGGAATCTCGGTCCGGATGTAATCCTGGTCGCAGTCCTCGCAATCGATGTAGACTTTGGGTGCTTTTTGCTTCATCTCGGCGATGTTGAACTGACTCCCCTTCTCCTCCCGTTCCTGGGGAGAGGACAGGGCCGGAAGGGTTAAACACAACAGGATCAACATTCCTATCAGGGTCCGCTTTTTCATGCGATGCCTCCTTGGGATTTGTGAAGTCGCTTGAGCCCATTCGCCCGAAGTCTTTTGCACTGCGGGGGGGCCTTGATCTTCTATTGTCATGGGCTCATTATAGCCGGGCTTCATTAAGCGAGGATTAGGAAACGATTAAAAAACTCTAATGTCATCCATGCTCATGCCCGGCTCTTGATCGGGCAGGCTATTTCAAAAAATGGAGCCTTGTCTCTTGGAATCTGCAAAAATCCTCGGTCGCATCTGAAAACAAAACAATGAGCAGCTCGCCCAAACGAGACGCTTTTTGTCGGCAGTCCTGGGACCATCCATTCTTGATGATTTTGAAACCGGCGACAAAACCCGATAAATGACGGAGGGCAATATAACATCCGCAACGAGCTCCTGTCAAAGGCTCAGACAGGGATTTGGGGGCGATTGACAGGCATTCACCGTGTGCGATATATTTTCATCGACAAATTGACAATTTCGATCCCGGCCAGGAAAGCTTAAAGCCCGATGGGGAGTTCTCTCAGAAAACTCGGGAAGACGTTCTATAAAATTTGCATTCTGGGGATTTCCCTCTTTTTCATCACCTTTGAGGTTTTCAGGGCGGCCCGGGCGGCCTTGACCGCCGATGAAGCGGCCACGTACCTGGTTTATATCGCATCGAATTTCCTGGCGATATTCAATTTCGGCTCGGCCAACAACCACTTTTTGAACACGCTCTTAGGAAAGCTTTTCTGGGCATCGGCCGGAAACAGCGAATTCGTCCTCCGTATTCCCAATCTCTTGGGATACGGCCTCTATCTCCTCTTTTCTTTTTTGATCTTAGACCGCTTTGTCAAAAAGAAAATCATCGTCGTCTGCGGATATCTCTTGCTAACCCTGAATCCCTATGTCCTCGATTTTTTTTCTCTCTGCCGGGGATACGGATTATCCCTCGGATTTATGATGGCGGCCCTGTTCTTCTTTCTCTCTTTCTTGGATCGATCGATCCGCCGGCAGCCGGGTCCCTGTCGTCCACTCGAATTATCCCTGGCCGCCGCTTGCCTGGCTGTGCTTTCGAACTTCAACCTGCTCAATGTCTATCTCAGCCTGGTCGTTTTTGCCTGTGGCCTCTTTGTTGTCTTCAATGCCAAAGAAGGTCGGCCTCTTTCGCCGGCTTCGCCTCTTCAAAATCGCCCTCGAAAGAAAAAAATCCTTCTCCTCGTCATCGCCCTCGCGGCCGTCTTCTTTAATCTTTTAGTGATGTCCCACGATCTTGCCCGCCACCGCAAGCTCTTCGCGCCTGTGGCAGTCAAAATCACAGGCCTCAGCCAGGAGGACAGGCAATATCTTGAAGTATTCGGGATCAACATCGATAACCAGGAAAGGCGGTGGTCCTATGAAAACGACCAGTGGACGCTCGGTGAGCCGACCCATGTAACGGCCATCAAGTTTCGATGCTTGTCCGGCCTCTTGAATAGAATCCGGCGAGTCGAGATCTCGATCGGAAACGAGACATTTGGGCATGATACCGCCGATATCCAAGAGGTCGATCATTTTCAAAATCGATACGCTGTTTTCTACAGCCATTATTCCACATCCCTCAAGCGCTCCAGGATTCCGATTTTCAGGCCTGTGATCAATTGGAGGGGAGACGGGATTTTCTTCAAGGTTCTCCTGATAAGAGTCCTCCCTGTCGCAGGGATCGCCGCTTTGCTTATCGCGCTCATTTTCGGAACGGGCCTGCTCCTCTGTCGATGGAAGATACTTTTTATGGAGCAGTTCCAATCCCTTTTCCGGCCGACTCTTGTCCTGGCAATATTCAGTGGTTACCCCCTCTATGTCTTGAAGTCCGAAGGCGCGTTGTCCTGGGGTGGACAGACCGGATTCATCCGGAGCACGGTATTCTCACTGATCTATAAATCCTTTTATGAGCACCGCTATGTCCGCGGCCAGGAGTGGGCGATATTTCTCCTGGTTCTGCTCTTTATTCTCCTGTTTTCGATTTTGATTTTTGTCCATTATCGAAGGCGAACCCTGACAAACGTTCTCTCGGGATTGTCCCTTTTCGCCATCCTTTTCCTCTCATCGGCGTCCACCGTTCTGCAGAACGTTCTGTTTGGCAATCCTTATTTGTTCCAGAGAACGGCCCTGTTTTTCATCCCCCTGTTCACGCTTTTCCTCGTCTTCCTGTTTCACAGTCTCAGCCTGATGAAGAAACCCATGCCCATCCTTTCTGTCACGCTCTTGGTGATCACGACGTCGCTGTCCTTTTTTCACTTTTATCAAACCGCCAACACGGCCATGGCCATCGATTGGAGAAACGATGCCGATACGAAATCCATGCTGAACAATTTAGAAGAAATCCGAGAGAAAAGCTTTGCCTGCCGTTCGAAAATTCGTCTGGGAATTCCTGCCAGCCGCAACCTGTCCCTCCAATATTATGTCCACCGGACAAAACCTGATTGGCTCGAGGTCCACGTCGCCCCTCCGTATCGAGAGTATGATTTCTACTATTTGGATGAGCCTTTTGAAGAGACCCGGATGATTCTCATAAAATCGTACCCTGTCTCAGGGACGATTTTGGCAAAGCCCAGACAGTAGGGCAAGCCCGCATATCGTCGTCATGCGAGTCCGAGACTGAGCACTATCGATAAAACTTGGCTACAGAATTAATTTTGAAACAGACAATTCCTCTGAAACCCGAGCAGCCGTCCCTGAATCCATGTCTCCGAATCTGCGAATGGTTTTGCGAAATGAGTGGGTTTGACCCCGGATGACCCTACCTTACCTTAGGGATCAAATTGACTTCGTCGGCCAGGGCCCGTATCATGAACTCACGACACTTTTGATTTCATCGCAAAGCTCATGTGGAGGAGGGAAGGATGAGGCCTGCCGGACGTTCATCGATAAGATTCCTTCATTTCGCCCATTTCAGCCTGCTTTCATGGATCGTCCTATTCGCAATTTTTTCGTTCAGCGGGTGTCAAGAGAATTCCAAGGAGCCGCCAAAAAAAACCTATACCCTGACGGTGACGCGAGGCGAAGGCGTTGACGGTTACCCCAATCCGGGGACGTATACGCATGATCCCGGGATGGAAGTCAACTACGGGTATCGGGCCCTCGAAGACTATTCCGATCTCGTCGTAACCCTTGACGGCGAGCCGATCGCCGCGACCGGCACCTTCGTCATGAATGCCAAACATACTCTTGCTGCAACCTGTTTCAAGCGGGTGCTCTGGAAATACGACGTCGATTCGGCGGTCTATTATTCCAGCCCGGCCATCGGCAACGACGGCACGGTTTACTTCGGCACGGGAATGTCTATGTCGCGGCCCGGCACGCTCTATGCCGTCGGGCCCGACAAGGTTCTCCAATGGTCGTATTCGATCGCCAGCGCCTTCTATTCTCCCGCGATCGGCGTCGACGGGACGATCTACATCCAGGACTATCGCAACAACGTCTATGCCTTTGCTCCCGGCGGAACGCTCAAATGGATCTATAACGATTATCAATATTTCTACCCTCATGACGTCGGGCAGCGCAGCCCGGCCGTCGGCGCCGACGGCACGGTCTACATCGCCGCGGACGGACTCTATGCCGTCGATCCGCTGACCGGCCGGCGAATCTGGCATTATGCCCATCCCGATTATGCCGACCGGGAGTGCCTCGCTTCGCCGGTTATTGGATCTGACGGGACCATCTATGTCACCATCGGCGAGGACATGCTTTTTGCCGTCGATTCCGACGGCCGACGCCGATGGATTTTTCGGTTTGCCCATGACTGGGAAATGTCGTTCACCTCGCCGGCCATCGATCAAAACGGCGTCATTTATCTCGCTTCCGAAGCCACCTATGGCGGGACCGCTCTATCTCATCTCTATGCGGTCAATCCGGACGGGACGCAAAAATGGAAGTATCCCGTCGACGGCGGCCGGTTCGTCAGAGCCTCTCCGGCCGTGGGGATCGATGGCGTCATCTATATCGCGACCAAAGCCAACGGGCTTGATCTTCCCGCCAAGCTCATCGCCCTGGCACCAAACGGTCAAAAGATTTGGGACTATACCGTCGAAGGTGTCCATCAGACTCCGGATGATGTCTATTCTTCTCCGTCTATCGGAGCCGACGGCCTGATTTATTTCGGGGCTGAGACCGGATTCATCTACGCCGTCAACCCGAATGGGACGCTGAACTGGAAATTCCCGCTCCAGCACGCAGTCAATTGGTCGTCCCCCGCTATTGCCAATGACGGCACAATCTACCTTGGGACTCTGCGCGGCGGCAATTACCAGGGGTATCTCTATGCCATAAAATCGACCAGCATGGGATATATGCCGTCGGCCTGGCCGCGCTTTCGCCATGACCGTAAAAATACGGGGCGGTTCGGCGCCTGGTGATCCAACGCCTCAGTTCACGGATTGGGCTCAAAAGCCGCCTAGCGGCTGAAGTAGAACACCGAAACGTCCGCATAATTGTAGCGGGTCTTGGCAAAGAGCGGTTGGACGTGAAAACGCCGGATCCCCATCATTTTCCGAATCGCCTTCTCGCCGCTCGCGTACCCGGCGTTGTAGGCCGTGGCATAGAAGCGGAGCTTCTCCAGGTCATCGACGAATTTGAGGTTCCCGTAGAGCTTGTCCATAACCTTCATGAACAGCCGGAGATATCGCGCCTGTCCGTGAGGATCGTCGAGCCGGGTCACGCGCTCCTTGCGCAATGGGGAAGAATCGCCCGCGTCAAAAGACGCGATGTCCGCAGCCGCCTTTTCAGCTGCCGAAAAGAGCCGGTTGTAGTCTCTCTCGATCTGTTCGGCAAACGTCGGCTTCATCTGGAAGTGGCCGACCGAGAAGTCCGCGTATTTCCGGCCGTATTGGACATACAGCACTTTGAGCGCCCGCACTTGGATCTTGTCCTCCAAAGACTTGAACCGGATGATTTCGGGAAAGACGGTGGCCAGAGCGATCCGGGTCTCTAACGGGGGAAGGCCCAGGGAATCGGCGATCCAGGTGTTTTGTTGCAGAAACTTTTCGGCTTCGGTATATTTCACGCCGAAGATAGCGGCGTAATCTTCCTCCGCAGCCAAGGGCGAGAAAAGCAGGAGGATTAAAAGGATGCCTGCGAACAGCCTCGCCGAGCGGCGCTCACGGCAAGCTGATCGAGCAGCCAAGGGCCGCATTCCTGGAGGCACGGTGAGCCGGCCGTTAGATCGCTCTCTCGTAGACAACAATGTCCTTTTTATTCTCCAGGGCGACCCACTTGATCATGGTCTGCCCGCTCTCCGGGAAGGTCACGATGCTCAAAGGAAAAGGATATTTCTTGCCATCGCTGAAGACGAGGTTCTCAATCGCCAGCGTTAGACGCCCAGCGGGTTGGGCTTGAGAATCTTGATGAAGCTTCTCTTTTTCAGGCCGTTCAAGAATTCGTTTGTCTTGACCGCCCGTTTTTCCGCATAGATTCTCTGTTCGATGGCCTGCTTGGCTTCCTCGAACGTTTTTTTCCGGCTTTCCTTTTTTTCGGTGAGCTTCAGCAGGTACCAGCCATTCTTCGTTTCGACCCAAGCCGAGACCTCTCCCTGCTTGAGCTGGCTCACGGCCTGCTCCAAGGTTTTATCAAGCTCCCCTTTCTTGAATGTCCCGAGCTCTCCCTTGGATTCCTTGATGGGGCCGTCTGAATACGACTGGGAAAGAGCAAGGAAATCTTCCCCAGCCCGGACCTTTCCGCTGATCTCGGTCTTCTTCTGCTCGAGCTCCTCGGCGCTCTTGCCTTCGGGTGAAAGATAGACGGCGCTGATCTTATATTCCTCAGGATCAACGAAATCCTGCGGATGGAGCTTGAAATAGTTGACGACCTCAGAATCGTCCAGGACGATGGACCGGTCGACTTCCATGCCCACGACGGCCTGCTTGAGGATGCCCTCTTCCGCCTGTTTCAGGAATTGGGCATAGTCCATGCCCTGGCTGGCCAGGGCCCGCTTGAGGTCATTATCCGACTCGAGGTTGTTTTCTTTCTTGAGGTTATCAATGTACCGTTTGACTTCGTCGGCCACGTTCAGGTTTTTCTCCTTGGCCAACTGCAGGACGAGCAGGTCCGTGATCAGGCCATCCATCAAGGTTGTTTTGATTTGTTCCAGCACTTTCTCGAGATTCTCCCCTTTGAGCTGGGAGCGGGCGGCCTGGACCCGCATTTCATATTCCTGCTTGTATTGAGAGAGCGTAATGACATCGTCATTGACGATCGCCACGATCTCCTCCACGACTTCCTGGCCGACGAGGACGATCCCGCACAGACCGAACAGGATCAGGCTGAACATCTTTTTGGCTTTATTCATTTTCGATCCTCTGGTAAGGAAATGATAAATTTTCGGTCGTGGACTTCCAGTCCATCGTCTTGCGGAGGGTGGCCAAGTAGGCAGATACCGCCTGTTGGGATTTCTGTTCTAGGAGTTTTGTTCGGATGGACTGGCCGGCTTCCTCGGCCGTCAACAAGCGCGGCTCGAATTTCTTGTCCAACCGGAAGATGTGATAACCGTACGTGGACTCGACGACCCGGCTGATCTCTCCCTCTTTCAGGCTGAAGACGACTTTTTCAAGCTCGGACGGCAATTGGCCGACCTTGAAAACGCCCATCACGCCGCCCTTGGAGGCCTCGGGCCCCGCCGACTCGGCCCGGGCGATCTTCCTGAATTCCTCTTCGGGGGCGTTCTTCAACTTGTCCAGCACTCCGCTCGCCTGCCCCTCGGAGGCCAGCAGGATTTGGCTGACCTGGACCCGCTCCGGCTGCAAGAATTCGCTTTTATGCTGCTCGTAATAATCGGCAACCTCTTGATCATCTGCGGCGATGTCCTTGACCAAGAGAGAAAGGAATTTCTGGACGAGCAGTCTGTCATAGAGCACTACCGTGTCCGATTCGAGCGGCGGCTCCTCTCCGGTCTCCGTCCGGAGGGCGCTTTTGAGCTTGGCCAGATAGGCGGCCTTTTCTTCCTCGGTCAGGCTGACCCCTTCATTTTGGGCCCGTTTCAGAAGGATCTTTTCATCGACGAACTCATCAAACAGGCGGCTGAGGGCGGCCCCGGTCAAAGACTTCAGGCTGTCCCCGACACTATCCTTCAAATACTTGGTGAAGTCGGCATTGGTGTAGATCGCGCCTTCCACCTCAAGGACGATCTCTTTTTGTTTTTCAGGATCATCCAGCTGGAAGGCCTCCGTCTCTCCGGCCGGACTCTGCCGGCGGCAATCGACGAAACACAAAAGGGATGCGAAGATCATGAGCGGAACCAGCCAGGCCCGCCGTTCTGTAGAGTATCTCATCTTTTTTAAATTCAATCTATTATATTACATCCGTATAACTCCATCAAGACGGCGATCGTTTCACGGAGAAGCTCGCCCTCGCCTCCCGAACGAACCTCAAGGCTCATGACGCCCTGGGGCGTCAGGGTTCCCCGGTACCGGTTCAGGAGCTTTGTCATTCGAGCTATCTGAACGTCTGTGGATGGCAAGAATTTAAAAATGATTCGATGTTCGACCCGGTCGATGGCTTTGATCATCAATTTCTGGGCAAGGAATTTGATCCTCCCGTAGCCGAGAAGGCTCGAGACGCTCGCCGGCAGCGGCCCGAAACGGTCCGCGATTTCGTCCTGGATGGCTCTGACCTCGTCCAGGCTTTCCACGGACGATACGCGCTTGTAGAGGTTAAGCCTGAGGTTGATCTGAGGCAGATAGTCCTCGGGAATCTGGATATCCACCTTCAGGTTGATCTCGCTTTTGACCTCTTCGATGTTCTCGCCTTTGAGCTCCCGGATGGTCTGTTCTAGGAGATGGATAAAGTAATCAAGGCCGACAGCCTCCATGGTGCCGTGTTGTTTCTCGCCGAAAAGATTCCCTGCCCCGCGGATCTCGAGGTCTTTGACCGCCAGCCGGAACCCGGATCCCAATTCGCTAAATTCCTTGAGGGCTTCCAGGCGCCGCTTGGCCAAGGGCGTCAACTCATTGAACGGCGGGACGAGAAAGTAGGCGAAAGCCTGGCGCGACGAGCGGCCGACCCTTCCCCGCAGCTGGTAGAGCTGGGCCAGCCCAAAATGGTCCGCCCTGTGGACGATCAAGGTGTTGACCAAAGGAATGTCGATTCCGTTCTCGATGATCGTCGTCGAAACCAAGACGTTGTACTTCCGGCTGATGAAATCGATCATCCGTTTTTCCAAGGCGGCCGCCCGCATCTGCCCGTGGATGGTCACGACCTTCGCCTCGGGCACCCATTTTTCGATGAGCGAGGCCATGTGCTCCATGTCCTCGATCTTGTTGAAGATGTAATAGACCTGGCCGCCGCGGGCGAGTTCCTGCTTGATCGCCGAGGCGATGAGCTTTGGGCTGAACGTGGTCACGACGGTGTGCACGGCCAGCCGGTCTTTGGGGGGCGTTTCGATCAGGCTGATGTCGCGCAGCCCGGTCAGCGACAAGTTCAGCGTCCGAGGGATTGGAGTCGCCGTGAGGGTGAGGACATCGATATTGGCCTTCATCTGCTGGATTCTCTCTTTGTGCTTGACGCCGAACCGCTGTTCCTCATCGATGATCAACAGCCCCAAGTCCCGGAACTCGACGTCCTTGGAAAGCAGCCGGTGAGTGCCGATGATGATATCGACCCGGCCCTTTTTCAGGTCGTCGACGATTTTCTTTTGCTCGGTCTTCGATTGAAACCGTGTCAGCGCCTCCACCCGGGCCGGAAAAAGAATCATCCGGCTGAGAAATGTCTTCAAATGCTGGCTGGCCAGGACCGTAGTCGGGCAGAGCGCGGCGACCTGTTTTCCGTCCATGACGGCCTTAAAGGCCGCCCGCATCGCCACTTCCGTCTTGCCGTACCCGACATCCCCGCAGAGCAGCCTGTCCATGGGCGCTTCGGCTTCCATGTCGTTTTTGATCTCCCGGATGGACCGCAGCTGGTCATCGGTTTCCTCATATTCGAACGTTTTTTCGAAATCGGCCTGCCAGTTGCCCTCGGGGCTGAAGCTGAATCCTTTGAGAGCCTTTCGCCGGGCATACAGCTCGAGAAGCTCCTTGGCCAATTTCTCGACGGCCTTTTTGGTCCGCTCTTTGGTTTTCTGCCAGGAATTGGTCCCCAGCTTGTCCAGCGGCGGGAGCGCCGCTCCGACCTGGGCGTATTTCTGGACGAGGTTCAGATCCTCGACGGGGACATAGAGTTTGTCCTCATCGCGGTAGTGGAGCTCGATGAATTCCCTCGTTTTGTCCTCCACATCCATCCGGAGAAGGCCCTGAAAAACGCCGATTCCGTAATCCGCGTGGACGATGAAATCGCCCATCTTGAGGTCCTGGAATTGAGTGAGGGAGGGGCGGACCGAGGGGCGGCTGACGATGACTCGTTCCTCGGTGATGATATCCGTCTCTGAGAAGAACGAGATTTTTTCCCGTGGGAAGCTGAATCCCTGGGCCAGTTCACCGAGAAGGAGGACGAGCTCGCCGCTCTTGGGAAGCATGAACGGCGAGTCCGATTCTACGGCCGGGATTTCGTTCTGGGCGAGAAGGCTCGAAATTTTCTTGCGGATGGTTTTGCTGGACAGGAATATGGTGCAGCGTTCCCGTTCTCTCTGGAGCCTCCGGGCATAATCGAGGAAAAAGGGGATCCTGTTGTCGAACCGGGGGATTGATTGAAAAGGGAAGTGAAAAATTTTCTTGACTTTGCGGAGCTCGAAATCCTCGCTGAGGATCGCATCTTTTCGGATGGTTTCCCAGAGATGGGGAGGAAAAATCTTTTCCGGTGGGTGAACAGCCTTGCCGCTCGTCCGGAGAGCCTCGGCCTCGGCGCTCAGCTCCCGCATGGCCTCTTCCCATTCCTTCTGGACTTCCTCCACATGATCGACGATAAAAACCGAATCTTCGAGGTAGGCGGTGAAGGGCACGCCGCTATCGTCATGGCCGGGCGATTCGAAAAGCGATGGGACCAGCACCCGGTCCATTTTTCGTAAAGACCGCTGGATCGAAGGATCAAATTCCCTGAGCGAGACGATCTCGTCTCCGCTGAACTCAATTCTGTAAGGAACCGTCTGCCAGGGGGTAAAGACATCGACGATGCCTCCGCGCCAGGCGTATTCTCCTCTGAAGGAAATGAGGTCTTCGCGGCTATAGCCGTACTCCTCGAGCGTCCGGATCAGCTTATCCCTGTCGAAAAACTCCCCTCTGTTCAGCTTCATAAAAAGATTCGGCATTCCTTCGGGTGAGGGGAACGGCTTCAACAGCCCGAACAGGTTGGTGAGGATGAGAGAGGGCTGTCGATAGAGAAGGTCGTAAAAAAACAGAAGGCGCGACGAGACTGCCTCGAGCGGCGGCGAGGCTTCCTGATAGGGATTTTCCTTCAAGGCCGGAAGCGCTTTGACATGCCTCGAAGGAGTCCATTGGGAAGAGAAGAAACGGCACTGTTCTTCAAGCCGGGAAAGCGAGGCGCTCGCCGGCTGGATAAAAACGATTCTTTTCTCGAGCTTTTGAGCCAAGAAAGAGAAGAAAAACGGCTTGGCCGCCTCGATGAGGCCCGAAATTCTCAGGCTCGTCTCGCCCGATTGAAGGGACCGGACGAGTTCCTTGAACTCGGCAACGTCATCCAAAAAATTCAGGCTCATATAGGAAAATTCCATCGGCGACAGGCCTCATCCGGAACCCGTCACCCTTTCATTATACGATTTGCCCGCTCACCGCGTCCAATTTAGCGTAAATGTCAGTCATCCGTTGCCTCTCAAGAGAGCATTGCCAAATCCCCATCCGCTTACTATAATGGACGGATGAGCTTCGCCATGAAGCCTAACCCTGCCGAAAGGAGAATTCGATGACCAAAGCATTCCCGTCCAGAAGTCTGGGCATCGTCATCATCCTGGGGTCTGTCTGGGGTCTTTCCGAAGCCGTGCTCGGCATCGGCCTCCGAAGCTGCGCCTCGCTCGCGTCGGGCTCGATCATGACCGGCGTGGCCCTCTTTTTTATCGGCGCGACCTGGAAACGGACTCAGCATATAATCGGGCCTTTGCTTCTTATCGCCATCGCCAGCATTTTTAAGCTGTTCGATGCGCTCCTGCTTTCGCTTCCGGTCAGGAACGGCGCCGTGGCCAACCCGATCTTCGCCTTCTGGACCGAGGGCATGGCTCTTATTTTGATGCTCGCTTTCATGAAAGAGAGCTGGAAAGGGAAAGCAATCGGCCAGGCTTTTCTGGGCGGCCTCTCTGCCCTCGTCGCCATCAACCTCTTTCCTCTGGTCAAATTTGCTACGGGGATTCCCGCCTGTGTTTTCCCGGGCACGGCCACCCCGCTTTCGCTTTATTACGCGCCCATCGCCGTCGGCGTTTCTCTCTTGACAGTTCCCGCGGCGTTTTGGCTCGGGGCCCGATTAGAGGCCGTCGAGACGCACACCATGGTCTCCGGCCGGATGCCGGCGTTCCGTTTTCTTGTTCCAGCGGCTGCCGCCGTTTTGTGCCTGGGCGTATTGACCCTCGTCCGTCTGGCCTAAGGAGTGAAGCCATGGAGCGAACCGGAAAAAAGAAAAGAAAAACGTTTACCCGCCGGGATTTCCTTAAAAGCCTGGGCGGAGGCGCCGTCGGCATCGGGGTGGCCTCGAAAGTCCTGGGCAGAGAATCCATTCTCCCACAGGCAGGCCCCGGGGATCCCGAGATTTTCTCGAGGAAAAAAATTTCTCTGACCGTGAACGGAAAAAGCTTGAGCCTGGAAGTGGATGCCGACGAAACGCTGCTTCAGGTCCTGAGGGATAAGCTCCAATTGACCGGGACCAAGAGGACCTGCAACCGCGGGGAATGCGGCGGCTGCACGGTCCTTCTCAACGGAACGCCCGTCTATTCCTGCCACATGCTGGCCCTCCAGGCGGATGGAGGAGAAATCCTTTCCGTCGAAGGCTTGGCCAAGGGAGACAAGCTTCACACGGTCCAACAGGCCTTTATCGACAAAGACGCCTACCAGTGCGGTTTTTGCACCCCGGGATTCATCATGGCTTCCGTGGCTCTATTGAACAAGACCAAGACTCCATCGCCCGAAGACATCCGGGCGGCCCTCGCCGGCAACCTCTGCCGCTGCGGCAACTATCAAAAGATCTACGAGGCGGTCTCCTCGGCCTCGGAAACGATGAGGAGGGCCTGAGATGAAGAACCGCAATCCTATTGACAGCTCAAGCCTTGAATATATCGAACTGGCCAAAATCCAGGGAACTCAGACGAAGCCTGAGAAACCGGCGGCTCCGGCGGAAGGCTTTAAATATATCGGAAAGGCCACGCCGCGGGTGGACGGAAAAAAGATCGTCACGGGCGCCGCGCGCTACACCCATGACCTGTCTTTCGAAGGCATGCTCTACGGGAAAGTCCTCCGCTCGCCGCATGCCTGCGCCGATGTTGTCTCCATCGACCTGGGTCCGGCCCTGAATTATCCCGGCGTCAAGGCCGCAATCAAGCTCAAGGAAGGCCGGGTCAAATGGGCCGGCGAGCAGGTGGCGGCCGTGGCGGCCGTCGATGAGCAGACGGCCGAAGAAGCCCTGAAGCTTATCAAAGTGGAATACAAAGTGCTTCCCCATGTCGTCAGCGTGGATAAAGCCATGGCCCAGGGAGCGCCCCAGGTGCAAGATACGGGGAATGTTCAGGAATTGAATAAGTCCAACCGGGGCGATGTCGAGAAGGGCTTCAAAGAAGCCGACCTGGTCTTCGAGCAGACCTATGTGACGAATTGGGAAGTTCACCAGACGGCGGAAACCCATTCCAGCATCGCCAAATGGGATGGAGAAAACCTGACGGTTTGGGACTCGACCCAGGCGGTTATGGGCGTCAGAGACGGCCTGGCCCGAGCCCTGAACATGCCCGCCAGCCGGGTCAAGGTCATCAAAACCTACATGGGCGGCGGATTCGGCAGCAAGCTGGGCACCCAGGATTTCACGGTGGCTGCGGCTAGGCTGGCCCTCGAAACCGGAAGGCCGGTCAAGATCGTCCTGACCCGCAGAGAAAATTCCTATTGCGTCGGCTACCGCCCCTCATCCAGGATCACCATCAAGGGCGGGGTCAAGAAGGACGGGACGCTGACCGCCCTGTCCATGAAAAACTACAACAGCGGCGGAACAGGACGGGGCGACGGATGCGCAGAGCCGGTCGTCGACGTTTACAAGTGCCCGAACGTCAAAGTTGAAGAGTATTCTGTGTTTGTCAACACGTGCGCTTCGCGGCCGACCCGCGCTCCCGGGCATGTCCAGGGGACTTTTGCCCTGGAAGGCTTTTTGGAGGAGCTGGCAGCCAAGCTCAATATGGACCCGCTGGAACTCCGGATGAAAAACTATTCGATCAAGAATGTCGGCGACACGGGGATTCCCTATTCGACCAAAGGACTGGAAAGATGCTACAAGCAGGGCGCGGAGAAGATCGGCTGGGCCTTGAGGAATAAAAAGCCGGGCGGAGGCGCGGGAAAAATCAAGCGCGGCATCGGGATGGCCAGCCAGATCTGGTGGGGGTCCGGGGTGCCCGGAACGCTGGCCGACTTGAAGATCTACCGGGACGGCAGCGTCGATGTCGAATGCGGGACCCAGGACATCGGCTGCGGGACGCGGACGCACATCGCCCTCGTCGCAGCCGACACATTGACCCTGGAGCCGAAGGACATCACGGTCAAAATCGGCAACAGCGACTATCCATGGGCTCCGAACTCGGGCGGGAGTCAGACAACGCCGTCCGTGGCGCCGGCGGTCCGGGATGCGGCGATCAAAGCGGTGGAATACCTCAAGCAGATGGCTTCCAAGAAGCTCAACGCTCCTCCGGCCGAGATCGTCCTGGAGAACAGAAGATTTGTCGTCAAGAGCGATCCGGCCAAAGGGCTCGACTTCAATGAAGTCGTGAAGGACCTGCGCCGGCCGGCGGTTTTTCATGGCGAACGCTCGAGCTTTCCAGCCACCTTCGCCTTCAACTCCTTCGGCGCCCATTTCGCCGAGGTTGAAGTGGATACGGAGACCGGAAAGATCAAGGTGAAAAAGGTAGTGGCTGCCCATGACATCGGCAGAGTCATCAACCGTCTGACGGCCGAGAGCCAGGTCATCGGTGCCATCACCCAGGGGCTGAGCGCGGCCCTCTTCGAGGAAAAGATTATGGACCACGAGACCGGGTCCATGGTCAATCCCAACTTCCACGATTATAAAGTGGCCACGTCGATGGATATCCCGGAGATGGTGCCGGTGTTCGTCGATGTCATCGATGACCGGCTGAACAACCTGGGCGCCAAGGGGCTGGGCGAGCCGCCGCGCATTCCCGCTTCGGCCGCTATCGCTAACGCCGTGTTCAACGCGATTGGAGTTCATCCAAGAGAAATCCCGATGACGCCCGCCAAAGTCCTCCAGGCGCTCAAAAGAAAGGAGGCCAAGTCATGAGCAGTTTTCAATATGCCAAGCCCGCATCGATCGAACAAGTGACCTCCTTTCTGGCGAAAGGAAAAGCGAACGTTTATTTGATGGCCGGCGGCACGGACCTTCTGGGGGAAATCAAGGAAGGCATCATCGAGCCGGATGTGGTCGTCGACCTGAAAGCGATCCCCAATCTTTCTTATATAAAAAAGGAAAAGGACGGCGTCGTGATCGGAGCGCTCACGACCGTGGCCGAGCTGGCCGAAAACCCGATCGTCCAGCAGGATTATCGCGTACTTCACGAGGCCGCCAAGGTCGTCGCCTCGCCGCAACTGCGGAATATGGGGACCGTGGGTGGAAATCTCTGCCAAAGGCCGCGCTGCTGGTATTACCGCGACGGCCAGGTCCTTTGCACCAAAAAAGGCGGCACCAAGTGCTACGCGGAGAAAGGGCGGAACAAATACCATGCCATTTTGGGCGGAGGCATCTGCTATGCCGTCTATCCTTCGGACCTCGCCCCGGCTTTGATAGCCCTCGAAGTGAAAGCCGTGATCGCTTCGCCTCAGGGAGAGCGGACCGTTCCCCTGGCCGAGTTCTACACACCGCCGCTCGTGAATGTCCGGAAGGAAAACATTCTGAGCGAACAGGAAGTTATTAAGGAAGTCCGCATCCCACCCGCGAAAAGGGGCGACAAGAGCGCCTATATGAAATTTACCGAGCGGGACGCCTGGGATTTCGCGGTTGTCTCGGTTGCGGCCAAGGGGACGATCTCCGGCGGTACGATCGAGGACATCCGGATTGTCTGCGGCGGCGTCGCGCCCATGCCCTGGAGGCTCCGGAAAGCCGAAGATTTGATCAAGGGGAGAAGAGCGTCGGACACGCTCATCCGGCAGGCTGCGAAGGCCGCTCTGGCCGATGCCAAACCCCTCGAGGAGAACGGCTACAAGGTCGACCTTCTGGAAACCGTGCTGGTCAGGACCGTCAGCTCGCTCGTCAAAGCCTAAAATTGGATGAGAAACGATCCGGAGACGGCCTCGCTCCATATCCGAGTTTTTCACGGGCGGTTCGCCGGGGTTCGCGACTGGGAACTGCTCGAAGAGGAATCCGAGGAGGAGCTACTTTCTTGGTCGCAGAACGGGATTTCCTGCCCCGCCCGAGTCTTAATTACAAAATAGCACACAATCTCACCGCTTTAAAGAAATCGGAAAATATCGAGAGTGAAAGGAAAAGCATGAAAAGAACGAGCAGATTAAGATTTTGCTTTCCCACGCTTTTAATCCTGGCCTTATTGACATTGGCGCTTTGGGCCCAGACGCCGGACAGGTTCTTTGATACGGCGGGGCCGCCGGCTGGGCAGGTCCGGCTGGTGATCTTCTATCCTTCGGTCGGAACGATCCAAGACCTGGTTGCGCTTAAGGACAACGGACTCTTTCCGGCGGACAAGCTCGAAATCGTCGGTGTCTATCATGAGAAAGAGAAAACGGACTACCAGAGAAGCATCCGCTATGCCCAGAACAATAAGCTTACCTGGCTCAAGTTCCACCGCGTTTCCGCGGAGCTCAGCCCGCAATCCCTGTTTCGAAAAAACGCCTGCACTCCGGAATTCGAGACGATTTTCAAGAAATCCGACGGCATCATTTTCTTCGGCGGTCCCGACATCCCGCCCATCGTCTATGGACAAAAAACAAACCTGTTGACGGAGATCGATGATCCCTACCGCCATTTTTTTGAGCTCTCCGCCATTTTTCACATGCTTGGGGGATCGCAGAATGCCGCTTTTAAAGGGCTCCTGGAATCCAGGCCCGATTTTCCCATTCTGGGGATTTGCCTGGGCAGCCAGAGCTTGAGTGTAGGGACGGGGGGAACGATGATTCAGGATATCTGGTCCGAGGTCTATGGAAAGAATTTTTTCGAGGACGTCGTAGAGCTCGGCCAGCCCAACTGGCACACCAATCCTCACCGTCGCCTCCATCCGGAAAACAGAACGCTTCTATCTTATATGCTCCATCCGATCCAGCTCAACGGGAAAGGCAAGTTCTGCGTAGAGCTCGGTTTCAAACCCGACGACCAGCCCTACATCATGAGCGCCCACCACCAGATGGCGGACAGGCCCGGCAAAGGCTTTCGCGTGGCGGCAACGTCCTTGGATGGAAAGGTGACCGAGGCCATCGAGCACGAACGGTATCCCAACGTCCTGGGCGTCCAGTTTCATCCGGAGTTCTCCATGCTGTGGACCACAGAGCCCAAGCATAAATTTACGCCCCAGGATAGGGACATGATCGCCATCAAGCCGTTTTTAGAAAGTCATGCGCCCAGCTTCGAGTTCCACAAGAAGCTCTGGGCCTGGTTCTTGGAGAAGCTCCAAGCCGGCCATAACCGCTGATTGACAACCCGCACCTTCGAATGTATACTATTCCTATAGACTTTATGAAAGGAGGAGCTGCCCATGAAACGGTATATGGTTCCTCGGGTTTCTCACTGCAAGAGCGGCTGCCAACGCGCCTCCCGAGCATGAGGTAAAAAGGCTCTTTCAATTTTCGCGCTTTAAAGGCCCGTGGGTGTCTCCGGAGAGGCGCCAGCGGGCCATTTTTTAAGCAGGGGTGAAACCTCAACCATTAACATGGAAATCCGTCGAGCCATCATCCTCTTCAGGGATTCTCTCTAGATCATTTTAAAATGTCGAAAGATGTACGCTTTATTTATTGAGGAAGAGGTATTGACAAAGCCGTTTAATTTCCTTACTATATAAGTAAGGATTCATTTTCCTTACAGGAATTGCCGTGCCGACAGCGAAAATTACGTCTAAAGGACAGATTACGATCCCTAAAAAAGTGAGGGAAAAACTTGGTGTTTCTGAAGGACATGAGGTCTATTTTCAGGAGAAAAACGGCGTTTTTATCATTCAAAAAAGCGTCCGGAAATCTCCCTTTGATAAATGGATCGGATATCTTAAAGCCAAAAAAGGCCGAAAAACAGACGCGGTCATCGAAGAACTGAGAGGAAAATGATCACCGCCGTCGATACAAACATCCTCTTGGATATTCTTTTGCCGGACGAAAATCATCTCTCTCGATCCAAGGAACTCCTGGATGTATATAATGAAAAAGGCCAACTCGCCATCTGTGAAATCGTCTACGCCGAGCTTTCCTCACAATTTCCGGCTGAACAAGAGCTTCAGGATTTTCTCGCCCAGACTTCCATCAACCTGATGCCTTCCAGCGAAAAAGCACTGGCTCTTGCCGGAAAGATGTGGAGGGAATATTCAAAACAGAGACCGGACGGACTTCAATGCTCCGCCTGTGGACAGCAATTATCTCCTCAATGTCCGCGCTGCCGCGCAATCATCGCATCCCGCCAACATATCATCAGTGACTTTCTTGTCGGCGCGCATGCTTTTGTTCATGCCGAAATGCTCTTGACCAGAGACCGGGGATTTTACAAAACCTATTTCAAAGATCTTCGTATAATATAAAACGATCTCAAGACTGTTATTCGGTCAAGAGAAATTCCGCAAGATTCTCTTGATAATCGATGAGCTCGAGTGGCCCTTGAGATAGGGGATGATGACGACTCGTCCGCCCGCAGCCTCGACCTCTTTCTTGCCGACGACCCGACCGGGCCGCCAGTCGCCGCCCTTGACCAAAATATCGGGGAGAAGGGCGGCGATGATCTTTTGCGGGGTTTCCCCGGCGAAGGACGTCAGATAATCGATATATTCGATGGCGCCGAGGACTTCAAAACGTTCCTCGAGCGGAAACACGGGCCGCGAAGGCCCCTTGATCTTTCGGACCGAGGCGTCGGTATTGAGCGCCACGATCAGCACGTCGCCCAGGCTTTTGGCTTTCCTGAAAAGTTCGATGTGACCACCGTGGATCAAGTCAAAGCAGCCGTTGGTAAAAACGACTTTTTTGCCCTGGCTGCGCAGCCGCGCCCGAATCTTGAGGAGGTTTGTTAACGTCTGAACTTTTGTCGTACGCATGTCTTAAAGATGGGGACACGTACCTAATTAAGAAATTAGGTACGTGTCCCCAATTTCGTGTAAAAGAGTTTCCTTCCAAGAGTATCCGAAAGGACCCCCGTCGCTCTGAAACTCGCGACGTCTTTTCACCTTTTTCATTTGCCCGGCGTCTCGAACTTGATCGCCGGCGAAAAAGTCCATTTGTGCGGCAGCCTGGCGATGCCTACATCTTTGAGCGTGGAGGAGACGAGGAACGAATACAGGTTGCGGTGGTAATCGTAGGGATAGCCGTCGCGCTTGTGAACGGCCACGTCGAGATAATAGGTCCCGTTGATGAGGTTGAGCTTTTCGATCCGGCAGGCCGCTTTTCCCTCGCCCTGGAGGACGACCGGCTCATAATCCTCGAGGTTTGTATTCGTCCCGTAACAGGAAATTCCCTGAGAGTTGAAGATGCCGATCCCAAAAACAAAATCCTTGACGGGCTCGTTTGCCGCAGCGTCGATCTCGACGACCAGGCCCTCCTCCGGCGTAAAGACATGCTTTTCCTCGCCCCGCAGGTTCTTGAGGGTGACCTTGCGAATTTCGACTTCACGCTTGCCCCACCGTTTCTCCCGCCGTTCGTCCTCCCATTTCTGCTCGAGGTCCACATCGGTCTTGCGCTTCTGGTAATCCTCTTCCTGCATGGCGGCGATGTCCTGGAGGTAGGCGTCGACGACCCGCTTCGGCTCGCCGAGCATCTGGATCTTGCCGCCTTTCATCCAGGCCACCTTGTCGCAAATCTTTTCGACCGTGGCCAGGTCGTGGCTGACGAAGAGGATCGTCTTCTTCCGACGCCGGAAGTCATCGATGCGGTCCAGGCACTTGGGGACGAAAGCCGCATCGCCCACGGCCAGGACTTCATCAATAAGCAGCACGTCCGGGTTGACGTTGATGGCCACGGAAAAGCCCAGGCGCATGTACATACCCGAGGAATAGGTCTTGACCGGGGCGTCGATGAATTCCTCTAGCTCGGCGAAGCGGACGATCTCGTCGAACTTCCGGCTGATTTCTTTCTTGGACAGGCCGAGCATGATGCCGTTGATGAAGACGTTTTCCCTCCCGCTGATCTCGGGATGAAACCCTGCCCCGAGCTCGATCAGGGCGGAGATTTTCCCTTCCACCTTGAGCCGCCCGGAGGTCGGCTTGGCGATCCCGGCGACAAGCTTGAGAAGCGTGCTCTTGCCCGAGCCGTTCTCGCCGATGACGCCGAACGTCATTCCCTTTTCGACCTGGAGGTTGATGGCGTCAACCGCCATGACCAATTCGTCCGCCTTCATTGAGCGGAATAGATCGCCTTTGACCAGCGCGCTCTTGAATGTCTGGAAGCGGTGCCGGGCGGAGTATTTCTGGTACACGCGGCTGACGTTCTCGAGCTCGATGGCGAACATCAGACTTCCTCCGGGAACGAATCGCGCAGGCGGTCAAAGACCGCATATCCGACATAAAACAGCACGAGCGAAACGATGAACGTCACCCCCAGCTTTTTCCAGTGGAACAGCTGTCCGTAAAACAGGCAGTAGTGATAACCTTCGATAATGTGGGTCATGGGGTTGAGGTCGATCAGGGTCTTGAGGAGCTTGTATTTTTGGACGAAGGAATAGGGGTAGACAATAGGCGTGGAGAAGAACCAGAAGGTCAGCAGGTTGCCAAGGATGTCCTTGATGTCCCGGAAATGCACGGTCAGGGCCGAGAGGAGAAAGCTGAAACCCAGGGAGAACATGTATTGGATGAAGACGACCACCGGCAGCAGGAGTATGTTAAGGGTAAAGGGCTTTCCGAAAATCAAGACGAACAAAAGCAGGATCGGAAGTCCAAAGCTGAAATGGATGAGGTTGCTGGTGACCGTGACGACAGGCAGGACTTCCGCCGGGAACAAGATTTTCTTGATCAGGTTGCCGTGGATCATCAGGACGTTGGCCGACTCAATGGAGGACGAGGAGAACCAGACCCAGGGAAGCACCCCGCTGAAGAGAAACAACGCGTAGAGCCACGGCGAATTCCCGAATTCCGTGCTGCGGTTTGGGAGGATAAAGCCGAAGACGATCGTATAGATGATCATCAGCAGGAGCGGATTGAAAAACGACCAGAGAAATCCCAGGACTGTTCCGCGATAACGGGCCTTGAGCTCACGGCTGACCAGGTTCTGGACAAGCACCCGGTATTTGTAGAGTTCCTGGAGGTTTCTAAGCAGCCGGGCCACGGCGTCTCCCTTCGAATATTTTCCGGACTTCCGGCATGTAGGCGCCCCGCTCGTCATAGAGAATGAGGGGCCGTAGAGTCCGTGGTGAACCAGCCCCGAATCCGTATTCGGCCAGGAACACATTGGCCGGGTCTCCTGACCGAGCCCGGACGAAACGCAGGACGCGCACGTTCAGCCGGGATGTTGCGGCGGCCTTCGCCAACTCTTCCTGCCTCTTGACGGGATAGATGAAATAGGCTCTCCCCTCCGCTTTGAGCAGCTCTCCCGTCTTTCGCATCACGTCTAATATATCGCATTTTATTTCGTGTTTGGCAACGGATTTTTCCGGGGAGGCGCTGAGAAATCCCGTTTTTTTCTTGATGTAGGGAGGGTTGGAAAAAATGACATCGAATTTCTTTCGCGGCTTATATTCTCTGAAATCCCTCCGGCTGATCGATATCTTGTCCTCGAGCTTATTCAGCCGAACGTTGCGCCGGGCCAGGTCGGCCAGCGTTTCCTGGATCTCGACGGCGGTGATATGCCGGGAAGGCTTGAGGCTCAAAAGAAGGGGAATGATGCCGTTGCCCGTCCCCAATTCCAGCACCTCATCGGTCGGTCGGGTCCGGATAAAGTCGGCCAGCAGCGGCGCATCGACGGCAAACCTATACCCCTTCTTTTTTTGAAGGACGAGGATCCGGCCCCTGTAGAACGTATCCAGAGTCTCATCTGACCCTGCGATCGCCGCGTCAGGCTTTGATGTTTTCAAAGGCCGGCCCGATTTCACATGATCCCCCTGATCTCTATTAATACAAACGTAATAAATATAGTGACAATGTATGGGCGGTGCTTAGGCCGCCCTCAAGCCCCCGTAGCGGAGGGGGGCCC
>Ga0209253_10000954_pt1 | contig 25296 bp, 22 predicted proteins | sample FrelakmetBRP12BR_FD_187145 | JGI IMG/M metagenome (GOLD analysis project Ga0209253, IMG submission 187145) | Freshwater lake sediment microbial communities from the University of Notre Dame, USA, for methane emissions studies - BRP12 BR (SPAdes)... | ecosystem: Environmental > Aquatic >...
GTATCGACGAATACGATTTCAACACGCGCGGGCGCGAGTTCGCCACTGATCATGTCGATCGTGGAATCGGCGGCAGCCGGCTCGCCGTTCGCGGTCGCGCTTGAGACGTCTCCCACGTCAATACCAAGTCCTGTGTTCGAGTAGATGGCGTTTCCGAGAATCTGCACCTCGAAAGCGTTTAAGGCGACTCCGGTACTGAAGGCGTCTGTCCCGATGAGATTGCCTTGGATCGTTCTGCTATCTCTGTTGTCTGTCTGAATGCCGACGGTGGTGCCTGATATCAAGTTTCCTTGTTCGACAACCGCTCCACCAGTGGTTTCGCTAATTACGCTTGAGGTCTCAATCGACCCGGTGGTGACTTCCAGTAGCCAGTCTGCATTCTCAGTGGTAAGCCCCGTAAGGTCTTTGCTGGCGGCGACATCGACGCCGGTGAGATTGTCCAAGCTGTCGATTGCCAGTTGCCCAGCTTCGCCCTGGCCAAAGCTCCTACCGTCGACCAGGAGTTCGGCGTCCGCCGACAGGCTCTGGCCGATCTGCTGAAACTGCTCGGCGTAACTCGTGCTGATTGAGTGTTGGATCGGAAAGCTGGAGCTGAGGTGCATCCCAGCTTCGGTGCCATCACCGATCAGATTGACAGGATCGATGCTCGAATGATTGGAGTAAGTATCCGCTATCTGCTCGACCCCATCGCGGGCTAGATCGAGTATGTGCGCTTCGACGTTGGGGCTGATGCCGTCGAGCAACTGCTGGTAGTCGAGTACACTCGTGGACACAAACAGCATCTCCTGGCGAGCTGCCGATACATCAAGCGCCGCCAGAGCATCGAAAAGAGCCTGATCAGCAGTGGCGGAAGATTCTCCTGTTTGTGCGTCGGTTGTCGCCGCATCACCAGCCGAGAAGGAGTTCTCAGTCTGGTTTTGGGCGGTCTGTTCGGTATTCACGATGCTGGCGGTGGCCACAGCAGCCCCGTCGAACATGATGCGGGATTCGAGAGACAGCAATGAGCCGCCAAAGATCGACGGGGTGACAGCCGCGTCCGCGGAGGCACGACTGTCCTTTCGCGCCGGCTTGATTGCTTTTTTCTTCTGTTTACGCAGTGTGCTCATGACATAGTGATGAAACGTTGATCCGAAAATCTACTGATCAGCAAGGATGGTGCCAGGTCACGCAATAAGTTCATTTCCCTTGCTGGGAGCGCGAAACCTACTTGATGGGGACGTTCATGTGGGGCCATAGATTGTACGTAAGGGCCACTTTTGGGCTAATGCCTCGCAATGTATTCTAGGCGCCACTTTCTCGAATGAAGATGCGGGCACTCTGTTGCCACACACGTTGGGCAAAGCTGATCCGAGGACCCTTCACGAGCACGATCCCTCGTACGGCTTGGTTCCACCGGGGTGGAGAGTCGACGAAGCGCAGGGTAATTCGATAGACAGAGGTTTCCGGTTTTAACCGATGCTGGGCATCTTCTTGAACCGCTACATCTCCGCCATAGAGAGATGCGAGATAGGGTACCGTGAAACTGCTTTCGTCGCTATCACGAATCTCGACCACCTGCGCCTCCAAACTCGGACGATCAGCACCCTGGGGAATGAATCGAGCCGATTGCCCCTTATGGAGATAACCGACCTCTGTCTCAGGAGCCAGCGCGTGCAACTCTTCGCCCGCCGGATCGATCACGTATGCGAGCGGCAACTCCTTATTGATCCACTGTCCCACATGCAGCGCCTCCGCCCGATCGGTTACCACTCCTGCAATCGGCGCCGTGAGTACTAGATTCTGCTGCTGTTCCAGTAGGCCTTCGAGCTGAGAGAGACGAGCCTTCAGAGTTTCCAACGTCACCTGGTGCTGCGCAAGCTCTTGCCGATCGATGAACTGGCGCCGGCCTCTAGATCGCTCGACCTCGATTCGCTTGCGTATTAACGCCATATCCTTTTCAAGCGCCGGCGATTCCAACGTAACCAACCTGTCCCCCACCCCCACTCGCCGACCTTCTTTCAGCGCCAGTTCGACGATCCTCCCTGGTGCCGGCGCATAGATTGTGGCATGCGGCGTCGATTCCAACACCGCAGGGAGGCTGATGCGATCGGACCAGGGAATGAATAGCGCCGCCATCAGAAAGGCCAGACCGCCGACCGATATCCATACTCGGCCCCGTTCACGCATCGCTCCACGTAGACTCCACCAGGCCTTGAGCTCGCCCACGACCGGGAGCAGAATAAACCAGCCGATTTCAACCGCAAAGAGGATGAGCCCTAATAACTTGAAAAAGAACTCGTAGACTACGAAGGCGATGCCGAGAAACAGCATCAAGCGATAGACCCATACTCCCCAGGCAAACCAGATAAAAAATCGGCGTTGGGCAGCGGCAACCGGCTCGGGCATCGGGACATCAAGGCCGAGAAGAAGACGCCGTAATTTCCACCGCCCGAAGGCAAAGGCTCGCTCGTGCAAATTGGGAATGTCCAGCAAATCGGAAAGCACATAATACCCATCGAATCGCATGAACGGGCTGAGATTGATGGCAGCGCCTACCATCAGACTTGTCGTCGCCACGATAAACACCAGACTCCGCACCACGCCATCGTCAAGAAAGTTCCACGCAAATATCGCCAGCGCCGCCAACGCACATTCGACGACCATCCCGGCAGCGCCAATGGCGGCACGCTGGCGACGGGAAGGCAGTTTCCACGCATCGGAGGTGTCCGAATACAGCATCGGTACCATCACCATCATGGCGACACCCATGGTGGGGACGCGACAGCCATAGCGTGTCGCCGTATAGGCATGCCCCAGCTCATGAAACACCTTGACGACGACCAGACAGAGAACGTATAGCGCGAGGCCTTGCGGAGTGAAAAAATGCAGGATGGTGGCGGTGAAGGTGTCCCACTGCCGCGAAACGAGGTAGATGCCTGCCAGCCCGATAAACGCAATGATCCAAGCAGTCGTTTTTGAGAAGAGCCACTCGACGAAGGGCAGGGTCGAACGAAGAAATCGGTCCGGCCTGACCAACGGAATCTGGAAAAATAGATAGTGGTGAAAGAGCCACATCAACCACTGCGGCTTTGCGGCCTCTGCTTGATCCACATAGGCCCGGTACCCGCCTTCCGGCGGATCGCGCATCAGATGGTTGGCGTACAAAAAACGGAGAAGGTCCTCGACATCCTGTTTCGTGGCTCGGCAGGTCGTGTCTGCATGGATCTGCGACAGGACAGCCTCAGCCGATCGGCCACTCCAACGCGAAAGAATCTGATAGGCGGCCCAGCCGATGTGAAAATATTTCCCGCGAACCGGGTCGACGACAACCCACGTCGGCGAACCGTCAGCAGACGAGGCGCCAGCGATGAGCTGGAGATCCTCCCGCAACAGCGGCAGCAGAGCCTCCGGCTTTGGGGATGGGGATTGTTTCATAGGCCAATCCAGGGCCTGATGGCGGAGATCGGGCGACGGAACAGATAGGTGAATAGCGTGACCGTCTCCCCGTAGATTTTGGCGCTCCCTTGCCAACCGATGCGGAACTCCGAGGCCCCCTGCCCTAGCTGAGCCGTCACGCGGTAGGCCAGCATATTATTCGGCAAGACCTCGGCGTGGTAGCTCGCATGACTCACCGTGGCAGGAACGCTGGAAAAGGGATTGGCATTCAGGAATAGTGCTACCGACGCGCCTTCGCGCAGAACAATCGCATCCTCCACCGGCAAATCGATCCGCACCTCCAGCTGTTGAGGATTCGCCAGTTCCATAATGCGTTGACCGACCACAACCGGCTTTCCGATCCAATCGGACTTGTCTGTATAGAGCAAGAGCCCAGCTTGCTCGGCCTTCACCTCAACCTTTGCCAACCGTTCATGAGTATAGTTCCGCTCGGTTTCTCGCAACTCGACTTCGGCTTTCAACAACGGAACCTCTGATTTTTGCACAGCGTCCACGAATGAGCCTTGCACTGCGCGTCGATACTGCGCCATCCCAACGTCGAGATTTCGCTCCGCAACTTCGTACTCACTTCTGAACGTCGTGTCTTCGTACTTGAACAACACTTGGCCTTTGGATACCACGGTATTGGGAAGGACAAAAATTTCGGCGATGACACCGTCAATCGGGGCACTAACGATTGAAGGATCCTTCGCGACAATCTTCGCAGGCGCCAGCGTCGACATAGGGACAGGAATGGCCAGTGCGCTCAGCATTACAACTGCGAGTATCCACGTCATGGTGCGGCTCAGCCCCCATCGCCATCGCCGAGCATTCGATGGACCGACAGCACGCCAGGCGTAGGCATAGGCGTCACCGAGACGTTGCAGGACCGTCACTTCGTGGTCCACCCATGGCTCGTCCCTGGTCAGCCACAGACCGCCGATGATCTGTCCCCCCGGGTGCTTTAGGGGGCACCACAGTCCATGCGCTAGGGTGAACTCCTTCCAGTCCGGTCTGAGCGCCTCAGGGCAATCCTCTTCCGTGACGTGACTGATCTCCGGACCTGTCGAGATCTTGCGCAATTCACCAATCAATCGCTCAGTCCATTGCATCAGAGGCACGGTGCGATCCATCACCGGAACGCTCGATGCGGCTCGCACCTCATAGCTCTGCGTAGACGGGGTCGGCGGGATAAGCAAAATTGCTTGTCGATAGGGAACCAACCGCCGCGTTTCGTTGACGAAAAAGAATTGCAGTTCTTGCTGGGTCCGGGCAGCGCGAACCATCCCCTCCAGCTGGAGCAGCATGGTGAACGACGTGTTCCTCTGCGGCGGGCTGGTGGGGGTGACTTCTGTTGCGACCATGTCAGCGTGAAAGCCCGGTGAACGAAGCGGCCCCGCTCATTCCTGCAAGCACATTGTTGGGCTGGGTACGAAACAGGCCTTTCACTTTCACCGTTTGACTGGCAGGATCAACATTCGCGCCGATGTCCTGAACCACGGCGGGATACCGGAGTCCCGTTTCATCGATGGCGTATTCGAATCGCATACCGACCTTCAGCCAGGCGAGGGATCTCGACGGCAGAATCAGTTCGATCTCGAGCAGACTGTCATCCAACAGACTGATGAGCTGGTCGTTGGGAAAAACATTCTCGTGTTCGTTCACAATCATTTTGACGACACGCCCGGGAAACGGTGCGAGCACCGTGCAGCCTTTCACATTGACTTGCGCCACGCTGATAGCGGCGTATGCTTTTTCGGCTTCGGCCTGAGAGACCTCGAGTTCAAGTGTCCCGACAGAATCGTGCTCGGCGAGCCGAAGATTGTTCTCGTAGGTCAATTTCTTGCCGCGATGTTCCGCCTCAGCGCTCGCCAGTTCCGCCTCATACTTCGAACAGTCGAGGGCCACCAGGAGGGCTCCTTTTTTAAACCGTTGTCCCTCCTTGAAGGGCAGCTGGCTAATGCGGCCCTGGACCTGGCTGGCCAAGGTGGCCTGTGCGGTCGCCTTCACCACGCCGCGGATGGTGCTGAGTTCTTCCGCGCTGCTTGCGGGCTTGTGATCTGATTTGGCGCCGGCCATCGCGAGCGACATCGGCATGAGAAGCCACAGGCCCATCATTGCACCACCGATCAGTGGCCAGCCAGGATGGATCATTTGAGCAACTCCTTGCTTTTCGCCCATCGCTTGCGCAATTCGAGGGCCATGTCCGACACACTCTGTTCCTGCGTCAGGTCATTAGGCAGTACATCTTCTCCGACAGCGGCGAGGAGCGACCCCCAGGCGATTTGCAGTCCCGCCTCCACGGTATCGTAGCGCAGTTGTGACGCCACCTGATTGACGCGCTCGCGCAGCATGGCCTGCTCACTCACCCGGGACGTCCGCCAGGCCTGACGTGTCTGCTCGGTAATTTGAGCCTGCGTGTCATGATAGAGCTTGGCCGTCGACGTTTCCGTCTTCGCCTGTGCGACCTGCGCGACGCTAACATGCACTTGCGACATAATGGCCATGGTCAGAGCGAGGTTCTGCGTATACAGCACCTTATTTTGCGCCTCGATCGTCTTTGCCCTGGCCGGATACCGAAAGAGGTTCAGCAAGTTCCAACTGGTCCGGGCGGCATAGGAGGCCCAATTGTTGTTAAAGAGAAAGCTGTTGCTGTTGTAGTTGTACCCAGTTTGGAGATTGAGGCTGGGGAGCATCTCGAGGATCGCCATTTTGGTCTCCCGCGCGTTGATGCGACGACGGTAATCGATCATCCTCAGCTCCGGTCGGGCCTCCAGCGCCCGATCCTCCAATACCGTCATATCCGGCGGAAGGCTGAGCGTGCTGGCCTCTCGCTCCGGAACCAAGAGCCGCAGCGCCTGCTCTTGGCCGGGGGGAAGATTGATGAGCGCGGCCAGTTGCAGCTTCGCTGTGGAGAGCTCCCGGAACAACTGCTGCACGTAGCGCTGCGTATTGAGGAGATCAAGCTTGTACTGCAAGGGCACCAATGGCGTACTGAGTTTCTCGTCCTGAACGGCCTGGGCTTTTTCCAGCGCGCTGCTCACCCATTCATCCAACATCTTGAGGGACGGAAGAATCCGCTCCGCACTCACGGCTCGCCAATAGGCAGCCCGCACATCCTGCATGACGCGATTGGCCACGCGCCGCCGTTCTTCTTCCGCGATCAAGACGTCGTCGGCAGCCTGCTTCGCCCGGATGTATGACATGCCGAAATCCAAGACGTTCCAGCTGAGTGACAGATCGGCCGAGAAAACGTTCCTCTCAGATGAGGTAAAGGGTTGAATTTGCTGTTGCCCGGTAATCAAGGATCGGGCAACCCCGCCGGTATAATTATCGCGCCCATCGAAACCGGCGTTCGCCGCAAGGCGAGGCAACATGGCATAGTGCGAGAGGTCGAGTTGGGTCTGGGCCAGCATCTTGTGCATCAGTTCGACGCGCGCGTCGAGGTTATACTTGAGTGCCCGCGCCATCGCTTCGTAGAGATCGATCGCATCCGAGACGGGTTCTTGATCCTTAGTCAGAACGGCCCGGTCTTCTTGCATGCGTGACCGCACCTCTTCCCTCGTCAAGGGGATCGGTTTGACAGCGCAACTGGTCAGATTGATGGAGGCGAGAATCATCAGTACCACCAGTAACAGGTTGATCATGCCGCGAGATCGTCCGGCTGGAACATTTGCTCCTCTCACCACATCATTCCCTGTTCTGACCTATTCGATGAGCCAACCATTCTGTTCCATGCCAGACAATATGCCCTTCTGTTCTACTGCATATATGGCAGGACCAATAAGACCTAGCTGATATGTCTCAATGCTAGGACCAAATAGACCTACTTGGATTATATGTAAGAGTACTCAACTACCGTGGTTTGTCACCTTTTTTCGGTTTTGGTACGCCTCTTTACCGGACTGCTCATAGCCAAACTTGAGCGAAAGCCAACCCTGCCACCGAGGATAATCGAAGTAATCCATGACGAGTCATGCGCTCAACCTTTGCCACAAACAAACCGGTAACGATTGCACAAAGCGTGTTTTTCCTTTTTGCGTCTCATATTTCTTGGTAGCTTGCTACGAGAGGTCGGGAGTGTGACCCTTTCGGTCAACCACAACTTCCACCCATCATCAAGGAGATCGCTATGAAAAAAGAGACTGGATCAACGGCGAATACAACGAGTCCATCCGCCGCAAAGCCATCACCAATAACCCAAGCCGCCAACGCCAATCCGACGGTCCAGTTTGATGTCTCTAACCTTAAAAACTCCTACGCCAATGTGTGCAAGGTATCGTCCACCAGAGAAGAAGTGGTGTTGGCCTTTGGCATCAATGATGTGTGGGAGCGGGCGCAGGCGAATCTCCAGGTTCAGCTGACGAACCGTATCGTACTGAACCCCTATGCGGCGAAGCGGTTAGCTGCCGTGCTCAATCGTGTGGTCGCCGAATATGAGTCCAAGTTTGGGACGTTGAAGGACGACCCCAGACCACAGGCCAATGCAGCCTAAGAGAAAAGAACCCCACCGGACGTCCCTCTGACCAGAGAAAACGTTTCAACAGACTTACAGATGATTTGTTTAGTTACAGGGCGCGACTTGCCCGACCGGCCAGAAATCCGGTCGCCCAGGCCCATTGAAAGTTGAACCCACCGATCCGCCCATCGCAGTCGAGGATCTCCCCGACTAGATAGAGGCCCGGTACCAGCTTGGATTCCATCGTCCGGAAGTCGATCTCTTCGAGAGGAACCCCGCCTGCCGTCACTTCTGCGAAATTCCAGCCGCGATCCCGTTCGATGGGAAATGGAAACTTTGTGAGCGCCGCGAGTAACCGATCTCGGTTTATTCTCGGCAGTTGTGCAACCGGCGTCTTGGGATCACATTCGACTTGGGAACAAAGCGCCGCGACAAATCGCTCCGGTATCTGTTGCGCCCATATCTTCAGTAGTGACCGCCGTGGATTATCCATCGCCTGTACCATAAACCACGACTTCGCCTGTTCTTGAGTCTGACCGATCAAGAAGTTTCCATAAACCTCGACAGTCTCTCCCTGCTCATGCCCGAGTGTCCAAAAGCGGCTCACGTCCATCACGACCGGACCACTAATCCCAAAGTGCGTCCAGAGCAAGCTTCCTGTCCGGCTGTCAACCTTGCGGCTCTTCACTATTGTGGTCAACTCGACCTCCTGCGAGAGACCGGAAAGCTGTTTATGGAACATCGTGTCCTTAAGGATGAGCGGGACGAGTGCCGGGACTGTGACCGTCACATGATGGCCGAGTCGCCGAGCGAGGCTGTACCCATACCCATCGCTCCCTGATTTAGGGATCGACCGGCCTCCGGTCGCCAAAATGACCTTCCTTGCCTGTAAGACTCCTTGCGAATGGTGAATCGAAAATCCATGGTTATGATCCGTGACAGGCTCGATATTATCCACATGATGGTTCGGTTGGATCTCAACTCCAAGCTCACGACAACGCTCTAAAAGCGCGTGCAAGACGGTCCTGGCTTTGTCGGTCATCGGAAAAAGCTTACCGGTCTCCTCGCGTTTGAGCCCGACTCCTAACGAGGCAAACCACTTCACCGCCTGCTCAACGGAAAACGCCGCCAGCACATTCTTGATGATATGGCGATTGCCGAAGTAGTCAGTAGGGGTGACGACCTCGTGCGTGACATTGCAACGACCTCCGCCTGAGACGAGGATCTTGGCGCCGATCGTTTTCGCACCATCGAGCAATACGATTCTCTGCGAACCATCGCTTTTCATGGCCGCCTCTGCAGAGAATATTGAAGCCGCCAGCCCGGCGGCGCCCGCACCAATCACTGCTATATCGTACCTATCGTTGTGTATAGACATTAGAGAGTTTTAACTGCCAGTTAACACCGTATTAATCTTGCAATGATAGAGTTCACCGCGTGAAAGGCCGACTCATCGGCGCTGGAACCAATGAGAGCAGGAGGTAGCACGATGACCTGTCAAAAATGCAAAGGACTGATGGTAAAAGAATGGCGACCGGAGTTTTCACAGGAAGCTGTGGTCCTCCGCTGTATCAATTGCGGGCTGGTCCTCGATCCGTTGATTGCACAGAATCGCGTGACCCCGTTGCAGACGAAGCAGCGGATCTTGAATGCCGCTTAACAGTTCTTTCGAGGTCGTGAGCCAGTTCGGTCGGTGCGGGCGACTTGCCGAACCAACCGAATTGGGCAGGTGTGGACGTTGCGTTCGTGGTTAGACCGAAAACTCCGCCCATAAGAATGTGTGATCTGAGGGGTCTTTCGCTCGCCGCGGCCCGACGTCCACCTCTACCCTGACACAGTGCTTTGCCAACGGAGCCGTCGCCAAGATATGGTCGATGCGCCACCCTCTATTCGCTTCCAGCGAGCCAGGAGCTCGGTAATCCCAAAACGTATATTGCTGCCGGTCCGGATAGAGCTTCACAAACATGTCCTGAAATCCCCACGCCAACGTGCGTTCATACACTCGGCGCGCATCTTCGTGATAGCAGACATGCTTGAGATGTTTTTCAGGACTGTGCACGTCCATCGGCCGCGGAGCGACATTCATATCACCGCACCAGATAGCCGGCTTGTTCGGTGACAGATGCTTCTCAAAATACTTGCGAAGCCGATCGTACCAGCCAAGCTTGTATTGATACTTGGGTGAGTCAATTTCGAAGCCCTGCGGCACGTAGGTATTCACAATGGGAATCCCCTTGATCACCACGCGCAAGAGCCGCGCGTCTTCCAAATCGCCCCCATCGTCAAACCCGTAGGCCACTGCGTCCGGCTTCTCCCGGCTCAATATTGCGACGCCGTTATACGACTTCATGCCCCTGTAAGTGATTTCATATCCGGATTCCGCCAGCGCCAGTAGGGGAAACTCGCTGTCCTGGACTTTGGTTTCTTGAAGACAAAGCACATCGGGCTTCTGCTTGGCCAGCCAATCGAGCACGATCGGCAAACGTTTGCGGAGAGAATTGACGTTGAAGGTGGCGATCATCATGGAAAAATACGTCGATATGGATATTCAGGCTGCCGCATCCTAGCAAAAGACACACAGGGGAACAAGCCGAGGGATATCGTCAATGAAGCGGTGCCCCGAGAGATTCTCTACTTTGCGTGCTTTCATCTTCTCCCTCATTTCATGGCGCTTCGCCTTGATTGCGCCTTTGCGGGCTTCCTGCCCTTTAGCTCTTCCTTCTTTTCCTTCATCTCGCTCTTCATGGCTTCGTCAGCCAAGGCCAGCGAACTGGTTCCAATCAGATACAATGCTGCAAGACCGATGACGATCAGTTTCTACATTGGAGCCCTCCAGGAATAGATAATAGTGAGCGTGCTGGCTCTCTCACAAGGAAAAGACAGCCGGCGCCCCTTTTTCAAACCTGTCAAGAATGAACCTGCATTGCTCATGACGATTTGTCGCGACACCGCTCAGCGCTTCGCTTCCGTGGAGAGGATCGGATTCTTCGAGATCGCTCGGACAATCACGCGCGTAGGTGAAGAGGGAGAGTAGTAACAGCAGCGAGGAGAGTCCATCGAGCACAGTCGAACTATCGATATACGGCCAACCAAGCAGGTATAGATTACCTCATCAGAATGCTATTCGGCGTTAAGCGAATCATGAGTTCCCGGCACACATTCATCACGTTGCCACTGTTTCAGAATCTTCTTTTCGTTAAAAGTCAGGGTGTAGCGGTAGCAATACAACATGGCCTTGGGACCCTGTTCGGAAGCCTTTCCCAATAATGCTGACGCTTCTTTCACCGTGTCACCTAGATGAGAAAAGCTCACCGAGGCCAATTCCTTGTCACTGATCGGAACGCGATAGGTCCAGATCGAATCCCCCCCAAGAGCCGGTGTCTTGGTCGTATGGGGCGGCCCGAACTTCTCCGCCACCTCATCTTGCGTGAGTCGATACACCCCCTTCTTGAAATAGGCGTCTCGCCACGGACCTCCGCAGGCAAGCATCGCCCCTGCGAGGAGGAGCATCCCGACCATGAACAAATGCTGACGCACTCGTTTCATGACCTGGGTTGGCCCTTGATCTGATGCATGTGCTTCACAGAGCAGTAGAGCGCATACCCTTGAGCCAGCATACCGGTGACCAGCAATCCCAATGATGTCTTCATCCACTGCGATCCTGAGTCTTCCAGTCCGTAGATCCCGATGACAAACCCGAGCGCGATCGCTACGATTCCCACGAATTTCGCGATCATCCCTCTTATACGCAAGTTACCGGTAGCCGTGTTATTGTTCATCAACATAATCGTGGGTACGCTACACTGGATAGCGTTGCCGGTTCAACTCCGCTTCGCGTGAAATTACTCGACACGCAAGTCTCTTTCTCATCTACCCAACCGTTCGACAAGGGATTCCGCCGGATAGGTCACGATTTCCGCCAACGTGGGATGGTAATGGGGCATGCGCAGGAGGTCGGCCGCAATCCCATGGTAGTACATCACCGCGATCAGTTCATGGATCAGTTCACCCGCTTCAGAGCCGACGATCTGCGCGCCAAGAATCTCACCAGTCTGAGGCGCCGCAAGCAACTTTACAAACCCCTTCGACGCGCCAAGACAGAGCGCCTTACCATGGTCGGCAAACGGATAGGAAGCCGTGAGATAGTGAATCCCTTCTACCTTCGCCTGCGTCTCATTGAGTCCTAGAACCGCAACCTGCGGGTCGGTAAAGACCACTTCCGTATCCAGACGGTGATCAACCGTCTTCGCCGGTTGACCTGCGTGAGTCGCGTTATACCCCGCAATCTCTCCCTGCTGGATGGCAAGATGCACAATGGGCGAGACACCATTCACATCACCCACTGCATAGATGTGGGCTTGCGACGTGCGCATGGTACCATCGACGACAACTCCTCCTCCGTCAACAGTCACACCCACCAGATCGAGGCGAAGCCCCTCGATGTTGGGCCGTCGGCCTAAGGCCTGGAGAATCTCTTCGCCCACATAGGACTGTTCACGCCCATCTTTCATCGCCCACACCATCTTCCCGGTCGTGCCCCGATTCACACGCAACAATTGCGTGCCTGCGACAACTCCGATACCCTCATCGATCAAAGCTGTTTCAATCGCCCGGCCGACATCCTCGTCCATATCAGAAAGCAGTGTACGTCCCCGTTGGAGGATCGTGACCTTCGTTCCAAGGCGAGCAAAGAACTGGCCGAGTTCAAGTGCGACAGCCCCACCGCCCAAAACGATCAACGAGTCCGGTTGAGTGCGGAGATCCAGGATGGTATCGCTTGTGAAATATCCTGCTTGGGCCAAGCCAGGAATCGGAACTTCACTGGGTTTCGACCCAGTGGCCAGAATGAACGAACCGGCAGACAAGACGGTGTCTCCGACCGTGACCTCATGAGGTGACCGAAAGGCCGCCTGCGATTGATAGAGCGTGAACGTTGGATCATGAAGCTGCTGAGCACGATAGTCAGCAAATTCGCGCACCAAGCGATTTTTTCGATCTACTATCCCCGACAGATCGGCCTGGAACGACACTGGAGAGAGTCCAAACTCCTTCGCTCGCCTGAAAAGAGCTGCGACTTCGGCAGAACGTAGGATAGCCTTTGTCGGCATGCAACCACGGAGGATACAGAGCCCCCCGAGCGGGCCATGATCCACAATCGCCACGTCAGCTCCGGCATCGCGCGCGGTCCGTGCTGCTGCATAGCCGGCCGACCCCCCACCTATGACGATCACATCATGGGTCTTATGCATCGAAACCTGCCTCTGTGATTCCTCACCGCATTCCCGTTATAGTACGAAATCAGGACGGGAGGATACATGATGATAGAGCCTGGCCGCTATCGGCACTACAAGGGCCACGAATATGAAGTGCTTGGGGTCGCCCGACACTCAGAAACGGAAGAGGAATATGTGGTCTATCGGGCTCTCTACGGCGACCGAGGGCTGTGGATCAGACCAACGGCAATGTTCCTGGAAACTGTGACCGTTGATGGTCGTCCTTGCCCGCGGTTTCAGTTCCTTGCTGCTCCTTAGTAGCTACTTAGATCCTTGCATCTCGCTCCTAATTCTGCTCCTCGCTTCCTCTCAACAGTCGTTCAGGCAAAACCATTCAAGCTTAAGTACTTACCGTTAGCCTCCGATACAGACGATACGAGGTCAGCCATGCCGATAATACGTGCGGTCGATGGCATCGTCGAAATGCATCCTACGCTACCGGTGTCTCCACGTTCTCCCGCGACGCAGGCCGACGCGGATAGACGGGATCGTTCGAAAGAGCAGGATCGCCAGACAGCTGACCATGCAGCACGTCTGGCTCAACAGGCCTATCAGCAACAAGTACAGCAAGCCCCTGCACCGAAACCGGCACTCCTTGCACAGGACTTGATGACCTCGCCCGTATCATGGTTGCCCTCCGACAGTACGTTGCTGGAGGCATGGACTGTGATGAAACGACAGGGGATTCACCACCTCCCTGTGACGTCGGTCGACGGCACGTTGGTCGGAACAATATCGTGCCATGACCTGCTGCCCTATGTGCATGAACTGGAATCCATCGATTCGCCAGGACCGTCCGCCGAGCACAAGATCCCCCGCGTGATGAGCAGCCGGGTCTTGTCTGCCACTCCGACGACAGAGATCCGCGAGATTGCCCAAGTCATGCTGGAGGAACAGGTAAGTGGGATTCCGATCCTCGACAGCTCCCGTCATCCGATCGGCATTCTGACAACCAGCGATATTCTCCGTGCCATCGTCCACCGAAGCCCTCTCGATCTCAGGACGTAACCAACGATCCAACACTCTGATTGACTTCCAATGTTTTTGAGGCCATTAGATTTCGAGGTGCCTCACAGCCTGCTCCATCGTGGCTTCCCCTCGTGCAAGGCCTTACCCCTCAAATGTACTCCCCCCCCCGTAGGTGTAGGCAACCCTCCGTTTCTGATTTAGACTCACCAGAACGGTCGAGAAGAGGTGGAGTACTGCGGATATTCCCGCGTGAGAACGACCGGGAGTGAAGGGGCTCAATGACGGTCTTAAACACATTCTTTAGTACGCCGATCGCCTTCGGGATCTCGGGCCTGGCACTTTTCGTGATCGGCCTCCTGATCAAGCAGAATCGGGGCCGGAAGCTGATGTTGACGCTCAGCCTCTTTCTCTATGCCAGGTATATGTTGTGGCGTCTGCTTTACACGATCCCCACTGATGACCCGGCCTCCATGGTCCTCGGATCGGTCGTCTATCTGGCGGAGCTCTACGGGCTCTGTCAGTTCTGTTTCTTTGCCTATCAGTCCTGGTCACCGACGGAACGGACACCGGCCCCCATTACCACCTATCCCACCGTGGATATCATGGTGACGGTCGTGGATGAGCCACTCTCGATCCTTCGGCAGACCTTAATCAGCTGTCTCGCGCAGGAATATCCTCGCGATCGATTTACCGTGTACGTCCTGGATGACGGCCATCGCGATGAAGCCCAACAATTGGCCTCCTCGCTCGACTGCGAATACATCCGGCGCCCGGACCGACCTCGTCACGCAAAAGCCGGAAATTTGAACCATGCTCTCCAGCTAAGCCACGGGGAGTTGGTCGCGATCTTCGACGTGGATCACGTCCCTGCCCGAACATTTCTCAAAGACACCGTCGGGTTTTTTGACGATCCGAAGGTTGCAATCGTGCAAACGCCTCATCACTTCTACAATCCGGATATTTTCCAACGGAACCTGCGCGTCGGCGAGGAGGTAAAGAACGAACAGGCGCTCTTCTTCCGTTCGCTCCAAGCCGGCCGTGATACCCACAACAGCGCTTTCTTTGCTGGCAGCGGCGGCCTCCTCCGTCGAAAGCCCTTGATGGAAATCGGGGGATTCCAGACCCAGACCATCACAGAAGACATTCATACCAGCATGAATCTGCATGCCAGGGGCTACCGCTCCTGCTACCTCAATAAGGTGCTGTCGGCGGGCCTGATGCCGGAAACCTTTGACGGATACTTGAAACAACGAAAACGCTGGGCTATGGGATGTATTCAGGTCTTGCTCCGGGATAATCCGTTGACCAAACGCGGACTGAGCCTGGCTCAGCGGATCGACTACTTCGGATCGATCTTCTATTTCTTCTTCGGTCTCCCGCGATTGATTTGTCTCGTCGCGCCGCTGGCGAGCCTGCTCTTCTCAACGCCACCGTTGAAAGCCGATATGCTGGCCCTGAGCAACTTTTTCTTCTCGTTCTTTCTGGCCTCCGCACTCGTGATGCGACCGGTCAGCCGGGGATCGCGCAATCCTTTCTGGTCGGACGTGTATGAAATCGCCATGTGTTTTGCCCTCAGTGTCGTTGCCCTCAAGGCGCTGGCTACGCCGCGCATGGAACGGCCGTTCGAAGTGACGCCGAAAGGGCAACGGGTGAAGAAAAGCTCCATGACCGAATTGTCCTTGGCCTGGCCTCATCTGATCACATTCGGGCTACTCGTCATCGGTTTGGCCTGGGGTATCCGGCATTGGTGGCAGGGCGTCGGTGATCCAGGTTTGCCGGTCAGTCTATTTTGGGGAAGTGCCAACCTCCTCCTCCTCACCATCGCCCTGTTCGTCGCCAGTGAACAAGCCCAAGGGCGACAGGGGTTCCGACTCAAACGTGATTTTGCCGGCGGGCTGTTCGTGGACGGAGAAGGAGTTTCGGCACGCGTCATCGACGTGAACGAGCAGGGAGCTGCAGTGACTGTAGACCGACCCATCTTTACGCTGCAGGAGACCGTCAAATTCGCACTGACCTCGTCGCGAGGCCTACTGGTCACAGTCAACGCCCGCATCGTCAGACAGGAGACGAATCCGTCAGGCAAAATTGACGTGGGCGTCCAATTCGATGAGCTGAATGAACAGACAAGACAGATTCTGGTCGATAAAATGTATGGGGATCCCGTTCCCTGGGAAGACTGCTACCGAATCCAACCGGGAATCGGCAGCAGCCTCCGTTCACTCCTCCAGGCCCTGACCATCCCATGGCGCCCCCTCACCTGGAATCGCCGGAGCATGATTCGCCTCACGGGAGGAACCATGTGTCTAATCACTGCGCCGTCTTCGGTGTGGCGTGGCCGCGTGGAAGACATGTCCTTCACCGGCGTCAGCGCCCTCTTTTCAGGAGCCCCGCAAGATTCGCTGGCCGGCGCCCTGCTGGAGCTTCCCGGAATCACGCTGAAAGTTAGCCCTGTGGGAATGGTCCGAAAGTGGAAGAAGACGCTCGTGCATTTCCGGGTCGTGAGTATCGAGTCCGGTGAGGAACAGTGGCGTCGCTTACACTATGCACGCTGACGCTCGGTTTAACCAAGAATCAAGATATACGATGGGATCCTCGCATCTTCACAAGGGAGTCCCTATGGACGAAGACAGCAATATTCTTTCAGCTGATGCATGGCCCACCCGGCGGTTGACGCGCCTGAGAACGATGGCAAGACTTACGCGACTCCTACTGGCGGCATGTATCCTGACCTGCCTGCCTATCGTGAGCGAGGCGGGAGATGTTTTCACAGGGTTTCAGATCGACAATAAGAGTCAGTACTTTGGCTACCTCGGCGTCAGAACTCCAATCTTGGGGAATTCAGCAGGATCCGGTTTGTTTGTTCAGGCTATGACTTCTGGGCTCGGCTATAGCTTTAAGACCAATGGACAACTCCTGGATGCCAACATCCAGTCTATTGTCCCGTCACTCGGCATCTCCACAACGCTCGGCGGCTGGACACTCTCCGCCCTTGCCGGCCCTCAGCTGCGCAGAATCGAGGAACAGCGGCTGAACGCGAGCAGCACGATTGCTTATCAGGCCGGCGTGTATGGCCAACTCGAAGCGCTCTATTGGCATGAGAAATGGAACCTCCACGCCATAGGATCGTACGCTGACCTCGATAATTTTTTCTGGAGCCGACTGCGTGGGAAGGTTCTGGCCTATAAGCCCGAGAAGAGCTGTTGCGCAACGTATCTCGGCTGGGATGTGACAGGAATGGGCAATGCCGATTTCCGGGGAATCATGACGGGGCCCATCGCTGAAGTTCAGGTCGGCAAAGTGTTTTTTCTCGTCCGGGGTGGATACCAACACAACACGACTTTCCACAGCGGGGGTTATGGAGGATTTGAGATCTATTTCCCCTTCTAGCCCGCAGGATGCTGAAAAAGTCCGCCAGCACAAGAAAGTTAAGGTTCAGGCTAAGGCTGAGATAAAGAGAATCTGCTCTTCGCCAACCTGGATCTCGATCTCAGCCTGTTGGAAGCCTGGCCGGTCAGGTTAACCAGGTCCATTGCGCAAAAGTCGCTGCTTGCCCGACTCTCTGTCCTCCTGCATCCATGATATTCCAGATGAGAGCGTCCTCGACGAGAAAACGGCGGCCTGTTGAAGTAATTCTCACACCTCGATAGGTGTCGAGATACCCCCTGGTTCTGGCTTGTTCCAACATCCACTCGCGTTCAGCCCAACTCGTGGGCTCCGCCGTCAGCCGCGACGGAGTCTCCACGAGTTGTTCCCAGGTCATCTCCCACAAGTCCAATGCGATCTGATTGCCATAATTGAGGAGCGGATCCTCCTCCATGCCGTGGGATACAACAATAAAGGGAGACTGGAAGAGCGCGTGGGCCTGATAGTCCTGATCGCCCACTCGTTCGAGGAGGTCACGCCCTGTCCAGTGACGGAAACTGTTGAGGAGTAGCTGCGACCACTCCATGATGACGGGATCGGTCCATATCTGAGATGTCATAATACAATCCTCCGATACGGCCGCAGGAAAGGAGCCTCTACCCATCGAGCAGGCGGTGTACCACGTCCGGTCGGTCAACGCAAGAATATGGTGAGGGCTCTTGTGCAGACCATAGGAGGACTCTGTATAATGTGCATCCTTTCGGAGATACCATCCGGAGAGACCGATCATTGAGGAGTATGTATGGCCGCGCAGACCCTCTTCGACAAAATATGGGAGTCTCACGTCGTCCGTTCAGAGCCGGACGGGACCACCCTGCTGTATATCGATCGTCAGCTCGTTCACGAAGTAACATCGCCTCAGGCATTTGAAGGGCTCAAGCTCTCGGGCCGCCAGCCTCGGCGTCCCGGCGCGACGTTGGCGGTGCCGGATCACAACGTCCCGACTACCGACCGGACCCTGGGCATCGCCGACCCCCTCAGTGCGATACAAATTAGGACGCTGGAGGAAAATTGCCGTGTCTTCGGCATCACGATCTTTGGTATGAATGACATCCGCCAAGGCGTGGTGCATATCATAGGACCGGAGCAGGGCTTTACCCTGCCTGGGACGACCATCGTGTGCGGAGATTCGCACACGTCGACACATGGGGCGTTCGGCGCCCTGGCCTTCGGCATCGGCACCAGCGAAGTGGAGCACGTGCTGGCCACCCAATGTTTGGTGCAGAAACGGCCCAAGACCATGGAGGTCCGCGTCGATGGGGTGTTGCCGACTCACTGCTCGGCAAAGGACGTGATTCTGGCGATCATCGGCAAGATCGGCACAGCCGGCGGTACCGGCCATGTCATCGAGTACACAGGTTCGGCGATCCGCGCGCTCAGCATGGAAGGGCGCATGACGCTCTGCAACATGTCGATCGAGGGCGGCGCACGAGCCGGGATGGTGGCGCCGGACGAAAGTACCATCGCCTATATCAAGGGGCGCCCGCTAGCTCCAAAGGGAGAGCTGTTTGAGCAGGCTGTGCGGGCGTGGCAACAGCTCAAGACCGATGCAACTGCGACATACGATGTGACCGTCACGATGCGGGCTGAGGACATCGCCCCGCAAGTCAGTTGGGGCACGAGCCCCGGAATGGTGACCGGCATCGATCAACGAGTGCCGGACCCGCTTACGATGACCGACGAAAACCAGCGCCAGGCTACGGTGCGGGCGTTGGAATACATGGGCCTCATCCCGAACATGCCCATGACCGATATCACGATCGACAAGGTCTTCATTGGATCCTGCACCAATTCACGCATCGAGGATCTTCGCCTGGCCGCGAGCTTGGCGAAGGGCAAGCATGTGGCGAAGACCGTTCACGCGATGGTTGTGCCCGGTTCCGGTCTCGTGAAACAACAGGCCGAACAGGAAGGGCTCGATCGACTGTTCAAAGAGGCTGGATTCGAATGGCGGGAAGCTGGGTGCAGCATGTGTCTGGCGATGAATGCCGACGTGCTTCAGCCAGGAGAGCGCTGCGCCTCGACCAGCAATCGAAATTTCGAAGGGCGCCAGGGGGCCGGCGGCCGGACCCATCTCGTGTCGCCGGCAATGGCAGTTGCCGCAGCAGTCGAAGGCCATTTCGTGGACATCAGGAAGTGGTCATGAGAATCGTGAGGCGTAAGGGGTTACGCGTGAAGGGATTGACGAACAGATTGCAGGAGATTATTCACGTATCACGAGGATTATAATGCAAGCCTTTACAACGCTCACAGGGTTAGTGGCCCCGTTAGACCGGGTCAACGTCGATACAGACCAAATCATCCCGAAGCAATTTCTGAAGACGATCAAGCGAACCGGGCTCCGCGAAGGGTTGTTCTTCGATTGGCGCAAGCAGAAGGACGGGTCACAGGACCCGACGTTCTTTTTAAATCAACCGCGCTTCCAAGGCGCGACGATTCTCCTGACGCGCGACAACTTCGGCTGCGGATCGTCGCGTGAACATGCCCCCTGGGCGCTCCTCGACCAGGGCTTCCGTTGTGTCATCGCACCGAGCTTCGCCGACATCTTTTACAACAACTGCTTCCAAAACGGCATCCTGCCTGTCGTGTTGAAGGCCGACGAAGTCCTGGCGATGATGCAAGGGGTTCTTGCGACGCCCGGGTACCAGCTGACCGTGGATCTCGGAAACCAAACGGTAGCCGCCCCGAACGGCACCAGCGCTCGCTTCGAGATCGACCCTTTCAGAAAAGACTGTTTGTATCGCGGTCTCGACGCCATCGGCTTGACGTTGCAACACGAGTCCGCCATTACCTCCTACGAGGCTCGACGAAAGTCCGAGGCCCCCTGGTTATTCACGGATCTTCACCAGAACATTGGGAAAGTTTGATGATAAAGCTGTTTGTGCTGTTCCTGTTCTTCATCGGCGCGGCCTATCTGCTCGTCGCCTTCAACTACAGCTACTCCGACGGAAACCGAGCCGGCTATATTCAGAAATTTTCCCACAAGGGCTGGATCTGCAAGACATACGAAGGGGAGATGGCCATGACCACGGTGCCGGGTGTCGCCCCGATATTATGGGTCTTTTCAGTCAGGGATGAGAAAGTGGCGTCACAGCTCATGCAGGCCATGGGAAAACGATTGGTCCTGCACTACAAAGAATATCGTTACCTCCCCACCACTTGCTTCGGAGAGACCGCCTACTTCGTCGATCACATCGAGGTCACCGAATAAACTCTCTCCTTTTGGCTTCCTCTACCGGCACGCCCAAACGCCTACCTCGCTCTAATTCGCCGAAGCCTCAAGGCTGATTCACATTCATGCCGTCACGGACACACCAGCTTGGGACGCTATGGGCCCAATTAATGAAAGTCGAGCCACCACCCAAACCGAAATGCACGGCCCACGAACCCCTGGCATCCTCATCGACCCTCGTCCCCGACCAATAAACGGTCGACTTAACCGTCAGAAACGGATGGCCCGGCGGCAGAGTCGGGCCCGGTGGAGCGACGGAGGGATCCACTAGACTCGTCAGCTCTTCGAGCGATGGCAGCCGCCAGCCTTTCTGCCCTCCGACATCCTTCTCAATGCATGTACGGCGGGCCGTGATCCATCTGGCGCTTGTCGTCTGCGGTGACCTCTCCCAGACCAAGCCGGATTCTTTATCCAATACTGCCTCGCTGTTGAACGCCGGCAGGATGACGAACCGCTGAGCTGCGGGCAGAGCTTTGCCCTGGTTCTGGATGGCGCCAGACTGATTGGCCAACACTCCTTGTGTGTCCGCTTGCGCCTCTGCACTACCACAGACCGCTTGGAGCAGCCCGCCCAGCACCAGCCCGCCGATCGTGAAGGTGAGCAATCGTCGTTTCCTCATCACTTCCTCTTTTAGCCCGGACTAAATCCACTTCTTTCCTTTGAAAAATCCCAGCATGGCGATCACGATCGCCACCATCAGCCCGAGTACCAGCGGGTAACCCCATTCCCACTTCAGTTCCGGCATGTGCTCGAAGTTCATCCCGTAGATGCCGACGATGAAGGTCAGCGGCATGAAAATCGTCGTAATAATCGTTAGAACCTTCATGACGGCGTTCAGCCGATAGCTGATGCTCGACAGATAGATATCGAGACCGGCCGAGACCATTTCGCGAAGCGTCTCGATGGTATCCACGATTTGAACCACATGATCGTATACATCACGGAAGAATATCTTGGTCGACTCTTGCAAGAAGGGGCTTTCCGATCGGGAGAGATTGTTCGCCGCTTCACGGAGAGGCCACACCGCCCGCCGCAAAAACAGCAACTGCCGTTTGAGAGCATGGATCTGGCGCAGCGTTTCAGGCTTAGGATGACTGACCACCAGATCTTGCAACACTTCGATCTTCTCGCTTAACACCTCCAACACCTCGAAGTATCGATCGACAATGGCGTCGACCAGCGCATGGAGCAGGTAGTCGGACCCGGACTGCCGCAAACGTCCCTTGCCACCACGAAGACGATCCCGCACCGACGTGAAGACGTCAGCTCCGTTTTCCTGAAAAGACAGCACAAAGTTCCGCCCGAGGACCAGACTCACCTGCTCAACGATAATCTCCTGCCGGTCGGTAACCGAAAGCATCTTCATGACAAGGAACAAGCAGGTCTCGTAGTCTTCGAGTTTCGGCCGCTGATCGGTATTGGCAATGTCTTCGAGGAGAAGGGGATGGAGCTGGAACTGCTTCCCGAACGATTCCAGAACATCCATCTTGTGGACGCCCCCGACATCCACCCAGATGACGGACTCATCGGTCGGTGGCGCAAGCCCATCGGCCGACAGATCCGAGCGTTCGTCGCAGCGGCTGCCCGTGTAGTTGAAGGCCGTAATCGTAACCTTGGCCGGTTTATTCTCGCCGATATGGACAAGCGTGCCCGGAGGGAGCCCCGTCTTTCTGGATCGTTTCTGGACCAACTTCATGGGTAGAGACCTCGCAGTATCCCCTGCTTGTACGCAGGTTCTCCGCGATGGTCAAGAGGACCGCCTCGCTGGTCGCCAGGATGCCGTCTTTCTTCTTTGCCGATCCTGCAAGACCTGCTACTCTTCCTGTTCCACTCTGCGAGGCAAGTAGCATGGAACGAGAATTGGCAAAGCTGATCGATGCGATTCAGAATGCTGGCGCGAGGGTGCGTGAACTGGTCAGGATTGGATTCGAGGTACAGACGAAGCTGGACCGTTCGCCGGTCACCACCGTGGATCACGAAGTTAATCGCATCCTGCATGAGATGCAGCGCCGGGAGTTTCCACAGGATGGATGGCTCTCGGAAGAGTCTCCCGACGATCCGGCTCGACTTACCAACCGGCGCGTCTGGATTGTGGACCCCATCGACGGCACAAAAGCCTTGGTGAATAGGATGCCGGAGTTCTGCATCTCTGCCGCATTGATTGAACGAGGCGCACCGGTCGTCGCCGCGATCCTCAATCCCTCGACCGACGAACTCTTCACGGCAGTGCGCGGCAGCGGACTGCTCTTGAATGGCGCGCGCGTCACCCCCTCACCCGGTCGTGACGTCAATCCCGTCATTATGGTCAGTGCGTGGGAACTCCGCAGCGGCCGATGGTCGGCGCTCGCCGAAACCGCTCGGTGCCGCCCCATGTACTCCATTGCCAACGCCCTGGCCCTGGTCGCCGCCGGTCGCGTCCAAGCGACTTTCACCATCGAGCCGGAGAACGAATGGGATCTTGCGGCCGGAGTCTTGCTCGTCGAAGAAAGTGGCGGCGCCATCAGCGACGCGGTGGGGAATCCCTTCGTCTTCAATCAGCCGATACCAAAGTTTCACGGCGTCATCGCTGTCGCCGCCACAACCGACAAAGATCTGCGCGCCGACCTCCAGACCCATGCCGCACATGCCCGTTCGCAACCAGAGAAGAATTGAGCCGCTCCATTCAATAGCGTCATCTTCCCTCACAACCTTCTCGACGGCTCTTGCGTTAGATAAGCTCGCAAGGGATCACACTTCTTCGTGAAATTCGTTGTGAACGATGAAAATACTTCTATACTGATAATTGGAACGGTCGGGAGTCACCGGAACGGAAATCGTGTTCCTTCCTGGACACACGTAATAGAAACTATGCAGAAAGCGGCCAATAATACCATCGATCCACGCGCCTACGATCCCTTGATCCAGGAGGGTTTTATTCGCCAAACGGATCTCGTGAAGGCTATTCAGGAGTCCCTGAATAAATCAACCAACTTGGAAGGCCTGCTGATCGAGAAATACCGAGTCCCCAAAGCGGTCCTCGGCAAGACCCTGAGCACGTTTTTCGACTGCCCCTATATTCCATATGACGAACGGACTCTGATTGATCCCCAGCTCCTCAATAATCTGAGCCACGACTACCTCCGCAGACACCACTGGCTCCCGTTGAAACAGCAGGGTGAGATTCTGGATGTCCTAATCGACAACCCCCATGATCTCGATAGAGGTCATGACATCCGACGTTCCTTCCCTGGCCTGACGATACGGTATGCCCTAGGCCTGCAGCGTGACATCGAGCGGTTTCTCAGCGCCACGATCGGAGACGCTGACAGTGGGTCCATTGCGGATACATTGGGCGAGCTAGTCAACGACGCTCACCAAGAGCAGTCTTTCGACATCGAATCTGACGGCATTGACGAGAACGATTCCGCAATCGTACGGCTCGCGAATCAGATTATTGCCGAGGCATACAAGCATGAGGCGTCCGACATCCATGTCGAACCGTACTCCGATCGCAAGGAGACAGCGATCCGTTTTCGCGTGGATGGTACCTGTTCCACCTATATGCGGATTCCCGCGATTTATCGGCGAGCCTTAGTGTCCCGTATCAAGATCATGTCCAACCTGGATATTGCTGAACGCCGGAAACCACAGGACGGGAAGATCCGATTCAAGCTGAACCAGGATAGGGAAATCGAGCTGCGCGTGGCAACCCTGCCGACCGCCGGTAATAATGAAGACATTGTCATGCGATTGCTCACGGCGAGGGACCCCCTCCCTCTCGACGCCATGGAGTTTGCTCCGGCCACGCTCAAAGCGCTCCTGGAAATCGCCGAGAAACCGCACGGCATTATCTTGTGCGTGGGCCCAACCGGATCCGGAAAGACGACGACCCTGCATGCCCTGCTGCGTCATCTCAACACAGACGAACGGAAAATCTGGACGGCGGAAGACCCCATCGAGATCACCCAGGAAGGCCTTCGGCAAGTGCAGGTCCATCCCAAAATTGGGTTTACCTTTGCCTCCGCTATGCGGTCGTTCTTACGAGCCGACCCTGATGTCATCATGATCGGTGAGATGCGGGATAAGGAAACTGCCGATGTGGCCATCGAGGCCTCGCTGACCGGGCACCTGGTCTTGAGCACATTACACACGAACGGGGCAGTCGAGACTGTGGTCCGCCTCCTCGACCTGGGATGTGACTCCTTCAACTTTGCCGATGCCATGCAAGGAGTGATCGCCAAACGCCTCTGCAAGCGGATCTGCGTCAATTGTAAAGAGCCGTACCATCCAACCGCGCAGGAGTATGACAGACTGGCTCATTGGTATGGTATACAGACCTGGGGCAGGCTCGAAGTGGGCTATCGCGAGGACTTCCAGCTCTATCGAGGGCGTGGATGTGATGCCTGCAGCCAGACAGGCCTCAAGGGTCGGGTCGCCTTGCACGAACTCCTGTGCGGATCAGATGAACTACGAAACCTGATCCAGAACCGTGCCAAAACGACAGAGATGCAGTGCCTGGCTGAGAAGGAAGGGATGGTGACACTCGT
>Ga0209253_10000955_pt1 | contig 25263 bp, 21 predicted proteins | sample FrelakmetBRP12BR_FD_187145 | JGI IMG/M metagenome (GOLD analysis project Ga0209253, IMG submission 187145) | Freshwater lake sediment microbial communities from the University of Notre Dame, USA, for methane emissions studies - BRP12 BR (SPAdes)... | ecosystem: Environmental > Aquatic >...
CATCTCCTCGAGCACCTGCTCGGGCGACTTGAGGCGCGGCACGCGCCCGTACATCTCGATGATGTCGCAGAACTCGCAGCGGAAGGGGCAGCCCCGCGACACCTGGATGGAGAAGGAGGCGTAGCGGGACAGGTCGATGAGGTCGAAGCGCGGCACCGGCGCGTCCTCGAGCGGCGGCCGCTCGCCCTGTGGCGGCGACAGGATCCTCGGGGCGGGCCGCTCGGGCCGCTCGAGCGCCTCCACCAGCCGGTCGAGCCGCGCTTCGGCCTCGCCCAGGAAGAGGTGGTCCGCCTCCGGGAAGGCACCGGGTGAGGTGGTCGGCGCCGGGCCCCCGGCGACGGTGCGCCGGCCGATCGCCCGCGCACGGGAGAGCACCTCGCGCATCGAGTCGGCCTGGACCATCATGCCGCTGACGAGCACCGCGTCGGCCCAGCGCAGCGCCTCGTCGGAGAGGGGCTCGACCTGCAGGTCCAGGAGCCGCAGCTCCCAGCGCGCCGGTAACAGCGCCGCCAGCGTGGCGATGCCGAGCGGGGGCAGTGCCGCCGCCTTGCCGGCGTACGGGAGCGCATGGTCGTAGCTCCAGTAGGTGACGGGTGAGCGGGCGTTGACGAGGAGGGCGCGCACGAGCCTGGATCGGAGCACGCCTCATGTCACCGGAGCGTCATCGGGCCGCGCCGCCATCGGGGCCCCCCCGAGAAGGGGCCCCTGCCGCGTGGGCGATGCGCCGGCGGCATCCTTCGCAGCGCCCGGCCGCCGGGTTGCGCCGGATGTCTCCGGAGCACGGGATCCCGACCCGGGAGGCCAGGGAGCGGGGGAAGAAGCGCCCGAGCCGTCCTGCAAGTCGGGGTGGATTCACGATGAGTGTATATGAGCAGGTCGCCCGCCCCGGCGCGCTCGACGACGGGCCGCATCCGGCGTTTCAAGCCATCGGAGGATGCGAGGTCGCTGTCCTCGCGCGCCTCGTCCCGGGCCACGGCGCGGCGAGACCTCACGTGTCCCGGAGTCCGTCAGAAGTCCTGGTACCAGACCACGCCCAGCCTCAGCCCCACCTGGACGCAGAACTGCGACCACATGTCCTGGGAGATCGTCCAGATGAACTCCACGTTCGCGAACGGCGTGAGCGACGTGGTGGATCGGTCGGAGACGTCGAGCTCCCGCTCCAGTTGCAGGCGCGTGCGCAGCCGCCAGATGAGGGAGGTCGGGACGTCCAGCTGCCACTTCGCCTCGACGCGGTCGATGGCGGTCATGGCCACGTTGGCCACTTCCTTCTGCACGACCTGGAAGCGCCAGCACTCGTGGAGGAACCAGTCGTGGTGGAGGTACAGCTGGTCGTGGCCGTCCAGGTGCACACCTTGTAGGTGGGGTCGGCCATCTCCCTCCCCTTCTTCAGCTCGTCGGCGCTGCTGGGGGTGGCGGCTGGGGCGGTCGCTCGAGCCATGCCGGTGGGGTGGCGGCTGGGGCGGATTCCGCGGGGCGGCGGCCGCCGCTGACCGCTCGCCAGGCGGTATGGCGTGGGATATCCTCGAGCTGGTGCACGAACGGGCCGCGAGGTGTCGTGCTCTCGGAGGGGCGGATGGAGAGGCGGCCACGAGCTACCCTTGCAGTGCTGGTGCTCGCGCTGGGTCTTCGGGTGACGCCGGCATTCGCCGACGACGTGTCGCCCCCGTCGCCGCCCCCATCCGATTCGAAGGCGCCGGCTGAGCCTTGCACCGGCAGCCGGGAGTGCGCGGAGCGCCTCGGCTACGGCAACGTCTGCGACGCGGACCGATGCCAGCCGTACGTCGACCGCTCCGACCTCTTCAACGTCCTCGGCCTCGCCGCGAAGGGGCAGCCCAAGCCGAAGCCGTTCAAGCTCTACCCCGCCATCATCCCGGCGATCGGCTACAACCCTGCGCTCGGCTTCCTCATCGGCGCGGTGGGCACCTTCGGCATGTACCTGGGCAAGCCGGAGGACACGACGATGTCGAGCGCAACGGCACTGGCGCTCATCACCTCCAAGAAGCAGCTCGTCCTCCAGCTCACCAGCACGATCATGACCTCCACGAACGACTGGGAGCTCCAGGGCGACTGGCGATTCCTCCTGTACAACCAGGACACCTACGGCCTCGGCACCGGCACGCCACCCGTCCAGTTCGGCTTCAGCATCAGCGGCTGGGGCGCGACGGCGCCCATCCCCGGAGCCCAGCCCGTGCAGTTCGACCTGGCTCGCGTCCACCAAGCGGCGCTCAAGCGGGTGATCCCGAACCTGTACGTCGGCGGGAGCTTCCGCTACGACCGCTACTTCGCCATCGTGGACGAGAGCCTGAACCTGTCGGTGACGCCCCCGGTCGTGACCAGCCACTACGGCTACAGCCTTTACTACGGCTTCGATCCGGCGGCGTACACGGTGTCGGGCGTGACCGGCGAGGTGCTCTACGACAGCCGGGACTCGACCATCAACCCCTACCGAGGCCTCTACGCACACCTCACGCTCGGCCTGTTCCCCACCTGGCTCGGAAGCACCCAGGCGAGCACCATGGCCGGGGCCGAGTTCCGCGCCTACCTGGGGCTCTCCGAAGCCGTTCCGCGCAACGTGCTCGCCTTCCGGGTGCTGGCCTCCGGCGTCACGGGCGGCCACCAGCCCTACCTGGCGCTCCCCTCGATCGGCTGGGATGCCGCGGGGACGACCGGCCGCGGCTACATCCAGGGGCGCTTCCGCGGAACCTCCGAGGTCTACGCCGAGGCCGAGTGGCGGTTTCGCATCACCGACAACGGCTTCCTCGGCGGCGCCGTCTTCGCGAACGCCGAGACCATGTCTCGCCCGGCGGTGAACCTGGCCGCCTACGACTACTCCCTGTCCGCAGAGAATCTCTTCTCGAGCGTGAAGGCGGCCGGGGGATTCGGCCTGCGCTTCCTGATGAGCAAGGAGGCGCGCACCAACATCCGCCTCGACTTCGCGTGGGGCGTCGACTCCTTCGCGGTCTACTTCGGCGCGGGCGAGGTGTTCTAGCTGGAGCGCCGTAGGCCAGCTACAGCCACATCCACCAGCGGGCTGGAAAGGAAGAACGTGAACCGGGGGCCCGCTCTCGCCGCTGCGGCACTCGCCGCGCTCCTCGCCAGCTCGCCCACCCTCGCCGCGCAGCCGCAACCGACCATCCCCAAGTTCGGGGCGGGCGTGGGGGTATCGATCGGGAACGCCTTCTCGGGCGGAGCCCTCTCCTAGGCGCCGCTCGCGATCTGCGCGCCGGTCAACCTCTCCGACGGCTTCCGCCTCGAGCGCTCCTTCGGGTGCTGGTGCGTCGGTCGGGGGGTCTCCAGCAACGTGCTCGAGGGCAGCGTCTCGAAGGGCGGCTACCCGGTCGATCTGGCGCTGGGCGCCTTCTGGTTGATCCGGCCCATGCACCCGTTCGACGTCTACCTGGGTGCACACGCCGGGCACCGATCTACGCGAGACGCTCGACCACCTCGGCCTGGCGCGACCCGGCCTCCGCTGGAACCAGGCCACGCGCCACACCTTCGCCTCGCGTTGGGTGCTGTCCGGCGGGTCCATCGAGAAGCTGAAGGAGATCCTGGGGCACTACTCGGTGGTCATGACCGAGCGCTACGCCCACCTCCGGCCCGACCTCTTCAGCGCCAAGGACCTCGCCACCATCGACATCGACCTGAACGCCGGTAGGCGGACCCCGTGGCCATCCGGCCGGAGAATGGCCTCGAAATGGCCACTCCCCGTGAGATTGCCGTCCGCATCATGCCGAAGTCACAACGAAGATGCCGGAGCCGTCCTGCAAGCCGGGTTGATTGTACTGTGAGTGAATGTGATCGGGTCGAGGGCTCAAGCGCGCTCAACGATTCGGGGTCGGCTGGAAGCGAGAACTCGGGCGATCGGCTCGAAAGTGCGGTTTCGAAGGTCGAACGGGCGCGAAATGACCAGGTTGACGCGGTGCAGTCGGGTCTGCCCGGAGTGACACCGGAACTGTTCCTGGCGGCAGGCGAGGAACTGGCTGGGAGGGCCAGCGTGCAGGGGGTCCGCGGAGATCCGGTCGACGCGGTGCGCGCGCTCGCCGCCGAACAGGGTGCTGCGGCGCGATGCGACGGTTGCGCGCGATGAGCTCGAGCTCCCCGCTCTCGGGACCGGAATCACGGTGATCCGAGCAGGCGGCGGATGGCGGCTTCCATCTCGCCCATCTTGGTAGTCGCCGTGCTCCAGACGACCTTGGTGTCGAGCCCGAAGTAGCCGTGCGCAAGCTGATTGCGCATGCCGTTCACCTTGCGCCAGTCGACCTCGGGTGCCCGGGCGATCATTTCGTCGGGCAGATTCTTGGACGCTTCCCCGATGATCTCGATGTTCCGGATCACGGCGTCGCGGGTCCGCTCGTCCGCCTCCAAGGCCTCGAACTTCATTCCCGCGAGTATCGACGGACCTTGCCGCACGCCTCGATGATGTCCTCGGCGTAGAGGCGCCAGTCCCGCTCGCTTCTAGGCGACATCCACCGCCTCGCGCTCGACGACCGGCCGCATGCGGGGCTTCAGGGCGTCCGGCGTGACGAGGTCCACCTTCCGGCCCAGGTTGTCCTCCAGGAGGAACTTGAGGCCAGAGAAGGAGTCGAAGGTGGGACCCACCTCGAAACCCACCAGGATGTCGAGGTCGCTGTCCTCGCGGGCCTCGTCGCGTGCCGTGGAACCGAACCGGGAGAGCCGGCGAACGCCAAAGTCTCGCCGGAGGGCTGGGAGGTAGCCCCGCAAGGTCGAGATGGCCTCTTCGCGCCGCACGGGTGGATTAAGGGGCCCCGCCGTGTCGGCGCGCCATTTGGGGGGCCAGGAGCCATGGACGAGATGCGTCTGATGGACCGGATCGTGCGATGCGCGAGTCTTCCCAGGTCGCAATCGGCCTGTTCTGAGATACAAACGCTTCATGGCCTCGATCGCGCGCGACGGCCACGAGCCTCTCGACGCGCCCACGCCACGGCTGCTCTGGCCAAGCGAGGGGCGCAATGAGCCGACGAAGACGAGGGACAGAGCAGCGTCCTGGGGGTTCCTTCGCGGGCCTCTCGCGCCGTACCCGTCCTGACCTGCCGACCACATGAGGCGCCAGGGCGAGGCCCCGCCGCGCCTCACCAGATCCGGCAGACCTGCTTCCCCACCATCGGCTGCCCCTCCCTGCAGGCGAAGGCCCTCGCGAACGCCGGCACGTTGGGCATGAGCCCGTTGACGCGCCACACGGGCGGCGAGTGGGGGTCGGTCTGGGCGCGGAGCCGGAGCTCCTCGGGGCGCTCGCTGGCACAGGCCCACTGGGCGTGGCCCACGAAGAACCGCTGCTCGGGGGTGAGCCCGTCCCGGGGCTCGAGCGCCTGCCCGGACGTGGCCATCTGCCAGGCATCCCAGGCGAGCAGGATCCCGGCGAGGTCGGCGATGTCCTCGTCGAGCGTCAGCCACGCGTCGACCTTGACGTCATCGACGACCGTGTACTTCGCGTACTGTCCGGCCAGGCACCGGGCCCGCCTCTCGAACTCTTTGGCGTCGGCCGGCGTCCACCAGTCGCGCAGGATGCCCCGGGCGTCGAAGTGGCGCCCCTCGTCGTCGAAGCCATGGGCGAGCTCGTGCCCGACCATGGCGCCCGTGTTGCCGTACCCGGGCGCGAGGTCGAGGCCGGGGTCCCAGTGCGGCGGGAGCAGGACGCCGGCCGGGAAGACCATCTCGTTCCGGGATGCGTCGTAGTAGGCGTCCACCGAGGGAGGCGTCAGCTCCCATTCGGTCCGGTCGACCGGCCCCCCGATCTTCGCGAGATGCCGCCGGGTCTCGAACGCTGTGGCGCGCGCGACGTTTCCCGCGAAGTTGTCGCGCGCCACCGCCACCGCCGAGTAGTCGCGCCAGGCGGCGGGGTGACCGATCATGTGCCGCATCGCCGAGAGCTTCTCCCGGGCCGCGCGCCGGGTCTCGGGCGACATCCATTCGAGCCTTTCGATGCGCGCTCCCATGGCGGCCTGGACTCGCTTCACCATCGCCTCCGCGTCCGCCTTCACCTCGGGGGACAGGACCCGGGCCACGAACATCTCGCCGAGCGCCTCGCCGAGCTCGGCGTCGGTCCACTGCACGCAGCGCTTCCACCGCGGCTCGATCTCCCTCGCCCCACGAAGCTTCGCCCCGTAGAAGGCGAAGTCGACCTCCTGGAACGGGCTGGAGAGGTAAGGCGCCCACGCCTGGACGAGGTGCCAGCGCAGGTAGGTCTTCCACGCGGAGAGGGGCTCCCGCGCGAGCTGGCGCTCGAGCGCGGCCAAGAAGGCCGGCTCGGTCACGTTGACCCAGGCCGACGGCGGCGCCCCCGTGGCCGCCAGGTATTCGTCCCAGCGGAAGGCCCTCGACCCCGTCCGCAGTTCGGCGACCGGCGTGGGGTTCCAGATCCTCCTGGGGTCGCGCTTCTCTGCGACCGTGAGCGACGCCCGCGCCAGCGCGGTCTCGATCCGCATCACCGCCCGCGCGCCCGCCGCGGCCCGGGTGCCCGGGACGCCGGAGAGCCGGAGCGCCTGCTCCACGTGCGCCTGGTAGGCACTGCGGATCTCCCTGGAGCGGGCGTCTCCCTTCACGTAGTGGTTGCGATCGGGAAGCCCGAGTCCACCCGCCGACAGCCAGGCCACCTCCACGCCGGCGTCGGCCTGGGACGGCTCGCTCCCGAAGCCGAAGAGCATGCCGCCGTCCACGTGGAGGTGTAGCCTCGCCACCAGCCTGGCCATCTCCGCCCTGGACCCGAGCGCGTCGATGGCGGCCAGGTCCGCGCCGATGGGCTTCGCGCCGGCCGCCTCGACCGCCTTCTCGTCCATGCAAGCGTGGAAGAAGTCTCCCGCCTTGCGCTCGGCCGGCGTTCGCTCGCCGTCGGGCTTCGCCGCCGCCCGCTCGAGCAGCCCCCAGAGGAGCCTGAGGTTCTGGGTCGCGGCCTTCTGGTGCACGCTCCAGGAAGTCTGGTCCGGCGGGATGGGGTTCCGCCGCAGCCAGCCCCCGCAGGCGTACGCGTAGAAGTCCACGCAAGGATCGACCGATCGGTCCATCGCCTCGGGGTCGAGGCCGGGCGTGTAGGGAAGGGCCTCGAGGGGGCGGTCGGCGGCGAGGAGGGCGAGGGCCAGGAGGACGCCGGCGCAGGGCATCGGCGAGCATCTTAGATGAGCCCCTGCGAACCGGATACCGCGCCGATCGGGTCCCTCTCCGGCCGTCAGGGCGCGAGGCCGGGAACCAGCTTCACGAGGAGCTCCGAGGCGGCGAGCTGGATGGCATAGATCTCCAGCGTGTGCCGACCGACGACGCGCAGGGCGCTGGCGACGGGTTCCGGCGGCTGGACGCGGCTCGGGCCGCGCCGGAACCGGCACAGGCCGGCACACAGCAGGCCCAGGCCGAGCGCGAGCGTGGCGAGCTGGGCCGCGGAGAAGGAGTAGACCCGATTCTCCTGCCAGAGGAAGACGACCGCGGCGACCAGGCTCGCCACGAGGCGCATCGGGCCGGCGCACCCGGCCAGCCTGTCCACCCGCGACGAGTCGCCCGCGGCGCCGGCGTCCGGGCCGGTGGCCGGCCTGCCGTCGACATGGGCGCGCTGGAACAGCCCGAACAGGGCCCACAGCCACCCCTCCGAGCCGTACTCGACGACACTCTCGGCCACGGGGAGCGCGCCGACGAGCGCGACGACGAGGAGGGCGGAGCCGCCCCAGCCGTGACGCCGCAGGAGGGCCTGCACGGGGGGACGCGCCCAGCGGATGAGCGCGAAGCTCAAGAGGATGTTCGGCGCCTCCCAACTCCACCCGGCGTTCCAGCTGGCGAGCAGGGTCAGGAGGACCCCGAGCCCGATCCACCGGAGTGGGACGGTCCGGGTCTGCGCGAAGCCCATGAGGAAGAAGAAGAAGGGAGCCGCCAGGCACCCGATGGCGGTCCACCAGGTTTCGTCCTCCATGAAGAACTGGCCGAAGTGACCGACGGAGACGAGGAGGATCGCGCCGGCCTTCAGCCAGTCGGTTCCGTCGACGAGGGGGCGTGGGCTAGCGCTACTCGCCATCCGACCTCACGACACGGCCCTCGTTGCCGGCGGGCGCCTCTCCGGGCCATCCGGGGACACGGTCGCCTCGCGGTCGAAGGGCGAAGGGGGGATGGGGAGGCGGGCCGCTCGCCGGCTCCGCCGGGCTGCCCTCGTAGGTGCCCGGGGTCAGCCACATCTCCTTGAGGACGAGGGACAGCGGCCCGACGGCGGTGTCCCGCTCGAGGACCGCGCCGCCCATCACGGTGGCGCCGAAGTCCACGGTGCAGCGATCCTCGATGCGGGTCCGCTTCACCTTCAGCATCATGTTCTCGAAGCTGTGGAACTGCAGGAAGCCGTCGATGACGCAGTCGTCGCCGAAGCGCACCGCGTTCCAGTCGGAGCACTGGCGCGGCTGGGTCACGATCGTGCGGCGGCCGATCCGGCAGCCCATCCACCGAAGGACGGGGTTCGCGAGGACCGTCCCGGCGGTGAACTCCAGGGGCCCCCTGCACCACGCGGAGAAGCAGTCCTGCGCGAAGAAGTAGGCGAGGTGGCGCCACGACCAGAAGGGCGTCGAGTGATCGGCTCCCCAGACGCGCCCGACGAGGGCCGTCTTGACCGCGACGGAGAGCACGACGAGGCCGAGCTCCGCGAGGATTGCCGCGGCCACCGCGCTCGCGATCGGATGCCCCACGGACCGCAGCAGGTAGACGTACGCGATCGCGAAGACGAGCCCCTCGGCGAAACGCAGCAGGCCGATGGCGAAGAGGTCGTTCAGGAAGACCCGGACGGCGAAGAGACCGAAGCCGGGCAGCTCGCGGGCCTCCTCCCCCGCCTGGACCGGCGCGCTCCCGAACCTCACCGGCGGGTTACCCGCCACGGTGACGGGCTCGCCGGGCCGCGACCGCATCTGTCTCCGGAACTGGATGTCGCTCGCCGGCGTGGAGACGCCCAGGAGGAAGTTGGAGGGGAGGTTCCCGTGTTCCGCCACGCAGTTGTTGCCGCTGAAGAAGTTTCGGGGCAGGTCGAGCGGGCGAAGCGTGAGGTGCTCGGGCCCCGGGTCCAGCATGCTCGTCATGGACCCGTTGCACCAGAACGCCTGGGAGTCGGCGCTGACGAGCTCCGGGACGCAGTTGACCAGGACGTCGCATTCCGAGGCGCCCACCCTCGGGAAGCGCACGCCGGCAAGTGCCCGGAGGTACTGCCCGATGACCGTCCAGGTCCAGAGCGCCTGGATGGCGTTCATCTTCTTCATCCGGTACAAGAGGAGCGCGCCCCGGAGCCCGTGCGAGGGGTAGAGCCCCGGCGAGGCGGCCGTGAAGCGGAGGAAGAGGCAGCCCAGCAGCGAGGTCGCGACGGCGGTGACCCAGGTGGTCACGAACGCGTAGATCGCGAGGCGCCAGGCGACCTCGGACAGCGGGGTCACCTTGAAGTACGCGCTGCCGAGCCCGGCCTCCCCCGCGAACGCGAGGTCGCGGGCGATCCAGAGGATTGCCGCGGTGGGGACCGCCGTCAGCCAGAAGGAGAGGAACGTCTGCATGAGGACGTTGGCGGTCTCGAGCAGCCAGATCGGGTGGGCGTACCGGCAGGCGTTCGCCGTTCGCTCTAGCCTCGTGCAGCGGCCGACGAGTCGCGCGGGCGCTCCCTCCCACAGCTCCCCGGGACCCACGTCTCCGTGGACGGGGGTGAAGGGGGTGACCCACGCGCCTGCGCCCACGGTCGTGCCGGGGCCCACGCCGGCCCGTGTCCCGATCCTGCAGCGGCTCTCCAGGCGGACGGGACCGACGTGCAGGTACGGCCCCGACCACCTCGTCGCCTGGACGTAGGCCCCGGTCGAGATGGAGACGTCGTCCCCCATGGAGATCAGGCCCAGGGGACCGGAGAGGGAGGCGTCGTGCGCGCACTGGACGTTCCGGCCCACCGTCGCGCCGAGCCGCCGCAGCACGTAGGAGAGAAGGGGCGTGCTGCGGTACATCGTGCCCAGCAACTGGAGGACCGTGCGCTCCATCCGGCCGATGCACCAGATCCGCAGGTGCATCCGGCTCCACTTGCGGTAGATGCCCGGGGCCACGCGGGTCCCGAGGAGGTCCTTCCCGAGCAGGCGCTTGAGCGCCATGACCCAGCACAGGGCGGCGAAGGGCGCGGCGAGCCCCACCATGTACAGGAAGGCGCCGACGGCGATGTACCCCTGGAGGGTGGCGGTCGCGAAGAACGCGCCGGCGTCCATGAGGCCCACGGAGATGAAGGCGGCGGCCAGCGCCGGCGCGTACAGGACCAGCGCGAAGAGGACCTGCAGCGCGGTGAAGGCCCCCACGGACAGCACCGGGTCGCCCTCGGGGGCGATGCGGCTCTCGTCGGACCTCGCGGGCGGTGGCGGGGCCTCCGGCGCAGGCCGGGGAGCCCGCGGGCGGCCGGCCACCTTCCTTGCCGTGTCGCAGTCCCCGAGGAGATCCCGGACCTGCACCGCCCATCCCGCGGCCTGGAGGCGCTGCGCCAGCCGCGCCATGGTGATCGAGTCGCCGCCTGCCCGGGCGAAGCCGTCGTCCGGTCCCAGCGGACCCGGAAAGACCGCCCTGCAGATCGTCAGGGCTTCCTCGCACGCGGGGGCCAGGCCGGCATCGGCGTCCCGCGGCCGGCCCGGCCCGCCCTCCGGGTCCGGCGCGCGGTCCGGGGATTCCGTGCCGGCGCCGGCGGCTTCCGGTCCGGCCTCGCCCGGGGGGCGAGGGAGTCTCGGGAGGCGCCTGCGGTCGATCTTCCCCGAGGTCGGCTGCAGGACGAACCCGTCCACGAGGAAGATCCGGGTCGGGACCGACGGCGCGGGAAGCTGGCGGGCGAGGGTCGCCGTCACCCGGGCCGCCCACTGGGCTGGGGCCTGAGCGACCGCCGGGGCCCCTCCCTCTCGAATCGACGGCGCGACGACGAAGGCGACGAGTGCATCGTCCTGGGCGTCGACGACGGCGGCCTCGATCTCGCCGAACTGCGTCTGGAGGACGTCCTCGACCGCCTGCGCCTCGACGCGGTGCCCGCGCACCTTGAGTTGCGCGTCGATCCGGCCGAGGAAGTGCACGCGCTGCGTCCGGATCTCGATCCGGCAGCGATCGCCGGTCCTGTAGAGGCGGCCGAACCGGGGGTGGGTGATGAACTTCTCGGCGGTCATCTCGGGGAGGTTGCGGTACCCGCGCGCGACCTGCACGCCGCCGACGCAGAGCTCCCCCACCTCCCCGTGGGGCAGCGGGCGGAGGCCGCCGACCTCGAGCACGACGTAGGTGACGTTGGGAAAAGGGGAGCCGATGGTGACGGGCTCCCCCGGACGCAGGCTCTGACGGCTCGTGTCGGTGCTCGCCTCGGTGGGGCCGTAGGTGTTGATGATCTGCCGCCGTCCCCGGGTCCACGGCTCCACGAGCGCGCTGGGGAAGGCCTCGCCGGCGGGCACGATGTAGCGGCACAGCGGATAGGGCAGGTCCAGCTCGGGCGCCTGCGTGAGGGTGGTGAGGAGAACCGGCGGGCAGAAGAGCACCGTGACCTCCGCCTGGCGGAGGACGGGGACGAGGTCCGGGCCGGACCGGACCTGCTCCTTGGTGAGCAGGACCACGGCGCAGCCCGACACCCAGGCGCCGTACATCTCGGAGATGCTGCCGTCGTAGCCGAGGGACGAGGTGAGCGAGCTCGCGTCGAGGCCGGGGAGGAGATCGAAGTAGTCCGCGTAGGTGAGGGCCAGGTTCACGTAGCCCGCGTGTGGGCACTCGACGCCCTTGGGCATCCCGGTGGTCCCGCTCGTGTAGAAGATCGTCGCGAGGCGCTGCGCGGGATCGTCCAGCCACGGCGGCGGCTCTCGCCGGCGCGGCCTCTCCGGGAGCCGGAGGACGTCGAGCGTCGGCAGGCCGCGGAAGCCGTCCTGGCCCCGCGTGAGGACGACCACCGGCCGCGCGTCGTCGACCATGTGGCGGATCAGGGCGTCCGGCAGGGTCGTGTCGAGGAACACCACGGTGCCGCCGGCCTTGAGGATACCGAGGTGAGAAGCCACGATCTGCCAGTTGTCCTGCGACATCGCCACGGCCACGACCTGGTCCGGGCCCGTGAGGTAGGGAGAGACGGCCCCGGCGATCGCCTCCGCGCGCGCGTCGAGTTCGGCGAAGGTGAGGGACTCCCCGGTGTGCGGGATCTGCAGGGCCGGGAGATCCGGGAACCGCTCGGCGGAGCGGCTGAAGATCTCCGTGAGCCACCGGGCCCCAGCCTGGTGCAGCGCGTTCACGGGGTGGCGATCGCCGAAGACCTCGGTCAGGCCGTACGGGCAGGTGTCCTCCGGCCCGCGCGGTGCCCGGGCCGCCCGGAGATACAGCCGCCACGCGACGAAGGTCAGACCGAGGAGGACCGCGAAGGCGGCTGTCACGAGGATGGCCGGCACGATCCCGCCCCGGCGGCTGAGCCTGCCCGGAGCCTCCCCTCTAGTCGAAGTACCGCTGGAGCGTCCCGGCCCGGCGGACGTCGAGGGTGACGCAGTGGGGCCCGCCGCCCAGCATCTTGGCGTGACGCAGCTTCACGGGGACGACGTCGAGCCCCTCCTTCTCCAGGAGCTTCCGCAGGGCCGTCTGGTCCCGATCGACCACGACCACGTCCGGGCTGACGCTGAAGAGGTTCATGTCGATCCAGTCGCTGCCGATGCTCTTCGACAGGTAGTCGGCGTCGAATCGGTTCGTGTTCTCCATGGGCGGGCTGTAGATGACCTTCCACTGCTTCAGGATCCCGGGCAGGGTGTCGTCGTTGACGCGGGCCGGGTTGCACAGGATCAGGCCGGGGCGCAGGGCCACGAAGGTCGAGTCGATGTGGCTCCCGTAGTACACGTCCTTGAGGAAGTGGACCCGGAACTGGTCGCCGAGGATCGCCTGCAGCCAGCGGCCTCCCAGCTCGTTGCCCGTGGAGCTGACGAGGTAGATCAGGTCCAGGCCGAGACGCAGGACGTTCGCCGCGTCGAATGCGGGCTCGTCGTTCCGGGGCGTGGGCTTGGCCAGGTCGACGTCGAAGAGCGAGTCCAGGAGCATGGGCCTGGGGGCGCTGAACCACCGCGCGCCCGACCTCAGGTACTCCATCAGCAGCGCGCGATAGCTGAAGGTCTCCTGGGCGCGGCTCCGGATGACGTTGGGGGTCTCGATGATCCGATCGCCGATCACCAGCAGGATGTCGCGGGGGCAGTAGTTGTAGTAACCCTGGGCCTCCCAGTGAATGGTGGAGAAGCTGGCCTCGTGCGGCCAGGTCTCCGGGCGCCGGACGGTGACGCCCAGGCCTCGCAGGGCGCGGACGAACTCGTCCAGGTCCTCCGACGTCTCCTCGACGATCCGCTGCGGGAACGGGCCGCGCGGGATCTCGGCCAGCGAGCGGTCGGGGAACTCCGCCAGCTGCGTGCTCCGGTCCGGCGTGGGGAACCGCGCGCCCACCGGGTTGCCGACGATGACCTCCTCCAGCGGATCCCACTCGTTGCAGCTCCAGACCCGGGACATCGGTTGCCGCGCCTCCTCGCCGCGATCCCGGAAGCTCCCCGCTCCGGGCGGGCCACTCTAGCACGCGCGGCCGGGACCGAGGCGCCGCGCCGGGGCCGCCGCGGGACCCAGCGTTCGCAGCTCGACGGAAGCGCCGGCGACCCGGGCCGCCAGCGCGGCCACGTGGCCCGGGGCGCTCAGGTCGATCAGGGTCCAGTCCGGCGGGCGCGCGCCTCCGTCAAGGGTCGCGAGGATCGCTGCCTCGCGGCCCAGCGAAACGGTCAGCTCGGCGAGCGGCGCCGAGATCCCGAGCCCCAGCGCCTTCAGCACGGCCTCCTTCCGGGTCCACCCCCGCAGGAACGCCCCGGACTTGTCCACCGCCTCCGCGAGCTCGCGCCGCTCGGGCTGGGAGAAGACCCGCTCCGAGAGGCCCTCCCAGTCCGGCACCGGGGCCTCGCGCTCGACGTCGATGCCGACGTCGAAGCGGGTGGCGACCGCGATCAGGGCGCGGCCGTGCGTGTGCGACACGCTGAAGCGGACGTCGGCATCGGCCGCGTCGATCTCGGGCTTCCCCCATGGCCCGTAGCGGAAGCGAAGGCTATCGGGGCGGGTGGCGAGCCGCGCTCCGAGGACGAGGCGGAGCGCCGCGCGGCAGGCGATGAACCGGTCGCGGTGCACGTCGCGGAGGAAGGTGCTCGCGCGGCCCCGCTCGTCCGGCGAGAGCAGCCGCGCCAGCCGCGGGACGCGCTCGCGGAAGGACTCGAGATCGAGCTGCCAAACGGTGACGCTGCGGTCGTGGATCATGCCGCTTCCGGCACTAGGAATCGAGCGGGGCGAAGAAGTCCGGCACCGGGACCGCCTCTCCGGCCGCGAGGGCGCGGTCGTACAGCCACTTCCCCACCGCCACGTCCAGGACGCCGAGGCCGAACGGGGAGAAGACGACGGCCTTTCCGTGGTCGACGGCGCAGCGCCCCTCCAGGACGTCCGCCAGCGTCCCGGCGACGAAGGATCGTGAGCCGACCTGCTTCTCGGCGAGGTGCACCGAGGTCTCCGCGCGCATGACGTGGTCGACGTCGTCGACCACGTTGCAGGCGCTCAGGATGAGCTCCGGCGCCAGGTCGCGCAGGGAAAGGTGGAGCACGACCGGGCGATGGGCCAGGAGCTGCGGGTCACGAATGTGCGGCACCGGGGCGACCGTCGTCAAGAGCACCAGGTCCGCGCCCCGCAAGGCCGACGCGAGATCCGGCATCACCTCGACGGGCGCCTGCCCGCCGCCCAGCCGGCTGGCGAAGCGCCTCGCCGCGAGGGGGTCGAGGTCGTAGGCCCGCACGTTCCCGAGGGTCCAGCCGGTTCCGAGAAGGAAGCGGAGGACGTACCGCGCGATGAGCCCGGTGCCGACGACGGCGAGGGTCCGGGCGTGGCGCCCCCCGGGCACGAGCTGCTCGGCCGCGAGCGCCGCGGACGCCGCCGTTCGCGCCGCCGAGAGGATCGACCCCTCCAGGCAGGCGATGGGGTAGCCGCTCTCGTCGTCGTTGAGGATCAGGACGGCGGAGGCGCGGGCGAGCCCGCGGGAGACGTTGTCGGGGTAGCTCGAGATCCACTTCATGCCCGACACCCGCCAGGGCGGTCCGAGGTGGGCCGGCAGGCCGATGATGCGGGCGTTGGGCCTCGTCGGGAAGCGCAGGAACACGCTGTGCGGCATCGCGGTCAGGCCGTGCGCGTGGGCGAGGTACGCCCGCCTCACCAGGTCGACGCAGCCCGGGAGGTCCTCGTCGAGGAGGCGCGCGATCGTCCGTCCGGTGACGACGTGGAAGATCAAGGCCCGCTGACGGCCACCGGCCGTCTCGGCGATGCGCCCGCCGCGCGCGAGCCGGCGCCGGAGGCCGGGGCCTCCCCGGGGGCCGACCCGAGGCGATCGAAGACGTTGTGGAGGTACCCGGCGCCGCCGTCGCAGCAGAGGAAGAGCACGCGGGGTCGCACCCTCGTCGTCTCGCCGGCGAAGTACCTTCGGATCGCGGCGTAGCAGCTCCCCGACGACCCGCCCACGAACAGGCCGTGCCGCTCGAGCAGCTCGTGGCATGCACCGATCGTTTCGGCCTCCGGCACGATCACGACGTCGTCGATGAGCGCGTGCTCCAGCAGGGCAGGGCGAATGCTCGAGCCCAGCCCCGGAATCCGACGCGGCTTGGGCGGATGCCCGAAGATGACGGAGCCCTCCGAGTCCACCGCGACGATCTTCACGCGCGGGTCGTGCTCCTTCAGGCGCCTGGAGACGCCGGCGATCGTCCCGGCGGTGCTCACCGCGACGAAGACGTAGTCGACGGACGGAAGGGCCTCGACGATCTCGCCGGCCGTCAGGCGGTAGTGCGCATCGATCGCATCGGTGTTGCCGTACTGGTTCGGCCAGTAGGCGCCGGGGATCTCCGCCAGGAGGGCGCGGACCATCTGCAGGCGAGACTTGAGGTAGCCGCCCGCGTCGTCCGGCTCGCTGACCTTGACCACCCGGGCGCACTGGGCCCCCAGGGACGCCTCGAGGAGCGGTGACGTGTTCGGGTCGATGACAGGGATGAAGTCGAGGTCCAGCATGGCGGCGAAGAGGGCCAGGGCGCGGCCGAAGTTCCCGGACGAGGATTCGACGAGGGTCGTCCCCGGACCGATCTCCCCCCGCTCGATGGCTCGCTTGAGGATCCAGAGCGCCGGCCTGTCCTTCAGGCTGCCGAGCCCGTTCAGGAACTCGAGCTTGGCGAACAGGTCGAGGCGGTCGTCGGCGACTCGCACGACCGGCGTCGGACGGAGCATCCGCTCCAGCATCGCGACCCGGTCGAGGAGGCGGCCTTTTCGGGTCATTGCCAGACCCCTCTTACTGCGGCGCGGGAACCACGACGTAGTAGGGCCCGAAATCGCTCCCCTTCAACCAGTTCGGCCCGCAAACCTGGTAGGGCTCCCCCTTGACGGACACCGAGGTACAGCCCGACGGGAGCTCGCTCAGCTGCGTGTTCATCGGGAGCTTGGTGGTCAAGGGGGCCGGAGGACGAGGGGGCGGCGGAGCGACGACGACCGGCGGCGGCGCGACGTAAACCGGCGGCGGGGCGTAGTAGACGGGCGGCGGGGCGTAGTAGACCGGCCGCGGGGCGTAGAAGACAGGGGCGCGGACGACGACCCACGCCGCGGTGGGGCGCGGCAGGACGAGGGCCAGGGCGACGGCGAGGGCGAGGAGGCTGGCGCGCATGCGGGGCTCCTACCGGAAGGCGCTGCAAGCGTCGCGGAACTCGACCTGCGCGACGCCGGCGGGCTTGGGAAGGGCGAAGGTGGAGGCCGGCAGCTCCCGGTCCAGCTGCCAGTCGAAGTACTCGGAGGAGAAATGGGGGCTCCGCGGATGGTCCGTGTAGACGACGGTCGTGCGGGCCGGCAGCGCCGTGGCCGGGTCGATCCAGAGCTCGAGCTGTAGCCCGGGGCTGACGACCAGGATGTGCTCGGTCTTCTTCCCGTCCACGGTGGACGGACCGAGGCCCGCGACCTGCGTGGCCCCCTTGGTGATGGCGGCGAACGGGTCCGCGACCAGGATCTCGTCGGACGGGAAGGACAGCCCCCCCTGCTCCGCCGCGGCGAAGATCAGGGCGTCGAGAGTGGGCGGGGCGGCCGTGGTCCCCCACGAGCCGGCGCCGGGCGAGAAGGCAGTCATCGTCTTTCCGTCGTAGGCGAACCGGAACTCGGGCAGGTCTCCGCTCCGCCTCACCGCCAGGCCATCGGGGCGCCGCACCGCCACGTGGGCGCCGTTGACGAAGCTGGCCAGCGCGCCTCCGGCCACCGGCAGCTCCAGTGCCACACGGGCCCGGAACGTGAACGTCCGGGCTCCCCGGAGCCGATCGCTCATCTTCTTCATCAGCGCCAGGGACGCCGGGTCGAGCTCCGACGCCAGCTGGGCGGCCGGCGCTTCCGCGGTGGCCGCCGGCGGCGCGGGCGGGGACGGCGAGGGGGCCGGCGTCGCTTGCACCCCCGCGGAGAGGAGAAGCGCGGCGGCCCAGCTGGCGAAGCTCATGTGGTCCTCCCTGGCGCCCGTGCGCAAGACAAACAATAAGAGAGGCAATCTAGCACAGCCACTGCCGCGCGCCGCTCCCGGGCTTCGCCACGCAGCCGGCCCGAAGTCGAGCTCGCGCAGACGATCACCGGCGCGACCTCCTCGCGGGAGGCCTGGTGCTTCGTCGGACCGCCACATGCCCCGGACGGGGTCCACGCCCTTGGCGTTGCCGGAGCCGGAGGAGGATGACTATGATACGTGCTCAGCTTGGATGCGAGTGAACTCCAACGGAGGGTGAGGCCATGACCGGACTGAAGGCGGTTGCTGCCGTTCTGGTGGGATTCGGCATATTCGTGTCGATGACGGATGTCGCCGCCGCCGGGCCGCGGGACAGGCGCGGCAAACCCGCCGCCGCGGAGGAGCAGGCACCCTCGCTCCCACCCGCGGTCAGCCAGGCCTTCCAGGCCCGCTTCCCGCAGGGCAAGGTCACGGACTCCGAGTCGGAGGCCACGGACGGCGTCACCGTGTACTCCGTCGAATTCACCGAGGGTTCCGCCGAGAAGACGGCCACCATCTCCGCCAGCGGCATCGTGATGGATGTCGGGCAGCCGATCTCGTCGAGCAGCGTCCCCGCGGTGGTGATGAACGCGATCAAGAAGGCAGCCGCCGGCGCAAAGATCGGAGAGATCATGCGCACCGAGATCACCCACGAGGCCGAGAACGGCGCCGTGACCAAGCTGCCGACGCCGGACACCGAGTACACCGCCGAGCTGACGAGCGGGAAGAAGTCGGGCGAAGTGACCGTCGGCTCGGACGGGACCGTGGTAGATCCGGCCAGCTGGGATTAGGCGCGGGGGCGACCCGGAGCGGACCGGGGAGGTCCAGGAAGCGGCCCCGCGCGGCGCGTCGAGCCCTTCCTCGTTCCGACCGGAACGTGAAGCTCCTCCTCCACTCTTGCGCATGGGGCGCGGCGGCCCGGATCGTCCGATGAGCGCGTCTTCCCAGGTCGCAATCGGCCTGTTCTGGGATACAAACCCTTCATGGCCTCGATCGCGCGCGGCCGCCCGGCCAGGGACTACGCGCCTCTGCTCGCCGCGGCGCTCCTTGCGATTCCGTGCACGGACGCCACCGCGTCGGACTTCTTCGGCCCGTCTGAGGGGCTCCAGATCCAGCCGGAGTTCGACGTCTTCGAGCGGCTGAGCGACGACTTCCGGCTCATCCAGAGGGTCCTTCCGACGTTCATCCCTTCCCAGGGCTACTCCGAGATGGGCCTGGGCGCCTACGTGGGGTGGCTCGTGGCGCCCATGACCACCCGGACGATCTCGCCCGACTTCGCCCGGCGCAGGCGCCTCGACGTCCGGCTGGGCGTCGAGTGGTACCCATCGCTGGCGGAAGGAACCGCGCCGGCCTCGAACGTCATCCTGGCCGCGCTGGAGGGCACGCCTCGCCTCGTCGTCCCCGGCGAGGTCCTCTTCACGGTGCGCAACCGCGTCGAGGCGCGCTGGCAGCTCGCGGACCCCACATCGTTTGCCTGGCGCTTCCGCATCCGCCCCCAGCTGGAGCGGGAGTTCGACCTGTCGGACACCGTCTCGCTCACGCCGTTCGCGAACGCCGAGTGGATCTGGTCGACCTCCCGGGACATGTGGGACCAGTTTCGCATCCAGGTGGGGCTGCAGCTGGGTGTTCACTGGTTCGGCGCGGGGCAAGTGATCGAGGTGAGTGGCTCCGTGTTCACCTACCTCCAGCCCAGCCGGAGCCACGCCCCCGTCCTGGGGGCGGTGTTCTATCAGTTCTTCTGAACCGCCCTGGGCGACGGGACGGCGCGCGGGTCCTCGAGTCACGTCGATTGTTCCCCGGCGGAATCGACAACCTCAGGCGCGCGATCGATGTCGCCGACCCACGCCACGAGCAGCGTCCACGTCACCGCGAGCAGTACGGGCCCGATGAAGAGCCCGATGACCCCGAAACCGATCACACCGCCGATGACGCCCGAGAGGATGAGAACGAGCGGGAGATCAGCGCCCTTCTTGATGAGGATGGGGCGCAGAACGTTGTCGAGCGTCAGGGCCACGACCGAGATCACGAGGAGCAGGGTTCCTCGCCCGGCTGACCCGGACGAGTAGAGCCAGATGGTCGCGGGCGCCACCACGAGGATCGGCCCGATCTGGGCAATGCAGAGGACGAAGACGATCGCCGAGAGGAGACCCGCGTGGGGGACGCCTGCGAGGGCGAGCCCGGCCCCGGAGAGCACTGTCTGTGCCACCGCGGTCACGACGACGCCCAGGGCCACCGCCCGCACCGCCTTGGCGGCAAGGCGCCCGGAGTTCTCCCCCCGATCTCCGGCGAGGCGACGCAGGAAGCGCAAGACGCCGCGCGCCGCGGTCTCTCCAGAGGCGTACAGGATCCCCGCGACGATCACCATGAGCAGGAGCTGGACGATCACGCCGCCGAGATCCCCTGCCTTCGATACGATCCACTGCACCGTCTGCTGAGCGTACGGCTGGAGGCGCGTGACGACCGCCTCGGGATTGCCGGTGTACGCTTGCCACCTTCCAACCAGCCGCTCGCCCAGGATCGGTACCCGGTGCAGCCACTCCGGGGGTGGAGGAAAGCCGTCGGTCGCGAGCGAGTGCGCGAGCTCCCCGATCCGATCGGCGTTGCTGACGACCGCCGCGATGCCGGCCCATATCGGAGCCACCACCAGGGCGAGGAGTGCGACGACCATGACCGCTACCGCCGCGCCTCGGCGTCCCCCGAAACGGGCCTGGAGAGTCGCGAGAATGGGCCAGGTCGCGATGACGATGGTCGCCGCCCAGACCACCGAGAGGACGAACGGGAGCATGACCCAGAGGCTGGCGGCGATCATCGCGCCGATGGCCGCCGAACAGCCCGATGATGGACGTGCCCTGGGTGCCGCGGTAACGGGAAGCTCTTCTGGCGATGACGTCGGCCGCGATCCGTCCCTGGCGGTTGGCCGGACCTGCGAGCGCCACGAGACTCCACTGGCCGGTGACGAAGTCCTTGACCTCGATGGCGTCGCCGACGGCGAAGATGTCCGGATCGCTCGTGCGCATCTGATCGTTCACTCGGATTCCGCCGCGCTCGCCGATCTCGAGACCGGCCGTCTTGGCCAGCGTCGTCTCCGGCCTCACCCCGAGCGAAAGAATCACGATGTCGGCTGGATAGGCCTTCCCGGACTTCGTCCGCACCTCGAGCGCGCCGCCATCCACCTGCCTGAACTCGGCCACGCCGTCGCCGAGCGCCATGTCAACGCCATGTCTTTTCAGGTGCTCCTCGACGAGGCGGGCGAGCTCGCGGTCGAGCGGCGCCAGTACCTGATCGAGCATCTCGACGAGCGTGACGTCGAACCCGAGATGGATCAGGTTCTCCGCCGTCTCTAGCCCGATGAACCCGCCGCCGATCACCACCGCACGCCGCGCGGGCTTCACGAACTGGATCCCCGAGTAGTTGGGCATGCCGGCCAGGAAATCGGTTCCCTTCTCGATCCACTCGCGAATCGCCCGGGCGTCGGGCACGGTCCTGACCTGGAAGATCCCGGGAAGGTCGATTCCGGGGAGAGGGGGGCGAATGGAGGCCGCCCCGGGGGACAGCACCAGCTTGTCGTAGGACTCGGTCGTGACCTCGCCCGTCTTGGTGTCGCGAAGCTGAACCGTCTTCTTCTGAGGCGAGATGGAGATGGCCTCGCAGCCGGTCCGCACGTCGATCGCGAGGGTCGTTCGGAAATACTGCTCGTTCGCCACGAGGAGGCTCGCCTCCTTCGGGATCACGCCCGAGACGTGGCAGGGCAGCCCGCAGTTCGCGTACGAGACGTACGGCCCCCGCTCCACCATCAGGATCTCGGCCTTCTCGTCGAGCCTTCGCAGCCGCGCCGCGCACGACGCTCCGCCGGCGACTCCCCCCACGATGACGACCTTCATGATTTCTCTCCTGTTAGGGTCGAACTGTAAACGGGCGCCGCGCAACGCAAGGCCTCCTCGTCGGGAATCTCGGGGCCCGGTAGGCGACGTCCTGGAGCGACGCCTTGTCCGCGACCATGTCCACGGTCAGCAACACGCAGCTTCGCTGCCCCATCGACATCGGCTTCCCCCGTCACGCCGGCCGTTCCCGTCGCGATGACGGTGGCCACCCGGACGCACACGGGGGCTAGACGAAGACTGCCGGACTGTGACCTGGGAGAATTGCGAGGTCATCCACTGACGGTCTACGAGGACCATGAAGGGGCGGCCAATCAGGAACCGACGAGTCCATTCTTGATGGCGAAGTGCATCAGCTCGGTGCCGAGGCCGAGACGCTCGAGGCGATCTCCTTGGCCGAGGGCCCTCGGTCCATCGAGAAGCTGAAGGAGATCCTCGGCCACTACTCGGTGGTCATGACCGAGCGCTACGCCCACCTCCGGCCCGACCTCTTCAGCGCCAAGGACCTCGCCACCATCGACCTGGACCTGAACGCCGGTGAGCCCGATCCGGGGCCTTCCGGCCCGGAGAATGGCCACAAAATGGCCAGTCCCCGCCAGCTTCCCGGTCGTATCCAGTTGAAACTACGTAGAAAATGCCGGAGCCGTCCTGTAAGCCGGGTCCTGTCCCGCGGGAAACCCCGCGGCGGCGAACATTCCTCTAGGACACGCGTTGCCGCGTGCCTCCAGCGAGCCATACCCGGAGGCGCCGACCGGGCCAGTCTACCCACCCGCTCGCTCTCGCTCGCCGGTGCGCCCGCTCTCGCGGACGGCCTCCCTATTCGCTCTTGCACCGGGTGGGGTTTGCCGTGCCGCCCCGGTCGCCCGGGGCGCGGTGCGCTCTTACCGCACCGTTTCACCCTTGCCACGCGCGCCTCGCGGCGCCGTTCGGCGGTCTGCTCTCTGTTGCACTGTCCTGCGGGTCACCCCGACCGGCCGTTGGCCGGCACCCTGCCCTTCGGTGCCCGGACTTTCCTCGGCGATCCAGGTCGGACCGACGCGTTCGCCCGGACGGCTCCAGCCACCGGGAGATAACACGCGCGGAGGCGCCCCGCAAACCCGCCCGCGCGGCCCGGCTGCGCGCCCAGTGGCGCGGCTCCTGGCCCCCGGTCGTCACGTCCGCCCGGCGGGAGACGCCGAGCCCGTCCTGCGCGGCGCGCAAGCCGCCCTTTCCTGTTGCGGAAGGCCACGCTACGAACGTCGGACCTGGTCTACGGGTTCAACCCCCCGTTCACCGACGAGAGCGCGACCTGCATGATCGTCGGCGAAGACCTCTTCGTCATGCTGCTGGTCGAGGCGTTCTTCAAGACCTTCACTCCCGAGCCGATTGCCGACGCGAAGAGCCTCACCGAGGTTCTCCTGGCCCTCACCGCGGAGTCGCGCGACGAGGTGAATCGCATCGTGAAGACGGCACTCGCGGCAGGGGCCGGGCGGTACAAGGAACCGGACCACCGTGGGTTCATGTACCAGTGGGGTTTGGAAGACCTCGATGGTCACATCCGGGAGTACCTCTGGATGGACCCTGCGACCATCCAGGGATAGCTGCGCCGGACAGGGCGTTGCTCGATCTCGCCGACGAGTCGCGCTGCCACCGGTCCATCCTGCGCGCGCTGCTGGAGGCGCGGGGTGCGAGACTGGCTTGACGGGCATCGGCCGGGAGATCGCCCGCGGCCTCGCCGATGGACTTCACCGGGTCGCGCCGGAGCTCGGCGACGGTCATGGCCCTGCCAGCCCTCCGTCCCCGGCTGACCCTTGAAGGGGCCAGCGACCTTCGCGGGCACCCAGCCACCGTAGGAGCGCCCGGGCTGCGGCCGAGCCGGACGCCGGCTACAGCCGGAGGTCGATGGCCCGGTTGGACATGTCGTCCGCCTGCTGGTTCTCTTCCCGGGGAATGTAGCGTACCTCGATGACGGGGAAGCCGGCCAGCAGCGCCCGGGCCTCCTCGTAGAGCGGCCGGAGGTGCTCGGCCTTCACCTGGTACTCGCCGTTCAGCTGCTTCACCACCAGCTCGGAGTCGGCGAAGACGTCCAGCTCGCGCAGGCCCATGGCCTTGGCGCGCCGGAGGCCGATGATGAGGCCGGTGTACTCGGCCACGTTGTTGGTGGTCTCTCCCAGGTACTTGCCGAGCTTGGCGACGATCTGCCCGGCGGGGCTGACGATCACCGCCCCGGCGCCGGCCGGCCCTGGGTTGCCCCGCGCCGCACCGTCGGTGTAGAGCCGCGTCCGCGGCGGGCGGGCCTCCTCGACGCGCCGCTCCTCGCGCTCGACGACCGCGGCGGCGGCGCGCTCGCGCTTCTTGCGCTCGCGCTCCACCTTGGACTCGTTCATCGCCGCGTCCAGGTCCTCGGAGGACTGGCGGGCCGCCCGCTCCACCTCGGTGGCCCTCCGGACCTTGAGCCCCTTCGACGGCGCTGGGGTGCCGGCGCCGTCGGCCCCGCCGGTCTCGGCCTGCTCCACCCGGTCGGCGGCGGCGTCGATGAGCTTGCCGAGCAGGTCGCGGGTGTAGCCCGGGTAGCGGGCGAGCGCCCGGGGGAGGTCCTCGTTGGCGGCGATGAAGCGCAGCAGCTCGGTCAGTACGGGCTTCGCCACGGCGTCCCTCAGGCGGCCGGCGCGGAGGCCGGGTTCACCGCCTCGGCGCTGTAGAGGATGCGATTGCAGTGCGGGCAGTTCTCGATCGAGTTGGCGCGGGCGAGCACGATGGCGAGCTGCGGCGGGATGTTGCGGTTGCAGCCCCGGCAGGTGGTGCCGGCGATCTGGGTCACGGCCACGCCGCCGCGCCGCTTGCGGAGGTTCTCGTAGCGCGAGAGCAGCGCCGGCTCGACGGCGAGGGCCAGCTCGGCGCGCCGGGTCTCGAGGGCCTTCATCCGTGCCGCGACCTCCTCGGCGCGCTTCGAGAGGCCTTCCAGCTCCTCCTGGGCGTCGGCCTCCTTCTCGTCCAGCTGCTCCTGGAGCGTGTCGATGCTCTGCTGGATCTCGGCGGCCGCCGCCAGGAGGAGCTTCACCTGCTCGGACACCGTCTCGTTGGTCTTCCTGGCGATCTCGATCTCGCGCGACAGGGCGGCGTACTCGCGGGGGGTGCGGGTCTCGGTGAGCCGCCCCTCCCACTTCTTCACCTTGTCCCGCTCCATGGTGTGCAGCTGCTCCTGGCCGCGTCGCTCCCGCTGGTTGTCGGCGAGGCGGGACTGCTCGGCCTCCCAGACCCTGCGGACCTCGTCGACGGCGGCGTCGATCTCCGCCCGCCGTCGCGGCACGGCCTCGGCCTCGCGCTGCACGTCGGCCAGCTCCAGGTCCACCTGCTGCAGCTCTTCCAGCGACTTCAGCTTCTCACGCAGCGACAAGGACGTCTCCTCCCACGTTTCCCCCGCCTCGACGGTGGCGCTTGGGCCCACCAGGACTCGAACCTGGATCGAACCGGTTATGAGCCGGCCGCTCTACCGTTGAGCTATGGGCCCGGAGCCCGGCTTGCGCCGTCTCTATCACGATTCCGCGTGTCCGCGGGGCCGCCCCCCGGCTCGCGCTCCACGCATCTCTAGTTCTCGACGAAGCTCTTGAGCCGCTTGGACCGGCTCGGGTGGCGAAGCTTGCGCAGCGCCTTGGCCTCGATCTGCCGGATGCGCTCCCGGGTCACCTCGAAGTCCTGGCCCACCTCCTCGAGGGTGTGATCGGACTTCTCGCCGATGCCGAAGCGCATGCGCAGCACCTTCTCCTCGCGCGGCGTCAGCGTGGCCAGCACCTTCCGGGTCTGCTCCGCCAGGTTCATGTTGATGACCGCGTCGGAGGGCGAGACGATGGCCTTGTCCTCGATGAAGTCGCCGAGGTGGCTGTC
>Ga0209253_10000956_pt1 | contig 25239 bp, 30 predicted proteins | sample FrelakmetBRP12BR_FD_187145 | JGI IMG/M metagenome (GOLD analysis project Ga0209253, IMG submission 187145) | Freshwater lake sediment microbial communities from the University of Notre Dame, USA, for methane emissions studies - BRP12 BR (SPAdes)... | ecosystem: Environmental > Aquatic >...
GCGGGCAGTATTTCGTACAGGTTGCCGACTACGCCGTAATCTGCTATTTCGAATATGGGCGCCTGCTCATCCTTGTTTATAGCTACTATCACTTTCGCATCGCGTATTCCCGCAACGTGCTGGATCACTCCGCTTATTCCGCATGCAATGTACAGCTTCGGCTTAACCTTATGCCCCGACAGGCCGATCCACTCACTGAACCATTTCCGATCCTCCGCCAAAGGCCTGCTACAACCAACCTGACCGCAAAGAACCTGCGACAACTCTTCCAACAATGCTCTGTCTTCCTTTTTCTCTAAGCCTCGCCCGCAACTAACAATAACCTGAGCCTCTTCCACCCGCACGCTCGAAGTCTCCAAAGGCCTACGATCCACAACCTCCGTCCGCGGAGCATCAACCTTCACGTCCAGCTTCACAACCTGACCTTTCCACTCCTTCGCCTCAGGCTTATCAAACGCTCTAGACGACACAGTAGCTATCTGAGGCTTCGTTCTGAACGTAACCTTCGCAACCGCATTACCACCATAAGTAATTCTCTCACCAACCAGTCGCCTCTGACCGTCAATATTCAACCTATTGCAATCCGGCACGCAACCGGCATCTAAACGCGTCGCAAGCCTCGCCGCCAACGGCTTCCCATTCCGAGTTGAGCCTACCAACAAAACCTCCGGCCTATAATTCACCATAAGATTATGAAGAACACTCAGATACGCCTCAGCCTGAAAGCTTTCCAAAGCACCGTTCTCAACCAAGTAAACCTTGTCTGCACCATACTTTACAAGCCCATTCGCCTTCTCCTGAACCCCGTTACCGATAACTACCGCACAAAGATCTGTTCCAAGCATGTCCGCCAGCTCGCGGCCTTTCCCAAGCATCTCTAACATCAGATCAGCGTTTTCAGAAAAAACCCAAACACCCTTAGCCTCACTCATCACCTATCATCTTCCAACAACCCCTTCCTGAACCAAAGCCTCAGCCAGTTTTTCCGCTATCTCCTGCGGCGACTCACCTGCTATGCGTATCTTCTTGCGCTCCGTCTTCGGCGCTAAAACCTCAAGCAACTCAATCTTCGGCGCAAGCCTCTCCCCAGCAACATTCAAATCCGCCAAAGACCATGTGACAATCTCCTTCTTAGAAGCCTTCATGATCATCATCAACGACGGAATCCTCGGCACGTTAATCTCCCTCGTAACGCTCACAACTGCAGGCAGCTTCGCCTTAACTGTTTCAACTGCGTCCTCCAAAGACCGCTCCGCAACCACTGCATCACCCTCAACTGACAACTTCCGCACCGAACTAATCATGGGCAACCCAAGCAACTCCGTCAACCGCGAACCCACCAAACCGGAAAAACTGTCAAGCGAAGACTCGCCACACAAGATCAGATCATATTCGCCGACCTTCTTGATTGCCTCAGCCAAAACAACCGCAGTGCCAGCCGTATCAACGTCCTTGACGCCACCATCCAAAACCACATACGCCTTATCCGCACCCATCGCCAATGCCTCGCGCAAAACCGTCTTCGCATCCTCAGCCGTCACAGTAACCGTCACAATCTCAGCGTCGCCCAGCTTCTCCTTCAGCTTGACGGCCTCTTCCAACGCGTTCTTGTCAAAATCGCTGATCTTCTTCGGCGCGCTCGCCGTAATCAACTGTCTAGTGGCGGGGTCGATCTTCAACTGAGAAACATCAACTGCCTGCTTCAGACAAACAATTATCCTTCTCAAACCTTGCATCTCCGCATAGCTCTAATAGGAAAAGAAGAACTCGAAACCTACAATATTAAAAGTTTCGCCTAAAAAACAGCCTCATCCACGCTAGACAACGTACCTTTTCGCGTTCCTTTCATTCACATACATCCGTAGCCAAGTCTCGCTTACCATGGCATGATTGAAATCCTTCCCATCCGTCGTCAACGTGAGAATCAGATCCTTGTCACCGCGTTTGGCATACTCCAGCAAAAGTTCATAGATTCTGTTAGGTATCTCAATCTCCAAATCCTGCAACTGGTTATCCAAAACCGCCAAAGCATGAAAAACAGCCTTATGCGCGGCCTCTCCTTCACGGAAACTCACATTGACTCCGCTAACATAGTAGAGCTTGTTCATATAACTTAATATCAGATGTCTTGCATTCTCCGACTGCGTCTGCACTTGCTCAACCATACTGAAGCCTCTCCTTTCCCGCTTCGCTGAGAGAAAAAGCCATGCTAGACAGTTAAACGAGCCTTCGCACGCGAAAATATGCTGAAAACCGACTGATAAGGCGCTCAAACGCTCAGAAAAGCCTAGGTTTCAACAGCTATGCGGCTCGCCTCGAAGTAAAGACTCGCAAACTTCCTTGACAGATCCCGCAGGTTATAGACCGCGCAATTATTCTGTAAATACGAACTCGCCCGACGACTCTGAACGCCTATACCGATCACGCTCACGCATCCACCCGTGAGATTCTTCAACGTCTCAGACAAGTTCACATCAATATTCTGATACCCATACGGCCATCCATCAGAAACAACCGTAATCAGCTTCAAATTCTCAGATCTCTTCCGAATAATCTTGCCGGCCATCTTCAAAGCGTCCGGAATATACGTGAAACCCTCAAACCTGATCCCGCCGAGCCGCGACTTGACCCTCGTATTGTAACGCTCTTCAGGATCCTTAATCACGAAGAACTTATCATTGAAAGCATACATGCCCCAAGAGTGCGGGTCCAAAAGAAGCTCGTTAGCAACTTCCGCCAGCACCAAAAGAAGATCCTCCGCAAAATCTCTAATGCAATGCATGCTCTTACTCGCGTCGAGAAGAATCACCCAAGAATAACTCTTGCTGATGTTCTCATCCAACATGAAAACGTCCATTTTCGGGCTCTTGCTGGCCACAACTTGTATGACCTCCTGCAAATCCAAAGCACCATACATCTTCTGCGGATCCTCGTCCAGCGCGTCTCTCGCGACCAACAGGCTTTCAATAAGTCTGTGCGCTTCACTTCTGCATCGAGTTTTAACCCTCAAATAACGCGAATAATCCTGCTCTGGCATCTCCACAGTCTTGAAACTTGTCAGAGAAAGAAAATTTTCGTACTTAGACAGAATCTTACGATCCTTCTCAGATGCTCGCTTTTGAGTCTCGAAAATCGAACTTGCTTCAGCCTCTGCGACCTTCCCGTTCTCCTCGCCATTGGACGATGGCAAAACTCCGCCTAGGTAACTCAGGCATTTGTTGAACTCATCTCCACCAAGAACGTCCGACGAGACTGAGAATGCAGGAGTAAGAAGAGAGAACGTTCCCAGCTCTTCTGTGTGAGGTAGAAAAGGCTGCTCCAGCACCATTCCCACGTTCTCAACAGCATCATAAACAACATCAGCAACACTCAGCTTATCATCCCTCAAATTCGCGCTCTCATCCGGCAGCGACTGCTTTACCTTTTCCATGAATTGGCCGAGAAAACCTGCCAGATGTTCTATGACGTCGCTCTCCGCCTGAGACGCAACATGCGACTGGCCAGTATTCATTCTCAGCAGAACCCCAGCCATAGTCTTGGTCGCAGGATTCATCAACCTGTCAACTCTATCGAGTCTCTTCACAGCCAGTGCATTGGCAAAAGCAACATCAACAAGTTTGTCCGCATGCTTAACCTGAATAAAAGCGTTAACACCTACGTCCTCCACGAGCGCAACCGTAAACTCCGCAAGCCTCTTGTTCCGCCCGTGCCTCCAGTCCGCATAATCCGAGAATTTAGATATGACAGAGTGCGCACCGAGATGGAAGACGCATGCCCTGAAAAGGGTCACAAGTTGCCTCTTGCCTTGTAGACTCGGTGGGAAACTGTACCCCATAACAGATACAGATTTTTCGCCCTCCTCATCCTCGACAACGATTGGTTCTGGAAATATGCATGAGAAACCCAAATCGTCATAGCGCAGTTGGGGAAACTTGGCTTTCGGGGACACTAACAATCTGGAGTGTAGCCTGTCTTTGTCGAAGAACAGTTGCCAGGCGTATTCAAGAAACCCCAAGAACACCCACCCAACGGCTCAAAATCCTAAGTCGCAAACACCGACTCAACTATTCTTCTTACATCTCCTTGGACTTCGACGCTGTCACTTGTAAGCGCCACAATCGTCTCTTCAGCCGATGAAATAGGATCGGAACCATCCTTAATCAGCACTGCCCAGTGAATCAAGTCGCCTATAGAAGGACCATACGGAAGATCTCCGGCCTTGTATTGTCGACGCATCTCAGCACCCACACGTACAATCTTGTAAGCAGTATCCTGATCCACGTCCGACCTCTTCTTCACCAGATCGACTTCTTTCTGAGAGATCTTCTCCCCTACGCTCTCGTAATCAAAGTTCACCCAAACACTCATACGTCGTCTAAAAGCTGCGTTCAAAGGTTTAGTTCCCGAAAACTCCGCCGAAAACGGATTCATGCTGATAATAAGAAAAGCGAACGGATGACGCGTCACAATTTCGTTGTCTTTCTCCGTCACCACCAAGTGACCTCTAGTATCGAGCGCGGGGTTCAGCCTTGTTGCAACATCCTGCTTCATCATGTTTGCCTCATCCAGATACAGCAAGCCGCCCTCTCTAAGCCAGCATGTAACTTGGCCATCGACCCAATTTTCTTTGCCCAGACCGATGAACCTCCCAATCAGATCGTAAGAAGATGTTTGCAGACCACAGTTGACCTCCCAAACAGGCAACCCAGTCAACTCTGCAACCAGATACGTAATGTGAGTCTTTCCCGTCCCAGAAGGCCCAATCAAAGCGCACTGCTTGAAATAATAGAGCGCTCGAATCATCCGCTCAGCATATCTCTGACCGCTGTCAACGTACTCCGGCGTTCCAGAAGGAATAAGACTCTCCAAGTTTTCTGGAAAAACGTAGCCTGGATGAAGGTCGTACTTTGAAATATCGTACTTGTGATATTGAGGAGACTGAGACATTTCCCGTCTCTTCGTAATGTTCACTACTATTCGCGTGTTGTTTCTCTTTACCGAAACGGATTCTACTTTAGTGAAAGCTTGGGCAGCACTTTTCAGGGCGTCGGTCGCATATCCCAAACTTGCTGCTTTTTTCTCTTCTTTCATTGTCTGCTCCTACCTAGTAGGAGCGGCCGCAATTGATAAAAATATTGTGTATTAATATACCATATTGGCTAAGTGTATCCGGCAGTGTACGTAATCCCATGTACAGACACACTCTTATTATCGCAACAAATAATGATAACAATCGCCATCAAGAAGGCTACAAGTGAAACCAAATGACCGAACAGCCAACTCCATCCAAATCTGACACTCAAACACAGACTACTCCACCTCCAGCGGTCATCAACTCAACACCACAGCTAACAGACCAAAAAATAGGCGAAGAACAAACCATAAGCCTCCTAAAAGAAATGCAGGAAAACTCTGGGCAAATATCCGAACTCGCAACAGAAGAAGAAAACCTCGTAAAAGAATTCTTCAACTTCTTGATAAAAATCCTCAAACCATTCGGCAAAACCCTCGAAATATCCGCTTCATCGCTTCCAGAACAATACGATGGACGAATAAGCAAGGCATACCTCTACCTAACTGGACAATTAGTCCTAGTCTATAAGAATGGAGAGGTCGAAGTCCTCAACCTCGCAGACCAAGAAAACCACGAAGTATTGATAGAAATCACTGGCGAAATCATGATGAAACTCAAGTCGGTCATAAGCTCCCACCGATCAAAGACTGAAAAGAGAGTCAAATTCCTGATGGCTGTAACAAAGGAACTGCAGAAAGTCGCTGAAGTATTTTCTGGGCAATAGCAAAAATCCGGCATCCCATTCTCATTTGTTTTGGCAGACAAAAGAAAGAATGCGAAAAACATATGGGTTGCTCGCAGAGATAAAAGCTGCCGGTGCACCAATGGAATACGCGATTGAATGTTCTGCTTGCAACCAACCTGCCAACGACTTTCTGAGTTACAAATGTCCTTCTTGCGGCAAACCACTGAGCGTTAAGGTTCGTGACGGTTTCGACACAGAAAAAGTCCGCGCGAAAGACTATAGTCTTTGGCGCTATGCACACTTTTTTCCATACGTAAAAAACCAAGAGATCATTACGTTAGGCGAAGGATGGACGCCTCTTGTTAAATTTTCAGAAAACGTTTACTTCAAGCTTGAGAGCCTAAATCCTACTGGCTCGTTTAAGGACAGAGGCTCAACCACATTAATGTCTGGATTGCATAAACTAGTAAAAGACAAAAAAGGCTACGTTGCTGAAGATTCTTCTGGCAACGCAGGAGCCTCAATCGCAGCGTATGCGGCTCGCGCTGGACTAAAGGCCAAAATTTACGTTCCGGAGACCATGCCAGGACCGAAATTCAATCAAATCCAATTCTATGGCGCAGATGTTACAAAAGTCTCGGGCAGCCGAGACAAAGTTGCTGAGAAAGCGCAAGAACCCGCAAAAAGAAAGTTTTACATCGGCCACATACTTCACCCATTATTCAGGGATGGCTTAAGAAGCCTTGCTTACGAAATCGCTGAGCAGTTTGATTGGCAACCTCCTTCCAAGGTCTTCCTGCCTGTTTCCGCTGGCACTCTGCTTCTCGGCATTATTGACGGCTTCAAACATCTAGCTGAATCGTGCGTGATAGAAGCTCTGCCGCACGTAATAGCCTGCCAAACGGGTCAGGTTTCACCGCTTTATCACCTTTTCAAGAATCTAGCTTACCATCCACCATTAAAGATCACGTCAGTGGCTGATGCCTTGGTGAGCGTCGATCCGCCGCTACTCAGCCTTATGGCTAGGAGCCTGAAGGAAGTGAACGGTGAGGCCATTGTGGTTGAGGAGAACGAGATATTAGATGCTTTCAAAGAACTAGCAGCAAAAGGCTTCTTTGTTGAACCAAGCTCAGCCGTCGCCTACGCGGCTTACAAAAGACAGTTAGAAAACAGTGAAACATCAACAGGCGACAAAACGGTAATCGTTTTGACTGGCGCAGGCTTGAAAACCATGCTTGAACCCTAATGACTCGCATTCTGAAAGCTTACATGCCAAAGACTGGCTTTTCGTTCAGCCTCTCAGAAAAATTTATATTGTAATGCTGTTTCTCTAAGTGACGCAAAAAGGGAGGTTTGTATAGGTTTGTCATCACAAGCTGGTGGTGTACCAGTTCTAGTATTAAAAGAAGGCTCAAACCGTTCCAGAGGAAAGGAAGCCCAACACACAAACATAATGGCTGCAAAAGTAGTAGCCGAATCCGTCAAAAGCTCATTAGGACCTAAAGGCATGGACAAAATGCTCGTGGACAGTTTCGGCGACGTTACAATAACGAGCGACGGACGCACGATCTTGGACGAAATGGATATTCAACATCCCGCAGCAAAAATGCTGGTTGAAGTTGCTAAGACACAGGATAATGAAGCCGGAGACGGAACAACAACAGCTGTCATAATCTCTGGCGAGCTATTAAGCAAATCCGAGGAATTGATCGAGAAAAACGTCCATCCAACAATCATAATCGATGGGTACAGAAAAGCCTTAGAGAAGGCGTTAGACGTTTTAGAGAAAATCGCCATTCCAGTGGACCTGAAAACTACTGAATATTTGAAGAAATGTGCCATGACTTCTATGGCAAGCAAGCTGGTGGCCGACCACCGAGAGTATCTAGCTGACTTGGCCGTCAAATCTGTTCTTGAAGTTGCGGAAAAAGACGGCGAAAAATACAAGGCCGACATAGACGACATCAAAGTTGAGAAGAAGCCGGGTGAGTCAATTAGGGACACTAAGCTCATCCAAGGCATAGTCTTGGACAAAGACATTGCCCACTCTGGAATGCCGAAGCGCATCGAGAAGGCCAAAATAGCGTTACTCGACTGTCCTTTGGAGATCGAGAAGACAGAGTTCGACGCGAAGATCAACATAGAAAGCCCAGAACAGATGGAAGCCTTCCTCAAGCAAGAGGAAGAAATGCTGAAGGGAATGGTAGATAAAATAGTTGCAGCGGGAGCAAACGTCATCTTGTGCGAGAAAGGCGCAGACGACATGGTACAACACTTTCTAGCACGAAAAGGCATAGCTGCAGTCAGGCGAATAAAGAAGTCAGACATGGAGAAACTAGCAAAAGCCACAGGCGGAAAAATCGTCACAAACTTGGACGCACTAACCTCAGCCGATCTAGGCTACGCAAACCTTGTCGAGGAACGCAAAATAGGCGACGACAAAATGACCTTCATCGAAGGCTGCAAACACCCACGCGCAGTCACAATTCTCATACGAGGCGGAACAACACGAATAGTCGACGAAGCTGAAAGATCGATTCATGATGCTTTGTGCGTTGTCCGCGATGTGGTCGAAGAGCCAAAAGTTGTCGCTGGCGGCGGCGCACCAGAACTCGAAGTTTCACGGATGCTCAAAAAATATGCTGAAACTCTCCCGGGAAGAGAGCAACTTGCAGTGAAAAGCTTCGCTGAAGCCCTTGAAGTTATCGCAACGACACTCACGGAAAACGCAGGCTTAGACCCGATCGATGTACTATCTGAGCTAAGATCAAGACATGAGAAAGGCGAAAAATGGGCAGGAATAGAAGTCAATACTGGAAAAGTTCAAGACATGGCTGAAGCAGGAGTCTTTGACCCCCTAGCCGTCAAGAAGCAAATAATCAAATCAGCAACCGAAGCTACCACGATGCTCCTGAAAATCGACGATGTAATCGCCGTAGGCAAGACTAGATCGCCGCCGATGCCGCAAGGCGGCCCAGGAGGTATGCCCCCAGGTGGCGGATACCCGGGAATGGGGGAGTACTAACAAACGTCTGACAAAACAAAGCCGTTGATAGGACCCCCAAAACTTACACGGTTCGAAAAAGCTCGTGTTGTTGGAGCCAGAGCCCTCCAAATATCCATGGGCGCTCCAATACTTGTCGAAGTCTCTGAAGGCACCGGTAGCCCAATAGAAATAGCTTTGAAAGAACTCGAATCAGATGTGCTGCCTATGACCATTAGACGGACTTTGCCGGACAAAACTTTTCAGGACATACCATTAAAGTGGCTCATTAGAAAGCCTTAGCTTTTTCTCTTTCGTTATTTAGTCTGTCTATTTTTTTCTCTTGCTACACTAAGTGTTTTCCCTATTTTTACCCAATGCGCTCCCTGCCAGTAGATTTGTCCACATTTTCGGCATTCCCAAAAACTCTCATAATGCTCAAGCGTATTCGTTTCAACTCTTTTCCCTACTTCCTCCTTAGCTATACGTCCCACTCTAGCATTGCATTTTGGACACCGCGACTTTGCCATGTCTATCGCTAATTCGATGCTAAATCTTTTCGCAAGCTCTGCAAGTCTTTCTTCCTCAGTTTCGCCTTCCAGATAAAAAGAGTCAATGCCCTTTGCTGTAGCCTGTTGGTAAAGCTCCAAATCCCTCGTAAGCAGAGTCCTCTTTTCTTTCTTGGCTACTGTAACTAGTTTGCGGTCATCCAGTTCGGTTGAGTATTTTACATCGTGACCTAACATTCTAAGCCAACGCGCCAGTTTTCCAAGCATACCGTCGGCGACAAATTTCAAACGCTATGCTCTCCGAATGACAGCCCCACTGCCCGGTTTGGCAACAATTTCTCCTTCGTCCATTATTAATCGGCCATTCACAAAGGTCTTGACTGGTTTTCCTCGAACAAGCCATCTGTCAAACGGAGAATATTTCGCTTTAGAGTGGAACCTTGATGAGTCAATCTTGTATTCTCTGTGTAAGTCCACGACTGTAAAATCCGCGTGATTTCCTTCTTTCAAACAACCCCTGTCTTTAAGGCAGTAGGTTTCAGCAGGGTTTTCCGCCATAAGCCTAACTATATCACCGATTGTCAATCGCCCACGCTCGACTTCCGTAAGCAAAAGAGGAAGCGTAGTTTCCAGACCTGGTATACCAGCCTTAACGTCCCAGACGCTCTTCGCTTGCTTCTCCTCTAACATATGAGGCGCATGATCGGAGGCTATAATGTCGATAGAGCCATCTTTGATTCCTTCCCATAAGGCTGCTATGTGATATTTTTCTCTGACCGGGGGCATGGTGACCGCCAACGTTCCAACGCGCTTCAAATCGTCAGTGGATAGGAACAGATTATGTGGAGTCGTTTCACAAGTCACAGAAATCCCATACTTCCTTCTATCAACTATGGCTTTTAGTCCGTCTGCTGTGGTTACATGACAGAAATGTGTACGAGTATTTGCTTGTTCGACTAGGTTCAAGATACGGTTAATGGCTTCTACCTCAACGCTCTCAGAGTGCGTTTTAAGATAAGATTCAACATCGTTACGGTTTCCATATTTGAAGTCATTTTCAGCCTTTCTCAGCATTGCCTTATCTTCAGCATGAACTGCCATTCGCATTCCTAGTTGACGGAGGATTTTGAACGCTTCTAACAAGGCATTGTCATCATCTATGTCTAATCCACCAACTTGTTCAGCCATAAAAAGTTTGAAGGCCACGGCTCCTTTCTTGACTATTTGTTTTATTTCGTTCATGTCCTTCGGAAATTCAGAAAACAAACCGACATTAACCAAAACATTCCTTTCAGCTTTGTCCATCCGATTTTTAAGAGCATCAGCACTCATCGTGACAGGAGCGTTGTTAGGCATATCTAGCACTGTTGCTATTCCGCCTGCCGCCGCGGCCGCAGTTCCGCTGTAAAAGTCTTCTTTGTAAGCTTTTCCTTCATCTCGAAGATGCACGTGGGCATCTATTAAACCCGGCAAAACAAGGAGTTTTCCAAGGTTAATTTTCACATCTGCCTTTGGCATGTTTGCTTCTTTGCCGATTTTAAAAATTCTCCCTTTGTTCACTGCTATACAACATTCACTTATCTCATTGTGCGCGTGTACCTTTGCATCGCTCAAGATCATGTCAACAATCAAGGCGGTCCGCTCTCTATCCTGTTGAGTAACGTAAGTTAAAGTGTTAAAGGTTTACTGTATTCAGTATAAGCAACCATTTGGACGTTTTACCTGGTCAGAATAATCTGCCCGTAAACGCTGTCAAGATGATATACCAGCGCCCGGATCACACAAGTGAATGCAAACAATTCATTCCATCAAAAGGCTACATTTTCTTTAGTTATTCTATTATTTTGAAAAAATCCCTCTCCGTTATCATACCAGCGAGTTTCCCATCTTTGACGACAACTAACGCGCCGATTCTTTTTTCTTTCATTTTTTTCGCTGCTTGACCAACGTCCGCGTTGGGTTCGATTGTAGAAACGTCTTTTGTGGCTATTCCTAGTGCTGGTGTGTTTAATACTTGTATTATAGTGCCTGAGCGTAAGTATTTGAAGACTTCTCCAGAGCCGAAGAATTTGATTATATCCATAGTTGTTATTATACCCACAACTTTATCATCAGACACTATAGGTAGCCTTCTGAAACCTCGTGTCACCATCGTCTTTTCAGCCTCAAATATGGTTGTTTTCGGCAACGCTGTGACTACTGTTTCTGTCATTACTTGTGCCACTGTGACGCCGCTTATTCTGTCAGCAAACAAGTTTGCAATGTCTCTTTCTGTGATTATCGATTTTACACGGTTTTCCTCGTCAACAATCGGTAGGCCGCCCAGGTTTTCCTTTGTCATAGCTTCTATAGCGTCGCTTATCTTCGCGGAAGCCTTGATTGAAACGACTTTCGCCGTCATTATGATTTTTATGGGTTCGTTTATGGCTTTGAAGATATTGCCATCAAATTTTTGTTGAATTATTTCGAATTTTTTGCCTCCGCCAAGGTAGTCTATTACGTCCGTAGCCGTTACTATTCCTTCTAGACGTTTTGTGCCAGGACTTGCAATTGGTGCATGACGGAACCCTTCTTCCGCCATCGTTTTGATTGTGTCGTAAATGGGCGTGGTTGGTGCCATCGTTATTACTTTGCTCTTGGCGATTTGGAGTATTTCGCCTTCCCTTTTCTTTGCTGGGTGTTCCCTCAAGGAGAGTGAACCCTTTTCTTTTAGTGTTCTTCTAAAAGTCTCTCGACTTCTACTCAATTATTTCCCTCTCATTAACAAGCGATCGTACAACATCGTCTCTGTCGACGATGCCAATTAATCTGCCTTCTTTATCCTTTACTGGAACTCTGCCGATGTCTTTTGAAACCATGATTTTTGCCACTCTGATCACTTTTATCGAAGGCTCCACTGCAATGACTTGCGTTTTCATTATCGAGGACACCTTTGTCTGTTCTCGAAAGCGTCCCTTTGAAGATTCAAAAACTGGCAATGCTGCGCCAGCGTCGAGTAAGTCTTTCTGCGTGACAATGCCTACTAGCTTGTTGCCTTTTATAACTGGCAGGCCAGCGAAGGCTTTTCTTTGCATTAGACGCCAGATTTGGTCAATTTCGTCTTCGCCGGTGCATGTTACGATGTTCGTGGACATTATTTCTGAGACTGGTTTTGCTAGTTTTTCAGGGCTTGTTTTGACTATGGCCTCGATGTAATTCTCTAGGCCTAGCACGCCTCGATAGATCTTATCCTGGGCTGCGCCTGCTACTGGAACGCTCCATTCGTCGACTCGTACCATTTCCTTGACTGTTGGCGTAACATCATCATCAGCTGTTGGTATGTGTTTAGGGTTTGTCATTATGCCTTTCACGCGTATTGGCGAGACGGATGCGGAAATGGCCAAGACATCGCCACGAGTAACTACTCCAAGAATTTTTTTGTTTTCATCTATTACTGGAAGAGTTCTTAAGGAAAGGTCGCGTATTGTTGCGCGGGCTTTTGTGGCTAGTTCATCTGCGTAAATAGTTGGGTGTTTTTCATTCATTATTTCTTTTACGCGCAAATAACCGCTCCTCTCATTCCTCGCTTACTGACTCGGCTTTACAGTCTTCACAGAGGAATTCGCCGTTGACTTCTGTCAGGTTATCGGACCATGCTCTGCAGAGGTCGCAGTATCCTGCGAGAGGTGATGTTTCTTCCTCTTCTTCCTTGACTGCTTCGTTTTCTTCCGTCTCTTCCTGCGCGGCTTTTTCGGTTTGGATGCGCGCTTGTTCCTGAATTATTTCGATTAGTTCAGGCATCACTCCGAGAATATCTTTGCTTGAGATTACTCCATAGAGTTGTCCTTTGTACACGACGCCTAGTCTTCGAATGTTTAATCTGCTCATTTTTCTGGCCGCGTCGCTTATGGTTGCGTCGGGTTCTATGGTGAGCAACGGTGAGGTCATGACTTCCGTGGCTTGTACGGAGTCTGGTTTCGCATTTTTGGCCAAGACTCTTTCCACGAGGTCTTTTTCTGTGATTATTCCTGATGGTTTTGCTTGTTTGTCTGTGATTACTATGCAGCCAAAGTCGTTTTTTGCCATGAGTTGCGCGACCTTGTCTATCGGCGTGTTTTCTCGGCTGGTTACCACTGGACTGCTCATGACATCCTTAACCAGCATTTTCCCTCTCAAACCCATGTCGGCCATCGGTTTCAGCCACGTCAACAGTTTATGCCGTTATTTTCAGGCGTTTATATTCATTCAGTGAGAAGAAACCTCGTGCATTTAAAACTTGTTATGCATCGTGCAACTGCCTTGAACCATCGCGCTGGTGAAGTCTTATTAGCGGCTAACTTCTAATGCACTAACTCTGACGCGGAGCATGGTTGGATGTTGAAGACGAATGTTAACAAGTTGGTCAAGCTTTCGGTTTGGGGCGAAGTTGCCAGCCCGATTTTTGGGAGAAGCACTTACACTATAACGGCTCAGGGTGATCCAGTAGTTTTGCCTGGTGTTGGCGGGATAACGTATAACGTCAGAGTCGGCGATCAGGCGTGCGGTTGGGAGGCGGATCATGTCGAACCTGGTGTTAGCTTGGAGAATAAAGAAAATGATCCTCGTTTTGGGCAGGGTGCCAATGCGGCTTTTAATACGCTCTCGTGTGTTGGAAATGAAGCAGTGGTGGTTACTGGTGAGGCGAAAGGAGCCAAAGGCGTTGTGACTGGAAAGCATGGCGGGATAGAACATGTGCTGACGGATTTTCAGCTGAATATTCTTGAGAAGCTTTTGCTTGGCGATAAGGTGCTTGTGAAGGCTTTTGGCACTGGTTTAAAGCTTTTGGATTTTCCGGACGTAAAGGTGATGAATATGGATCCACAGTTTTTGAAGGCTCTAAACCCGAAGCCTACTAATGGCAAACTGGAGGTTCCTGTGGCGCATGTGGTTCCCGCGTCTATTATGGGATCGGGTTTAGGTCAGAACCAGACGTATTCAGGTGACTATGATATTCAGCTTTTTGACGAGAAGGTGAATAAGAAGTATGGCCTTGACGATTTGAGGATCGGTGATTTGGTGGCTATCATGGACGCGGATCACTCTTTTGGTAGAATTTATCTTTCAGGCGCCGTGTCGGTTGGAATTATTGTGCACACGAACTGCGTTAGTTCTGGACATGGACCCGGAGTCACTACGTTATTTACGTCCACAACTGGAAAGATTGTTCCTAAGGTTGATAAGAAAGCCAATATTGCGTCGCTTCTAAAGTTGAGGACACAGACATAGGAATTCGCGCGCGCGAAACTCATTTGTGCACAACGACAAACCTTAAACCTTCCATGTCAGAACTGCTCTCATCGTGAAAGAATGGGAATGAACATTAAGGAAACAAGAGATGCAAAACAATGCCCAAAATGTGGCGAATATGAATATAGACTTACGCCAGACAAAGGCTGGCTTTGCACTAAATGTGGCCATAGGTCAGATGCATAGAATGTGATGCACTCTCACTTTTCTATGCCCAGGTTCGCGCAGGGCTCCTCTTTTGTTTCTAGGCCTAGCCTTTTCTGTTAAAAGCGCCTAGCGTCGGCTTCTTTTCCATAAGAAAGTGGGGGCTTAGAAAGAGAATTGGCGACGTCGCCTTTCACATGCATGAGGACACATATATAAAGAGGAATCTTTACTATTTTTCTGGGAACACCTCAGGAGTTTGCGGTATTGCCGTTTAAACGTAAGAGTCGAGGAAGATCGAAGGGCGGTAAGGGAAGTAGCGGAACCGTCCAGTGCGCGGGTTGCGGACAACTTGTTCCGCGGGATAAAGCGAAGAGATCCACGAGAAGAGTTTCGCTTGTTGACGCTCAATTGGCCAAGGAACTCCGGCAGAGGGGCACATACATTTCTTCTGCGGTGGACACGAAGTATTATTGTGTTTCGTGCGCCGTGCACCGCGGCATCTGCAAGGTTCGCGCTGAAGACGAGCGGCGAACGCGTCCGAGAAGATTTTAGCCTTCAACTTTTTTCTTCAATTTTCCGTAAACGTGCACGCTTCTTTGCAGGACGGTTATGTTTGAGAGTATCGCAAGAAGAATTATGCCTGCATTTATGATTGTTTGTGGCTGATAGAAGAATGCAATTATGTTAGCGATTGTTAAGATGAGCATGCGTTCGGCTCTTTCGGCTAGACCGATGGATTCCATTTTTACGTCTGCAGCTTCGGCTCTTGCGCGGCTGTAGCTTACCAGTAGCGAGCCTGCAAGTGCGATTAGACCCCATATGGGTTCGCATAAGCCGCCTATGATTATGCCTGTGTAGATGGCGGCGTCTGCATATCTGTCCAGCAATGAGTCTAGAAAGCCGCCGAAGGGCGTTGTTTGCTGGTAGAGTCTTGCTACTATTCCGTCTAGGGCGTCGCAGAACCCCGAAAGCAATAGCAGGACGGCTGCAAGCAAAATGTAGCTGGGTTGGTTTTGCCATTTCGCGTAGATTATTGCTGACAGGAGGGCGAGAGCTATGCCAATTGCGCTTATTCTGTTCGGTGTCAGCCGTAAGTAGTGAGCTGTTTTTGCTTCGGTGGTTAACATAGCTTGGATTTTCTGTTTGAGCTTCGTCAGCATGGCGGTTTCTCAAGTTTTATTTGGGCAATTCTTATTTAAGCTGAATAGGCAAAATTGGTTTGCAGGGTGTTTGGCATGATTAGTGTAATGTCGGTCAGAGTCGGTGATAAGACTTGTTTGGGTGTGCGGGTTGAGCTTCCTGATTCGCCGCCTCTGCTAGCTGTAACTGCGGATAAGGGTTTTGTCATGTGTGGTTTTTTGAATGTTGAGGCTGCGGAGAGGCTGGGCGTTTGTGCGGCCAGGGTTAGTGGCGTGAAAACATTTGAGGACATATTGAACGCTCAGGTTGAAGCGACAACGTCAAAGGCGGAGGGTTTTGGCGTTGAGGTTGGTATGACCGGCGCTGAAGCTTTGCAGCGTATGTGTTAGAGACTATGTCTAGAAGCTCATCGTCGACTTTCAACATGCTTTTGTTTGAAAAGCTCGCGAATGTGACCCTATCTTTCTAGGTTTTTCGGGATGAAGGTCGAATACACAAGTCGTGGTTTGACTGTTGTTGATATTTATAAGAGCATAATATAAGGAAAGCTTGGGAGAAGGTTGACATGTCGAGGGAGAATTTATCGAGTGCGGTCGCTGCTGAAATTATCGTGTGCACGAAATGTTCTTTGTCGAGGACTCGTAGTAACGCTGTTCCCGGTGTAGGTAATCCTGAGGCCAAGATTATGTTTGTTGGCGAGGCCCCGGGTCAGTCAGAGGATGTTAAAGGTGAGCCTTTTGTTGGGGCTGCTGGCAAGTTTCTCGACGGGCTGCTGTCCGAGATCGGGCTTTCCAGAAAGGACGTGTTTATCACCAACGTTGTGAAGTGCAGGCCTCCGCGGAATCGTCCACCAGATCCAGGTGAAATTGCAATGTGTACGACTTATCTTGATAGGCAAGTCGAAATCATTAAACCCTGTTTCATCGTTACTCTTGGAAATCATTCGACGGCTTACGTGTTTTCCAAAACGGGTTTGGTTTTTGGTGGCATAACCCAAGTGCATGGAAGATTCCATCGGATAACTTTGCATGGCATGCAGGTGACTGTTTTTCCGACATTCCATCCGGCATCGGCTCTCTACAACCCAAAATATAGGGAAATGCTACATGCTGATTTCCGGCTACTGAAGAACAAGATGTGTAAGCAACCTCTTTTGTGAGAAGCTAGATTTCGATTTCAAAAACGCAGTGGCCTTTGCCCATCGTTCTTGTTTGTAGAATGTAACATTTTGGCTTTTGGATTAAGTGCACTATGCCTTTTTCTGCTTGACTAATTGCCATGCACAACTGTGTCAGTGGTAGACAGTTTTTCTGCCGCTCTTTTCGACCTCTGACACTTTCATATCGAAAATCTTGTGTTCAATATTCATTGCAGCGCAATGTCTTCTATCGTGTTTCCAAGCGGTAATTCTTGCTTTAGGCTTTCTCCAAATCTAGCCCTACCTTGTAGGCTGCGTTAGCCAACGTTTTTCCAGAATTAGTGCCTTCTTTTTCCAGTTCGTCATAGACTGCTCTGTAGAGTTTTCCAAGACCTTTTAAGGCGAGCTTCCATTTCATTGAGGAAGAGCTGTATCTCTTGGCCAAGTGTTTTTTCAGACTCAATTCTCTTCGTTCCTTTTTATGCGCTTATTTTCGGTGGCGGGCGGACGGGGTTGCCGAGTTTTCTGCGTAACGCGATGCGGTACAGTTTTCTTAGCGTTTTTACGAGCTGCTCGGTGGTTGGCAGATTTGAGTATATGAGTGGAATTTGGTCGTACTCGGCCAGTCTAATTGAATGCTCATCCGGTTTGGTGCCATGGAAGACTACGACGCGGGGTTTGAGGTTGCTCATTCGGATAATGAGCATCGGGGATACCCCGTTCTCTATATTCGTGAATACGAGGACACGTTCGGTCGTGGTTCCGAAGAGCTGCGAGAATTCTAGGCCTGAAAACGTTTCAACCGCCTTTTGACTGTCTGCGATGGTGTACCCGCGGACTTCTTTAACAACTCTGTTTGTTGGTGCCACTATTTCGCCTTGCAACGCCTTACGCAGATATTCTACATGAACAGGTATAGGGAACTCGCGAAGATCGATTATGGCATTGCTTGGCGAGCCTGTGAGCTTGGCGAATTCGTTGATGAATCGGCTACCACGTTCCTCGTCGATCTTCAACAACGCCCATACGAATCTGCGTACGAATTTGGTTCCGGGGCTTTCTCTTCTGCCGCTCTCGTAGTCGCTTATGACAGCTGATGACGACAGCCCCATTTTGTCTGACAGCCGCATCTGTGAGACTGCGAAAAGCTCTCGCCATTTTCTCATAGCGGCACCTGGCTTGTTTGAGAGGATTATTTCGCCAGCAATTCTTCTTGCGAGAACTTCGCGGGCGCTTGGGGACACCGACATGTAAACGCTTCCTTCAAGGCTGTCAAGTTTCCCTTAAAACCAGCACCTTCTATAAAAACCTATACACAGTAGAAAAAAACGTTGTCAGACCAAGAAAAGGAAGAAAATCCCTGCAACAATCACTATCGAGCCAAGCGCGTCTCTCTTTGTCACCTTCTCGTGCAGGAAAACCATTCCGACCAATGCAGAAAACAGAGGCGTGGTTGAGGAGATTGGAACTGCCCGCGATTCCGGGATTTCGGTGAAACTGTATGATAAAAAGAACCAACCTAACCCAAGCGCTACCACCCCACCAGCGACTAGTGTCGCTATTGTCCTCTTCCGGACTTTCAGAAAGCTTCTTTCCCTGTCGAGCACAGGGGACAGAGCAAGCAGCGAGACGGCGATTGTCATCACTCTTATGGTGTTGACGGCCAGTGCGTTGTCTATCCCGCTTTTCTCCGGAAGCGTCACTGCCAAGTCCATCATTGTTATGCTTATTGACCAAATGGCGGCCGTTGCCAGTGCACAGGTGACACCTACGAGCAGGTTTCGCTTTTCAAGAGGACTCGCTTCATTTTCTGTCTCTCGGCTCAACAGCCATGTCCCGAGGACCACCACAATTGCTCCTAAGCATATGGACACTGTTACTTCTTCGCCTGCCAAGATAACTGCCCACAAGAGTGTGAACAGCGGATAAATGCAAGTTATCGGGACAGCGCGAACTACGCCTATGCGTTTCAAGCTTACCATATACAAGGTATCGCCGAAGCCTAGACCGATTATGCCGCTGAAACCTGCGAGCATGAGCGCCTCTGCCGGCAAGCTTGCCAGAACGCTGATTTTTCCGATGGCTATTACGATCAGGAACAGTATTCCGCCAGTGCATGTCAATCGGATTATGTTTGCTACTACAGGTTTGGTTTCTTGGAGAGCTTTTCTGTAGAACATGGCTGAGAACGTCCAGCTTATGGCGGCGCCAAATGCTGCAAGCTCACCGAGGGTCATTGTTCCGTATTCTTCCTGAGCCAGTTTAGTTGGAGAATTCGTTTGAGGTTTGTTAAATACCTAGCGTATGCTATGGATGTGAATTAACAAAAACAAGGGATATGCGCATGGAAAACGTTTGCTGTATTCAGCGTGTTTTCCATGTCTTTGTGTTTTGGTTCCTTCCATTTTTGCATATTCTAGTTTTCTAGTTCTGCTTGTAGGGCAAGGAACTTGTTTTTCTTGTGCGTGTCACCGTTTTTTTCTGCGCTGTCTATCACTTGTGCGACCCACTGTTGGAGTTCGCATAGGCATTCGACGTTGCGAGATTTTGTCGGTGCGTGCATTGTTTGTTTCGCCTTGAACATGGTTTTCACCTCGAATTTTCTTGTTAGCTTGATTTCCGCCAGAAGTAGGAACTATCAGTTTCGTCCTGACTTTGCTCGCAAGAATCTTGCTTAACTCAAGAGGATGCAACCGCGACATATTAATCTTCTCTCAGGAACCGATGGAAAACAATGCTCAAACAATCTTGAGAAACGCATAAAATCATCTAAAACACCACCTCTGTAGATGCAGCCGGAGATTAGCCATATGCAACTAGATGTTCATTTTGATTCCGCAGTTTCAAGCAAGTTCCCAGAATTAGCTGTTTGTATAGGCACCATAAACAATGTTCATATTGAAAGAGATAATGAGGAAATTAGGAAGCTTAAAAACGCTATTTACGAGCAAGTCAAAAACAAATACAACATCGAGACGCTGAAAGATAATACAACAGTGCGAGCTTATCGTGACTTTTATTGGAAGCTTGATATTGACCCAACCAAGACAAGGCCAGCTGGTGAGGCTCTACTCAGGAGAGTCTTGAACGGAAACGAGCTACCAGCGATTTCCACAGTTGTGGACGCTTACAACTTAGCTTCAATGAAAACCATCGTGCCCATCAGCGGGTTTGACCGAGACTATCTGCATCCGCTACTTCAAGTTAGATTCGCAAAAAAAGGTGAAAACTTTACTGGAATTGGTATGGCTAAGTCACTGATTTTGACAGAGAGTATTCTTGTTATGGCCGACGAGAAACAGGCGTTAAGCATCTACCCTTACCGCGATTGCGATTACACGAAGATTACGATGGAGACGCAGAACGTTTTAGTCGTTGGTTATGGGGCTTTAGGAATTACTAGGGAGCAAATGGAAAAGACTGTGGAGACCACGCTGTCCTACATTACTCAGGTTGCTGGTGGCGAGTTCGAGACGACAAAGGTTTTTAGTTCTACGCCTGAATAGAGAGACGGTGTCGTGGCTTGTCTTTCCGGGCTAAGATTGAACAAACCGCAAAAAGCAAGAACTCCTGCATTATTTCGGCTCTTGATTTTCCTTTCGAGAACCCAGAAAACCATGGAACCCTCTTCACTAAGGCTGAACATGTTTTGGACGAGATTCACCCCTACGTCTGTGCGGTCAAATTCAACCATCACCTAATTCTCCCGCTAGGAGTGTTTGATGGTGTTCAGAAGCTTGTAAAGAAGGCTCATGATTTTGGGCTTGCGGCGATTATGGATTGCAAGGCAAATGACATAGGCGCCACTAACCAGGTTATAGCAGAGTATTATTATGCAGTTGGATTTGATGCTTTGATCGCTAACCCGTTCATTGGCTGGGAAGAAGGTTTACAGCCCATATTTGACGTGGCACATCGGCTTCAGCGGGGCGTAATTCTACTTGTTTACATGAGCCACAAAGGCGCAGCCGAGGGCTACGGGCAAACAGTCATCGATGCTGAAACAGGCCAAAAAACGCCCCAATATGTAGCGTTCGCCAAGAAAGCTCTGAGATATGAAGCAAATGGTGTGGTGGTCGGCGCAACTTACCCAGAGAAAGTAAGAGAAGTGCATGCCATATTAGGTGAAAAGGTTCCTATTTTTTCGCCTGGAATCGGCGCGCAGGGTGGAGAAATAACCGCCGCGCTGGAGGCTGGTTCGCATTATCTTATTGTTGGCAGGTCTATTGCGCAGGCCGAGAATCCAGCTGAAGCTGCTAAAGAAATTAGAGACTTGGCTGTGTTAAGAAAATAAACGTGCGGATGAGATGAGCAATTATTATCGGCCGCGTCTTTCCCAGAGCTCCTTTTTGAGCAGGTCTCTTACGGCTGAGCGTATGGCTGAGCTTCGGCTTTGGTACATGTTCGCTCTTACAAGTTCATCTAATCCTTCCAGATAAGCCTCGGGTAACAATACTGTAACGAGTTTCATGATTTCCCCTCAAACATGTATATGCATATAATATGCTGCAAATATAAAATCTAATCACTGCTTCGAACAGTTTAAACGAGGTTTTTCATGTCGCGCAGCTCTTTGAAGGTCTTCTGAAACGTCTTAACTGCGTCATCCACGTACAGAGTGCGCCGCTTGATGCCTTCTTGTACGGTTCCGGCTGCAACTAACGCCGCGCCAACTACATCGCTTACCGTCGGGTCTGGAAACGCAATCAGTGCCACACCTGCTTTTATCAGAATCGACTTTTTGCTGGTTCGCCACAGCTTCTTCGTGTCCTCAGCCTCTTTGACGGTTCGCCGAGTTGCGTTAATCGTGCTTGCGTAGCTTTCGCCAAGTTCATTTGTCGCTTCTGTTAAGGCTTTTACGTCTTTCGCGTTCATCGAAGATTCACACTCTGTTATTGCAAGCGACTATATTGAGTGCAGAAACACAAAAACTTTGAACCATCCAAACTGCGTTCCAGAGCAATCGTCAACCAGCGTAACTTTGCGTTTGTTTATAGATATCGTGTAACTTTCCTATTGCGGGATGGCGGTTTTTATGATTAAAAGTGAAATTGTGGAACACGCAGATACGTAAATCATAAAACTGCAACCTTGCTATTAGTCTGGAAGGGAGCCGCGTGACTATGTGGGAATCCTTTGATCCAAAAACTTTTGTCGAAACCAAAATAGCCGAAATGAAAAAGGTGATAGGTCACGAGAAGGCATTGGTGGCTGTTTCTGGCGGTGTCGACAGCACCACCTGCGCAATACTAACACACAAGGCGATCGGCGAAAACCTCGCCTGCGTGATTCTAGATGATGCGTTTATGCGGGAAGGCGAGCCAGAACGTGTGACCATGACGCTGTCTAAACCTCCGTTCTGCGTGCCGATAAAGATTGCCAGCGTTCGTGAAACCTTCTTGAAAGCAATGAAAAGCCTGAGAGACGCGGAGGAAAAGCGCAAGAAGTTCCGTGAAACCTTCTATCAGGCGCTCGCTGAAACCGCAAAGAAGGAAGGCTGCAAAATCCTTGTGCAGGGAACTATCCATGCCGACATATTGGAAACCGTGGGCGGCGTGAAAACGCAGCATAACGTTCTTGAACAGATGGGCATAAACCCGATGGAGCGGTTCGGCTTCAAGGTCGTAGAGCCACTGTTGCCCTTATTGAAGGAACAAGTGAGGATGGTTGCCAGATATTTTGGTATTCCTTCCGAGTTTGCTGAGAGGCAGCCGTTTCCTGGCCCCGGGCTTTCAGTTCGTGTGGTCGGAGAAATTCGCGAAGACAAGTTGGAAACAGTGCGAGAGGCTACGACTATCGTGGAGCGTTTGCTGGCTCAACACAAACCCGGTCAGTACTTCGCGGTCATTATGGACAATGAGGAATCCATGCAGCAATCGAAAGCTATCCGTATCCAAGAAATCGCGGCTCGGTTCGTTAATGTTCCATCCAGAAACGTTCACGTAAAAATCTTCGAGGACAAAGCTACAGGCGTGAAGGCTGGCGAAAGACGTTACGGCGATGTTGTTGGCATAAAAATTGAGACTATGAACGGCAAGCTCCATCACGCCGCAATCCAAGATCTTATCTCGTTGCAAACACAGATAATTACTGAGAATCCAACGGTGGCGCGAATCTTTTACACGGTTAAGGATTTGCCACAAAGGAAGCCTTACGTTATCGGCATAAGAGCCGTGCAGACGAAGGACTTTCTCACGGCGCAGATTTCGGAGATTCCGTGGACGACGTTGGATTTGATTGCGGAAGAAGTGCTGGAGCAATGTTCAAATGTTTCGACGATCTATTACGATGTCACCCCAAAGCCGCCGGCAACCATAGAGATGGAATAGGCTATGTTTCGCGTGAGAGTGCACAAAATCGAATCTATCCAAGATCTAGATGGAAATCTTGGGAAACGTATGGAACTGATTGAGGAGCGTGAGGATGTTCCGCGTTTTGCTGTTAGGCCGCAGAGTGAGGAGGCGCGGATGGTTCAGGATGTTATTCAGGCGTTGCAGCAGCAGATTCCAATAATGGGCGGAAAGGCGCAGTTTGCGTTTCCAAAAATAATCCTCTTCCTGACCGAACAGGAGTATGAGAGTTTGGGCATCGAGTTCGACGTGAACCAAACCTATGAGATAACTTTGGAAAACCAGTCTATAAGGTTCAGGAAAACTGCATAATCTCTTTTCTCAAATGCCTTAGCATCGCGTGTTTTGGATGGAAGGACAAAACGAACATCATATTCCTTAACGTTACGTAGATTTCTCGAGTTTCTGACTTTTCGCCATTGTTGTAGTAGATGGGTATGGGTTCTTCGTCACCGTTTTTGTAGTAGACATATATGGGCATGAACTTCTTGCGGAAGGTAACGACTTCCACGTTTGCCTTCAATACCTTCGCCATCTTCTCAACCGCAGAACTAACATGAGTCAGACGCTTACCATGCGAAGTGAAGCTAGAAGTATAAACGAGCAGCTTTCCGCTTGGACTCTCCAACTTTCCAACGCACCTTGAAAACTGTTCTGCTTAGGAGACTTTAAAAACAGACACCGAAGCGACAGTTTCAGGTGGTGGAGAGGTAAATTAAAGTGAAGACAACATTAGAAGCGGCTTCAAAAAACTTGATGGAGACCGTAAATGAAGATTCAAGCACATGTTTTCATCAGCGAGACAGTTCAGACGTATTCTTCAGATTTGAAACAAAACATAGAACAGAAAAACTCCGTCAAAGGCTGGATCCGCAACTTGCCGAATGGCAGGGTAGAAGCTATCTTCGAAGGCGAAGAAGGCAGCGTAAAAGAACTAATCGCCTTTTGCAAACAAGGCTCTCCGGGAGCCAAAGTCACGGCACAGACATCACCAGGAAAACCTGCATAGATGAATTCAAAGATAAAATACTGAAGACACTCTTTAGCCGATGCGCCCAATTAAGGAGCAAAAACGCTCTTCAATATTGGAGACAACAGGAAAACAGAACCACGTACAACCGCTGGTTTTCTATGTTTGTAAAGTAAAGCCGCGTCGTGGCTCGGCATATTTAATCGTATTTATAAGAAAGATTCACATTTTGTTTTCGCAGCAGCGTTCCGTCGTTCAACGACAAACGACACGGCAACGCTACACGCTACAATCAACAAAAAAGGAGTGAGAGAAAAATGGCAGAAGCAGGAACCGTCCTGATTGGAAGGAAACCAGCAATGAGCTACGTCCTAGCCCTCATCACAGGCCTATCAGCATCAAACGTAAAAGAAATAACCCTCAAAGCCCGAGGAAGATCAATTGCAACCGCAGTAGACACGGTCGAAATAGCACGAAGACGATTCATCAAAGACATGAAAGTCAACAAGATCGCAATAGGAACCGAAGAACTACCAGCACGCGAAGGCGAAAACAGAGCACGCATGGTTTCAACAATCGAGATAACAATAACAAAAGAGTAAAACCACAAACACTATTTTTTAACACCTCGCTTTTCTTTCAAAAAACATAAAACAACTCGTTTTCCCATGCAATGGCACTCAAACAAGATTGGTCGAAGCTGTATCCAATTTTCCCAGATAAAACAGTAATGAATTTGAACGTGAAGCACCAAAGTACGCAACCGAAAACAGTTGAAAGAAGAAGTAAGCTCCAACGAGTTTGGTCAGCAACCGAGCGCACTCTAGTTCAGTTTTTGCCTGCTTTGCACTCTTTCAACTGCAAACTCGACAGGGAACAATTGCAGCTTCTTTCCATTAACTTGAATATCCTTCTTTGACACGTAACCTCTTCTCTCCCGCTTCAATATTTGAAGCTTAAGATCCAATCCTCCACCAT
>Ga0209253_10000957_pt1 | contig 25235 bp, 22 predicted proteins | sample FrelakmetBRP12BR_FD_187145 | JGI IMG/M metagenome (GOLD analysis project Ga0209253, IMG submission 187145) | Freshwater lake sediment microbial communities from the University of Notre Dame, USA, for methane emissions studies - BRP12 BR (SPAdes)... | ecosystem: Environmental > Aquatic >...
TGACGATCGTATGGGTTACTTTCCCCTTTAGCCTTCGTCCATGATATGCGTTCAATTTGCTCTTCATGTAAATCTTCTCAGAACTGATCGTCCACTCTCTGTCCATATCACAGATACTAAAATCGGCGTCCGTGCCGGGAATGTTCGAACCCTTCCGGGGATAGAAACCAAAAATCTTGGCTCCATTGATTGAGGTGACCTCTACCAGTTTTTTCAGAGTGAGACTCCCTCTATTGACTTCATTCAACAGGATGTGGCCATACCACTCGATCATCCCGAATCCCGCAGGGGTATGAAGGGGATCGTCCGGGTGATATTCTTCCTTGGCATGGGGGGCATGGTCACTGCCGAGAAAGTCGATCGTTCCATCCATGACGGCTTCCCACATCTTCTCCACGACCGGAGGGGCGTCCCGGCCCACCTCAAGAGTCCAGGCCTTAGCCTCTGCATCATACAGCGTTTCCCCCGGATCCAGAATGGGCATCAGCTCAATGCTCGAAACGACATCGATTTCTCCCTCTTTCTTTGCCCACCTGACCAGGTCTATGTAGCCTGGCTGCCAGGCATGCATCGCATACCACTTCATTTTGGCCTTCTTTGCGAGGAAATAGAGCTGATAGGAGGCTCCGCTCATCTCCTCATCCGTATAGACGAGATGGCGCCAGTTTTTCAGTGTCATGGGCAGTCCCTTTTCCTTCACGATGTTAGCCGCTTCTTCAAAGAAGAAGTGATCAAAAGGATGAACCGAACAATACTTTCCGGCTTTGGCTATTTCTCTAAAAGCCCCGTAGATTTCCGCTGTATTGACTGTAGCGGCAGGCGTGGAATAGGGGTAGTGCGCTACCTTCTGAAAGATCTTAAACCACGCCACTCCTTCATCTGCCAGCTTGGAAACCCAGCCGTCTTTGAAGCCCAGAGGGCTTGCGATCGGATGAAAATCAATTAAACATTTCTTCTTTCCCAGGTCCACCTGCATCCTATAGTTTTCCACGGTATTCGGAACAGGGTTCGTGTTGGGTTGGGGAAAAACCATCGTGACTCCGCCAGCTGCCGCAGCTCGGGTACCTGTTTCAAAGTCCTCTTTGTGGGTAAACCCAGGCTCTCTGAGATGGGTATGCCAGTCAATGATCCCGGGGAGAACGTATTTCCCCTTTGCGTCAATGGTTTTCTTCCCATCCGGGATGATTCCTGGCTTACTAATGAAAGCGATCGTCTCACCGATTACTGCCACGTCCAAAATCTGAAATCCCGCCTCCGTGTAGACTTTTCCGTTCTTAATTAAGAGATCCACCTGGCTCATCCCATTACCTCCTTCGGAAGTCTTAACGGACTAAGCAAAAAAAATCAAAATAAGGATTCCCTATTTTTGAATATCATTTACATTGAAACCTTCTTCATTGTCAAGGCAATAAAAGTAGGGATGGTTTCAGAAATCGAAGAACTAACTTGTTGAAAAAATTCTCTGCGGAATGAGCTTTCCAAACTGTGAAGCCAAGTAATATTATTAGAGATCTGGTGGAAGATCCATCTGCAATTTCGGATAAAATTTTAAGAAACCCCAAAAGTGTTCCCCTTGACATTTTTTTCAGTAATTGTTAAGGAAATCAGGCCATGTAAATTAAATTTAACCGGCCTATTTTCCGGTAGGAGTTGAATTCGACGTTCCTCGGAAAGAATGAAAATTTTATGGGAGAGGGGGGATTAAAGGCAAGAAGGATAAGAAAGACATTGGGGTAAAGTCTTAAAAGTGAAATAAACGCAAAACAAACTCGGCAAGTGATTATAAGCCGCTTGTACTCAGAAGGAGGAGAATATGAAACCGATGAAAGGGTCCATGTTTATCGGGTTATTCTTTTTATTTTTTATTTTTTCTCTCTTGGTATCTTCTTGGACTGGAGCTAGTGCCGCTGACTATCCGAACCGTCCGATTACTTTAGTGGTCGCTTATGCGCCCGGCGGAGTGATGGACCTGGAAGCACGGGCTTACGCTGATGCATTGGAAAAACATTTAAAACAGCCCGTGGTCGTAGCAAATAAACCCGGGGGAGCAAGTACTATCGGTGGAAATTTCGTGGCCACATCAAAACCGGATGGGTATACTCTGGGTTACCTTCCTATTCACACGGGTATTCCCGAAGTTTTCAGCTACTTTACGGAAGCTCCTTACTCGAGCAAAGATCTTCGGCCGATATGTAACGTTGTAGACGCGATCACGGTAGCTGCGGTCAAAGCCGGCGGGCCTTGGAACAGCCTGAGAGAAGTTGTGGAGTTTGCTAAAAAAAACCCAGGCATGAAGTTTGGCTACAACGGCAAGAATACACCACCCTACATGTTTGCTGTAATGCTGGACAAGCAAGAGAAGTTGGGCTTTGTGTATGTGCCATTTAGCGGCGATTCTGAGCTATTAATGTCACTCCTAGGTGACCACATACAATTCGCAGCCCCGATCTATCCATCGGTAAAAGCTATGGTTGAAGGCAAGAAACTGAAACTTCTGGCGGCAGCTTCCAGAAAGAGACTTGAATTCGCTCCTGACACTCCGACCGTTGTCGAGCTCGGTTACAAAGTGCCTCCCCCTTCCCCCCATGCGGTATATGGGCCGAAAGGAACGCCGAATGAAGTGGTAAAGATCATCAGCGAAGCGACTGGAAAAATCGTTGAGCAGGCAGACTTCCGAGCAAGATTGAATAATCTCGGTACGCCAATCAATTATCAAGACGCAGCCGCCGTTGAAAAATACAATGCCCAACTGAAGGAGGAGATATATACCTTTTTTAAGGAAGAGGGGCTAGTTAAGAAGTAAGTGGAGTTTGAATCAATAGCACCGCAGCCTTTGAAGGGAATCGCTTTAAGGTTTTCCCCCGTAAGGGCCTTCTTACCGGCAGGCCCGGGCACGGCGTAGCTTTTTTTTGCGCCTGCCTGTTCTCGTTAGCCTCAATACCGATGATGACCACAACCTCCGCTAAGTGACGAGGGCGCGGCCCAAAATCGCCGAGCAAGACAAATGACTTCGAAGCGAACCGTAAGTATTGAAGGATTTTTTTGGTTGGGGATAGGCATCATGATCTCTGTCCTTGGCTGGAGGATTGGCCTTGGCTCGTTTCAAGAACCTGGATCGGGTTTTGTCGCCTTTATTTCGGGATTGTCCGTTTCTGTGCTGGCTCTCATTATGATTTTCTCAAGAATTTATTCAAGAGTCACTCAGACTACAGCTGCCTTTTCCGTAAGGGCATTCCGCAGAGTACCTGTAGCACCGCTGATTATTACGATAGGGGTTCTTGTCGGTTACGGCCTGTTCCTGGACACCCTAGGCTATAGCGTGACGACACTTTTCGTGATGTGGGCCCTATTCTATCTGTTTCGCGAAAAAGGGAAGAATCGCCTTTTTCTGAGTTTTCTGGCATCCCTTTTAGCGACAGGCATCACCTACATGGTGTTTGAGGTCTGGCTTCGTTCTCAACTGCCTCGAGGCATTTTCCCTTGGTGGTAGGAGCCTTATGGAAATACTCCATCATCTGTCTTACGGATTTAGTGTTGCACTTCAACCGATGAACTTATTCTTCTGTTTCATCGGTGTCTTTGTGGGAACCCTAATAGGCGTGCTTCCGGGCATTGGTCCTCCGGGTGCGATGGCGTTGCTACTCCCCGTCACCTACGGCATCTCGCCGGTGGGTGCCATTATCATGTTGGCTGGAATCTACTATGGCGCCATGTACGGGGGATCGACCACGTCGATTCTGGTCAACATTCCAGGGGAGCCAGCCTCAGTTGTAACCTGCATTGACGGACACCAGATGGCTCTTCAGGGCAGAGCGGGCCCGGCTCTGGGGATTTCCGCTTTTAGTTCTTTCATCGCAGGAACTCTTGGGTTGGTCGGGTTGATGCTCATCTCAAATCCCCTGGCTGAGATTGCGGTGAAATTTGGTCCAACGGAATACTTCTCCTTGATGTGCCTGGGTATGACCATTCTGGTCTACTTGACTCAAGGGTCAATCCTGCGAGGATTGATGATGGCAGGTATTGGGCTTTTTCTGAGTCTCATAGGGCAGGATATTGTCACAGGGAAGCCCCGCTTTCATTTTGGGCTGATCGGACTGGTTGATGGTGTCGGCCTAATTCCATTGGTCATGGGTCTTTACGGGGTCTCTGATATTCTTCTCAATTTGGAAAAAGTGGCAGAGAGGACAGTCGCTAAAGTAAGAACCCAGGGTTTACTCCCTACCAAAGAGGACTGGAGGAAGTCTGCCTGGCCTATTAGCAGAGGAACCCTCCTTGGTTTCTTCCTTGGAATCCTTCCTGGTGGGGGTACCATCCTCGCCACGTTTCTCTCTTACGGTTTAGAAAAGAAGCTTTCCAAACACCCCGAACAGTTCGGTAAAGGAGCCATCGAAGGGGTGGCAGGCCCGGAGGCGGCCAATAATGCGGCTTCGAGTGGGGCGTTCATTCCTCTCTTTTCTTTGGGTATTCCGCCAAACGTAATCATTGCACTGCTCCTTGGAGCATTGATGATTCACGGAATTCAGCCGGGACCACTGATTTTTACTGACCATCCGGAGATATTCTGGGGGACAGTGGCGAGTATGTATATAGGGAATGTCATGCTGTTAGTATTGAACCTCCCCCTTATCGGGATGTGGGTAAAGATATTGAAGATCCCTTATAAGACTTTGTTCCCTTTGGTCTTGCTTTTTTGTCTGATAGGGGTATACTGCGCCAGTGCGAATGTCTTTGACATCTACATCATGGTGATCTTCGGGTTTTTAGGCTATGGGTTGCAGAAGTTAAGCTATGAGCCAGCTCCGCTGGTCATGGCTTTTGTGCTGGGCCCTCTGTTGGAAAAGAATCTGCGTCAGGCGTTGATTATGTCAGGAGGAAGCATGAAGGTCTTTGCAAGTCGTCCAATCTCTGCGGCGGCATTGTTAGTCGCCCTCTTTATGGTAGTCTCCGCCGCTATCCCGGCACTCCAGAAAAGGCGAAAGAAAGTCATCACGGAAGAATAGTTCTTCGGACTGAAGCAACATTTTGATTGAAAGGGGAATTTGAATGATCCAGGTTATCTCCAGGATCGTTTCCAACAAAAGAATTACAGAGAACTGCTGGCGGGTGGTTCTGGATGCTCCTCAGATTTCATCTGAATTGAAACCAGGCCAGTTTATCCACGTAAAAGTGGGGAGTGAAAAAGGCCCTATCTTCAGACGGCCCTTCAGTGTTTTCAGGCGCGTCCCCTTGAAAGGGGATCATCTCGGGATCGAAATCGTCTATAAAGTGATCGGAACCGGAACCAGGCTCATGACAGAGTTAAGGAAAGGGGATACGTTAGATATCATTGGCCCCCTGGGTCACGGCTTTGAGCGGCGTAAGGATAAACCGGTCCAAGTCATCGTCGCAGGGGGGACGGGTGCCGCGTGTCTCTTTTTGCTGGCGGATGAAATATCTAAGGCCGGACTCCAACTGAAGATTCTTCTGGGAGCTGATACAAAAGCTTCGGTTCTCCTGAAGAAGGAGTATGTCTCGCTCAAGGGTGAAGTGATGGTGTCAACGGATGACGGCACCTACGGTTATCATGGTTTTGTGACACAAATGCTCGATCAGGGGCTCCATGAGGGAAAAATTTCAACGGACTGCGCCATTTACTCCAGCGGTCCGGAGCCTATGCTCAAGGCATTGGCTTCCATTTGTCAAAGATATGATATCCCAGGTCAGGTCTCCGTGGAGCGGCACATGATGTGCGGGATAGGGGCCTGTCTGGCTTGCGTTTGTAAGGTGGACCCGGTTCCTATCTCGAAAAACCGGGACCTCGGATCTTCTCACATCCAATTCGTTTCAGACAAAGACTTTGGATACGCAATGGTCTGCAAAGACGGACCCGTTTTCAATCTCAACGAGGTGAGATTCGATGAATAGCAGGCTGCTAAAAAACGCCCATCTGCGGCGTTGCCCTTATCCTTCGTCATTGCGACGTACGTCCAAGCACGTCTCATTCCTCAGGATTTCGGGCGCCTTGCATCTGGGCATTTTTGAGCAGCCTTAAGAAATTGACTTTTTCCGCAAGCTGTAGGAGGAATCCGTGGATTTATCAGTCAATCTGGGCAAATTGAAGTTGAACAACCCGGTCATGCCTTCTTCCGGGACGTTCGGATACGGGATTGAATTCACCGATTTCTTGAACCTTGATGATCTGGGAGCGATCGTGGTCAAGGGGACAACGCTCCATCCGAGGCTTGGTAATTTTCAGCGTCGATTCACAGAGATTGCTGGATCCGCTGAAATAAGCACCATCGGTCTCCAAAACGTGGGCGTGGAAAGATTCGTTAAAGATAAGCTCCCCCTTCTCCGGAAATTCAGATCACCGGTGATCGTAAATATTGCCGGGGAGAGTGCTGAAGAATTTGTCAAGATTACGGATGTTCTAAACCAAGCGGATGGGATTGGCGGGATAGAGGTTAATTTAGCCTGTCCGAATGTGAAGGGCGGAGGACTCCAGTTCAGTGCGGATCGCGATGCCACTTCTCAAGTGGTGAAAGCGGTCCGAGATGCCACACATCTTCCGATCATCGCTAAATTATGTCCTACCATAACGGATGTTACCATTTTAGCCAAAGTGTGCGAGGAGGCCGGTGCGGATGCCATCTGTCCTATCTATGCCGTCATGGGCATGACGATCGACATTCAGACACGGAAATCCAAGCTGGGCAAGAATCTCTTCGCCTCCGTAGGAGGACCTTGGATGAAGCCGATCGCTCTCAAGTTGGCCTGGCAGGCGGCCCAGGCCGTGAAAATTCCGATCATCGGCGGAGGCGGGATTACCTGTGCCGAGGATGCGATCGAATTCTTTATTGCCGGGGCGACGGCCGTCCAAGTAGGCATCTATAATTTCATTGATCCCAAAGTAACGATCAGAATAATAGAAGGGATTAAGAACTATTTGATGGATTACGGAATAAAAAGAATCGGTGATCTTGTAGGAAGTTTTAAGATGTCCTGAACGAAAACATTGTCAGGGGGTGCACAATGGTTTATGTTGACGGTTGGCGAGGAAGGATTGGGTTGATAACGCCTTCTCCAGGTAGTTCGACCGAGGCAGAATTCAACCGGTATCGCCCAGAGGGCGTTGCTGTTCTTACAACTAGAATACCTCTGAAGGGAATTTCCGTCGAAGCACTGACAGAAATGAACTCTTACGTCGACGAGGCTGCTTCGCTTCTTGCTGGGGCAGAAGTGGATGTCATTGTCTTTAGTTGCACGGCGGGGAGTCTGCTGGGAGGGCCTGGTTACGATAAAAAAATCATAGAAGGGCTGCAGAAGCGCACTGGTATCAAGGTTACAACGACATCGACCGGTGTCGTGGAGGCATTAACAGCTTTAAATGTAAGAAAAGTTGCTGTGGCCACGCCGTATTCCCGCGAGGTGAACCAGGCGGAAAAGCTCTTTTTGGAAGGGTCTGGGTTTCAAGTCGCCTCCATCATCGGACCAATGCTTTCGGACCCCAAACTGGTGCCACAAATTCCCTCAGCGGAAATGTACAAGCTCTCGAGAAAGGCCAATACGGATGACGCCGATGCCATGTTCATAAGTTGTACTGGGCTCCATGTGATGGGCATTATTGAAATATTGGAAAGGGACCTTGGCAAACCGGTCGTCACAAGCAATCAGGTTACGCTTTGGGCCGCGCTGAAAAAGCTCGGCATCAATGAGAGGATAGAAGGCCTGGGAAAACTATTCACGTTGTGACAGCTTTCGTGAATAGTTGTACGGAGAAGGGCTGAAGGCAGTTTGTCAACGCCGCTTCTCAATCTCCATCCTCCCATGCCTTTTATTAATAAAGCCTGGAAAGAAGGGTTCCATTTAGATGATTGGAGGGTATCTGAAATATGTTAGGAAATGGTATAAATTACCAGCTCACCCCTACGGTGAGTGTGAGAGAAAAAAGGTTTGTTCAGATCATTTAATAAGAGAGGGGAAATAAGAAAATGCTAGAGTACGGAAGGAAGTACGACAGATTATATGTAGCCTTGTTAATCCCTTACAAGGACAATACCTATGACATTGATGAAAGGCAGCTGAGAAGTCTCGTCCGTCTATTTCTGCAGCCGAAATATGTTGAGGCGGGAATGGGGATCATCATTAACCCGGAGGCAGGAGAAATCTTTTACCTCACCCGGGAGGAAAAGAGAAGAAATGTGGAAATTGCCCTTGAAGAAGTCAACGGCAAGGTTCCCGTCTTTGCCGGTGCAATAGACGTCACGACGGCTGGTACGGTGCAGGTGGCCCTGGACGCCAAGAAAGCAGGCGTCGATGGCATCTTTTTGATACCACCTATAGGCGCCGGGGATGTGACGACGACGTGGGACCCGGCCAAATACCCCGAGGTCATGGTCGATTTGGCCAAAGAAATCGTAAAGGCGGTTGGAGATATGCCGATGATCGTCCACCCCACGGGGACCCATAGCATTCAATATGGCCAGGGCCTGCCGGTGGAGACCGTTTTAAAGATGTGCAATGAAGTGAAAAATATCATCGGTTGGAAGATGACCTATAATTATACTGGATACCGGATTGTTAGCCGGGCCCTCCGAAAGTTGGATCGCCGTGTGAGTATCCTTGCTGCTTCCTCGATCTATTTCCATGAAAACCTTGCCTCCGACATGTTTGACGGAACAGTCACCGGGTCTTTTAACTATGGTCTTGAGGGGATGATCGATCATATTCAGGCCTGGCGGAGAAAAGACATTGATGAGGCGCGCCGTCTCTGGAATGCCGGACAAGCCGAGCTTCACGAATATATGTATTCAGAATTCTCACGCTTGCACGTGCGATACAAAATCGGTGCCTGGTTAAGGGGTTTCATCTCAAATCCCTTTATGCGCCCACCCATGCCGAAACCGAGAAAGGAAGAAGTCCAGAAGCTTTATGGGCTTCTTTCGAATGCCGGTTTGAGCGTTATTGAAAAGAAAAAAGTTGAGAGCATTACAAGAAACCTAGAGTTATGAGAGGGGTCCCTTGCTTCAGAGATGAAATAAACCCTGTTCTCCTTGACAGCATTTTCAGTATTTGTTAAAAAGTCCAGTGATGTTAATGAAATTTAAATTCACACGGGTGCCATGACCATTATCGAGGTAAATGGGATTACCAAATATTTCGGCGGTCTGAGGGCGCTCCACAACATCTCTTTCACTCTTGAAAAAGGTGAGATCCTTGGGCTGATTGGGCCCAACGGGGCCGGTAAAACCACGCTCTTCAACATCATTGCAGGAACCTATCCTCCTTCGTCCGGTTCTGTTCAATTCAAAGGGGAAGAAATCACATCTCAAAGGCCGCGGCAGATCTGCCATAAGGGAATCTCAAGGACCTATCAGCTTGTTCGAACTTTTTCAAATCTTACCGTCTATGAGAACGTGCTTGTCGGTCTCTATTTCGGGAAACCCGAAAGTGAAGGGGGTGCGACAGAGAAGGAGGCCTATGAGGTGCTGCGACTAACCGGTCTTCTTCAAAAGGGAAATATTCCTGCGAGGAGTCTCACTCTGGTGGGGCGGAAGCAACTGGAGATCGCCCGTGCCCTGGCGACCCGGCCTAAAGTATTGCTCTTGGACGAAGCGATCTCTGGCTTGAACCCGACAGAGACCGAAACAATGATGGGTTTGATCCGGAACATTCAGGGTCGCGGGATTACCGTGTTCATGATCGAGCATATCATGAAGGCGGTCATGGGCCTTTCAAACCGTATTCTCGTGCTTAATTTTGGGGAGTTGATTGCCCAGGGGACCCCCGAACAGGTCTCGAAGGACAAGGACGTCATTGAAGCCTATTTAGGAGCAGAAGGGTCACAGGTGGCAGAGAAGTGCTAAAGGTCGAAGGGATATCGACTCATTACGGAGATATTCAGGTATTATGGGAGGCGTCCGTCGCCATCTCCCAAAAAGAGATGGTGACCATGGTCGGATCGAATGGTTCAGGCAAGACGACGGCGATCAATACGATTGCCGGGATGCTCCACCCCACTTCTGGGACGATCCATTTTCTCGGACAGCCGATCCATCAACTGCCGACCCATCGGATAGTTGAGAGAGGGATCAGTCTCATCCCCGAAGGGAGAAAACTTTTTCCTGAGATGACCGTTCTGGAGAATCTAGAATTGGGGGCCTATTTTCCAAATGCACGAAAGAAGATTCCCGAGACGCTCCAATGGGTCTTTGGACTTTTCCCCAGATTGGAGGAGCGGAAATCTCAACTGGCAGGAACCTTGAGCGGGGGCGAGCAGCAGATGTGTACTGTGGGAAGAGGACTGATGTCGACCCCACAGTTGCTTTTGATCGATGAGCCCTCAATGGGGCTTGCGCCTCTCCTAGTAGTAGAGCTTTTTCGTACGATTAGGAAAATCAACCAGGAAGGAGTCACCGTTTTCCTCGTTGAGCAGAATGCCCGGTTAGCCATGGAAATATCCGATCGGACTTATGTGTTGGAGAATGGCAGGATTGTGCGGGAGGGGAAGAGTCAAGATCTCTTGAAGGATGACGATATCCGAAGGGCTTATCTGGGGCTTTAAAAGAGCTCCAGAAAAAATCTGTCAAAGACAAAAGGAGGTAAAAATTATGAAAAGGACGTTGTTTGTTTTCATTCTGGCAATGGCTGTTTTTTTCGGAACCACACAGGTTCCTACCGCACAGGAGAAAAAAGAGATTGTGATTGGGATGACGCTCTGTCTTACTGGAAAATTTGCTGCAGATGTTGGCCCTTTCGACCGCATGATCAAGGCCTGGGAAAATTATGTGAACAAAAAACAGGGCGGGCTTTATGTCAAGGCCTACAATAAGAAACTTCCTATAAGAACCATCGTCTATGACGACAAGAGCGATCAGGCGACGGCGGTCAAGTTCTATGAGCGACTGGTGACGGTCGATAAGTGCGACTTCCTGATCGGTCCCAAATCCACTCCGATCACGTTTCCGGTTACCTCTGTGCCAGAGAAATATAATATTCCCATGGTGCTAGCCACAGCGAACACGCCGGCAATTTTTGGACGAGGGTTTAAGTGGTTTGTCGGGGTACAGCAGCTTTCCACCCATTGGGAAGACTATTACTTCGATCTTCTCGATGAGGAGAAACAGGTGAAGACGATCGGCTATGTAGCCGAAGATACCCCGCACACCCGAGAGGTTTACGAGGGGGCAATTCCAAACGCCGAAAAACGTGGGTACAAGACCGCTTTTAAAGAGATTGCTCCAGCAGCCACGACGGACTTCACCTCCATTCTTTTGAAGTTGAAGGCTGCGGACCCGGATATTATTTATGTCTCTTCCTTCACTCCCTTTGGCGTCACGTTCAAAAAACAGGCCAAAGAATTTGGACTCAAGCCTAGGGAATGGCACTTTACCCATTTCGACATTTCTTTCTCCAGTGCTCTGGGAAAGGATGCCAATTACGTGACGGGCGCACACCACTGGCTGCAAGGACTGCCTTATGGCAACCTGAAGAAGTTCCAGGAGATCCTGAAGGAGACCAATATCGATACGGAGCAATACCTGGATGTTGGCATCCATTATGTGGCGTTGGAGCTTGCGGAGGTGGCAATCGAAAATGCCGCCTCTCTCAAACCCGAAGATCTACTGAAATCTGCTTGGGCCGTCAATTTCGAATCGATCTTAGGGCCGATGTATATTAACCAGACCTTAGGCCATGGGTCTTTTAAACAGTTTGCAGCGCAGTATATTGACGGCAGGTATTACCTGATTTCTCCGAAGAAGTTTGCGACCCATAAGCATGTTTACCCGAACCCAGCACCCTAAGCAGTGTCAGTGATTAGTGTCTGTGTCAGTGAAAGTATTTGACTGACACTATGCATGACGACGTAAATGTGATGCGGTTTGTCATTCCGGGCTTCACCCGGAATCCAGTTTTTTTCTTGATTCCCGGAGTTTACCCCGTACTTGATAAGGGGCGGGAATGGCGCCCTCTGTTGGGAATAATGTCGCGGTGCACAAAAACTGGCACCGACACTAAAGTTCGTTAAGGAGCCGGGATGCTGGTGACCCTCATCCAGTTGATCTTAGCGGGAGTGCTCCAAGGCGGTACGTATGCCCTTGCCGCCTTTGGGCTCTCCCTCATTTTTTGTATCGCGGAGGTGCTGAACATCACTCACGGGGAGTTCCTCATGCTAGGTGGCCTGGTGACCTATATTCTCTTCGCCACCACCGGCTGGAATCCCTTTTTGATTCTCCTCATCGTGATTCCTCTTTTTATCCTCATCGGGTTGGCTTATCAAAAAGCTTTCATCAAACCCATTCTCAATCGGCCGCCCCGGCAGCTCTTCTTCTCCTCCATCGTCGTGACCTTCGGGGTTGCAATGGCGATTGAGGATACGACATCCTTCATCTGGGGACCCACGGTGAAAGGAGTCTCCTTCTCCATGCCTGCCCTGACGGCCGGGAGGATTGTCATCCCCTCGCTGCGCCTGACCATATTGGTGCTGATCATCGGATTGACGATCTTTCTCCATTTCTATTTGAAGAAAACTTTTCTTGGAAAGGCAATCAGGGCCATTCTGCAGAATCGTGAAGGGGCGATGGTGATTGGAATCAATGTTCCGCGGGTGATTACCTTTGTCTTCGGGATCGCCATTGGGCTGGCTGCAGTGGCAGGCGTCTTCTATGTCCTTCAATTTACCATCGGTCCTTTCATTGGGCTTCCTTTAACGATCCGGTACGTTGCCATCGTGATGCTGGGAGGGTCTGGAAGTCTGGTTGGTTCTCTTGTAGGGGGGCTCATCCTGGGGATTGCGGAGACCTTTGCGGGCTTTTTTCTTGGGGCTCACTGGTCCTTGGCTGTTGCCTTTTTCGCTTTGGTACTGGTGTTACTTTTGAAGCCCGAGGGGTTATTCAAACATGTTTAAGAAATTGCTTACCCTCTCCGGTGGGGTCTGGATACTGGTACTTGTTGGACTCTTATTTCTGCCCCGGCTTGTGGACCCCTATTGGGTTGTGTTCTTGCTTCTTCTCTTCATGTATATCGGGATCGGCACGAGTTTTAATATCACGGCAGGCTATCTGGGCTATGTCAATCTGGGCCATTACGTCTTTTTCGGGATCAGCGCCTATGGGTTTTCGATTCTTTACTCCAAGGGCGTCCCCTTTGTTTTCTGTCTGGCAACCGGGGTGCTGGTGACTCTGATTTTCGCCACGCTGATCAGCTATCCCTTTCTGAGGTTAAAAGGCGGGTACTTTGCGCTGGCAAACTTCGGGCTGATCAAATTATTCGAACTGGTGGCTGGCAGTCTCCGAGATTTCACAGGGGGGACCCAAGGGATCACACTGACACCCGGTTATCGACCCTTTCAGACTTACTACATCTTTCTTGCGGTGAGCTTACTAACGGTGATCGTTTGCTATTGGATTCCAAAGTCGAAATTTGGCCTCGCCCTTTTCAGCATTCGAGAAGACGAGGAGGTGGCCGCGGCCTTTGGGATCCATGTTAACAGAAACAAGATGGCTGCCTATGTTCTCAGTTCCTTTTTCCCGGCTCTGCTCGGGGGGACTTATGCATGGTATTCAGCTTTTATTGATCCGGAGGTCGTCTTCGGAACGGACAAGGCACTCCTTCCCGTAACGATGGTGATGATGGGAGGCACCGGGACCTTTCTTGGCCCGATCATGGGGGCCATCTTTATGATGATCATTGAAGAGCTGCTCTGGACTTCAATGTGGCTTCCTGTTTGGATAAAGTCCTTGCACCTGACGATGCTCGGCCTTATTCTAGCAGCCGTCGGAATTTTTTCTCCGGGAGGGCTCGTGACACTCTCCCCCTTCGCAAAGTTTTTCACCTGGGTCGGACTGGGTCGATTCTTGGGTGCTTCCCACAAGTCCCTGAAGCTAGATGGGACATAGCCTCCAATATCTGTCATGCCGGTAAAGCCTTCGTTTTTGTCAATCATAGACAGATCGGAAGAGTATTAGAAACAACAGCCCTATTTTGGTGAAAGAAGGAAGAAAATGGAAAAGAAAATCGCGCAATCCGAATCAAGAGTGGATAAGAAGGGTTTGAGCGAAAAGATCGATATTTTCTGCCACATTATCCCGGCAAAATACAAGGAAGCGTTACTAAAGAAAGCGTCGAGGCCATCCTACTATCTTGATAACACTAAAGCCCTGCCAGCACTCTCCGATCTGGATATCCGGTTTAAAGCCATGGACAAATACGAGGGGTATCGGCAAGTTTTGAGTATCGGCGCACCGCCGGTCGAATTGATCTTTTCGCCCAAAGAGGCCGCGGACCTGGCCCGAATGGGCAATGATGAGATGGCGGAGTTGTTGAGCAAGTACCCGGACCGATTTGTCACTGCAATGGCGGGCTTGCCTATGAATGACGTGGACGCCTCCATCCGTGAAATGGAGAGAGCTTTTAAAGAGCTGAAATTCAAAGGGGTCCAAATATACAGTTCTATCAACAGAAAGCCTCTTGACCGGCCCGAGTTCCTAGGAATTTATGAAAAGCTATCCCAGTATGATTTGCCTCTCTTTCTTCACCCCGTCAGGGACAGAGACATTCCGGACTATCCTGATGAGAAATTAGCAAGGTATGGCGCATTTGTTCATTTCGGATGGCCTTATGAAACGACAATGGCCATGTCTCGCCTGGTGATGAGCGGCATCATGGAAAAGTATCCCAATCTGAAAGTGGTCGTCCACCACTGTGGTGCGATGCTTCCCTTCTTCGCCAGACGTGCTCTCCTGGGCAAGCCAGAGCCCGGTGAGACCATGGAGCTCACCAAGCCTTCGGTGGATTACTATAAGAAGTTTTACGGCGACACGGTACTGGGCGGGAATACGCCGGCTCTGATGTGCGGCTATGCCTTCTTCGGCGCTGATCATATGGTTTTCGCCAGCGACTATCCTTATCCTGGCGGTGTGGCACGGGCCGATATCGCACTCGGGGAAATGATCAAATCCGTGGAAGGCATGGATGTCAGTGAGGAAGACAAAGTCAAAATATTTTCAAAAAACGCGAGGCGGCTATTGAAACTGTCCTGATAGGGAGCGGATAGACCAAAGGCGACTTTGTTATCGATAGCGCCGCAAACTGATTTACCCCGTTAGAAATAATGCCCCGCTGGAATTTTTAACGGGGCTAACAGATCGTGGTCGATTTTTCTTGACACAGTAACACCACTTTCATATATTATTTTTCGAAAAGTGAGTTATTGGTTTTTTTAATAAGTATATTCATGAGCAAATGGTGTCAGCATTTAAGTAATCGAAATAAAAGGTATTTAGTATTTATTAAGGAGGTTTTTATGTATGAAATCGTAGTAGATACGGGTGGGACTTTTACTGATGCTATATTGATAGACGAAGATCGGCGCATTTATATGGCTAAATTCCCCACCGATCATGCCAAGCCATCACTCGGCATCACGGGTTGCATTCAGCGTTTTGCCGAGCAGCATAATTGTGCTATGCAGGAATTGCTAAGAAATACAACCACCATCGCCATCGGAACCACTTTACCTACCAATACGGTAGTGGAGAAAAAGGGTGCAAAATGCTGTTTGCTATACACCAAAGGTTTTAGGGATATACCCGAATTAGGTCGCAGAATACCAAAAGATGAGATCTACAATCTCAAATTACCTGCCCCAGAGAGTTTCATCCCTCGTTATCTACGCTTCGGAGTTAAAGAGCGTATTCAATTTAATGGAGAAATAGTAACGCCTTTAAATAAAAACGATGTGCTTAAAGCGATAAAGAAAGCTAAACAGAACGATGTTGAGGTTCCTGTGGTTTGTTTCTTGCACTCCTATATCAACCCAGATCATGAAGAAAAGGCAGGAGAAATCATAAAAAAAGAGTACCCAAATGTGGTGTTGTCTTCACACATTTTGCGTCGGTGGATGGAGTGGGATCGCCTCAGCACGGCCATGATAGCAGGTTCTGTGAAACCAGTGGTTGCACGGTTCATAGGAAATTTGGATGAGGAGTTGAAGAGCAATCATTTCAAGGGAACTACTCTCTTTACAACCTGCATAGGCGGCGTAGCCTCTCCCGAATTATGTTTGGATAACCCGGCACTTTTAATAGGCTCGGGGCCGGCTTCAGGCCCTTTGTTGGGGCGGTTTTTGGCCAAGTTGTGTAACTTTGAGAATGTGATCGTCATTGACATGGGTGGAACAACCTTTGATATCAGTATGCTTCCAGAGGCAACCATCAATGTCACCCCGGAAAGGAGAGTAGGAGATTTCATAAACGCTTTGGAGTCTGTGGATGTAACGAGTATCGGGGCGGGAGGTGGGAGTATTGCGAGGGTAGATGCTCGCAATTTCCTTCAAGTTGGCCCATCGAGTGCCGGTGCTGATCCTGGCCCTGCTTGTTACCGCAAGGGTGGTCAAGATCCCACCGTTACGGATGCAGATATCATTTTAGGGTATATCCCTGCTGACTTTTTCTTGGGTGGCATCATACCATTAGATATAGAATTAGCCAAGAAAGCTATTGAGAGGAACATAGCCAAGCCACTGAATCTTGATATTGTTGCTGCTGCCCATGCAATGTCAGCTCTCGTAGAAGATAATATGGCGCAGGGGATTTTTTTGAGTGCCGTGGAAAGGGGGTTAGATCCGCGGGACTTCACTCTTGTTGCGGGCGGTGGAGCTGGGCCTGTGCATGCGGCTGCGATCGCATCTCGCTTAGGGATATCGCAGATCTATGTTCCCAGGCAAGCAGCTGTTTTCTGCGCCCTCGGAGCAGCCTTAGCCAACTATGAATATGTTTTAAATCTCTGTATCTATCGAAGTGAAGCTCAACTGAATGTTGATGAATTGAAAAGTTGGTACAATTCTTTAGAGGAAGAAGGGTTAAATACCTTGGCACGGCAGGGACTAACCGAAGACAATATGAAATTGGCGCGTGGTGCTGAAATGCGATACTTTGGGCAACTTCGCGATATTGTGATCTTTCTTCCAGAGAACCAGAAAGGTGAACCTTTTACAGATCAAACGTTAAAAGATTTAATCCGGGAATTCCATGCAAAACATCAAGCAATTTACGGCTGGTCAGACCCAACGATGGCTGTCGCCATCTCAACCCTGAAGCTCAGGGCCATAGGAGTGAGGCGTCCTGTTGAATTGATCAAACAGCCCCAATCTGGGAGAGATGCCTCAGGAGCTCTAAAACGCAAGAGGCAGGTCTATTTTAAAGAACTCGGAGGATTTGTAGAAACACCCTGCTATGATACCCACCGGCTGAACCACGGAAATGTCATCGCAGGTCCGGCCATATTAGAAGATCCGACGACCACTGTCGTTGTGCCTCAGGGGGCCGAACTCACCGTAGATGCATATCTTAACTATATTATAAGGAGGCAATAATGAGCGCAGGAAAATCCTTAGATCCCTTAACATTGTCAATCATTGAGGGTAGGTTAAATGCCCAGAATCAAGAACTGGGGTTTAGGCTGTTTCGTCAGTGTTTTTCTTTTGCCACGGCGCATATTCGCGATATTGGCACAGCATTATTTGATCGGAATGAGCGGACCATTACCATGGGGAACTGGATGCCTGTCCATACTGCCGGGTCGGATGTTTGTTTGAAAGGGATGCTGGATTATATCGGGCGCGAGAATATACACGAGGATGACTTCATCGTCGCCAATGACCCATTTATCGTGCGTTTTGGTCATGCCCCGGACTTTTCGTTCATACGTCCCATTTTTTTCGAAGGCGAGATTGTCTTCTACCACTTTATGAGAACGCATCAATATGATGCGGGTGGTTCCTACCAGGGCTGCTATTACCCACGCACCTATGACTGCCATGGTGAAGGAATCATGATTCCTCCAGTCAAGATTATTGAGAAGGGCAAGATTGATGAGAAGGTCTTTTCAGTGATCCTTCGCAATGTCAGGGGATCCACGATGGTGCGTGCCGATTGCTTGCTGACCTATGCCTCCATGAAGATGACGGAAAAGAGGTTAATTGAGTTGGTGGGAAGGTATGGAAGGGAGACCGTGCTGGAGGTATGCAGCGAGATCGTGAATCGAACGGAGGAATCCGTCAGGAAAGTCATTTCAACGTGGCGAGCCGGTACGTATCGGGCTGAACGGGCTGCAGACTGGGATGGAACCGTGGATAAACCGGTATGGGTGAGGTTGAACCTGACCGTTAAACCTGAGGAGGGGCAACTGATATTTGATTTCACGGAGAGTGACCCACAGGTTGATTTTATTAATTGCCCACAGGGCCAGACACGGGCAGCCATCGTGACCGCTGTGGCATGGTCCCTTCCACCTGGAACCCCACGTAACCAGGGATTGATGAATTGCCTCACGATTCTTACCAAGGAGGGCTCGGTACTCGATCCTACTTATCCAGCGACAAGCGGAGCTCAGGCCCCCACGCTTGGCACACATGTAGTTGAGTGCGTCCAGGTTGCTTTAGGTCAGGTCGTCCCGAAGGATACCTCGGCTTTATGGGCTCGACACATGAATCCTATTCTCACTGGGAGGCGTCGAGACGTCGTTGATCCAAGAACCAGGTCTCCCCAGCTTTACTGGACAGCTCCGTTTCATGGGGACGGTTCCATGGGAGCCATCTATGGGTATGATGGCTGGGATGGACTCTGCTGGGTACTGGGAGCAGGTGGTTCTCTGAGAGCTCCAATAGAACCGGAGGAATGGGAAACTCCGTATAGATGGTTACGTCACGAGTTCATCACGGACTCAGCTGGTGATGGGAAGTGGCGAGGTGGACTGGGAGTTCACTGGGAGGCCCTAAACACTTATAATCGCAAAGTCTGGCAGGCTCATGATTGTGTTGTGATGACGGGAAATTCTGACGGAGAGAAATTTACTGCGCTCGGTTTGATGGGAGGGGGTGAAGGGAAGAAACACCGGCTGGGCATCATCAGAAAGGGGAAAAAGGTAAAATTACGCTGCAATGACGTTCAGTACGTTCAACCCGGCGACATTCTTTGGAGCAAAACGGGTGGCGGCGGTGGTGTTGGGAACTCACTCGATAGGGATGCGGAACGTGTTAAACGGGATGTCCTTAATGAATATATCTCATTTGAAAAGACTAAAAAGGTATATGGAGTTGTGTTAAAAAAAGATACCTATGAATTAGATTATAAGGCGACTAGGGGTTTAAGAAAGAAGCTGAAAAAAAGCAAAGTTAACAAAGAAAAATCGCATAGAAAAAAATAGGGCGCAGCATCAAGGGGAGACACACCGTTACATTATCGGACTGGAGATAAAGTGGAGTCCAACCTTTACGACACGTGGCATAGGTGGTACCGCTCCACAATCCCTGGTAGAAAGATGGACGAAAGAGATTGGTCAGCCATTAAATGACAATATCGGACTGGGATATTATGTCATTCAAGTCTTAGCCGATGCTATTGAAAGGGCAGGAACGCTTAATACCGATGCGGTCAACAAAGCTTTAGCTGGGACGGACCTGATGACAATTAACTCGCGGGTGAAGTTTGATGAAAGGCAGTTCAATCTAATTCCCCTCAGCTTTGGGCAGTGGCATAAGGTTACTACGCCAGAAAAAAGGGCACTGAAGTTAGTAAGTACCAAGCACGATTTCGTAAAGACGCAGGCTGAGTTCATCTTTCCCATACCATATAAATAAGGCGTGTACTCGGGGGGCGAAGAGCCCCCCTTGAAGTTTAGGTGCACTGGCGACGCAGGATTGAAATCAAGAGGACAGGAGAGTAATCGTACGTTGTGGTAAACACACAAGTGCATCGGCTATAATTTACGCAAATCATATGTACTCCTAAAAGGCGAAGGGGACTTGAGGATGAGACTTGAATTGAATATTTTAACGATTCGAGATATTCAATTTGCAGGCAAGACCGCTGTTTCTGATGGTGTGTTGTATGTTAACCGAGGTCAGCTTCAAGCGTTATTGTTGGAAGATCGTAGGTTGAGTCAAGTTGACATAGAACTTGCACATCCAGGGGAAAAATGCCGTATCCTTAAAGTCTTAGATGTCATTGAGCCGAGGGCGAAGACCAGCGATGGAGATGAGGATTTTCCTGGCGCCGTGGGCGGACAATATCCTGTCGGCAAAGGCAGCACATGTGTTCTTCGGAGTGCTGCTGTCGTCATCAGCGACTATAGGAAGAAACGTGAAATCAGCACGAGCTCGGATCCAAATGGAGAAATCATCGATATGTTCGGTCCGGGTGCGGAGGCGGGCACCTACGGAAAAACCCATAATGTGATTTTGCTGTCTACCCCGGCAGACGGGGTCAACACTCAGGAATACATGGCTGCCCTTAAGATCGCCGGACTAAAGACGTCAGCTTATCTCGCTAAGGCAGGAAAAGGGATCACGCCCGATGAAGCGGAGGTATTTCAACTTCCTCCATTAACAGAAATGGCAGAGGGCATCGAGAAATTACCTAAGGTGATTTATATTTTTCAGATACTGACCCTTCAATTTGAGCCCATACCCGGAGAGCCTGTTTTATATGGCAAAAATGTTCACGACATTGTACCTACTTTGATCCATCCTAATGAGATATTCGATGGGGCGGTCACTTCTCCCCTTCCTGCCCTAAACGTTCAAACCTTTCAAATTCAAAATCACGCGATCATCAAAGAACTCTATAAAAGGCACGGGAAGGAACTCTATTTTGCTGGTATCATCATTACCACTGCGCCGAACAATGTGGCGGACATTGAGAGGGTCTCCAATATGGCTGCCAACTTGGCCAAATATATTCTTGGGGCAGATGGAGCTGTCTTAACCAAGACTGGAGGAGGGGCCCCTGAACTTACCATGGCAAGGACCGCCCAGCGTTGTGAGCAGCTTGGTATAAAAACGGCGATTGCCATGCTTCACATGGGAGCAGATATCAGCGATACAAAGTACGGGGCGACGACGATATTTAGCATGCCAGAGGTCGATGCGATCGTGAGCATGGGAGTCCCTTTCATGGAATTGCCCTTACCGGCAGTGGATAGAATCATTGGCAGACCTGATGCATCTTCAGAAGGACCACCGATTGATGGTGAGATCGTGAGAGCAATACGTTGGATCAAAGGCTCGCAATGTCAGTTAGGCAGTTCAAGCCTAAAGGCAGTCCGATATTAGGTGCGAGATTCCGGAATGGTGGAACGATGGAAAAATGGAAGGATGAAAAATTCTTTTTTCAGAGACCCATTATTCCAACATTCCATTTTTCCAATACTCCATGTTCTCTTAGATGAGCGGATTTTGAAATGATTAGGGTCGTCCATTATCTCAATCAGTTTTTTGGTGGTATTGGAGGGGAAGATAAGGCGGATTTGCCACCTCGCCTTACCGAGGGTGCCATTGGACCAGGTAGGGCCATACAGGCTGTTTTGGGTAAGCAAGGGGAGGTGGTGGTAACTGTCATCTGCGGTGATAACTATTTCGCAGAGGATATAGAAGGCGCTTCCGAGGAAGTGAGAAAACTTATCAGCTCCTATCAAGCAGATGTACTCATAGCAGGACCAGCCTTTAATGCAGGACGATATGGGATTGCTTGCGGCGCTGTTTGCAAATTGGTGCAAAATCGACTCGGTATCCCAGCAGTCACCGGAATGTATCAAGAAAATCCTGGTCTAGACCTCTATAGGAAAGATGTATACATTATACAAACCACAGACTCAGCCAGAGGAATGGGTGAAGCGGTTACCAGGATGGTCAACATAGCCCGAAAGCTTGCAGCGAAGGAGAGAATTGGGAGACCCTCTGAAGAGGGATATTTCCCCCAGGGTTTACTGATCAATGAAATCTCAGATAAAATTGGTGCCGAGCGCGTGATTGACATGTTGTTGTCCAAACTTCGGGGAGAACCGTTTGAATCAGAAGTTCCCCGGCCCATGTATGACCGAGTTAAGCCAGCACCACCGATAAAGGAAATCGGTTCGGCAAAGATCGCCTTAGTGACGGATGGAGGTCTAGTGCCAAGGGGGAATCCGGATAAGATCGAGATCAGAACAGCGACGCGTTTCGGAAGATATGACCTCAAGAAAGTAGAGGCTCTCAACGCTTCAGACTACGAAGTCAGTCACGAAGGTTATGATTCGGTCTTCATCAGGCAAGATCCGAATCGCCTCGTTCCTGTAGATGTTCTGAGGGATCTTGAGAGGGAAGGATTGATTGGTAAGCTGCACGACAAGTTTTACAGTACCACCGGTGTAGCGAGTATTGTAGAGGTGATGAGAAAGTTAGGAGAGGCGATTGCTGAAGAGCTCAAGGCCGAAGGGGTTTCTGGAGTCATCTTGACCTCTACCTGAGGGACGAGCACGCGTTGCGGTGCAACGCTTACAAAAGAAATAGAGAGGATCGGCATACCTACGGTACATATCTGTGCGATCACCCCTGTTGCTCAAATGGTAGGTTCCAACAGGATTCTCTTAGCTCACAAAATAGTTAATCCAGTAGGTAACGCAGATCTTGCCCCGGCCGAAGAAAAAAGATTGCGTCGTTCGATAGTAGAAAAAGCACTAAAGGCTTTGCAGACGGAGATAGAAGAACAAAGGATCTTATGTTGACCCAACTCCTATCCCACCAAAGATTGAGATAGGAAGCATTTTTATGATGAATTTCTCTTCAAATGAAAGTTTCGCTCCGGTCATTACTGGAGTTTCTTATTTTCTTGGTCACATGCCGAGTATGATCCGTTACGGCTCAAAACCGCACCGGGAACTAAAACATGAGCCTTCATTATTACTGCCATTGATCAGCCACTTACGTACTTTTGACGAGGCTGTAGCTTATCCGCCGAATCAGGTTTTTATTGGCAACCTCGATCCTGATGAATTATGGAACCTTCGGTCTCCCTGGTATAAAAACCCAATTTCAAATGCTTCCCGTTGGGGCGAATTTGGAGAAATCATGCCCGAGGATGAGTTCTACGGGGTATTGAAGATCTGTGATCAATTCGGGCTGATCATGCTTGAGGAAGGTTTTTTACAGGAAATAACTTCTAAACTCAAACGTCATCCTCTATTTTATGGAGAGGATATTCAGAAACTGGGAAAGGGAGTTCCCAAGGAGATCGTCGAAAGAAAGTTGGATGAAAAAGATGTGCTGCCTCTCTACTTCGAAGGTAAGCGAATAGTAGGTTGTGTTGCGAGGCCTCTGGGTGAAGGAGCAGAGGAGGATGATAACCTCGTCCCCAATATCATGATTGAAAATTTGTCAGCAAGAGCTTCTGGGGTCATGGTTTTGCGACATCTTATTTCAAAAACCGGAGCTGCCAAGGAGATTGACTACCTCATAGGATATGGGGAAGAGGCCATAGGTGACCGCTACAATCGCGGGGGAGGGAACTTAGCCAAGGCTATAGGGGAATTATGTGGATGTACGAGGGCAACAGGCTCCGATGTGAAGGCTTTTTGTTGTTCGTCGATTCACGGTTTGATGATGGCAGCAAGTTTAGTGACCTCCAAAGTGTTCAAAAATGTCGTCATGGTTGCTGGCGGTTCCTTCGCCAAATTAGGCATGAAGTTTCAGGGCCACCTCCGCCAGGATATGCCTATTCTGGAGGATGTGTTGGCCGGTATTGCGATCTGGGTAGCCCAGGATGACGGGAAAAGCCCGGTGATTCGTTTAGATTCCATAGGAAAGCATGAAATCAGTTCAGGCTCGGCTCAGCAAGCTATCATCGAGAAGTTGGTCGTAGAACCGTTAAACCGTCTGGGACTAAAGCTCACTCAGGTAGATAAATATGCTACGGAGTTGCACAATCCAGAAGTGACCGAGCCCCAGGGCAGCGGTAATGTCCCTCGTACCAATTATCGAACGATTGGCAGCTTTGCCGTATTACGTGATGAGATCCAAAAGGATGAACTTGAGCAATTTGTAAGAGTTCACGGGATGCCCGGCTTTTCCCCGACTCAAGGACATATCGCCTCCGCCGTACCGTATCTCGGGCATGCCATCAAGAATATTAAGTCTGGCAAGTTGCATAACACGATGCTTCTGGCTAAAGGGAGCCTGTTCCTTGGGCGCTTAACACAGCTTTCCGACGGTATATCTTTGTTGCTGGAACAAAACAAAGGGGTAACCAATAATGGCTGTAGAAGTAGATAAGGATAATTATGAGGCTGAAGTTCTACAATCAGAGTTACCTGTCATGGTGGATTTCTGGGGTCCACAGTGTGGTCCTTGCCTGTCGCTCATGCCCGCGGTAGAGCACCTTGAGCATGAATACGCCGGTAAAATTAAGGTAGCCAAGTTGAATGCTGCTGCGGGGAATCGCATGCTATGTGCGAAACTACGGGTTCTCGGTTTGCCCTCTTTCCTTTTCTACAAGAATGGCGTTGAGGTAAAACGTTTGTCGGGTGAGCAACTGACCAAGAAGGATATCGAAGAAGCTATCAAGAGTGTGATCGCATGAAAATATCAAGGGATGGGGCAACCCAGATGTTGCATTGAAAAGGTAATTGGGTGTGCTTCCAAACCTTTACCAAGCGGTTTTTTTATTATGTTTTATGAGTAACATGAGATATTACCCAAGATGACCTTAGCAATATATGCTTGGAGACTGATTAGCAAAACGTTCAAAGATGCCGCCCTGCCTTCGTCCCGCAAGGCGGGACTACGCGCAGGCAGGTGTAAAGGTTTCCCAGCACACCAACTACCTTTTGACGTTTTTTGTGTAACTGGTAGGTCTATAGAAACGAGGAGGATGTAAGGATGGAACTCAAAGGGAAAAGAGTTATTGTTCTAGGTGAACGGGACGGGATCCAGGGACCAGCCATTGCTGCCTGTATTAAGAGCGCGGGGGCTGAGCCATTATTGGTACAGACCCAGTGCTTTGTGTGAACTGCGGCGGGAGCGCTTGACCTGGAGGGTCAAGAGAGTATTAAAAAGGTCGTTGAACAGTATGGCAAAGATAACCTGATCGTCATACTCGGTGCTCCTGATGCTGATAGCGCCGAACTATATGCTGAGACTTTGATGCATGGCGACCCTACTTGGGCGGGGCCGTTGGCTGGTGTAGCTCTGGGACTACCGGTATACCATATAATAGAACCTGAGATGAAAGCTCAGATTGCCCCTGCATGCTATGAGGAACATCTGAAGCTTATGGAGATAGCCCTGGATGTGGATAAGATATCTCAGACACTCACCAAATTGCGCAGTGATAAACAGGCTTCCGGCTAAATTTTTTCTTCTAAGACAAGTAAAAGTGTAGAATCTACCCTGACCATTTTATTTCGTTATCCATTTGAGGGATACAAGTCCGCTTTGATTTAAT
>Ga0209253_10000958_pt1 | contig 25225 bp, 22 predicted proteins | sample FrelakmetBRP12BR_FD_187145 | JGI IMG/M metagenome (GOLD analysis project Ga0209253, IMG submission 187145) | Freshwater lake sediment microbial communities from the University of Notre Dame, USA, for methane emissions studies - BRP12 BR (SPAdes)... | ecosystem: Environmental > Aquatic >...
GATGGCGAGCGGGTCTTGACCGCCTTCGGGACCGGGCGGTAGCCGTGCAAATGAACCTGCGCACCAAGCTGATCGTCGGGTTCACGGCCGTGTGCGTGGCGGCCGCCTTCCTGCTGCCAGCCGTGCCTCAACCGACTGACTACCACCACTTTGCCGACCAGCGTTCCGACTTCGGGATCGAACGCTTCCTGGATGTGGCCTCGAACGCTGGATTCCTGGTTGCCGGACTCCTGGGTCTGGGGCTGATCATCGGGCGCCGCGTCCGGTTCCAGTTCGAGAGCGAGCGCTGGCCCTTCATCGTGTTCTTCGTCGGTGTCCTCCTCACCGCGTTCGGGTCGGCCTACTACCACCTGGCGCCCGACAACGACCGGCTGTTCTGGGACCGCTTGCCCATGACCATCGCGTTCATGGCGCTCGTGTCGAGCCAGATCGCCGATCGGATCAGCGTTCGCGCCGGGCTGGCGTTGCTGGTTCCGATGCTGCTCTTGGGCCTCGCGTCGGTCGTCTACTGGCGCGTGACCGAGCAACGGGGGGCCGGCAACGTCCTGCCCTACGCCATCCTGCAGGCCTACGCCGTGGTCGTATTGCTCCTGCTGGCCATGCTTCAACCCTCGCGCTACACGCGCGGCAGCGACCTCTTCTGGATCTTCGGCTGGTACGTTCTCAGCAAGTTGCTGGAGCACTTCGACGCCCAGGTGCTGGCGCTGGTCGGCGTCGTCAGTGGCCACACGCTCAAGCACCTGGCGGCAGCCGCCGCCGGCTTCGTCGCTTGCTACAACCTGGCCCACAGAACGCTGAAGGAGCCGGCCAACCCGGCGCCTTCCAGCTGAGTCGGCCTACGTTCTCACGGCCTGCGACCGCCCCCCGGTGGCGGCGGCTGAGCCGAAGGGGGGCGTGCGCCTGGCGGCGGTTGACCTCCTGAAGGCGGCCGTGCGGACGGCGGTGCTGTGGAAGGCGGCCGTGCGGAAGGGGGACGTGGCGGAGGGGGCGGGGGCGGCCGTCCCGGGGGAGGCGGGCGAAACTGGGGCGGAGGCGGCTGATGGAACCACGGCTGGTTGCGATAGTGCGCCCCCCAGTAGGGTCCGACCGAGAAGGTGACCACCGGAACCCCCACGCGCGGGCCCGAGTTCATGATCAAGACCGGCTGGTTCCCGAACGGAATCGAAAGGAACCGCCCGTAGACCCAGCCCCGGTTGAAGCCGAAGGCGACGTCGCACCAGTGCCAGCCGTTGAGGCATCCGAAGACGTTGACCGGCGTGCCGGCTTGCATCCAGGAGACGAGCGGAAAGCTCCGGTCGGGCCCTGCGCGCAGGTTGACGGCCTGCGTGGTGAAGGCCTGGGTGGTGCGGAGTTGCGGCGCGACGATGACCTGGGCAGACGATCCCATCGGCAGCAGCAGGGCCACCGCCAGAAGCGTCCGCCCGAGCCATTCCGTCCGACCGCACCTGATCACTCGCATGGAAACGCCCCCTGCAGCCGTTGCACTTCGGATCCTAGCCGATCGCCCTGGCCTTGAGCTTCGCGTACTCGTCCGCGCTGATCGTGCCGCTGTCGAGCAACGCCTTCGCGTCGGCGATCTGCTCGGCAGGTGACTTGCCCGCGACTCCCCGGATGTAGGAGTCGGTCTCGGACTTCGCCCGCTTCAGGGCGTCGCGCTGCCGCTCGGCCATCCCCCGGCCTCGCGCGATGACGTACACGATCGCGGTGAAGAACGGCAGGAAGATGAGGCCGAGGATCCAGATCGCCTTGGAGCCCCCGCCCAGATCGGAATCCCGGAAGAGATCGCCGACGATCTGGAACACGACCATCAGATAGGCCAGGAAGACGAAGGTCGACGCGATCAACGACATGAGGTCCCAGAAGTTGCTCATCGGTGCTGTCCTTTCGTTCGAGTGGATTCGGCGGCGGTCATCCGGCCTTGCGGGTGGCTCCCTGGAACCAGAGGCGCAGCACGTTCAGCAAGGCGCCTCCGGAAACCATGCCGAGGACGTAGACGAGGATGATGGTCACGGACACCGGCATGGTCAGACTCATGGTGAGGAACGAGACGGTGACCGTGTCGAGGTTCTGGATCTTGAAGAGCAAGACCGCAGCCGTCACCAGGACAACCAGCGCGACGTACAGGTAACGCATGAAAGGTCCCCCCTGGGCTCAGGACTGCTGCGAGCGTCCGCCGGGCTCCCGGCCGCGCGACGCCAGTCTAGAAATGGAACTCGGGCGACGCAAGCAGTTGCAGGCCGCCGATCCAGTAACCCTGGAAGCCGCCGGCCTCGATCACCAGGTCCAGGCCGACGCCGACCCGGTTCGCGTTCAGGAACGAGGCGCCGCCCCCGATGCGGAATGCCCCGCCGAAGGTGGAATTGGGGCCGATGTACATGCCGCCGCCCATGCGGAACCGGCCCACCGTGTCCTGGGTGGCGGGCCCGAACTTGGCGACGTAGTCGAGGGTCGGCTCCCAGACGGTCACGTTCACTGAGGCACTCTGACGCTGGAGGTTCGTTCCCGTGGCGGTCCCGAGGAGGACGTTGAAGCCGATGCTGATGTTGTTCGGCCCATCCAGGTTCAGGTCGAGCTGCGGGCCGACCGTGAACGGGATGTAGCTCGCCCAGGCGTTGGTGCTGCAGGAAACGGTCCAGCCCCAGGAGTAGCAGCTGTACCAGGTCGAGTTGTAGAAGCTGACGCCGACGTTCACGCGGGCGACGTTGTTCCAGACCTGAAGTTGCTGCGTGGGCGGCAGGGGCTGCCCAGGCTGCGAGAAGGTGAACTGCGCCGCGGCCGGCGTCGCTGCCGCGAGAGCAAGGGAGGCGACGACGACCTTCATTCGATTGTGCATGCAATACCCCCAGTCAACAGCGTGGAACCCCTGGCCTCGAGGACGGGAAATGATAGCGTCCCGGTTCGCGGACTTCACGATTTTCCGCACTCGTCCACCTCCACGTCGCGCCCACCGGGGGCACCAAACAGAACGGCCGACCCCCGGAGGGGCCGGCCGTGATTTGCTTTCGACGCGGGCCGACTAGTTCGTGATGTTGAAGTCGACGCGCTGGTTCTTGTAGCGCCCGGCCTTGGTGTCGTTCGGGGCGATGGGCTGGTTCCAGCCGAATCCGATGCCCTCGAGGCGGTCGGCGGCGATTCCAGCCTTGTCGACCAGGTAGGCCTTCACGGCCTTGGCGCGGAGGTCGGACAGCCTCAGGTTGAAGTCGGCCCCGGCCTTGCCGCGCTTGGCGGAGATCGGGTCCTTGGAGGCGTGTCCCTCGACCCGGACATTGATGGTCGGATTGGCCTTCATGATCGCGGCCACGTCGTCGAGAATGGGGTACGACTTGGCCTGGATCGTGTCCTTGTTGGTGTCGAAGAAGATGACGTCGTCGATGAGGATCTTCTTGCCCTCGATCTTGGCGTGCGTGGGGGCGGGCGGCGGCGGGGGCGGAGCCGGCTTCGGCGTGATCTTCACGTCGAAGGCGACCTGGTCGAGGAGGCGGTAGTCGACCGCCTGCCCAACCGAGATGCCGCTGAGCAGAACGGGGTTCTCGACCTTGACCGGGAAGCTGCGCCCCGCGGGGCCGGTGAAGGTGATGACCTGCGCAGCCTTGTCGATCGCGGCCACGGTGGCGGTTCCCTCCGCAAGGACCTCGCCGGCCTCCACGACCTCATTGGGCCGGGACGAGGTCTGGAAGGCGGCCACTGCCTCGGGGGCCATGAGCGGATCGCCCTTCTTTGCCACGAAGAACGTGGCGGACTGGTAGGTCTCGACCACGATCTTGTCCTCCACCTGGACCTTCTCGAGTCCCTGGATGTTCTTGGCGGCGCGGACGGTCCGAACCCTGCCGCTCGGCCCCTTGATGTCGACCTTGCGGCTGGCCGGATCGACCGAGGCCACTGTGCCCTCGAGCCTTCCGGTCTCGACGGCGCGGAGGGCCAGGACCTGGTAGTTCATCTTCGGGTCGGGCTGGAAGCCCTGCGCCTGAACCGTACCCGCAGTGAGGCCGAGAGTCGCGGCCGCGACAGTGTAAAGGATCCTCTTCATCGGATTGTTCTCCTTCCCATGGAAAGCGGCTTCAGGCCGCCTCTTCGAGCGGGAATCTGAACCACGCGTATATCCCAGTCCCCGCCAGAACGCCGCGAAATTTCCGCCTGCTACCCAGAAGAAGTTACGGACCGTCACGCCGTGACGCCGCCACGCCGCGCCCAGAGGGGTCCAATCGCGCCCCCATCGGGTATGGCCCGGCGCGTCAAGGTGCCGCATCGGAAGCGATTCCCGACCAGTTCCCAGGGTCGTGGGGACCAGCGGCGGGGCGAACGGTCACGGGAAACCCGGTCAGCTGGGCCATCCCGCTCACCCTTTCGATGCACCCCGGGCCGTCCGCCGCCAATAGGTTCACGTTCACGCCACGCGTCCGTGACGCGATCGACAGGCCAGTGGCGTGCTGGTGCCCCCACCCGTGCGGCAGTGCCACGGTCCCGGGCATCAGGTCGGCGAGGAGCCTCACCGGGAGCCTGACCGTGGCCACGGCGGTCGAGACGTCGGCGAGCTGCCCGTCGGCGATCCCGATCCGGGCGGCGTCGTCGGGGTGGACGTAGAGCAGGTTCGTTCCCGGCGCGGCGAAGCGCTCCACGTTGTGGGTCCAGGAGTTGTGCGTCCCCACCGCTCGCCGGGTCACGAGCTTGATCTGGTCGGGGTTCGCACGCTCCCGCTCGAAGTCGGCGGGGAGCTTTCGCGCCTGCTCGAGCAGGCGGGTCGGCGCCAGGTCCACTCGGCCGTCCTCCGTCACCACGCGGGAGCCCAGGAAGTCGTCGCCTCGGTTCGGCTCGCGCAGGCGGCCGTGAGGCTCCCTCGCCAGCGCCCTGAAGGACCCCTGCTTCGTGGCCCGAAGGATGGCAGAGAGCAGCCACTTCTGGGGAACCCCAGGCTGCCTGCCACGTCGCGACGCCCCGGCCTTCAGCGCCGAGAGCGCCCACTGGGCCAGGCGAGACCCGAAGAGCGACACCCCGCTCTCCCGGCACAGGTCGAGGTAGATGGTTGCCTCGTCCCGGACATCCCCGGGCGGCGGCAGGATGGCGTCGGTGGCCTGGAGGTAGGGGCGCTCCTGGAGTCCGAGCATGAGCGGAAAGACGAACGGCAGGTCGGGGCGCTCGAGCGGTGAGGTGCAGGGCAGCACGTAGTGAGCCACCGAGCCGGTCTCGTTCCGGAAGAGGTCGAGCGTGACCAGCAGCTCCAGCTTGCCGAAGGCCTTCCTCAGCCTTCCGGAGTTGGCCATGGTGAGGAGCGGGTTCCCACCGGTCACGAAGAGGGCCCGCACCTGCCGGTCTCCCGGCGTCAGGATCTCGTCGGCGAGGATGCCTCCGGGGAAGCCGTCGTTCACCGACTGGAAATCGCCGATTCGCGACCGGTCGGTTCGCATCAGCGTCCCGGTCTTCTTTCCGAAGGCGGCGAAGTCGATGACCCCGTGACCGACCAGGGTTCCGCCGGGTCGGTCGAGGTTGCCCGACACGCAGTTGGCCACCTCCTGGAGCCAGAAGGAGAGCGACCCGTTCGAGCCCATGTTGACGCCGGTCGAGGAGTAGAGCGCGGCCCCCTTCGCTTCCCGGAAGGCCTGGACCATCTCCCGCAGCTTCCCGGGCGCCACCCGCGTCACCTCGGCGGTCCGCTCGGGCGTCCAGGGCGCGCACAGCGCCTTGACCTCCTCGAGGCCCCGCGTGAAACGCGCCAGTCTCTCGCCGTCGAACGCCCCGTCCAGGAGTTCCCGCAGGAAGGACAGGTAGAAGAAGACGTCGGTGTCCGGCCGGATGAAGACGTGCTCGCCGGCGGCCTGCGCCGTCTCGGTGCGGCGCGGGTCGACCACGAAGACGCGCCCGCCCCGGGACTCGATGGCCTGGAGCGCCCGAGCCGGGTTCGGGACCTGGAGGAAGCTCCACTTCGAGATGACCGGATTGGCCCCCACGATGACGAGGCACTGGATGCGCTCGAGGTCGGGGAAGGGCTGCGTGAAGGGAAAGCCGTACATCTCCCGGGCCACCGCGAACTTGTTCGAGCAGTCCTGGGTGGCCGAGGAGTACATCGAGCGCGACCCGAGACCGGTCATGAACCCCTGGGCGAAGACAGGGTGGAGCACGCCAAAGCCCGCCGCCGTCCCCACGTACATGGCGATGCTGTCCGGCCCGTGGTCCCTGCGGATCTGGCGAACCTTTCCGCCGATCTCCGCGAGCGCCTGGTCCCACCCGATCCTGTCCCACCGATCGCCCGTGCGCTTCTCCGGCGCGAGCAAGCGGTCTGGCGAGGCGTAGATCTCGTGCTGCCTGAGCCCCTTCGGGCAGGAGAAGCCCCGCGTCGCGACGTGGGCGTCGTCGGGCCGCACATCCACGACGCGCCCGCCGTCCACCGTGGCGACGAGCCCGCAGAGCGATTCGCAGATGCGACAGAAGGTGTTGTGGGTCTCGATGGGGCGCTCCGCTCGATCCCGGGTCTCAGCGCTGTTGCAGCGCACGGGCGCTGGCTATCCAGGAGGGCGCGTCCGGGTCGGATCCGAATGGCGCCCTGCCAGCCAGCTCGATGGCCCGGGCGAGTGCCTCCAGGGCCTTCGCCCGGTCGTCGTTCTTCAGCAGTGCCTCCCCCAGCGCCACCTGGTTCGGAGGGTAGTCTGGGCGAAGCTCGACGGCCTTCCGCGCCAGGACGAGCGCCTCCTCGACGTCCCCCGGCCCGATGGGCCACCCCGGCGCCCGAGCCAGCAGGAGCGAGAGGACGCGCTCGGGGCCGGCCTCGTCGAGAAGAGGGGCGTCCTTGACGACGTCACGGAGAAGCTGGGCCATGCGCTTGAGGCCGTCCTCTGCGGTGACCGGCCGGTCGCGAGCCTGCAGTCCCAGCGCCACCCCGAGCCAGAACTTGCAGGCTGGCGATCCCGGTTCGCGCCGGAGGCACCACTGCCCGACCTGCACCGCGCTGATAGCCAGGTCGGTGCGGACGCTCGTGTCCTTCTCCCGCTCGGCGAGCCAGGCCTTGGCCCGGATGGAGCAAACGAGCCCGTCGGTGCCCGCCTCGTCGGCCTGGGCCGCCTGCAGGCAGAGCCCCTCCGCCCGGCGAACCGCCGCCACGTCGGGGCGCTTCTGGTACTCCTCGGCCGCCTCCTGGAGAAGCGTGTTGGCCGAGGTGGTGCCGATGGCGTCATGCTGGAGTGCCGAGATCGGCGGAGGCTCCTTCAATGCGGCGGCGCATCCCGCCGAGACGAGCATCGCGATGGATGCGAATCGGATCGTTGCGCTCACTTGGCCGCGGCGTATGCCTTGCGAGCGGCGGCGAGGGTCGTCGGGTCGAGCGGGAGGAATCCCTGGAGCCGGATGGCCTCGAGTGCGGCCAGGCCCGCGGGCGTCTCACCGAGCTTCCGGAGCGCGCCATCCAGAACCTTCCATCGGTCGGGCGAGAGGCGCTTGCCCACCGTGACGAGCACGCCGCTGGGAAGCGGGGCCGACCGGGCCACCACCTCGAGATCGGCGGCAAAGGGCAGCGTGGAGAGCGCCGCGCCCTGGGTGCCGTCGAGCAGCACGGCGATGTTCTCGCCGGCGGCCGCCTTTCTCAGCGACGACAGCACCTGGCTGTTCTGCACCACCTTGGTCGAGGCCGGCACGGGCCCCCATCCGCCGAGCGCCGTTCCCTTGACGAACGCCGGGGCGTAGCCGGCGATGGAGTTCACCTGCCAGCCGGCCAGAGCCGATGACGATCCGATCCTCCCCTTCTTCGCCACCAGCACCCAGACCTCGGTGGCGCCGACCCCTTTCTGAGCGGCCACGAGACGGGCCTCGAGCTTGAAGGCATCGGCCTGCTGCAGGTAGAGCGGGAGGGCGACCATGGCAAGCGCCGCATCCCCCTTCTGCAGCCGTTCCAGGCCCAGCCCGTCCTTCTCGTAGTAGGCCGCAACCAACGACCCGGCTGGCCATCCGGCCTGGGCGGCCAGGGCGGCGGCAAAGGCGTCCATCGACGCCTGGGCCTCGACGGTCGTTCCGGGGTATCCGGGAGCGATCGCCACGAAGGCGACGGGGTCGGCTCCCATGGCGAGGGCTGCGAGGATGGGGGCGAAGATCATTCGGTCTCCGGCCGGTATCTTAACCTGCGGTCCCCGGCGTCGGCGGGGATAACGGGACGGGCGGGGCGTCGGTGGACGCAGCCGCGCCCTCCACCTCCATGCCGTGCAGGTAGGTGTAGCCGCGCATCACGCCCTCGTAGAACTGCGCCATGCCGACCCCGTCCTTGGGCCGGATGGTCCCTTCCTTCATGCGCGCGTCGAGAGCGGTCTTCACGCGGCGGACCAGGTCGGCGGGCTCGTAGAGAAGCGACTGCAGGACCTTGTCCACGTGGTCACCCCGGATCACCTCGCCCAGGTAGAAATCCTCCGGGTCGTCGTCGTCCACGTAGACGTGCACCTCGTTCACGCGGCCGTAGAGGTTGTGCATGTCCCCCATCACGTCCTGGTAGGCGCCGTTCAGGAACATGCCGAGGAAGTAGGGCTTCCCGGGCTCGAGGGCGTGGAGCGACAGGGTCTCGTCCACGCCGTCTCCCTCGATGAACCGGTCGATCTTGCCATCGGAGTCGCAGGTGATGTCGACGATGGTGCAGTCCTGCGTCGGCGCCTCGGCCAGGCGGTGGAGCGGCACGATGGGGAAGAGCTGATCGAAGGCCCAGTGGTCCGGCGCGCTCTGGAACAGCGAGAAGTTCGCCATGTACTGGTCGGCGATCTTGTCACCCAGATCCCGCGTCTCGCGCGGGAGCCGCTTCTTGCCGCGGTTCAGGGACACCAGGCTACGGGCCAGCTTCCAGAAGAGGGACTCCACGGTGGCGCGCTCCTCCAGGCCGAGGATGCCCAGCTTGAACATCTGCAGGGCCTCCTCCTTCTTGGCGACGGCGTCGTGGTAGACCTCGGCGCGGTTGCGCGGCGTGATCGACGCCACGATCTCCCGCATCTCTCGCACCACCTTGTGCTCCCCTGGCTGAACGGTGGAGACGGCCGCGATCTCGGCGCGAGAGCCGATCTCGATCGAGCCGAAGACGTTCATGATGATGCAGGAATGGTGGGCGGTGATGGCGCGCCCCGACTCGGAGACGATGTGCGGCTCCGGGACACCCTCGTTGGCGCAGATCCGCTGCACGTTGTAGACGACGTCGGTGGCGTATTCCTCCATCGTGTAGTTCATCGACGAGGCGTAGCCCGCGCTGCGGGATCCCACGTAGTCGACGCCCAGGCCACCGCCCACGTCGAAGTACTCGATGCCCAGCCCCATCTTCCGGAGCTTGGCGTAGAGCCGCGCCCCCTCGTTCACCGCATCCTTCACCACGCGGATCTCGGTGAGCTGGCTGCCCACGTGGAAGTGGAAGAGCTTGCAGAGGTGCTTCTTCCCGGCCGCCTCCAGGATACGAACCGCCTCGATCATCTCGGGTGTGGTCAGGCCGAACTTGGCGAAGTCGCCAGACGACGACTCCCACTTGCCGGTGCCGCGGGTGGAGAGCTTGGAGCGCAGTCCGATCCAGGGCTCGACTCCCACCTCGTCGGCGACGCGAAGCAGGGCGGGGAGCTCGGAGAGCTTCTCGATGACCACCACCACCTTGCGCCCGAGTTTCCGGCCGAGCAGCGCAAGGCGCAGGTACTCGTCGTCCTTGTAGCCGTTGCAGATCGTGAGAGCGTCCGGGTCGGTGTTGTAGCCCAGCACCACCATGAGCTCGGCCTTCGATCCGGCCTCGAGCCCGTAGTGGTACGGCGCCCCGGCGTCGAGGATCTCCTCGACCACCTCTCGCATCTGGTTCACCTTGATGGGGTAGACGCCGAAATAGCCTCCGCCGTAGGAGAGCTCGGCGACCGCCTTGCCGAAGGTCTCGTTGAGGATGCGCACCCGCGCGCGAAGGACGTCCATGAATCGGACCACGGCGGGGAACCCCAGTCCGCGTTCCTGGACGTCCTCGACCACGTCCATCAGATCGATGGTCGGACCGCCCGGCCCGTGGGGGTGAACCACCATGTGCCCCTTCTCGTTCACCGAGAAGAAGCCGGCTCCCCATCCTGCCATGTTGTAGTACTGGATCGCGTGCTCGATGGACCAGTCGGAAGCTGGCGTGGCGGCGGTCGCGTCGCTCTTCGGCTCGGGCAGATTCATCGGGATCACATGTACGCCGTGGCGTCGGAAAAATGAAGGCGTTATCTACCTGCGCCCGTGCCTCCCGCCCATCCCAGGAAGCCCTCCCCGTCCCCGGCGCCAGGCGCACGCGGCAGGCTGCGGGCCATCGTCGAGGTCTTCGCCCAGTTCCCGGGCACCTTTCGGCTGGTCTGGGAGGCGGATCGGCGAGGCACGCTGGCCATCGCGGGACTCACCACGCTGGCCGCGCTCCTGCCCGCGCCGCTCGCCTGGGTGGGAAAGCTCATCATCGACGCCGTGCTGGAGGCGGTCCGCTCCGGTTCGGACGCCTCCCGGGAGAGAGTCGGGTCGCTCGTCCTCCTGGAGCTGCTGCTCATGGCGGCGACCCTCGTCACCGGGCGGCTCCTTGGATTCCTGCGCGAGCTGCTCCGGACACACCTCGGCAACCGGATCAACGAGCAGATTCTCTCGAAGGCCCTCTCCCTCGAGCTGCGCCACTTCGAGGACGCCGACGTCTACGACAAGATGCAGAACGCCCGCCGGGAGGCCTCGTCCCGGCCGCTGTCCCTGGTGATGCAGGCCTTCGGGATCGCGCAGAACACGGTGACCCTGGCGGCGCTGTCAGCCTTGCTCTGGCGGCTCTCGCCCTGGAGCGTGCTCGTCATCGTGGGGGCCTCGATCCCCGCCTTCATCGCCGAGGCCCGGCTCTCCTCCGAGTCCTTCCGGGTGAACACGTGGCGCGCGCCGGAAGGGCGCCGGCTCAACTACCTCGAGTGGATCCTCACCCGCGATTCGCACGTGAAGGAGGTCAAGCTCTACGACCTCGGGCCCCTCGTCCTGGGGCGTTACCGGGAACTCTTCCGGAAGTTCTACGGCGAGGACCGGCGACTGGCCGTCCGGAGACTGGCGTCCGGGGCCGCCTTCGGGATCCTGGCGCTGGGTGCGTTCTACGGGATGTACCTCCTCGTGGCCGGGCGGGCGGCGCGAGGCGAGATCTCGCTCGGCGACATGACCCTCTACCTGGTGGTCTTCCGGCAGGGCCAGCAGGCCTTCCAGGGAATCCTCACCGCCGTCGGCGCCATGTACGAGGACTCCCTCTACATGTCCAACCTCTTCGCGTTCCTGCTGATCCCCACGAGCGGCGAGCGGGCTCGCATCGATCCGCCCGCGTCCATTCCGCGAGGGCGTGCGCTCGAGATCGCCTTCGAGAACGTCTCCTTCCGCTATCAGGCCCGGCCGGAGTGGGCCCTGCGAAACCTGAGCCTCCGGCTCGCGCCCGGAGAGACGCTCGGCCTCGTCGGCGAGAACGGCGCCGGCAAGAGCACCATCGTGAAGCTTCTCCTGCGCCTCTACGACCCGACCGAGGGACGCATCACCTATGGAGGGGTCGACCTGCGCGACCTCGATCCCCGGGACCTCCGCGGGCGGATCGGCGCCGTGTTCCAGGACTTCGTCCGCTACCAGTTCACGGCGGCGGAGAACATCGGCTTCGGGAGCCCCGAGCACGTGAACGATCGGGCCCGGATCGAGGAAGCGGCGCGGCGCGCGGGTGCCTCGCCCCTCATCGAGAGCCTGCCGCGCGGACTCGACACTGTGCTGGGGGGCTGGTTCGAGGCCGGTCACGAGATCTCCGCCGGACAGTGGCAGAAGCTGGCCGTGGCCCGGGCCTTCATGCGCGACGCAGAGGTGCTGGTCCTCGACGAACCCACCGCCAGCATCGACGCCGAGTCCGAGCACGAGCTCTTTCTACGTTTCCGGGAGCTGGCCGCGGGGCGCACCGCCATCGTCATCTCCCACCGCTTCTCGACGGTCCGGATGGCCGACCGGATCGCCGTCCTCCACGGCGGCCGCCTGGAGGAACTGGGCAGCCACCGGGACCTGATCGACCAGGACGGCCGCTACGCCCACCTCTTTTCCCTGCAGGCGCAGGGCTACCTGGGCTAGTCAATACCCGTGCGCGGCGCCGAGCAGATCCCCTGGCTTTACGACGCCTCGATGGCACTGCTCGAGCGGACCGGGCTTGGGCCCTGGCGTCGCTGGCTCGCCGAGGGCGCCCGCGGGCTGACCCTCGACCTGGGCTGCGGCACAGGCCGTAACCTGCCGCTCCTTCCCTCCGGCACGAGGGCGGTGGCCGTGGACCCTTGCCGCGAGAGCCTCGCCCGGGCTCGAAGGCGGGCGCCCGCGGCCTTGCTCGTCCAGGCCCGGGCCGAGGCCTTGCCCTTTCGCCAGGGCGCCTTCGACACCGTGGTGAGCGGCCTCGTCCTCTGCTCGGTGACCGATCCCGGCCAGGCGCTCGGGGAGGTACGCCGGGTCCTCACCCCCGGAGGGGTGCTTCGGGCGCTCGAGCACGTCCGCTCGCCGGTCCGCTGGAAAGCCCGGTTGCAGGACTGGACGCAGCCAGCCTGGACGGCGCTCTCGGGCGGCTGTCACCCGAACCGGAACACCGAGCAGGCCGTCGCGTCGGCCGGCTTTCTCGTCGATCCGGCGAGCCGACGCGCGCGCGATACCATGCGCCGTTTCGAGGCCCGCCAGGGAAAGGGCTGACCGGTCAGCCTTTTCGCAGGACGTCGAGGGCGGTGCGCAGGTCCAGAGGCAACGGGGCCTCGAACCGTCGAAGCCGGTTCGTCCTTGGATGCCGGAAGGCGAGACGCCAGGCGTGGAGTGCCTGACGACCGATTGCCTCCGCCGCACGCCGGACCGGGTCCCCGGGCGGCAGTTTCCCTTCCCGGCGCGACCCGCCATAGCTCGCGTCGGCGAGGACCGGATGGCCAGACTCTGCCAGGTGAACCCGGATCTGGTGGGTCCTGCCGGTGTGGATGATGACCTCGGCCAGGGTGGCGCGATCCCCGAATCGCTCGACGACTCGCCACCCGGTCACGGCCTTCCGGCTCCCCGCGCGCCCCGTGAAGCGCTTCCTGTCCCGGGGATGTCGCCCGTAGGGAGTCTCGAGGCGCCCCTCCTCCGGAAGTCTTCCGTGAACGAGCGCCAGGTAGACCTTCTCCACCGTTCGCCCCTGGAACTGGGCCTGCAGCGCGGCCAGGGCCTCGTCGTTTCGGGCCACGACGAGACACCCCGACGTCTCCTTGTCGAGCCTGTGTACGAGTCCGAGACGCCCTCCGCTGGCCACGTCGCCGCCCAGCCGGTGGAGCAGCGCGTTCACGACCGTGGAATGGGGCGTGCCCCGTGCGGGATGGACGACCATGCCGGCTCGCTTGTCTAGGACGATGAGGTCACTGTCCTCGTGCAGCACGTCCAGCGGGAGGTCCTGCGGCACGATCCCGGAAGGCTCGGGCGGAGGGATCTCCACCTCGATCCGCTCCCCTCCACGCAGCCTGGACGCCGGCTTGGCCGCGCGCCCGTCCACCCGGACGTGACCTGCGGCCAGGAGTCGCTGGACCCGGGCGCGAGAGAAGGACGGTGCGAGGCGGGAGACGGCCACGTCGAGGCGCAGGCCCACTTCGCCATCGCCCGCCAGGAGTTCGAGGTGATCGATCAGCGGCGCCTCGCCTCACCAGATCCGGGACTTCACGTGTCCCTTGGGGCGCAGGATGACGTCCACGATGGCTCTGTCGTAGTAGTTGGTCCGGGAATAGAGGGACGTGGCAACCCGGGAACGATACAGGTCTCGCCCCTCCTCCAGTTCCTCGCGGAGCGCGTCGAAGAAGTTGTCCTGCTCGATGGAGCGGACGACCTTCTCCTCGTTGTAGAGCGAAACGTCGGAGCAAATGGCGCGCGCCAGCCGGATGGCCTGTTCGGGCGCCTCGATGAGCGGCATGTGCTGATGCTAACCCCCTGAACGCAGGGGTCAAGATGGGGACGCTTCAGTGCCCCGCCCTGGGTGCCCCGGAGGCCCGCTCCAGGTAGGAGCGCGAAACTCTTTGGCCGTCCAGTCGCAGTTCCCGGGCAATGCACATGACGATGCCTCGAAGGTAGACCGGGACGGGGAGATGCTCGAACCGATCCCCCTCGACGGCCTCGATGTGCATCCGGCTCACCTTGGTCCGCTCCGCCATCTGGGCCACCGTCATGCCATGGGCTTCCCGGGCCTGACGCAGGAGTTCCCCGGTCCAGACCGCCCCTTCCGGAGGCACGAAGGGCTTCCAGGGGGGCGCGGCCTCGGGCGGCGGTGGCGCCGCCACGGGCGGCGGCTGCGCGGACGGCTCGGACGCGGGGCGGGCCGGGCGCACCTCCTCGGCCGGCAGGCGGGCGTCGTACCCTGCGCGCGCCTCCGGGTCGGTCAGCACGTCCCCGGCCTCCTCGATGCGCCTCGCCAATGCCGCTCCCTCCTCGGGGGAAAGCAGGGCGTAGGCGGCCAGCGAACCGGCGCCGTACAGGGAGCGCGCCCGCTCGTAGGCCCGGAGGATCTCCTCGGGCGTCGCCGACGGGGAGATCTCCAGGAGGTCGTAGAAGTTCTGTTCCAGAAAGCGTTTCAAGGCGTCAGTCTCTCGGTTGCATCGACTCGAAACCTATCACGCGGTCCGGTCGGGTGTCCGGCCGGATGGAGCGTTTCAGGGCGGCGGGGCCGGCGGGAGCGGTTGCACCAATCGTACGGAGCGCTCCCCGTCCCTCCCGTAGAGCATCCGGTAGGCGGCGTAGCTCCGGAGGACCCGCTTCACGTAGCCCCGGGTCTCCTGGATCGGAATCTCCTCGACGAACTCGTCCAGCGGCATGCTGGCCCGCGACCGCCACCAGGCTCGCGCGTTCCCCTCCCCGGCGTTGTACGCCGCGAGTGCCAGCGGGACCGACCCGCCGAAGCGCTTCAGCAGATCTCCCAGGTGGTGGGCCCCCAGCCGGATGTTGAGCCGGGGATCGGTGAGATCGTGCGCGGAAGGCGCCGGCAGCGCGAGCTTCTTCGCGGACTGTCCGGCCGTTCGCACCATGAGCTGCGTGAGCCCTACGGCCCCGGCGCCCGAGACCACGGCCGGGTCGAGCGCACTCTCCTCCCGCATGAGAGCCTGGAGAAGATCGGGGGGAACACCGGCAGGCGGCGCGTAGCGGACGACCTGATCGCGCCACGCCGGGGGGTAGGCCATCTGCCAGACGCGGAGTCCGAGCCCCGCTGGAGGCTCCCGCAGTACCTGGCGTCCCTGGGTCCTGAGCAGCCGGAGCGAGGCCCGGGAGTCGCCCGCCCGGTCGAGCAACTCGGCAAGGAGGAGCAGCGGTTCCGGCCACTCCGGGGCGGCGGCAAGGGACTTGCGGTCCACCGCGTTCAACTCATCCGCTGCCTCCCGCTCCATGCCCAGGCGGAGCAACTGGATGGCTGCACGGAAGTGCGCGTCGCCGGCGAGCGGTCCGGACCGGTACCGGAAGCCCTTCCGGTTCGCCCCGGACGGCCGGGGCTCCGGCACCTTCTTGCCGGCCTCGGCGAGTCGAGCCCGGGCGAGCAGGCCGTAGTAGTCGGCGGGGTAGAGGCTCGCCACCTCGCTCCAGGCGGCCCGCGCTCGTTCCAGGTCGCCGCGCCCCTTTCGTTCCGCGAGAACCCGTCCTCGCCAGTAGACGGCCCGTGCGTGCTCGTAGGGGTCCTTGTCACGGTAAAGGCTCTCCAGCCGAGCCAGCCCGGCAACGGCGCCGTCGAGGTCGCCCTTCCGCCGGGCGAGCCAGGCCCCCTTGAATATGGCCTCTGCCCGGAAGTCGCCGTCCGGGTACCGCGCCACCAGTTCGTCGAGCACCCGTCGTGCCTCGTCGACACGCCCGTCCCGGACCATGAGATCCGCCGCGAAGTAGAGCGCGTCGTCCGACTGGGCATGCTCTGGGTACTCGACGGCGAACCGGCGGTACACCTCCACGCCGCCGGCGTTGCTCACGTTGGACCGCGTCACCGCCAGCAGGTACAGCGCCCGGGACCGCAGCGTCGAGTCGGTGCACCGCTCGACCACGGGGGCCAGTTCCTCCACCGCCGCGGCGTGCTGCCGCAACTTGCGGAGCGCCTTCCCCCGGACGAAGCCGGCGCGGCAGGCGAGCGGTGCATCTGCTCCGGGCGGCGGCAGCTTCTCCCCCAGCCGCTTCGCCTCGACCAGGGCCTGCTCGTTCCGGTTCCATTCGAGCAGCGCCTCGGCCCGGCGGAGCAGGTCCTCCTCGCCGGGCGGCGCGTCGTTGGGGGGGGCCAGCGCGTCTAGGCGGGAGCGGCACTCCTTCGCCTCCGGCGCGAGGGCGTGGCCGGCCCAGCATTCCAGGAAGAGCCGCCGCGCCTCCCCTCCTCCGTCGGGTAGCTCGGAGAGGACCCTGCCAGCGAAGAGAAGGGCCCGGGGCGCAGCGTCCTCCCTGGAAAGGTCCCCGGGAGCCGGCAGCCCGAGCAGGGGCTGGACCGACAGGACCGCCTCCGCACCTCGCCCGTCTGCGGCCTGAAGGCGGCCGAGGGACATCCTGGCCCGTGGCCAGAGGAGCGAGGTCGCAGGGATGCGTCCCCAGGCCTCGATCGCCCTGACCCACTCTCCCTGGGCCTCGGCGGCGGCCCCTTCCATGGCCTCCACCCGGTCCGCGACGGCCGGGAGGGATGACGCCAGCCCGGCGAGTTCCCGCTCGGCCGTGGCGGCGTCCCCGGATGCCAGCGCCGAACGAGCCCGGAGGAACTGGGCCTCGGCCGCCGAGCGCCGCGCCGAGGGGGGCTGGACGTCCGCCTCGCTGACCACGGCCAAGCCTGAGACCGAGAGGAACAGGGCGATGGCAACTGGCAGGAGCATCCGGTCGGAATCTGGGGGAGGCGGGGCCTCCGGTCAAGCGCGCGACCGGGCGCCATCCGCACTTCGGCCGCGATCTGGCTTAGGATTCCCGGAAGTGGACATCCGCGACCAGGCAGCACTCCTCGCCGCCATCGTCACCCTGGCCCTCGCCGGAGCGGCGCTCCTGCGCTCTGCCCGGCCGCGCTCCTTCACCCTCTTCGCGCTGCTCTCCCTCGACCTCTTCGTCTTCTCCGCCGCCGAGTTCCTCCACGGGCTCCCCGGCGCGCAAGGTAGTCACGACCTGTGGAAGCGATTCGCCATCGTGTCGGGGGCGCTCCTTCCGGCTGCCGCGCTCGCCTTCTTCCTGGAGTTCCTCGGCGTGAAGCGGAGGCCGGCCCGTCGAGCTCGCGATCTCATGCTGGGCGGGTCGGCCCTCGGCCTGGTCGTGGCGGTCACTCCCCTCACCCGCTCCGACCTGGCCTCGCTGCTCGTGGCCCTCTACGTCCTGCTGGCTCTGACCGCGGTGCTCTCGGTGGTGTGGCGGGAGATGGCGGCCGCGCCCACCCGCGCCGATCGGTCCCGAATCACCTACGTGCTCGTCGGGGCGCTGGTGGTCGGCCTGCTCGCCTTCCTCGACCTGCTCCCTCGAGTGGGGATTCGCTACCCGCTCGAGGGTCTCGGGTTCATGGCCCTCACGCTGTACATGTTCCTGCTGCTGCAGGCTCTGCTCCGACGGCGCCTTCTCGACCTCCACGAGTTCCTCGGCAAGATCGCAGTGGTCACGCTCCTCGGCCTGGTGCTGGCGAGCATCTACGGCGGCCTCGTCTCGTGGGTGGGCGTGCGCCCCGGCCTCTTCTTCTTCAACACCCTCGTGGCGTCGTTCGTCATCCTCTCCCTGTTCGACCCGATCCGCTCCAAGGTCGAGGAATGGGTCGTCGTCAACCTCTTCCGGGAGCGCTACGAGCTGGTGCGGGAGCTCGAGGCCCTGCGCGACCGAGTGGTGACGGTCATCGATCCGATCGGCCTGGAGAAGACCGTGCTCGACGGGCTCGCGGAGACCCGGCGCGTCACTCACGCCTCCCTGTGGCTTGTCGCCGACGAGCGGCCAGGCTACCGGCTGCTCGCCTTCCGCGGCCCGGAGCCGGTGCCCTTTCTCGAGCCCGGCACTGCCCGGGCACTCGTCCGGGCCGCCGGCGAGGGGCGCCGGGCCGTCCTCCTGGAGAACCTCGACCGCCGCCTCGCAGAGCTCCAGGTCGAGCGCCCTCCCGCATCGGGTGACGGCTCGCCCCGCCCGGCTCCCCCCGCCGCGGCCAGCGAGCTGGAGCGGATCGGAAACGCCCGCGAGGCCATGGCCCTGATGAAAGCCGGCATCTGCATGCCCCTTCTTGCCGGCGATCGGGTTGCCGGGTTCCTGGCCTGCTGGGACGAGCGCGTCCAGGAAGCCTTCGCCTCCGACGAGATCGCCGCGCTCATCGAGGTGGCGGACCGCTGCGCGCTCGTCATCGACAACTCCAAGCTCTACCAGCAGATGAAGGAGCGCGACCGCCTCGCCGCGCTGGGCGAGATGGCCGCGGGCCTGGCCCACGAGATCAGAAACCCGTTGGCCGCCATCAAGGGAGCCACCCAGTACCTGGACCCCTCGCGCCTCCCTCGCGAGGACCGGGAGTTCCTGGAGATCATCGTGGAGGAGGTCGATCGGCTGAACGGGGTCGTCACCCAGTTCCTCGACTACGCGCGGCCGCTCAAGTCGAGCATGGCGCCGGGAGACGTGGGAGACATCCTCCAGCGCACCTTCAGGCTTCTCGCTCCCCAGATCCCGCCCGGCATCGAGTTCTCCATCGAGGTGGCCCCGGAGCTGCCCCTCGTGAACTGCGACGCCGAGCAGTTGAAGCAGGTGTTCCTCAACCTGGCGCTCAACGCCTTCCAGGCGATGCCCGACGGCGGCGCCCTACGAGTGTCCGCCTCTCTGGCGCGGGACGAGCTCGCGAGCTGGCAGGAGCCCCGCCTTCGCGACGACCGGGTCGAGATCCGGTTCCGGGACAGCGGTCCAGGCATTCCATCCGACGCCCGGGAGAACGTCTTCGTGCCCTTCTACACGACCAAGGAGAAAGGGACCGGGCTCGGCCTCGCCATCAGCCAGCGCATCGTCAAGGCGCACCACGGGTCCCTGGTGGTCTCCGGGCCTTCCCAGGGAGGTGCCGTGTTCACGATCTCCCTGCCGTGCATCGAGCTTGAACCTCCCCGGACTGCAGCACCCTCTCCGCCGCCGGAGCCACGGCGAGCCAGGAAGCGCCGCTTCTCCACCTGACCGGCCGCTCCCCTTCCCCATCCACTCGTGCTAACAGGACCCCCCGTGGCCCACGTCCTCATCGTCGACGACGAGAACAACATCCGGCGCGTCCTGGCCGCAATGCTCAAGCGGGACGGGTACGAGGTCACGACGGCGTCGGACGGCGAGCAGGCCCAGGTCGCCATGCATCGTGCGCAGATCGACGTGGTGGTCACGGACCTCGTCATGCCGCGCATGGGCGGCCTCGACCTGCTGCGGCACTGCGCCTCCGCCCATCCCGACGTCCCGGTGATCATGATCACCGCCCACGGGACGGTGGACACCGCCGTCGAGGCCATGAAGGCCGGCGCCTTCGATTACATCACCAAGCCCTTCGAGCAGGAGGAGTTGCGCAAGGTCATCGCCAAGGCGGCGCGGGCCCGGGTCCTGGCGGGTCAGCACGTCCACCCCCCGGCCGGGGAAGGCGAGAGACCGCCGCTCGTGGGCCAGTCGCCCTCGATGCGCGCCGTCTACGACGTGATCGCCCGGGTGGCGGATTCGCCCTCCTCGGTTCTCATCACCGGGGAGAGCGGAACGGGCAAGGAGCTGGTTGCCCAGGCGCTGCACCGCGGCAGTTCGCGGCGAACCCAGCCCCTCATCAAGGTCAACTGCGCGGCCATTCCCAAGGACCTCGTGGAGAGCGAGCTCTTCGGGTACGAGAAGGGGGCTTTCACGGGCGCGGTCGGCTCCAAGCCGGGCCGGTTCGAGCTCGCCGACGGCGGCACCCTCTTTCTCGACGAGATCGGCGAGATCCCCGTCGAGATGCAGGTGAAGCTCCTGCGGGCCCTGCAGGAGTCGGAGTTCGAGCGGGTGGGCGGCATCAAGACGCTCCGTGTCGACGTCAGGCTCATCGCCGCCACCAACCGCAACCTCGAGGCCCTGATAGCCGACGGGCGATTTCGAGAAGACCTCTTCTACCGTTTGAACGTCGTCCCCATCGCCCTCCCGGCGCTCCGGGATCGTCGCGAGGACATCCCGCTGCTCGTCCAGCACTTCACCGAGAAGTACAACCGCAGGCTGGGCAAGAAGGTCGAGCGGGTCGACGAGGGCGCCCTCGAGATCCTCACCACGTACGCCTGGCCCGGCAACATCCGCGAGCTCGAGAACGTCATGGAGCGATCCGTGCTCTTCGCCGACGGCCCTCTCGTGACGGTGGCGCAGCTCCCGGAGACGCTGCGCGAGCGGGCGACCGTCGCCACGATCCCGGTGGCCGCCGTCGGGGCCCTCGGCGCCATGGCCGCGCCGAGCGGCGCGTCGATGAAGGACATCGTCCGGCAGGCCCAGGCCGAGCTGGAGAAGACCCTCATCTCGCGCGCGCTCGAGGAGACGAATGGCAACGTCACCCGTGCGGCGAAGAGGCTGCAGATCAGCCGCAAGTCCCTCCAGGTGAAGATGAAGGAACTGGGACTCCGCGGGCTGGACGACTGAGGCAGTTCAGCGGCGACCACGCACGGACTCGACCAGCGCGTAGGCCGCGCCACGCCCCATCTTGTGTCCCCGCGCGATGGCCCGGGCCACCGCGGTCGGCGCCTCGCCCGTGGCCAGCCGGCGGAGGATCTCCGTCTCTGGAAGCTCGGCGGGCGCAGGGTCGGGAGCGGCGTCGGCTCCCGCCACCACCAGGGTCACCTCGCCCCGCAGGTCCCCTGGGAATCGCGCCCGGAGTTCCGACAGCCGGCCCCTGGCGATCTCCTCGTGGAGCTTGGTGAGCTCCCGTGCCAGCGCCGCCGGTCGGTCGCCGAATGCGTGCTCGAGGTCGGCCAGCGTAGCCGCCGCGCGATTTCCGGCCTCGAAGACGACGACGGTGGCCGGTATGCCGGAGAGCCATCGCAGCGCGTCGGCCCGCCCGCCGCCCTTGCGCGGGAGGAAGCCAGCGAAGAGAAAACGGTCGGCCGGGAGGCCCGAGGCGGAGAGCGCTGCGAGTGCCGCCGACGGACCTGGAACGGGAACCACCCTGGCCCCCGCTTTCCAGGCCGCCTCGACGAGGCGGGTGCCCGGGTCCGAGACGCCAGGCGTCCCGGCGTCGGTGACGAGCGCCACCGAGGCTCCCGCAGAGAGGCGCGACACCACCCTTCCCAGCCTCCCCTCCTCGTCGAACGCCGGCAGGGAGACCAGTTCTGCGGGATGCGCCCCGGCGTGGCCGAGGAGCGTGCGCGTGCGCCGCGTGTCCTCGGCCACCACCACGTCGACGAGGCGCAGCACCTCGGCGGCTCGCGGGGAGAGATCGCCCAGGTTCCCGATGGGAGTCGCCACCACGTACAGCGTTCCGCCCTGGCCCTCACCGCTCATCCCGAAGGCCCCCCCGAGGCGTCGAAGGCCCCCTCGAAGAGCTCGAAGGCGATGGCATCCCCGTTCCCGGTCATGGCCAGGACGTCGAACCGGATGTCGTCGTCGAGAGCGCCGTGTCGGCGCGCCCAGTCGGTGGCCGCGTCCACCACCCGAAGCGCCTTCCGCCGGTCGACGGTCTCCTCCGGAGCGCCATGGCCCGACCCGGCCCGGCTCCGGACCTCCACGAAGCAGAGCACGCCCCGGGCCCGGCAGACGAGATCGACCTCCCCTCGACGGGTGGCGTGGTTTCGTGCCAGGACGACGTACCCTCGCTCGGCGAGCCAGGCCGCCGCCAGATCCTCGGCCCGGCGGCCGATGTCGCGGGTCGACGGCACGACGTCTCAGGCGGCGTGGTCGGCCGCCTCCCGGAAGATCGGATCGACGGTGGCGTGCACGATCTGGCGCCCCTTCGCCATCTGCTTGAGGAGCCTGGCAATCACCCTGCGCGAACCCTCGGGGAGGACCGCGAAGGCGTCCTCGAGCACGGCCACCGACTTCCCGGCGGCCAGCCCCTGCTCGGCGAACCCGAGCTTCAGGACCGCGAAGCAGAGGTCCCGATCGCCGGGGGTGAGCGTGCCCGCCGGGACGAGCTTTCCTCCTGCCTGCACCTGGAGGTTGCCACGATCGTCCACGAAGAAGTTTGCCAGCCGCTGGACGGTGAGCGCCGGCAAGACCTGGGCGATGCGCGGCTGAAGCGCCCGGAGCGCCGCTCCGGGGCTGAGCGCCAGGTCGGCCGAGGCCCTCTCGAAGAGGGTGCGGAGTGGATCGCCCGTGGGTGCCGGGGTCGCTCGAACCTCCACGGGCGGCGCGTCCGCGGTCGGCGACTCGAGTTCCCGTTGGAGGCGGGCGATCTCGACCTCGAGTGAATGGATGTCCCGGACGAAGCCTCCGGTCTCGGCGGTGAGCTTCTGCTCCAGCTCGCCGATCTCCTGCTCGACCTGGATCCGCTCGGCAACGGCGTCCTTCGTCTCGGCCCTTGCCTGCCAGGTGGAGAACCCGGCCTCCGCGTCGGCCAGCGCCATCCGGGCCTCCTGGACCCGCGCGAGGAGGTCGCCGAGGTCGGCCACCGAGGCCACGCCGGCCGCGATGACGGCGGCCCGGACGTCTGCCGTCTCACGCTCCCAGGTCTCCCTGGTCTTGCGCTCCCGCTCCTCGAGCCAGTGAGCCCGGCGACCGGCGGTTTCCGATCCCTCGGCCTGCCCCACCCACCGCAACCCCTCGAAGGCGGCCCATCCGGTGGACGGAATGGCAACCAGCGCGATGGCTCGAACGTCCGTGATCAGGGCGACGAGCATGCTGGCCGCCCCCACGGCCAGGCCTCCCAGGAAGCCCGGGTGGCGCCAGAGCGGCGACGGGCTGGCGGTTCCCTCCCCGGTCCTGGCCTCACGCTCCTGCGCGATCTTCTGGAGGGCCTCGTCGCGCCGGGCAGTCGCCTTGCGGTACGCCGCCATCCGCAGCGCGGGCTCGCGCAGGTTGGAGAGCGCCGCCTCGACCGACGCAAGGCCCGCCATGCCCGCCTCCGCCACGTTCAGCCGTTCGCGAACCTGATCGCTCGACTTCAGCATCTCCTCCAGCTTGAAGAGCCGGCTCTGGAGGGCGTCCATCTCCATCTGGACCTGCTCGGCGATGCGGGCTCGATCCATCTCGCCACGCAGTTCGTCCAGCTTCTTTCGCACCGCGTCCGGGCCGAGCGAGCGGCGCGGCGTCGGACGGGAGCTGGCCGCCAGCCCGCCCGGCGCCTGTCGCGATGGAAGATCGGAGGCGGAGAGGGAGAGGACGGCGGCGAAGCGTTCCGGAGGGGGCACCCCCGCGGCGCGAAGCGTCTCGGCGATCCGGACCGGGTCCTGCTCGATCGACTGGAAAGCGCGCCGCTCGGGATCGAAGCGTTGTAGCTGGCATGGCCCCGCCAGGTCGCGCACCACCCGCCAGGTGACGCCGTCGTCCCCGGCGAGGGTCAGGCCCGCGCGCGCCGGGGCACCGCCCGCCGCGGCGTTCGAGCGCAGCGAGGGGTCGGCAGGCAGCTCGGGATGGAACAGCGCCGCGACCAGGCGGCGAAGCACGGCGCCGTCGCCGGCCACGACGTTGTAGCCGGGGCGAAGCACGAGCCGGCCGCTCGGCGGCGAAAATCCGCGGACACCCTGGGCTGCGATCTCGAGGAGGAGCACGTCGGGGACCGACTGTACTCCGCGTGCTGACCGCGGGAAAGACCTGGATCAGGCCAGGGCAGGCTTCGCCGCAGCCGTCCTCGAGCCGTCTTCCTGCTGGACTCGCGCAGCCTTTCCCTTCAACCCGCGAAGGTAGTAGAGACGCGAGCGGCGGACGTCGCCTCGCCCCAGCACCTCGATGCGGTCGATGCGTGGGCTGTGGAGCGGGAACATGCGCTCGACGCCGACGCCGTAGCTCACCTTGCGAACGGTGAACATGGCGCTGGCGCCTCCACCGGACGAGGCGATGACGATGCCCTCGTACAGCTGGATGCGCTCCTTGTCGCCTTCCTTGATCTTCGTGTGTACCCGCACGGTATCCCCGCCCCGGAAGACCGGAAGGTCCTTGCGGAGGTACTTGGCCTCGACATCGGCAATCGCCTTGCGCAGCATCGTCTCTTCTCCTTACAGCTCGTCGTCGCCGGCGTCGATGAGCCGGCGATCGTCGTCGTTGAGTTCCAGGCGCGCGAAAAGGTCCGGGCGCCGATCACGAGTGACGCGCAGCGACTCACGCCGCCGCCACCTCTCCACGCGCCGGTGATCCCCGGAGAGGAGGACCTCGGGGACCTCCACTCCGCGGAACGCCGGCGGGCGGGTGTAGTGAGGGTACTCCAGGAGGGGGGCCCCGGCGAAGCTCTCTCGACCGGCCGAGTCGTCGTTCCCCAGTACACCCGGGATCAGGCGAGCCGCGGCGTCGACGACGCAGAGCGCCGCCAGCTCGCCGCCGGTGAGCACGAAGTCGCCGGTGGAGACCTCCATGTCGACTGCCATCCTCACGCGCTCGTCCACTCCTTCGTAGCGCCCGCAGGCGATGATGAGACGTCCGTGCTCCGCCAGCTCCTCGACCAGCCGCTGCGACAGCGGCACGCCCCTGGGGCTCGTCAGCAACACCCGGGCCCCGGGGAGCCGCTCGCGGGCGGCCTCGATGGCGGCGGTCAGCGGCTCCGGCTTCATCACCATCCCGCCGCCCCCGCCGTAGGGAGCATCGTCGGTGACCCGGTGCCTTCCAGAGGCATGCTCGCGGATATCCGTCACCCGCGCGTCGAGCAACCCCGCCTCCCGCGCCTTCCCGAGAATGCTCTCGGAGAGGTACCCCTCGCACATCCGAGGGAAGAGAGTCAGGATCTCCACCTCCAGCCGCTTCACGTCCGTTTCTTCTCCGTCCTGCGAGCCTCCTCTTCGTCCGCCCCGAGCAGCCCGGGGGGTGCGTCCACCACCACCCGGCCCCGTTCACGATCCACCGTGACATACGGAGCGAGCGGTACCAGTCTCTCTCCTCCGGGACCGCGGACCACAAGCACGTCCACACCCCCGGTCACGAACAGCTCCTCCACCCTTCCCAGCTCTTCCCCGGTGGTCGTGACCACCGGCAATCCTTCGAGGTCGACCCAGAAATGGAGACCCTGTCCGGCTTCCCCCATCGCCTCCCGCCGCCCCCACACCTCATATCCCACCAGGGCCTCGGCCGCGCTTCGGTCCGTGACCCCCTCCAGCCGCAGCCACCAGATTCGCCCCTGGGGACCCGCGGCAACGACCTGGCAATCCAGGCTCGCCGACCCGGGGCGCCGCCACTCCACCCGGCTCATCCGGGAGAG
>Ga0209253_10000959_pt1 | contig 25210 bp, 29 predicted proteins | sample FrelakmetBRP12BR_FD_187145 | JGI IMG/M metagenome (GOLD analysis project Ga0209253, IMG submission 187145) | Freshwater lake sediment microbial communities from the University of Notre Dame, USA, for methane emissions studies - BRP12 BR (SPAdes)... | ecosystem: Environmental > Aquatic >...
TTGTCACGTCGCCAAAACTGTCAACGAGCATCTTGTCCATACCTTTGGGTCCTAGGGAGCTTCTCACGGTTTCAGCGACTATTTTTGCGGCCATTATGTTTGTGTGTTGGGCTTCCTTGCCTCTTGAGCGGCTGGAGCCTTCTTTTAATACTAGAACTGGCACTCCGCCAGCTTGTCCAGATGATGACAAATCTTATACAACCTCCTCTAATGCGTCAACAACAGAAACAGCATTACAATATAAGTTTTTCTAAAGAGACACAGTGAAAACGTTTTCAAAGACCGTGTTTTGAAGATTTATGATCAGTCAGGCTTGAGCGCAGTTTTCAGACCTGTTCCTGTAAGAACCACCACGGCATAATCGTCTTTTGACACGTCTTTGTTATCAATCTGTTTCTTATATCCGGCATATGCGACAGCAGAGCTTGGTTCAACAAAAAAGCCATGTTTCGAAAGCTCTTTGAAAGCGAAGAGAATCTCATCTTCATCGACAATGACAGCATCACCATTTACCGCTTTCAATCGTTCAACCATGACCTCCAACAGAGGCGGATTAACGCTTACTAAGGCGTCGGCAATCGATGTTAGGTGCCGAGGCGGTGTATAAGCCAAGTTCTTGAAAAGATGATAAAGGGGCGAAACCTGATTTGTTTGACAAGCGACTATCCTTGGCATCGCCCTGAGCATGTTTGACTCTCTCAAATGATTGAACCCACTTATCAAACCCAGCAACAGAGTACCCGCTGACACCGGTAAATAGATGTTTTCTGGTACATGCCAATCAAGTTGCTCAATTATCTCATATGCAAGGCTTCTAATTCCGTCCCTGAACAAAGGGTGTAATATGTGCCCCACATAGAATTTGTCTTTCTCAACTTTTTGTGCTTCGTTTGCAACCTTGCTTCGATCTCCAGCTACCTTGACAACTTCAGCACCATAGAATTGAATCTGGTTGAGCTTTGGACCAGAAACGGTTTCAGGAACGTAGATCTCCGCCTTCAATCCAGCTCTCGCAGAGTATGCAGCTATCGAAGCCCCCGCATTGCCTGAGGAATCTTCGGACATGTAGCCGTCAGCTTCTCTTATCTGTTTGTGCAACGCTGACACTAGTATGCTTGATCCTCTGTCCTTGAATGAGCCCGTTGGGTTGAGGTTTTCGAGTTTGAAGCTTACGTTGTTTGAGAACTTGACCAAAGGTGTCCAGCCTTCCCCCAGTGAAATTATGTCCGCTTCATCTATGTACGGAAACGCATGTGAATAACGCCACAGGCTGTGGTTCTTGCCATGAATTTTCTCTTTTTCGAATTTCCCATGTTGCTCAACGTTCAAAGGTGCATTGCATGATTGGCATCTGTAATTGAGAAGACTCGGCGACGGTCTGCCACACTTTGAACAAGTGATTCGGTATTTCAAGGTGTACACCAGCTTCAGTCTTCTTGTAAGATTCGTCGGTATTTAGGTTTAACACAGTTTTGTTTGAATCGAAACTTTTAATATGCAAAGGCAAACGGTTTATCCCTCTATCATGGAAAATATGGTTTGGGGTGAACAGCTTGAAAAGGATAATTGTTTGTCTGAAGCAGGCTGTGGATGTCTCACAGTTGAAGGTTGATCCTTCGACCAGACAGCTTTTGACAGCCAGTGCACCAAAGAAAATCAGTGATTTTGACAAGAATGCATTGGAAGAAGCTGTGAGGATTAGGGAAAAACTCGGTGGCACCGAGATATGTACCGTGACCGTGAGCGCTGAAGACGCTAAAACGGTTCTGCGCGAAGCTCTTGCGATGGGCGCAGACAGGGCTTACCTTATGAGCGATTCAGGTTTCAAGGATCTTGATACTTCAGGAACCGCGTATGTCTTAACAGAAGCGATAAAGAAAATCGGAGGATGCGATCTGATTCTTTGTGGTGAAACATCCCTAGATAGCTTCTCTGGGCTCGTCGCTCCTAGGCTTGGAGAGTCTTTGAACATACCCCAGATGACTTCCGTTAGCAAAGTGTCTGTAGAAGGTGATACCGTAATCGCGGAAAGAACTTTGGAAGACGCAGTTGAAACCGTCAGGGCAAAGATGCCAGCGTTGGTATCTGTCACACGTGAGATCAATCAACCAAGAATCCCATCGTTAATGATGATAATGAAGGCTTCAAAGAAGGAAACAGTAACTTGGACAGCTGCAGACCTCGGCATTCAAAAAGAGAAAATCAACGCAAAAATCGATGTCATCGAGGTCTTAGCGCCAAAGACTGAACGAAAGAAGATCAAGATAACAGGCGAAAACGTAACTGAAATCGCAGAGAAGCTGGCTAAAGCGCTAATTCAAGAAGGTATTGTCGGACGGTGAGAATCAGATGAGCGAGAATAATGGTGTTTGGGTTTTCTCAGAAAAGTCTGATTTGTTTCTAGAGATACTCGGCAAGGCCAGAGAGCTAGCGGATAGACTACAGACAGAGCTTGCAGCCGTGCTTATCGGAAGCAATATACAAGAAAAAGCCAGTGAACTGATAAGATACGGAGCAGACAAGGTCTATTTGATAGACAGTCCGGTTTTCGAGCGATTCCAGGCTGAAGCATACCTAGGTGTTTTGCACGATCTAGCATCGAATTATAGACCTGAGATCATGTTGATCGGCTCAACAAAGAATGGAAAACCTCTTGCAGCCAGACTTGCAACACGTCTAAACGTTGGATGTGTACCCGACTGTGCTAGGTTAGATGTCGATGACAAAAGGAGGTTGATCGGCGAAAGAATAACCTATGGCGGGAATGCCACAGCCACAATCGCTTTCAGAACGAAACCACAGATCGCAACGATTCCACCAAGAGCTTTTGAAAAACCCGAACCCAAAGATCATAAGGGACAGCTAATAAGGCTCGATGTGAAGACTGAAGAGCCAAAGACTGAAATTGTTGAAACTAGACCGCTTGAGACTTCAAGCGTAAGAATTGAAGAAGCTGAAGTCATAATCAGTTGTGGAAGAGGCTTGGAGAAGAAAGAAGATAAAGTCTTGCTGGATGAGTTGGCAACGGTTCTTTGCGGTCAGGTCGGTTGTTCAAGACCCTTGGCAGAGGATAGAAAATGGTTTTCGGAGTGGGTTGGACTATCTGGGCATAAGGTCAGACCGAAGTTGTACATTGCATGCGGGATTTCGGGCGTAATCCAGCATGTCGCTGGGATTCGCGACTCCAAAGTGATAGTGGCTGTCAACAAAGACGAGCAGGCACCCATTTTCGAGATCGCAGACTACGGAATTGTAGGCAACTTGTACGAGATATTACCAGCACTTAAAGAGGTTTTGAAGAGGCAACTACAATAGCACTCTTGTTTTCTTCATCTTTTGATAACAACGGAGTATGAACTATGATTTCAGAGAATGAAGCCCTTCAACTCATCAAAAACAGTAGCAAATACAATCATGCAATTATGGCTTCCCAGATAATGGAAGAACTTGCACGCATGCTGGGAGAGAATGCAGGGGAATGGAAAATTGTAGGTTTGCTACATGATCTGGACCATGATGACACTAGGGATGCCCCACACCAGCATGGAATTGTTGCATCTGAGAAACTAAAAGGAAGGCTTCCTGAACACTGCATTCACGCGATAAGAGCGCACGATAATAGAACAGGGTTGAAAGCTGAAAGCAAACTGGATAAGGCTTTGGTAGCGTCAGACTCGTTGGCGAACCTGATTGAAAAAATGGATAAAACCGCCAGTGAGTTGAATGTTACGACTCTTCGAGTTGAACTGGAAAGTGTCTCGTTGAAGAAGACTTGGTTCAAGAACAACATCTGGCAATGCGAAGAGTTCGGAGTCAGGTTGGATGATTTCCTGAGGTTAGGCTTAAACTCCATGAAAGAAAAGAGGGCATAAAAAGAGTCTTACTTGTATGGTATGTATTCCTTTCCCAGGAGCTCCCTTGCAATGACCGTTCTCTGTATATTGCTTGCTCCTTCAGCTCCAACACAATAGCTCATTATTCCCCGCAGACCCATCTCTAGTGGGCATTCTTTGGTATAGCCAAATGCTCCGAGCCAAATCATCACGTGTTTGTAGATGTCAAACGCTAGGTGTGGTGCAATGAGCTTGCATGCAGCAATCATTTTGCCGACTTCAAGTTGTGAGAACTTGTTTTCGTTGTATTTTTTGTCGTTCATCCAAGCTGTACGGTAGGTCAATGACCGCAACGCCTCAAGTTGCGCCCAATCGTCTGCTAGCTCGAATTGTATGCCTTCAAACTTGCCGATCGGTCTTCCGAAGGCTTTTCGTTCTTTGATGTACTCCATTCCAATGTCCAAAGCGCGTTGGGCTGCACCTATGCAAACGGCCGCGATCAGAATTCTTGCGCTGTCGAATCCTTCCATCGTCAAGTAGAAGCCTTTGTCCACGTCTCCGATACGATTGGAGTCAGGCACTCGCACGTCTTTCATCATGAAGCCGCCTGTTGAAATGGCCATTCTGCCCATGTCTTCAAACCGTTTGTTGATCTCTACGCCTTTGGCATTCATAGGTAGATAGAAGCCGGTCATGCCCCGATGTGAAGCATCTGGTTGTGCAGGTGAAGTTCGGGCGATGACGAAGTAGCCTCCACCCAGTCTCCTCGCTTCTTCAGTTCCACTGATGTACATTTTCTCGCCGTTGAGAATCCAATTGCTACCATCTCTGTGTGCAGTGGATTTGAAAGCAGCGACATCTGAACCGCCTCCTGATTCCGTAGAGGCTATTCCAATGAAAGCTTCACCTTTGATGGCTTTTCGAATGACAGCTTCACGCACTTCTTCGCTGCAGTGCCTATCGACGACAAAACCCCAAGAAGACTCCACAAGCCAAAGGACAGGCAAAGCAATGCTCACATCAGCATAGCCTAGTTCTTCAGCCGCAATGCATGCGGTTACCCAGTCAGCGCCGGTGCCTCCATGCGATTGTGGAGCAGTCATTATAAGTAGTCCCATGTCCCCCATGCTTTTCAGTATTTCACGCGGAATTTCGCCTTTGCTGTCCATCTCTCTGATTTTCTCGATGGGCAGATTCTTTTGGCACCATTCACGCAGCGCGTTGCGGAACAGCCCCTGTTCTTCTGTGAAGCTGAATTCAACCATGTTTCCACCTGAGCCGTAACTACAAAGGATGGGCATATAAAAGTTGTTTAGGTATCAAACAGGAACTTTTGTCAAGAACTGGTCGATTGGACTTTGGTTAAGATAGAGACCCAGTTTGTCGTGCGCAATGCCTACCGTTAAGCCCAGTAACTGTGTGTAGTACAATACCGGAAGGCTTAGCTTCGCTCCAATAACTGATGCGCCATCTTTCTGCTTGGCGTCAAACATGTAACCGCAATCTGGGCAGGAAATAATCAGTCCATCAACGTTCAAAGCTTGGATAGCCTTGAGCTTCGAGCTGGCAAGCGAAAGCGCAGAGTCAACATGGCCATACATCAACGCTGAACCGCAACAATCCAATCTCTCAGCATAGTCCAGAGTTTCTGCGCCAATGGTTTTTATCAATTCGTCAAGCTTCCGTGGATTCTCTGCGTCATCAACGCGTCCGAGACTGCTATAACGAAGAATCTGGCAACCGTAGTGTACCGCCAGCCTCAAACCCTTAAGGGGTTTAGAAACTGACTTTTTGATACGATCCAAACCAACGCGGTCGTGTAGAAGATCAATTGTATGCCAGATTCTAACGTTCGGATTGTACTTCAAATTCTCTTCTTTTAGCAGATCTTCAACCTTCGCACGTGTTTTCTCATCTGTTTCCAGAAGATGCTTGGCCTCAGAAATCACGAAATGACAACGATTACATGGAACAAGCACATCACACAAACCTGTCAGGTTAACCAATGCTAAAACCCTTGCACCCAAATAGTTTGCTGCAAATTCGTTAACGCTCTTCACAGGATCACCGCAGCACAGTGCTTCGCGCAGATCGATAAGCTCAACGCCAAGTTTCGGCAAGACTTCGCGAATAGACATTTCGTACGCGTACTGGCTGGTTAAGATCCGGCACCCCCAAAAAACGGCTAATTTCATTCTCTATTTTTCCTCCAAAGCTTTGAGGAAAACGGCCTGAAAACTCTCCCTTGGGGAACCGATTTTTGGTAGTTTCAGACTTTCACGTTCACAAACTTGCATGGTTCTAGTTGTGATCTTTTGGGTAGTCTCTGCCAATCCGCTTTCCAAGACCAACGAGACGGCTTTCATAAAGGCCTCTGGCACCTTCGCTTCCCTTTCCACAGCCAGATTTCTCAAAACCATGATTACGTGATATGGCGATGCCATCTGGGGACACCTTTGCACGCACTTTAGACACGTCGCGCATGTCCAGATAATGTCAGAAGAAACCAGTTCATCAACAAGACTCAAGTTCACTAGTTTCTCGATTTCATGAGGTTTCAACTCTAAAAGTTTCAGCGCCGTGCATCCGCTCGTGCATTTCATGCATTGGAAGCAGTTGAGCAACTCTCTTCCATGAAGCTTGGCCAAAATCCTTTCCCTGGCCTGAAGGTTGGGCTTGGCCATCGACATAGAGTCAACTAAACTCACGTTCAGTTTCCTCCTTTCGCATCAGTTTCAGTTAGTACTGCATCGACTTGAGCCAAGACTTGCTTGTTGCCATATTGCTGAATCTTGATAGCTCCTGTTGGACAGGCAGCACCGCATAGGCCACAGCCTTGGCACATAGCCTCAATGACTTCAGCTCTAACCTTTTCTGCATCGTCTTCATTTTCATTCTTCATCTCAATTGCTAGAAAAGGACAAAGCGACTCGCAGACACGACAACCGCTGCAGAGATCCTTTTCAACAATTGCTTTTAAAGGTTCAAGCTCGATCTCTCCACTCGACAGCAAGTCCATAGCTTTTGCTGCTGCGCCGCTTGCCTGTGCAACAGTGTCTGGAACGTCTTTTGGGCCTTGGCATGTGCCAGCGAGGAAGATCCCTGCTGTGGAGCATTCCAGCGGCCGCAGTTTTGGATGTGCTTCAAGCAAGAAGCCGTCGGCACTTCGTGAAGCATGAAAGAGTTCATTGACCTTCTTGATGTCTTCGCTTGGAACAAGCCCATTGGCGAGCACAACCAAGTCAGCATGCATTTCCAGAAGCTTGTTTGTTCCTCTCTCAAAAACGTCAAAATAGAGAGAACCATCAGCTGCCATGCGAATGTCGGATGGAATACCAGCCACAAAGTTGATGTTCATGTCTCTAGCCCGTCGATAGAACTCCTCGTAACCTTTGCCAAAAGACCGGAGATCATTGAAACACACATAGATATTCACATCTTCGCCAAGCTTTTCGCGGGCTAGAATTGCCTGTTTCAAACTTACCATACAACCTACGCGGCAACAGTATTCGTGAAAGCGTTTGTCGCGTGAACCGATGCATTGGATAAACACCATATTTTTTGGTGGTTGACCAGTTTTTCGAGAAAGAATCTCTCCCTGAGTTGGCCCTGACGCATCAGATATCCTTTCAAATTCCATGTTTGATATCACATTAGGAAAGCGTCCGTAGCCAGCTTCACACATTTTTGAAGCATCGAAAACCTCTGAGCCCACTGCAAGAATTATTCCGCCAACCCTAGTCTGAATGGTTTCGGGTTTCTGGCTGAAATCTATGGCTTTAGCTTCGCATGCTTCTAGGCACTTGCCACACACATCTTTTCTCGTCTTCAACCTAAGACAGTAACCTGAGTTTACGGCTGCAATTTTCGGCACTGCATGTGATGAATAAATCGATATTGCCCGTGTCTGATCCAGTTTTTCGTTGAACCTATTAGGGACTTTGACAGGACAGACCTCTGTGCAAAGCTCACATCCAACACATCTGCTTTCGTCAACGTATCGTGGCTTCTTCAAGATTGACGCTTCAAAATTGCCGACAAAGCCTTTCACACCCACAACTTCAGAGTTTGTCAATAGCGTAACGTTTGGGTGCTTCGCGACGTCAACCATTTTAGGAGTCAATATGCATGCGCTGCAATCAAGTGTTGGGAAAGTTTTATCCAACTGGGCCATGCGCCCACCGATGCTGGGCGCCTTTTCAACCAACCAAACCTTGAAGCCTGCATTAGCCAAATCCAAGGAAGCTTGTATGCCTGCAATTCCGCCGCCCACAACCAAAACGTTTTTCTCAACACTCACCTTACGTTTTTTCAATGGTTCTGACAGGCGCACGCGGGCTACACCCATCCTAACAAGCGCTTTTGCTTTCTCTGTAGCTTTCTCTGGCTCAGAGGTATGAGGCCAAGACACGTGTTCTCGCAGATTAACGATTTCAGTCAGATAGGGGTTTAATCCGGCTTCACCAACTGCTTTTCGAAATGTCTCTTCGTGCATTCTTGGCGAGCATGTGGCGATTACCACTCTGTCGAGTTTGTGGGTTTTTATGTCATCTTGGATAATCCGTTGACCGGGATCCGAACACATGTAAGTGTAATGTTTGGCTACTACAACGTTTGGCAAACTTCTTGCGTATTCTGCGACCTTCTCCACATCGACGGTGCCAGCAATGTTCAAACCGCAATGGCAGACATAGACACCTATCCTGGTCATGCTCGTATCCAGCTGTGGGTCATTTTAAATAGGTTTGGGGCTGAGCCCATCTATTATTCTTTATGTCAAAAGAGCTATGTTTTGCACGTCGAACTGTGGCGAGAACTCGATAAGAAACATGGCAGACGTTTGTCTCAAACAGTTGGCATATTGACCACAAGACTAATTATGATGTCAAACGTAGAAGCCGTCCATGAGCAAAATGATTCCAATTAACGCGCCACAAATCGGGAAGGAAGAAATTGAAGCCGTCGTCAAAGTTATGAAGAGTGGTGGACTTACTCATGGACTCGGTTCAGGACCCAAGGTTACGGAGTTTGAAAGCTCCTTCTCCAGATTTGTGAAAGCAAAGCATGGTGTAGCCATGAATTCCGGCACAGCAGCTTTGCATTCAACCCTTATTGCAGCAGGAATTGGACAAGGTGACGAGGTAATTCTGCCAAGTTTCACATTTGTGGCCACTGCTGAAGTCGTAATGATGGCCGGGGCAAAACCTGTATTTGTTGACATCGACCCAGATACATACAACATATCTCCAGAAAAGGTTGAAAAAGCCGTAACTGAAAAAACGAAAGCAATAATGCCGGTGGATCTTTACGGTTTGTCAGCCGACATGCAACCTATAAGAAAGATCGCTGACGAACACGGATTGAAGGTCATCGAAGATGCAGCTCAAGCTCACGGCGCAACTTATAAGGGAAAACCACCAGGGGCATTTGCGGATGCAGCATGTTGGAGCTTCTATGCAAGCAAGAACATGACTACTGGTGAAGGTGGGATGATAACCACAAACGACGGCAAGATCACTGAGAAATTGCGGCTGATGAGAAGCCACGGTGAAGAGGAGAAGTACAAGTCGGTGATGGTTGGGCATAATTATCATATGCCCGAGATGGAAGCGGCTATAGGGTGCGTACAACTAGGAAAACTGCCGGAATTTGTGGCCAAAAGAGCACAAAATGCAGGTAACCTCTCTGAGAAACTGAGAAAGGCAAAAGACTTACAGTTACCAGAAGAACCCGAAGGATACAAGCATGGCTGGTATCTTTACACAGTGAGAATGAAAAACGCAAACAGAGAACGCAGAGACAGAGTTGTTGAGACACTGAGACAAAATGGAATAGGTGCGTTGGTTTGCTATGTGAACCCAATTCACCTAATGCCTTTCTACGGCAAGTTTGGGAAATATAAGCTTCCCGTAACGGAAAAAGCATCGGAACAAGTGCTGTCTCTGCCGGTTCATCCTGGAGTCAACAGGAAACAGATAGGGTTCATAGCTGAAATATTCCTACGTTCGTTATCATAGCCTTTCCACGCTAGGTTTAAATAGAATCTTTGGCAAGTAATGAAAACCCCGAGGAAGGGGTTTTTGACGGAGGACTGTGTGATGCAAAAGATTAAGGTTATTATAATGGGTGCGGCAGGAAGAGACTTCCATAATTTCAACGTTTACTTCAGAAACAACGACGCCTATGAGGTTGTGGCTTTCACTGCTACACAAATCCCGGGAATCGAAGGTCGAAACTACCCAGCTGAGCTTGCTGGCGCAATGTATCCAAAAAGCTTACCGATTTTTCCTGAGGAAGAATTGCCCAAACTCATAAAAGAACACGATGTCGACCAGGTGGTCTTTGCATATAGTGATGTGTCACATGAATATGTTATGCACAAAGCCTCGGCAGTATTGGCAAACGGCGCAGATTTCCGTTTAATGGGACCAAAAACAACGATGTTGAAGTCCAAGGTTCCAGTTGTTTCAGTGTGTGCTGTCAGAACAGGATCTGGCAAAAGTCAGACCTCTCGACAGGTTGCAAGAATTCTGAAGAGCAGGGGCCTAAGAGTTGCAGCTGTCAGGCACCCGATGCCATATGGTGATTTGAGAAAACAGATTTGGCAACGCTTTGCTTCATATGAGGATTTGGACAAGTATGAATGCACGATTGAGGAAAGAGAGGAGTATGAGCCGCACATTGATAACGGCATAATTGTCTACGCAGGAGTTGATTATGAAAAGATATTGAGGGAAGCAGAGAAGGAGTCAGACGTGATAGTTTGGGATGGGGGCAACAATGATCTACCATTCTACAAACCAGATTTGAGCATAGTTGTAGCCGATCCGCACAGAGCAGGGCATGAGTTGACTTATCATCCTGGTGAAGCTAACCTGAGGATGGCGAACATCATCATAATTAACAAGGTCGATACTGCGGACCCGCAGAAAGTGAAGCTGGTCAAGGAAAACGCTAAGATGGCCAATCCGAACGCGATAATTTTGGAGGCATCATCACCAGTTACTGCAGATAAGCCTGATTTGATCAAAGGGAAGAAGGTATTGGTAATTGAAGATGGCCCGACACTCACACATGGTGGCATGTCCTATGGAGCTGGCATGATCCTTGCAAAGAATTGTGGTGCAAGCGAGATCGTTGATCCCAGACCCTATGCTGTTGGATCGATAAAAGAAACTTACGGGAAATACCCTCACTTGGGTCCACTTCTTCCAGCCTTAGGTTACAGTGGCAAGCAGGTAGCTGAGCTGAAGGAAACTATCGATCGTGTACCCTGCGATGTCGTGGTAATGGGAACCCCCATAGATTTGAGAAGAGTACTTGCCATCAACAAGCCCTCTGTCAGAGTGCTGTATGAACTCAAAGTGTTAGGCGCGGTTTCGCTTGAACATATCTTGGATGATTTTGTAGAAAGACGTGTGAAGTAAATGGCTAACGAAGAGAAAGTAGACGTCTCAAGAGTGATGGTAAAGTTCGCTATTGAAGGCTTGGGTGAGGCTGAAGGCGAACTTGTGCGCTTCTTAGCGCCAAGAACGATTGACATGATAGTTAGAAAGCTCCCGATTGAAGGGAGAGCGGCGATATGGAAGGAAGAGATCTACTTCGAGACGCCAATTAAGATGGGTGAGGAGAAGGCAAAGGCCATAGTGGAAAATGGCGCCATTGCGTTCTGGCCCATGGGAAGTGCCTTATGCGTCTTTCATGGAGAAACGCAGCCTTACAGCCCAGTAAATATCTTGGGCAAGGTCACAAGGAACCTTGAATTGTTCAAGCAAGTGAAGAGCGGTACAAAAATACGGGTTGAACTCCTAGTAAACCAGTGAACCCTCGCGCCAAAGTCTCAGAAGTCTCTCGCATTCCACTATAATTTCCTTATCGGTACTTTTTTGTCTTAGCATTTCAAGGAACTCTATCCGCTTCTCGACTGCACGCTTTTCAGCTTCACCACTGTAATAATGTTTGAGCTCAAGGTATTCTTTCATAATATTGGCCTTTTGTATGAAGACACTGGCAGCATCAACAGGATTCTCAACAGCATATTTGTTTGCCCATATCATCGCGTCAGCATTGCGTAGCTGGGTCAGCCCGTCGATTTCCACTATTTGGCGAATATATGTTCTCAGGAAATCGTAGTGACCCGCTGTTTTCACGAGTTGAAGGGCATCTTCCACTTTTTGCTTGAAACTCTGGCTGCCTTCCACTCTCAAGGCGTGTTTATGACCTTCATCAATCAGTTCCTTCGCCTTTCTGACTTCATCAGAAGTATAAACTCTTTCAGGAAACCCCAATTGTGGCATCCATTCCTACATTCGAAAATGTGGATGTATGCTAGAATGGCTTGCTCGCTATACTAGTCTGGTTTGAATATTTTTATGCTGTGATTTCCTGAAATAAGATGGATTTTTCCGTCTTCCTCAAGCTGCCTCAAGAAAACCTTTGCAGCGCTTATTCGCACATTGAAGCGCATGGCTACAGCGTACGGCGTTAGAACGCTCATTTTCTTCAATTCTGACATTATCTTTTCGTTTTTGATGTCTGGAGGTAATATTCCAAGAGGTCTTTTTTCTTTTGGCGGTCCCGCCTTTTCCTTTTTCTTCTTCTCTTTGTCTTCCTCATCCTTCTTGTCTTGCGTTCGCTCCATTTGCTTCAGGTTAAGCTTCTTTTTCCCACCCATGATTATCAGCTTCTAGTAAGTGAAAGCCGTCTCGTGGTTTTTTAGGCTTTCTGAACTTGAATGGATTAATTCAGCTTTAACAAAAAGAAAGGAAGAGAAGAGTTATCTGCCCATGATCTTCTTGGCTGCAATTTCAATGTCTTCGGATTTTATGGTTTTCCTTCCTGCATGCATCGCAAAATCTAGGGCTTCCTTGGCTATTTTCACACCGATTTCTTCTAGTGCCTTAGCCAATTCTTTTGCTGCTGCTTCGCTCACTCTATCTGCACCGGCTTTTTTGCAGAGCCTGTGCATAGGAGCTACAGCTAAATCCAAATCAACCATAAGGACTCCTCACAGCGTCTTTTTCTATTTAAAGCCCTATTTAACGTTTTTTGTTCAATGTTTGGCAAAGACTACCGCTAACGACCCAAACCATTCAGATGGATGGAGAAACTATAAAAACAGACTGGCTCCAAGTCTAGTGAAAGTTGGGTAAGCACTTATGAGATTCGTTGACGCGCACATCCATCTTTCTGACGAAGAATATGGCAAATGCATTGATGAAATCATAACTAATGCCAAGAACGCTAATGTTATTGCTTTAGTTTCAAATTCTATGGGCTTGAAAACTAGTCAAGAAAATCTTGGTCTAGCATCACGATATCCAAACCTCGTTCATGCTGCATCGGGGATTCATCCTTGGAACGTACAAGTCTTAACTGAAGAAGAGCTTCAGCGGACATCGAAGCTCATCAAAGAACAAGCACACAATAAGGCACTGGTTGCAGTCGGCGAGATAGGGCTGGATTCCAAGTACATGCCCATCTGGGATAACCAGTTGAAGGTTTTCGATCAAATGCTGCATTTGGCTGAAGAACTTGATTTGCCAGCCATCATTCATTCACGGGGCACAACTGCACAGATTATTGACATGCTCCCATCTTATAGAGTTAAGAAAGTTCTGTTACATTGGTTCAGCAATCCGATAAGTGCACTAGCGGAAGCAGTCGAAAACGGGTATTATATCACAGAAGGCCCCCCAGCGGTCTATTCGAATAGTATCCGTGAAGTCGTCAACAGAGTACCGCTAGCGAATCTTTTGACAGAAACGGATGGACCTGTAAGGTTTTTCAAGTTCCTTTCGATGGGAAAAGGACTTCGCCCAGCATATTCCAATGGTGACAAAAGCCATAGCGGAGATCAAGAAATTAGATGTGGCGGAAGTAGCAGACCAGATAATAACGAATTTTGAAACCTTTTTCAGCACAAAACTGAGTGATATGAGATAATCGAATCAGATCATCTTATAGAACGGCTGATTTAGGAACGGGTGTATTTTGCCGCTACTCCAAGTGCTCCGACAACCGCACCTATTATTGACACTAATACAGCCCAATAGAACAAGCCAAAGACTCCATGCCCAAGGTGGTCGACAAGCATCAACGAGTAGCCTAGAAAGAACACGATTAGACCGAGACTTATTATCACTTCTGCTCTTGAGGGTGCAGGTTTTGCTCGCTTGACTAAGACAAAACCGAGTGCGTAGCCTACGAGTGATGGGATTACGTAGGTGGCGAGTGGGTAATCGAAAAGGGCGTTGAGACTCAACAGGTTTGGCCAAAGAATCAAAGATATGATATAAGGTAAGAATAGCAGAAATAATCCAAGAAAGCGTTTGCGTGGCAAACTGCAGAGGAAACCCCAAATCACTGGGCCTAGCCAGAACAGAATAAGAATAATTGTGAGCAATTCCGGCAAAGGAGCCGAAGCAAGATTCGACTGGATCAAACTGATCGTCTCCCCTTTAATGGGTGGAAACCTTCGTTTAAAAAACTTGCGCGTACCACAGTGCAACGTTCATTTGAAGACTCAGAAACTTCTTCGACTGAGAAAAGTTAAATTAGCCTTGTTGTTTCTATGAGTGACTACAGCGCATAATAAAGCGCTAGAAGATGAAAACAGAACAAATACGGAGTTCAAAGGAGTTTAGAGTTTGGGAAATGTGCGAACTGACCAAGTCAAGCGAACGGCCAGAGAACTCGTCAAACGTTTTCCTGACAAGTTTGCTGCCAACTTCGATGAGAACAAGCGCTTGGTCAGCCTGCTTTTGGAAGGAGCCACTACGAAAATTAGAAATCAGATCGCAGGCTATATCACCCGCTATCTCGCAAGTGAAGAAGTGGAAGACGAATCAGAAGAGATAGAAGAAGCACAGGAAGAAGGTGAAAGTAGTTGATGGATGGGTACAGAAAAGGCTGGGCGCTTAGGTATTTGCGCGAAGCCAAGGCTGAGCTAGAAGCTGCAAGAAAGATGCCTTATATGGCTCCAAGTCTAGTTCTGGAATCCATCAGGAAGGCTCGAAACGCCATCTACTATGGTCTGGGAGAACCCGCATTCGTAGAAACAGTCATAAGAGAAGCTGCTGAAAAAACCCAAGCACAACCGATAACCGACCCAGTTCTGAAGATCTTGGTGGAAATCGAGGAGATTGTACAGCAGCTCGCCCAGTCAGAAGAGATAGACGGGGAAAGAGCTATGAAACAAGCTGACAGCCTGATACAACTGGCCACAGACATAATTGAAACTCTGACCCAAGAAAAAATAGAAGAATAGGTCTTAGCGTTTCTCGACAGCCTTAGCAATGCGATCTAACGCTTTCTTGATGTTCTCAATAGAGTTAGCAAATGACAATCGCAGATGGTCTTCACCGTATTTTCCAAAGGATGTTCCTGGCAAGACAGCCACACCTGCATTGTAGAGCAGATGGTCCCCAAGTTTTCTGCAATCCATCCCTGTACCTTTTATGTTTGGAAACACGTAGAATGCTCCGCGTGGTCTCTTGCATGTTATTCCTTTGATGTCATTTAGTCCAGTAACAATGACTTCTCTGCGCTTCTTGAACTCAGAAACCATTTTTTCAGCTTCGACTTGCGGCCCCTTTAACGCTTCAATACCGGCCATTTGGGTGAAAGTGCAAGTGCAAGAGTTCGAGTTCGTCATCAATAGGGCCACCTTCTGAGCTATGTCTTCCCGCATCACGCCAAAGCCAAGTCTCCAACCCGTCATCGCATACGTCTTTGAGAAGCCGTCCAGCAGAATTGTTTTGTCTTTCATTCCGGGCAGCGAGATGAGGCTTTCGTGTTTACCTTCGTACAGTATCCTGCTGTAGATTTCATCTGCAAGCACAAACACGTCATCTCTGCTTGCTATACAATCAGCTATAACCTTCAGATCCTCTTTAGTCAAGATGCCTCCCGTCGGGTTCTCTGGATAGTTCAGTATTATCAGTTTGGTCTTTTTGGTTATCTTCGACTTAACGTATTCTGGGTCAAGTCTGAAGTCATTTTCTTCCAACAGTGGTATTGGCACGGGTTTAGCATCAACGAAGTTTATCAATGACTCGTAGATCGGAAAGCCTGGGTTAGGGTATAGAACTTCATCGCCTGGATTTACTAAAGCAAATATGCTGTAAAACATTATGGGTTTGGCGCCTGGCGTTACGACGACTTCGTCTGGCTTAGCATTTATTCCTCTAGTTTTTGAGATGTATTGCGCAATGACTTCTCTGAATTCAGGGATTCCAGCGGAAGGACCGTAATGCGTGTAGCCCGCATTGAGGGCTTTCGTAGCAGCTTCTTTGATGTTTTTTGGAGTGTCGAAGTCTGGTTCGCCAATTTCTAAGTGGACGATGTCTTTTCCTTGCTTCTCTAGAGCTTTCGCTCTTGCAAACACTTCGAAGGCGGTTTCAGTTCCTAGCGTTTCCATTCTTTTAGCGAAGATAGAGTTCACCCGCATCACCTTTGTTTGAAATAGAATTGAGGGTAGAAGAGAATTCGTATTTAACAATTACAGGTCTGTCAGACGTGAATCTATGGTCAGAACAACCTCGCGAGAGGCTTGGTTTTGATTACGTCCGAGTTCACGAGGTTTGGCGGTCTTTTGCCTTCAAAGAATGCGACGAGGTTCTCAGCAACCATCTCAGACATCTTTGCTCTAGTTTCGAGGCTTGCGCTTGAAATATGTGGTGCAACGACAACGTTGTCCAGTTTCAGCAAAGGATTGTCTACAGGCGTGGGTTCCTGTTCAAAAACGTCAAGCCCAGCTCCTGCGATTTGTTCCTTTCGTAGAGCTTCATACAAGGCTTTTTCGTCAACTACTGGCCCGCGCGAGTTATTAATCAAGTAAGCTGTCTTCTTCATCAAGCTCAGTTTCTGGGCGTTCACTAAATGATGAGTTTCTTTCATCAAAGGAACGTGGACGCTTACGAAGTCAGATTCCTTCAGCAGAGTATCCAAATCAACTTTCTTTGCTCCGAAATCCTTCTCCATCTCTGGCCGAGGAATAACGTCATAAAACAGAACTCTCATGTCAAAACCTTTGGCTCTTTTCGCGACGGCATAGCCGATTCTTCCGGCGCCGATGATGCCGATCGTTGCTCCGTAAATGTCCCTGCCTGACAACATCGCGGGATGCCAACCAACCTTCCATTTTCCGGCGCGAACGTACTTGTCTGCCTCGGCAACTCTTCGTGCAATAGCCATCAGCAAGGCCCAAGCAAAATCAGCCGTCGTATCAGTCAGCACTTCTGGCGTATTAGTTACGTAAATGCCTCGTCTTGTCGCTTCCGCAATATCGATGTTATCGAACCCAACCGCCAACTGCGAAACGATCTTCAACTTTGGAGCTGCATTGAAAACTTCTGGGTCTATCTTGTCTGATAAGAGTGAAACAAGAGCGTCGACGGCGGCCACTTTGTCGACAATCACTTTCCTTGGAGGAGGGGCGTACTCAGGCCAAACCTCCGCATCAAAATGTTCCTTTATTTTTTTAAGACCTCTTTCAGGAAGCTCACGCGTAATGTAGACTTTGGGCTTGGACATATTTTTCACCAAACACTAATTCGCGAAATTCTTTATTAACATATACTTATTACACTTACGCATTCGCCCAAGCAAAATTGCACAAAGGCTTGCCATAATGGTCACGATAAGGAATAAGGAGCAACTTGTTGAAAACGGAGAGACGACTCTAGATAGAAAAGCCCGACGGTTAGCATTGGCAAGCCTTGAAAGGGCAGTTCAATCTGTAGATCCCAAGCGAATAATGTGTTCCAGACTTTCGCTCAAGAACTCGGTTCTAAGAGTGGATAAGCACAGCTTTGACTTGAAAAAGATTAAACACGTTTACGTTGTCGGAGGAGGTAAGGCAAGCGGCTCTATGGCTGAAGGCTTGGAGGCAATATTGGGCCAGCAAATATCATGCGGGCTTGTTAATGTTCCACAAGGAAGCAGGAACAAAACCAAAATCGTGAAATTGCACGCAGCGAGCCACCCGATCCCAGACGAAAAAGGCGTCGAAGGAGCACGCGCCATGTTAGACATAGCTGAACAAGCTGGCAAAGATGATTTAGTAGTATGCTTGATTTCAGGTGGTGGCTCAAGTCTCATGCCCTTACCACGGAACCATGTGTCAATTAGCGACAAGAAATCACTGACCGATGCCTTGCTCAAAAGCGGCGCCAACATAAATGAGATCAACACTGTTAGAAAGCACATTTCAGATTTTAAGGGTGGTTGGCTGGCGAAAAAGGCTTTTCCAGCCACAATTTTGAATCTAATCCTTTCAGATGTTGTGGGCGATCCATTGGATTTTATCGCCTCTGGACCGACGGTTCCGGATTCAACGACTTTTTCTGATGCTGTCAAGGTCTTGAACAGGTACGGTTTGTGGAATGAAACCCCAGCTTCAATCAGGCAAGTTTTGACAGATGGTGAGAAAGGCAAGATCCCGGAGACACCGAAAGCCAATGACAAAGCATTCAAGAACGTCTACAACGTAGTAGTCGGAAATAACAGGTCTGCAAGCACAGCAGCATGTGAGTACCTTAAGTCAGCAGGTGTGAATGCGCTTCTATTAACTGCATCATTGGAAGGAGAAGCTAGAACCGTGGGAACCGTGCTCGCATCGATAGCTAACGAGATCGCTGTTTTCTGCAATCCTGTTCCAAAACCTGCTGGAGTAGTTATCGGTGGAGAAACAACGGTGGTCGTAACTGGAACAGGTTTAGGTGGAAGGAATCAAGAGATTCCTTTGGGAGCTGCTTTGAGACTACGGCACATTGACGGAATAGTCTTGGCTTCTCTGAGCACTGACGGCGTGGACGGCCCCACGAATGCTGCAGGCGCAATAGTTGATGGAAAAACTTTGGTTAAAGCTCAAAAAATCGAACAGTCCCCAGAGGAATACTTGGAAAACAATGATTCATACCATTTCTTTTCAAGACTTAACGACCTGATATTTACTGGACCCACAGGCACCAACGTCAACGACGTATCTGTGATAATAGCCGTATAGCGCGTGTGAGGTAGCTTCTGCAATGCTTATCACCGTTAGGTTTTTGGGGTCTCTGCGTGCCGCATCAAAGAAAAACATAATCACGCTGAACTTTGAAAGGACTATGTCATTGAGAGATGTCATAAATACCATTGTTAAACATCGACCCACGCTTTCAAGAGCATTGATTGGCCCAGAAAACGATGATCCAAGAACGAATGTTCTCATACTTGTGAATGGAAAAGACACCAGCATTCTAGATGGTTTGGAAACTATACTTCAAGATGGAGACGAACTGGTAATCGTTCCCGTTGTTCATGGTGGATGAGAGAACATGAAACTGTATGCGGTCAAGACAAAAAAAGTAGATATTTGTGACGATTTGGTGGAGACAGTCATTGAAGCACTAAAGAAGCTGAATTTGCATTTAGAAGACAATGATGTCCTAGCATTTACCTCAAAAATCGTGGCTTACGCAGAAGGACGAGTAGCGAGACTGAGCGATGTGGAGCCTTCTGAGAAAGCAGAAGAACTGGCGAGGAAGTTTTGTTTGCAGCCTGAATTTGCTGAACTTGTCATGCGTGAAGCTGACAGGATCTTTGGCGGCGTCGAGAAAACAATACTAACGCTTAAAGACAGCATTCTGGCACCCAACGCAGGAATAGATAACAAGAATGCTCCCCGAGGCTTTGTTGTCTTGTCGCCGAGTGATCCTAAGAAATGGGCTGAGAAAATCAAAACTGAAATAGAACGCAAGACAGGCAAGAGAGTTGCAGTGCTGATTGTTGACAGCGGCCTAGTCCCACTGAGGATCGGCACATCTGGCCTCGCTTTGGCAGTCGCCGGGTTCAAACCCATCAGAGACTATAGGGGAAACAAAGACCTTTACGGGAAGACGATCACGATAACGCGGCACGCGGTTGCGGATGACTTGGCTTCTGCAGCTCATTTCCTAATGGGTGAATCAATCGAGAAAACCCCAATAGTGCTCATCAAAGATGCTAATCTAGACTTTGATGATGGCGTCTATGGTCCTTCAGATATGATGATGCCGGCCAAAGAGTGCATTTTCATGGGGACTTTTCTCGCCGACCATCGCGACTAATTAGCTTGGTCAGGTTTGCAGAACGCAAAACCTTGAACAGGGACGCGCCGATAGAAGCTGCACTTAGGGCAATTACTATTCGTTCAATCGGATAAACGATCGTGAGACCCACCCATAACGCTTGCCAACCTCCCTGTGGAAGTGGAAGGATGCCAGCCTGCGCGCACAGCACGTTTGTAAGAGATCCTGAAATCTGTCCTGTCAGAGTTGATGTTAACGAGATTATGAAAAAAGAAAGAACTAGCTTCCGATTGCTGCTGGTCTTCACGTTGTTGATTGCCACTGATCCGAGCGGAGAGATTAGTATTAGGAGACCGATTGTTTGGAACCAAACTAACTGTGGAAAAAGCCAGAAAGGTCCGATGGACGGGTAGAAACAGAAAAACGCCAAGAGCAAGAAATACATGAGAACGCTCATAATTCTTTTGCCTGTGCACTGCAGTCCTGCAATGTATGCGGTCACGATGCCGGAGACGAAGCTCGGCGGGTAGAAATTGCCGGCGAAGAATGTGATTGTCCCGCCTAGGGTTGCGGACAATGCTCCGATGTATGGTCCGAGAAGGAAGCCCATTACGGGCGTGGTGATTGCAGCTGCCGTTATATATTTACTGGGCATGCCTAGTATCTGAAAGATCGGGATCGATGCAAGAACTGCGTATAACGTTGTGAAGCATATGATTAATGCAATGTCTTTTGTTGTAAGGTCTTTCTTAAACGACAAGTTTCTGCCACTTCTTTTTGAGCGTGGAGACTTAATCATTTGAAATGCCTTATAAATCGTACATGCCTTGCCCAATCGTCACACTGCTGTCGGATTTCGGCCTGAAAGATCCGTACGTTGCAGAAATGAAAGCCACCTTCTTGAGCATAAGTCCAGACGCAAAAATCGTTGACATTAGCCATGACGTTGAAAAATTCGATGTAAGAAAAGGCGCTTACATTCTGGCCTGTGCAGCTCCCTATTTTCCAAAGGGCACAATTCACGTCGCAGTCGTAAACCCAGACGTCGGTACGCAGAGACAACCCATAATCATCCAAACAAGCAACGGCTATTACATCGGTCCAGACAACGGCGTCCTCGCCTTGGCCGCAGAGAATGACATTGGACCAAGAAGCATCCACAGGATTTCTAACAGAAGCCTCATGCTATCCAAGGTTTCCAGCACTTTTCATGGCAGGGACACTTTCGCCCCAGCCTCCGCTCACTTGGCAAATGGAGTCAAGGCAGAGGAGTTCGGGCCGGAGATTCATAAAATCGAAAAGCCGCGATTTGCCGGAATCATCAAGAGAGATAATATGCTCATTGGTGAAGCCCTTTACATAAACAGTTTTGGGAATATAATCACAAATTTCGCCCTGAAAGAACTTGGGCCATTGATCATAGGGGCAGAGATCAAAGCGAAGATCAAGAGAAACAAGCTAAAACTGAAACTATGCAGGGCCTATGTAGAGGAAGGAAAGACAAGGCCACTTGCCATTATTGGCAGTCATGGTTTTCTAGAAATATCTATGAACCAAGGCAATGCGGCGGAGTTCTTCAAAATTAGGGAAGGCGACAGAATCACAATATCCCATGCCTGAGTTGACAGTAATAGTAGCTTCTTTGTTTGTCTTGCAGCCATGAGGTCTCATATTATGTCTCCCGAGGTTCAATCAAGGATTCTCCATAATCCATAAAAACAAAAGGAACAGAAATGGTGAATTGCTTGCTAGATCCACGAGTTGAACATGGATGGTTGACGAAAGAATAGAGAAACTTGCCAAACTCAGCGTCCATTACAGTGTTCATGTAAATCCAAAAGATAAGGTCATAATCAGAGGAAGTACACAAGCGGCGCCGCTGCTGACCGAGATATACAAACAATGCTTACTTAGTGACGCATACCCATGGGTGATACCAAGCCTGTATTCCGACTACGTATTCTTCAAACATGCAAAAGAACATCAACTGAAATTCGTGTCTCCCTTCGACGTTTTCATCTATGAGAACATGGATGTAAACATAAGTGTGCTGAGCGAACCAAACCCAAGAAGACTATCCAACGTAGAACCAGAATGCATAAGGACATTTCAAGCTTCCAGAAGTGGACTGACAGAGATCTTCCACAGACGCGTTGCTGAAGGAAAACTCAGATGGACCCTCCTACCATTCCCAATCACGGATCAGGCACAAGAAGCAGCCATGTCACTTACAGAATACGAAGACTTCGTGTATGCGAGTTGCCTCATCAACAAGAAAGACCCCATCGCAGAATGGAATAAGATCCGTAAAGAACAAGAAAGGATCTGCAGCTTCTTGAACAAAGCAAGCACGATCCGAATAGTAGGAGAGGACACTGACCTAACCTTCGATGCAAAAGGGCGAAAATGGATGAACTGCAGCGGAGACAAAAACATGCCCGATGGCGAAGTCTTCACAGGACCTGTTGAGAACTCCGTGAACGGTCGGATAAGGTTCACCTATCCGGGGATTTACATGGGAAGAGAAGTGGAAGACATATCGCTTGTATTCAAGAAAGGAAAAGTTACCAGAGCTTCAGCTGCAAAAGGCGAAAACCTCCTTAAAGAACTGATCAAGATCAAAGGCGCAGACCACCTCGGAGAAGCTGCAATCGGTACAAACTATGGGATTACAAGATTCACTAAAAACATGCTTTTCGACGAGAAAATGGGCGGAACGATCCACATGGCGCTTGGAAACGCTTACCCAGAGACAGGAGCCTTAAACAAGTCAGCTATACACTGGGACATTTTGAAAGACATGAAGAAAAATGCAGAAATCTACGCAGACGATGAACTCTTCTACAAGAATGGCAAATTCCTAGTATAATCCCTAACCCTCCATCAAGCCTTCAGTAGTGCCTACTCTAGTCTTCTCGTTGCTTGAATCGTTTTCTCAGCTATAGAGACGCAGAAAAGCAAATCGTCGATTGTCGCAATGAATGTCGCGAATTTTCTTTGAGCGCCTATTGTTGTGGTTACTTTCCCTCCGTTGGAGACTGTCTTAACAGAGAGACCTTTCGGTGTCTTGGTATTATCAGGTGAGACTGCTTCTGCAATCGCTTGAGCGATAATGCTGTTATCGTAGTCGAGCAGTATCTCGGCTTTCAACATTCTCACCTTTCAGCTTTTGCCCGATGAGTTCGTTGACGATCCCTATGAAGTCACCTATTTTTTCTAATGGGACCTGTGCGCCTGCTGCCACATTGTGCCCTCCGCCTTTTCCATCGCATCTTTCAGCTGCCGCCTGCATTATGTCCCCCAGATTGACGCCTTTGGCCACGATCATGTCGATTGTGCGAGCGCTGATCTTTGCCAGTCCTTGCTCTTCGACATTGGCAAAAGCGAGGAGTGGTTTCTCGGGATTTGGCAGAGTACTCGCAAGGATACTGCTGATCGCGCCGACAATCTTGTCATTGATAAAGCTTTCACCATAGACCACGTATATGTTTTCGAGTTCTCGCATCCGTTCTGGTTTTTCCATCACCCAGCCCAGATACTTGTTTATGCTTCTCCGATAATCATCCAGTACTTTGGTTGCTGCCTCAAATGCGTCAGCTCTATCTCCCATGCAAACTGCAACGCCCAAGCCTGACTTATCCATTCTGCCGGTTGCATTCAATAGAGTTGCAAACTCCCGTCCATCTCGAAGCGGCGTCCAAGGTTCTTCTCGGTTTAAAATGTAGACGTGGCCGATGAGGTTGGTCACTTCCAACCGTAAACCCTTTGAAAGCAGGTGATCCGCCAAAGCCGAGCATAATCGCTTCTTCTCTTCATCTGAAAGATCCCGTAGTGCTCTCCATTTGTCATCATGTGTTCGAGGTTTTATGTCCAAGCTTGCCAAGAAGGCTAGACTCTTGTCTTCTTCACCGCTTATGCCTGGAACAAATGGACTAGTTGTTGAAGCTAGCATGCGGTGGATCGGCCGCGTCTCTCTGCCGAAAAAGATCAGGTCTTTCTCAGCTGTCACGCTTCCTGATTGGACAGCGTCTTCCACGATCTTCTCATTCAGACCGCCCAGCATCCTTTGGTCATACTTATCTTGCATATCTCCCAATGCACCGACTATGGCAACGGGTGCCGAATCCATGTTTGTTTTGTCAAGGGCTTTTGCAACTAAATATGCTACGCCCGCTCCACTTATGTCTCGTGCGCCATCGATTCCCTGCAAATGGGGATTCACATGAACGAAATCGTCCGTGCCCTCACCAACAATCTGATGATGATCCAGAATAACAATCCTGAAGCCGCCGAGTTTCTCTTTCAAGAGATCAACGTATCCGCTTCCCAAATCGCTGAAAACAATCAGCTGCGGCTTGTCTGATAGAACCTCGATGATCTTTTCCTCAATCCATTGTGTTATCCTGATCCGAAACCTGGCGTTCAGTCTTGCCAGAGCCTTACCTATAATGCCAGCGGCTGCCACTCCGTCAGCATCCAGATGGGAAAAGACGTGAATCAAGCCATCTTCTTCCACAGTTTCACGTATTGTCTTCGCTGCTCTGGTGGCTGAGTCAGAGAATGCCGTGATTTGGCTCTCGTTTATCACCATGATAATCCCTGTTAGGCTAAATCACCAAATCAAGATTTAAACGAGATGCTGAAGAGCCAAAGACTCCTAAAAAACATGAAATGCTATGCCAACGAAGCTATCTTTGCCTCGTACTTCCAGTTCTTCGGCAAGACACCCTCACGCTTGTAGTATCGTGAAAGCTTGTGAATCTTTGCCTCTATGAGCTGCAAAGCCCTTTTGTTGTGCAAGTCAGATCTATTCTTCGCATAGTGTGCGCTTAGGCTTTCAGCCTTCTTCATTAAGCTAGCCAGATCTTCTGGAATCTTTGGTGCAAGTTGTGCTTCCTTAAGGATCTTGGTGATGGTTTTACCCGTTATGGGTTTGACCAATGGAATCGCATATTGATCTCGCAAAATTGTGCCAATGCGGCTTGTGGAGTTGCCTTCCTTGGCCAGTTTGATGACTAGTGCCTCAACTTCTTCAGGTTGGTATTTGCACCAGCTTGGAGTGCGTTTGCTTATTGGCCTTGTCTGATGTGACTTACCGCTTTCTTGTTTAGGCATACTCGAATCACTTAAACTCTGTATGAGCGAAGGCGCACGAATATTTAAGATTACTGATTCGCTTCCAGAATTATGTGCCCGTTTCAATCATTTTCGTTTCCTGTGCAAATGTGTGTTTCTGGATTCGTTCTTTTAGATGTGATGGGTTCAGGTTGCGCATTCAACGATCGGCGAGATGCAGTACTGTGTGCCTGAGGAACGCTGATG
>Ga0209253_10000960_pt1 | contig 25208 bp, 20 predicted proteins | sample FrelakmetBRP12BR_FD_187145 | JGI IMG/M metagenome (GOLD analysis project Ga0209253, IMG submission 187145) | Freshwater lake sediment microbial communities from the University of Notre Dame, USA, for methane emissions studies - BRP12 BR (SPAdes)... | ecosystem: Environmental > Aquatic >...
ATCGGCTTATCCGCGAAATTGACGATTATTGTACCGCGGGGACACGACTGCATTACGCTGCTTCTTGGCTCTAAAGACATATATAAAGAGTATTTTGACAGCCACCGGGGAGTTTACTGGTTCAGCCCCGGCTGGATTACGACCTCTGGACGCAACTGTTTTCCAGCCAGCTTGTGCGCACATTCACCCTGCTGTTCCTGTTGAGTCTGTTCTACCACGCCTGGATCGGCATGCGCGATATCGTGATGGATTATGTCAAGCCTCCCGGTGTGCGGTTGGTGATACATGTTCTGGTGATCCTGGCTTTGTTGCTTTATGCGATCTGGTCGGTACAGATCTTGTGGGGTTTTTAACCTCCTTTCAAGTTATTGATTCAAGGGAAATGTGATGGCAGTCGCGAAAAGAACTTTCGATGTGGTGGTGGTCGGAGCCGGTGGTTCCGGGATGCGCGCCGCGTTGCAGCTTGCTCAGGCCGGTTTGAAGGTGGCGGTACTGTCCAAGGTGTTTCCGACACGTTCGCACACCGTTGCCGCACAGGGTGGTATCGCCGCTTCACTCGGCAATATCAACGAGGATAACTGGCACTGGCATATGTACGATACCGTGAAAGGTTCGGACTACCTTGGCGATCAGGATGCCATCGAGTTCATGTGCCGTTCCGCAGCCGAAGTTGTGTACGAGCTGGAACATTTTGGTATGCCGTTCGACCGGCTGGACAGTGGCAAGATTTACCAGCGCCCGTTCGGCGGGCACATGCAGGATTACGGCAGGAATCCGGTGCAGCGCGCCTGCGCTGCGGCTGACCGGACCGGCCATGCCATGTTGCATACGCTATACCAACAGAATGTCAAAGCCAACACCAATTTCTTCATCGAGTGGATGGCGCTGGACCTGATTCGCGATGAAGACGGCGACGTGCTCGGCGTGACCGCTCTGGAGATCGAAACCGGCGAGGTGATGATGTTTCAAGCGCGCGCTACCTTGTTTGCGACAGGCGGTGCGGGACGCATCTTCCAATCCAGTACCAATGCCTTCATCAATACCGGCGACGGACTCGGCATGGTGGCACGCGCCGGACTTCCGCTTGAGGACATGGAGTTTTTTCAGTTCCATCCGACCGGAGTATATGGCGCAGGTGTGCTGATCACCGAAGGGGTGCGCGGCGAGGGTGGCTATCTGGTGAACAAGGATGGCGAACGTTTCATGCCGAAATATGCGCCGAACGCGAAGGATCTGGCAAGCCGCGACGTGGTGTCGCGCGCGATGACGATAGAGATCAACGAGGGGCGCGGCTGCGGCAAGCACGGCGATCACGTGATGCTCAAGCTGGATCATCTCGGCGATGAGGTGATCCGGCAGCGCTTGCCCGGCATCCGCGAGATCGCGCTGAAATTTGCGCACGTTGACCCGGCCAAGGATCCGATCCCGGTGGTGCCTACCGCGCACTACATGATGGGCGGCATCCCCACCAACTATCACGGACAAGTCGTCGCGCCTTACAAGACCGGTCCGAATGAGGTGGTGCGCGGCCTGTATGCGGTGGGGGAATGCGCCTGTGTGTCGGTGCATGGCGCGAACCGCCTGGGCTGTAACTCATTGCTCGATCTGATCGTGTTCGGCCGCGAAGCGGGACGGCAGATCATCGAGGACCTGAAAAGCGACCCGCATCCAAAACCCCTGCCGGAAGATGCCGCCGAGCGTCCGCTGGCGCGGCTGGCACGGCTGGAAAACCAGCGGAACGGTGAGTCTGTCGCCGAGGTAGGCGATGCGATGCGCAAGACCATGCAAAAGCATTGCGGTGTATTCCGCTTTCCGGAGTTGCTCGCCGAAGGCGTAACACAAATCAAACAGATCGCGGGACGCGTTGCGAATACCGGGATCGGCGACAAGAGCAAAGTGTTCAATACCGCGCGCATCGAGGCGCTGGAACTGGATAACCTGATCGAAGTCGCACAGGCGACCATGATCGCCGCGAATGCGCGGCAGGAAAGCCGCGGTGCCCATGCGCGCGATGATTTCCAGCAGCGCGATGACGTGAACTGGCTCAAGCACAGCCTGTATTTTCGCGAGGGACATCGGCTGGATTACAAGCCGGTGCGCCTGAAGCCGATCAGTGTAGAGTCGTTCCCGCTCAAGGCGCGGGTTTATTAGGTTTGTTCATCAACCAGAATCAAGGAGAGTCAGTATGAAGGCGATAACATCAGGAGCGTTTTTTTTGGCTGCGGCATGGTCTGCTTCGGCGTGGGCAGCCGGCAGTGACGAGCTATGGGAAATGACGACCAAGATGGATATGCCGGGTATGGCCATGCCGGCAATGACAGAGAAAGTCTGTTTGCCCAAAGGGGAAGGTTACAAGCCGGGCAAAGTCCCGCATCAGAAAAATTGTGAAATGAGCGATCTCAAGGTGTCCGGGGACAAGACCAGCTGGAAGATGCATTGCTCCGGCAGGGATGCGATGGATGGCAGCGGAGAGGTGACGCGCACCGCGAACACGATGAAGGGTGTGATGAAGTTATCCTCCAAGGATATACAAATGACACAGGACATTTCCGGCAAACGCGTTGGGACCTGTCAGGCAAAATGATGGGCCGTGTGATGACGATATTGATCGATCCGTTCAGGATTCTGGCTTAGGGGCAGTCAATGAAATTCCGTATCTATCGCTACAACCCGGATGTCGATGCCGCACCTTACATGCAGGACTATGAGCTGGACATCAGGCATGATGACAGTTCGCAGGGGAAGATGCTGCTCGACGCGCTGCTGCTGATCAAGCAGCAGGACGACAGTCTGTCGTTGCGCAAGTCTTGCCGGGAAGGAGTGTGCGGCTCGGATGCGATGAACATCAACGGGCGTAACGGGCTGGCATGCATAACGCCGCTTGCTTCACTCAAGGAGCCGGTGGTATTGCGCCCGCTGCCTGGTCTGCCGGTGATACGCGACCTGATCGTGGACATGACGCAGTTCTTCAAGCAATACCATTCGATCAAGCCATATTTGATCAACAACGATCCGCCGCCGGAAACCGAGCGGCTGCAATCGCCTGAACAGCGCGCGCATTTGAATGGCTTGTATGAGTGCATCCTGTGCGGTTGCTGCACTACTTCCTGTCCGTCGTTCTGGTGGAACCCGGACAAGTTCGTCGGTCCGGCGGGATTGCTACAGGCCTATCGCTTCATCGCCGATACGCGCGATCAGGCAACTGCCGAGCGTCTCGACGATCTCGAAGACCCTTACCGCCTGTTCCGTTGCCATACCATCATGAATTGCGTGGATGTGTGCCCGAAAGAGCTGAATCCCACCGAGGCGATCGGTCACATCAAGGATTTGATGATCAAGCGCATGGTATGAAGAATCTGGATCGTGTGCGCTGGCGGTGCCGGCGAGGTTTGCTGGAGCTGGACATTCTGCTGGGACGCTTTGTCGATGCGCATTATGCAAAGTTGAGCGAAGCCGAACTGAAAATTTTTGAGGAGCTGCTGGATATGCCGGACAATCCACTCTGGGATATGATTTCCGGCAAGCAGGATTCGAAACTAGACGAGCAAAAAGTACTGTTGGAAAAAATAAAATCTGTCTAACAAAACTCAACCGGGATAGGAAGCAATGATGGAAAACGCAAACAAACGTATCGCCACACTCACATTGGACGATGGGCGCAAGATTGAACTGCCCATCCTGTCCGGGACGCTCGGTCCGGATGTGATCGACATCCGCACTTTGGGAAAACTCGGCCTGTTCACTTACGACCCGGCGTTCTTTTCCACCTCGAGCTGCACCTCGAATATCACCTTTATCGATGGCGATGCCGGGCTGCTCTATTACCGCGGTTATCCGATCGAGCAATTGGCTGAAAAGTCCGACTTTCTCGAAGTCTGCTACCTGCTGTTGAATGGCGAATTACCGGACGCCGCGCAAAAAGCCGAGTTCACCAACAAGATCACGCACCACACCATGGTGCACGATCAGTTGGCGCGTTTCTTTAACGGATTCCGCAGGGATGCGCATCCGATGGCGGTGATGGTCGGTGTGGTGGGCGCGCTTTCGGCGTTCTATCACGATTCTCTGGACATCAATAATCCCCAGCATCGGGCGGTTTCAGCACAGCGGCTGTTGGCCAAGGTGCCGACCATCGCCGCGATGACGCATAAATACAGTGTCGGCGAACCCTTCATGTATCCCAAGAACAAGCTGGGTTTCGTTGAGAATCTGATGTACATGATGTTTGCCACTCCGGCGGAAGATTATGTACCCAACCAGGTATTGGTTCGTGCTCTCGAGCGCATCCTGATATTGCACGCCGATCATGAACAAAACGCTTCCACTTCGACCGTTCGACTGGCCGGATCGAGTGGTGCCAACCCGTTTGCCTGCATCGCTTCCGGCATCGCTGCGTTGTGGGGGCCGGCGCACGGCGGCGCCAACGAGGCCGCGCTGAAGATGCTGGAAGAGATCGGAGACGTATCGCGAGTCGCCGAATATGTGCAGGGCGTGAAGGACAAGAAGTATCGCCTGATGGGGTTTGGCCACCGCGTGTACAAGAACATGGATCCCCGCGCCTCGGTGATGCGCCAGACTTGTTACGAAGTGCTGAAGGAGTTGAAGCTCGAAAATGATCAGTTATTCGAACTGGCGATGACGCTGGAAAAGACCGCAATGAGCGATCCTTACTTCATCGAGCGCAAGCTCTATCCGAATGTGGATTTCTATTCCGGTATCGTGTTGCGTGCATTGGGCATACCAATCAATATGTTCACCGTGATCTTCGCTGTGGCGCGCACCATCGGCTGGGTGTCGCAGTGGAACGAGATGATCGCGGATACCGATCAAAAGATCGGCCGTCCCCGTCAACTGTATCGCGGTGCAGCACGGCGTGATTATGTTCCGCTGGCTAAGCGCTGAGGATCGTGAGGTAGATCATGAACGTACCGGGCAATAATTATCTGCAGGCGATGCAAAACTCTTCGCTGCTGTTCGGCGGCAACAATGTATTTCTAGAGAGTCTTTACGAAGATTATCTGCGCAGCCCTGACAGTGTGCCTGCCCAGTGGCGGGCTTATTTTGACAAGATGCAAGCTGCCAACGCACGGCAGGATGTCGCGCATAGTCCGATTCAACGTAGCTTCCTAGAACTGGGCAAACGCCAGGCGGAGACTCCGGTGCATGCCGACACGACGCGAAAGCAGGCGTCGGTGCTGCAACTTATCAATGCCCACCGTTTCCTCGGTGTGCGTATTGCCGAACTCGATCCGTTGCAGCGGCACCCCAAGCCGGAAGTGGTGGAACTGAATCTGTCCTACTACGATCTGGGCGAGGGCGATATGGACACCACGTTCTTCACCGGATCGCTGGTCGGTGGCGCACGCATGACTTTGCGCGAAATATTACAGCGTTTGCGCCGCATCTATTGCAGCAGCATAGGCGCGGAATACATGTATATCAGCAACGTGCCGCAGAAACGCTGGATACAAGCCCGCCTGGAAGGTGCTGCCGGAGAACCGCAATACTCCGCCGAGGAAAAAAAGCGCCTTCTCGAACGATTGACTGCTGCAGAAGGGCTTGAACGATATTTACACAACAAATATGTCGGGCAAAAGCGTTTTTCGCTGGAAGGCGGCGACACGCTGATCCCCTTGCTGGATCATTTGCTGCAAAGGGCCGGTGCACAGGGGGTGAAGGAGTCGGTGATCGGCATGGCGCACCGCGGCCGTCTCAACGTGCTGGTCAATACGCTGGGCAAATTGCCGAAGGATCTGTTTGCAGAGTTCGAGGGTATCCATCTTGAGCATCTCGCTTCGGGTGACGTGAAATACCACCAGGGTTTTTCCTCCGATATCCCTACGCCGGGCGGCCCGATGCACCTCACGCTGGCTTTCAATCCCTCGCATCTGGAGATCGTCAATCCGGTGGTGGAAGGTTCCGTGCGGGCGCGCCAGCATCGGCGCGGAGATCACTCAGGTAAGCAAGTGTTGCCTATTCTGATACATGGCGATGCTGCCCTTGCCGGGCAGGGGGTGAATCAGGAAACCCTGAACCTCTCGCAAACCCGCGGCTATGGCACAGGCGGCACAGTACACATCGTGGTGAATAACCAGATCGGTTTTACCACTTCCGATGCACGCGATACCCGTTCGTCGTTGTATTGCACCGACGTGGCGAAAATGATCGAAGCGCCGATCTTCCATGTGAACGCGGATGATCCTGAGGCAGTATTGCTGGTCACCGAGATCGCCCTCGATTTCCGCATGCATTTTGGCCGTGATGTGGTGGTGGATATGGTGTGTTTCCGCAAGCTGGGACACAACGAGCAGGACGAGCCGCTGGTCACCCAGCCGCTGATGTACCGCAAGGTCAATCAGCATCCGGGTACCCGCGCCCTGTACGGCAAACGTTTGGTGGAGCAGGGTGTGCTTGCCGCAGATGGACCGGATGAGATGGTCGCAAGCTTCCGCCAAGCCATGAATGAGGGTCACAACCCGATCCAGCCAGTGTTGACGGGATTCAAACATGAGTATGCGGTGAGCTGGTCGAAGTTCCTCGGCGACATCACGTGGAAGGCACCTGCCAAGACCAGTCTGCCACTTGAACGTCTGCAAAGTCTGGCACAGCGTCTGGTTGCCATTCCGGAGAATTTCAAATTGCACCCGCGCGTGGAGAAGATCATTTCCGACCGCATCGCGATGGGCAAGGGCGAGCTGGAATTGGATTGGGGGATGGCGGAGAACCTTGCCTATGCGAGCCTGGTTGCGGAGGGCTATCCGGTACGTCTGTCGGGGGAGGACTGCGGTCGCGGCACTTTCTTCCACCGGCATGCGGTGCTGCACGACCAAAACCGCGAACATTGGGACAAGGATGCTTATATCCCTTTGCAAAACATCGCGCCTGACCAAGCCGACTTCGTGGTGATCGATTCCATCCTGTCCGAAGAGGCGGTGCTGGGCTTTGAATACGGTTATGCCACTGCGGAACCTGATTCTTTGACGCTGTGGGAGGCACAGTTCGGCGATTTTGCCAACGGTGCGCAGGTGGTCATCGACCAATTCATCGCCTCGGGCGAAGCCAAGTGGGGCAGGTTATGCGGCCTCACGATGTTGTTACCGCATGGTTATGAGGGCCAGGGCCCGGAACACTCTTCCGGGCGTATCGAGCGATATCTGCAACTGTGTGCCGACTACAATATTCAGGTGTGCATCCCATCCAACGGGGCACAGATGTTCCACTTATTGCGCCGCCAGATGCTGCGTCCATATCGCAAACCGCTGATCGTTTTTACCCCCAAGAGCCTATTACGCAGCAAGGATGCGGCCTCGCCTCTGACTGAGTTCACTGATGGCGCGTTCATGCCGGTCATTCCCGAAACCGATCAGCTGGAAAGTTCCAGAGTACAGCGCATCATTGCCTGCAGCGGCAAGGTATATTACGACCTGCTGAAAGCAAGGCGCGAACGCGGCATCAATTCCATGGCCATCATCCGGATCGAGCAGCTATATCCTTTCCCGCATGACGAATTCACTGAGCAGATCGCCGCATATCCGAATGCAACCGAGGTCGTCTGGTGCCAGGAAGAACCGGGCAATCAAGGTGCTTGGCATCGCATCCAGCACTATCTGCTGCGCCACATGCGCAAAGGGATGCGTCTCGCCTACGCCTTGCGTCCTTCTTCCGCATCGCCGGCCGCGGGCTATTTGGCGACACACAACGAACAGCAAAAAGCGGTGATCGATGCCGCTTTCCGTCCCGATCTTGAAATCAGGAATAAACCAGGAGCACAACATGAGCATCATTGAAGTCAAAGTTCCGCAACTATCCGAATCGGTCTCCGAAGCGACCTTGCTTACCTGGCACAAGAAGGTCGGGGAAGAAGTGAAGGAAGATGAAAACCTGATCGATATCGAAACCGATAAAGTGGTACTGGAATTGCCGGCGCCGAAAAGCGGCGTGCTGACCAAGATCATCAAGGGCGATGGCGAGAAAGTGGGCAGCAATGAGCTGATCGCACAGATCGACACTGCGGCAACGGTAGCGCAGGCAGTCACTGCCGCTTCGCACGCGGCGGTCAGTTCCGCCGTGCCGCCTTCAGTGCGCAAGCTGGCGCGCGAGAACGAGATCGACGCCACCAGTCTGCAAGGCAGCGGACGCAGCGGCCGGGTCACCAAGGAAGACGTGCTGAATGCGATGCAGCAGGTTTCCCAAGAGCAAGCGTCGGGCGGAAATACTACGCAGGCCGTTCCAGTTATCGCACCTGCCGGCAATCGCCCCGAGCAGCGCGTGCCGATGACGCGCATACGCCAGCGCATCGCCGAACGTCTGCTGCAATCGCAACAGAACGCCGCAATCCTGACCACCTTCAACGAAGTCAACATGCAGCCGGTGATCGATCTGCGTAACCGCTACAAGGATGCGTTCGAGAAGAAGCATGGCGTCAAGCTCGGTTTTTCCTCTTTCTTCGTCAAGGCTGCGGTACTTGCGTTGCAGAAATTTCCTATCGTCAACGCTTCGGTGGATGGCACCGACATCATCTACCACGGCTATTTTGATATCGGCATGGCCATCGGCAGCGAACGCGGTCTGGTGGTGCCCATCATCCGCGACGCGGACAAGCTTTCCCTTGCCGACATCGAAAAACAGATCGCCGATTTCGGCGCGCGCGCCAAGGTCGGCAAGCTGACGATGGAAGAGCTCACCGGTGGGACTTTCTCTGTGTCCAACGGCGGCGTGTTTGGCTCTATGCTCTCCACTCCCATCATCAATCCGCCGCAATCCGCCATCCTCGGCATCCACGCCACCAAGGACAGGCCGGTGGCGGAGAATAGCCAGGTGGTGATCCGCCCGATGAACTACCTCGCCGTTTCCTATGACCACCGCATCATCGACGGCCGCGAAGCGGTGCAGTTCCTGTCCACGATCAAGGAAGCGCTGGAATATCCGGGGCGGGTGTTGCTGGATTTGTAAATAATCACCGTTCGTCCTGATAGCCAAGTCGCTGGCTATCAGGGCGAACGGCCTTAATATCGGCAACCTCTGGCGGTATTGACCTTGGATATTTATATGAAGAACTTTTCTGCCTACCAAATCTTCGAACAAGACGGCAAATCCGCGGGTCGTTTCGTCAATCTGACGCTGGACGATCTCGATCCTGGCGAGGTCGTCATCCAAACCCATTACTCCAGCGTGAATTACAAGGACACACTCGCCGCCACTGGCGCGGGTAAGGTGATACGCCGCTTTCCCTGTGTGGGAGGCATCGATGTCTCGGGTGTCGTGGCGAGTTCATCCGATACTCGCTTCAAGGTGGGTGACGAGGTACTGGTAACCGGTTATGACATGGGCGTGGCGCATGACGGAGGTTATGCCGAATATGTGCGCGTACCTGCCGGCTGGGTGGTACCGCTGCCCCAAGGATTGACGCTGTTCGATGTGATGGCATTGGGTACGGCGGGGTTTACCGCCGCACTTTCTATCCATCGCCTGGAGCAAAATGATTTGCGCCCCGGGAATGGCAAAGTGATCGTGACGGGTGCAACCGGCGGTGTGGCTAGTCTCGCTATTCTGATGCTGGCGCAATTGGGCTATCACGTGGTGGCGCTGACCGGCAAGGACAGCGAACACGACTACCTGAAGTCGCTAGGCGCGAGCGAGATCCTGTCGCGCAAGGATGTGCAGATGGGCACACGCCCCATGGAAAAAGCGCTATGGGCCGGGGCACTGGACTCGGTAGGCGGTGATACGCTGGCATGGCTGACGCGCACCATGCAGCAAAACGGCGTCATCGCCAGCTTCGGCAATGCCGGTGGGGTGGAGTTACACACCACGGTGCTACCCTTTATCCTGCGCGGGGTTCGTCTCATCGGTGTCGATTCTGCGGCGACTGCCATGCCGCTGCGCCTCCAGATCTGGCAACGCCTGGCAACTGACCTGCGCCCCGGGCAATTGGCAAAAGTGGCACAGATCGTGCCGTTCCTCGAGTTGCCACAAGTCTTCCCGTTGATGCTGCAAGGCAAGTTGCGCGGGCGCAGAGTGGTCGAAATAAAACCAGCGGGTTGATGTTATAATCGCCGCCAAAGCTGGAAATAAACAGCGCGAAAGTGGCGGAATTGGTAGACGCACTGGATTTAGGTTCCAGCGCCGCAAGGCGTGAGAGTTCGAGTCTCTCCTTTCGCACCAATGCCCAATTTAACTTCATTCAAGGAAATAGAGTATGACCAGCGTAGAAACTGTGAGCGCGTTAGAAAGACGTCTTAACGCTTCGATCCCCCAGCAGGACATTCGTGGCGTAGTGTCCGCTCGTTTGAAGAATATCGGACGCAACGCGAAGATCGCCGGTTTCCGGCCCGGCAAAGTGCCCGCGAAGGTCATCGAGCAACATTATGGTGCGCAACTACAGCAGGAAGCTTTGGGAGAAGCTTTGCAACGCTCTTTCCAGGAAGCAGCCTTGACCAACAATCTGAGGGTGGCGGGTAATCCCCGGTTCGAGATCAAGACCAGTGATTTGAATGCCGATCAAATCGAATACAGCGCTACGTTTGAGGTTTTTCCTGAAGTCGTGATGGGCGACCTGTCGGGTGTAACGTTAGAGCGCCTGGTTTATGAACTGACACCCGCTGACGTGGAAAGCACCATCGCGACTATGCGCAAGCAGCGCGCAACGTTCGAGAAGGTGGAACGTGCGGTTCAGAACGAAGATCAGGTGCACATTGATTTTACCGGCAAGCTTGATGGTGAAGTATTTGAGGGCGGCGAGGCAAAGAACTTGGCCGTAATACTGGGCATTGGGCGCATGTTGCCGGATTTCGAGGCTGCCATCATAGGAATGAAGGCGAACCAGACCAAATCATTCGATATGACATTCCCCGAGGATTACCACGGCAAAAACATGGCAGGAAAGAAAGTGAACTTCATCGTATTGTTGCACCGCGTAGAAGCCCCAAAGCTGCCGGAAGTGGATGCCGAATTCGCCAGATCTGTCGGTATTGCTGATGGTGATGTCAGCAAGCTGAATGATGAGATCCGCAGTAATCTGACTCGCGAAGTCTCACGCCGTGTAAAGTTGCATAACAAGGAAGCGGCGATGGAAGCGCTGCTGAAAATAGCCAAGTTTGATGTGCCCAAGGGTTTGGTGGATTTGGAAGTGCAGACCGTAGTGCAGAAAACCGCGCAGGAAATGGAATCGCGTGGTATGAAGATGAAGGATATGCCGTTCCAACCGGAAATGTTCAAGGAACGTGCCGAAAAACGCGTAAAGTTGGGGTTAATTCTTTCCGAACTCGTTCAGAAACATGGTCTGCAGGCCAGACCGGAACAGACCAAGGCTATGATAGAGGATTATGCACAGAGCTTTGACGAGGGCGAGCAGATCATCCGGTGGTATGCTGCTGATCCCAAACGCATGATAGAAGTGGAAAATCTGGTGCTGGAAGAAAACTTGGTGAACTGGGTGATGGGTCAGGCAAAAACCACGGACAAACAGGCGAAGTTCAACGATCTGATGGGAAATAGTTAAATATGGAGCAATATCACAAGCTACAAAGTGCCGGCATGACGCATTACCAGGAGACGCAAAATATCGGTCTGATCCCCATGGTGGTGGAGACCAGCGGACGTGGCGAGCGGGCGTATGACATTTATTCGCGGCTGCTCAAGGAGCGTGTGGTGTTTCTGGTCGGAGAGGTAAATGATCACAGCGCAAACCTTATCGTTGCACAAATGTTGTTCCTCGAATCGGAAAATCCGGACAAAGACATTCATTTCTACATCAATTCGCCGGGTGGTTCAGTAACCGCCGGGATGGCAATCTACGACACCATGCAGTTCATCAAGCCGAATGTCAGTACTCTGTGTGTAGGCCAAGCCGCCAGCATGGGGTCGTTTCTGCTGGCTGCGGGTGAGAAGGGCAAGCGTTTCTGTTTGCCGAATTCGCGCGTTATGATCCATCAGCCCATGGGCGGTTTCCGCGGCCAAGCATCGGATATCGAAATCCATGCGCGCGAAATTTTGTACTTGAAGCAGAGGCTCAACCAATTGCTTGCCCAGCACACCGGGCAATCAGTCGAAACGATAGAGCGCGACACCGACCGCGACAATTTCCTGAGTGCAGAGGATGCCGTTAAATACGGACTGGTTGATCAGATGCTGGAAAAACGCGCCTAATGAATTATGGTTGCTTTGACGCTAACTTGATGAGGGTTGATTAACAATGACTGTCGATAAAAAATCAGGCGATAAATTGCTGTACTGTTCCTTCTGCGGCAAGAGCCAGCATGAAGTGCGCAAGCTTATTGCGGGCCCTTCAGTGTTCGTTTGTGATGAATGTATCACGCTGTGCAACGACATCATGCGCGAAGAGATTCAGAGCGAGAACAGCAAGGCCGACAAGACAGATCTTCCGGTACCAAAAGAAATTCGCCAGGCACTCGATGAATATGTGATTGGCCAGGAGCAGGCCAAGAAGATTTTGTCGGTGGCAGTTTACAACCACTACAAGCGTCTCAAGAGCGACGACAAGGACGGCGTGGAATTGGCCAAGAGCAACATCCTGCTGGTCGGGCCTACCGGCTCAGGCAAGACATTGCTGGCGCAAACATTGGCGCGTTTGTTGAATGTGCCATTCGTGATGGCCGATGCGACCACTCTGACCGAAGCAGGTTATGTAGGCGAGGATGTCGAAAATATCATTCAGAAATTGCTGCAGACCTGCGACTATGACGTTGAGAAGGCACAGCGCGGCATCGTGTATGTGGATGAAATCGACAAGATTTCCCGCAAGTCGGACAATCCTTCCATCACGCGTGACGTATCGGGGGAAGGGGTGCAACAGGCCCTGCTCAAACTTATCGAGGGTACCAAGGCTTCGATTCCACCGCAGGGCGGCCGCAAGCACCCGAACACGGAATTCTTGCAGGTGGATACCACCAATATCCTGTTCATCTGCGGCGGGGCCTTCGACGGCCTTGAAAAAGTCATTCGCAACCGTTCCTCGAAGGCTGGTATTGGCTTTGGTGCAACCATCAGCAGCAAGGACTCGCGTAACACCGGAGAGACCTTGCGCGACGTGGAGCCGGAAGACTTGATCAAATTCGGCCTGATTCCGGAATTTGTTGGACGTTTGCCAGTCATAGCAACACTGGAAGAGTTGGACGAAACCGCTTTGGTGCAAATCCTGACCGAGCCGAAGAACGCACTGACCAAGCAATATCAAAAGCTGTTTGCAATGGAGAATGTCGACCTGGAATTTCGCGAAGGTGTTTTGATGGCCATTGCACGCAAGGCTTTGGCACGCAAGACCGGTGCGCGTGGGTTGCGCTCGATACTTGAACAGGCGCTGTTGGATGTGATGTTTGATTTGCCCTCCATGGATAATGTCAGCAAGGTTGTGCTGGACGTAACCGGTGCCAGCGGTGAAATCAAACCCATTGTTATTTATGCGGATACGCACAAGGCAGCCTGATCCCTGCTGATTCCGCCCGCTCTTTATATCTTGTCCCGATGGGGGTGCTTGAATTAATTCAAGCTACCCTCATCTAACCCTACAATCAACAAATAGGTGATTGCCCATGTTAGAACAAGATATCCCCAACACCCCAGCAACAAACAATTTGTACCCGCTACTGCCATTGCGCGACGTCGTGGTGTTTCCGCATATGGTGATACCGTTGTTTGTTGGCCGTTCCAAATCCATCAAGGCATTAGAAATGGCGATGGAGGCGGACAAAAGCATCGCATTGGTGGCGCAAAAATCAGCGGCTAAAGACGAGCCCGGCACAGACGATCTTTATGTCATTGGCAGCATGGCCAACATCTTGCAGATGTTGAAATTGCCTGACGGCACCGTAAAAGTACTGGTGGAAGGAACACAGCGCGCCAAAGTGCTGCGTGTTTTCGATGCCAAGACGCATTTCGATGCCGAGGTTCAAATCGTCCCTGCCGAAGATGGAACGGACAGCGAGTCCGAGGCGATGCGGCGCGTGCTGATCGCACAGTTTGACCAGTATGTGAAGCTCAACAAGAAAATCCCTCCTGAAATTCTGACCTCGCTGGCCAGCATTGATGATGCCGGCCGATTGGCCGACACCATAGCAGCTCACCTTCCGCTCAAACTGGAGCAAAAACAGGAGGTGTTGGAAATCTTTGGGGTGCGTAAGCGCCTGGAACATTTGCTGGGACTGCTGGAGGGTGAGATCGATATTCTCCAGGTTGAAAAGCGTATCCGTGGGCGCGTCAGGCGCCAGATGGAAAAGAGCCAGCGCGAGTATTACCTGAACGAGCAGGTCAAGGCGATTCAGAAGGAGTTGGGTGAAGGTGAAGAAGGCACCGACCTGGATGAGTTGGAAAAAAAGATCAAGGCTGCGCACATGCCCAAAGAGGCGCGCACTAAAGCCGAAGCGGAGCTGAAGAAGCTGCATTTGATGTCGCCGATGTCTGCCGAGGCGACAGTGGTGCGCAACTACATTGATGTGCTGATCAATCTGCCGTGGAAGAAGAGGACCAAGATCAGCGCTGATCTGAATCAGGCAGAAGTAGTGCTTGAAGAGGATCACTATGGTTTGGACAAGGTCAAGGAGCGCATCCTTGAATATCTTGCGGTGCAGCAGCGGGTGGATAAACTCAAGGCCCCGATCCTGTGCCTGGTCGGACCGCCCGGTGTGGGCAAGACCTCACTGGGGCAATCCATTGCGCGTGCAACCAACCGCAAGTTCGTGCGTATGTCATTGGGCGGGGTGCGCGATGAATCGGAGATACGCGGGCATCGCCGCACCTATATTGGCTCCATGCCGGGGAAAATATTGCAGAACATGAGCAAGGTCGGGGTGAAGAATCCGCTGTTCTTGCTTGATGAAGTGGACAAGATGGGCATGGATATGCGTGGCGATCCGTCTTCAGCATTGCTGGAAGTGCTCGATCCGGAGCAGAACAGCACGTTTGTCGATCATTACGTCGAGGTGGAGTATGACTTGTCTGATGTGATGTTCGTGGCTACTGCAAATACATTGAACATCCCGGACGCATTGATGGATCGTATGGAGATCATCCATGTTTCAAGCTATATGGAAGATGAGAAGATCAATATCGCTACACGCTATCTGGTGCCCAAGGCGATCAAGAACAATGGACTGAAGCCTGAAGAGATCAACATCTCCGAAAGTGCTTTGCGGGACATTGTGCGCTACTACGTGCGCGAAGCCGGTGTACGCGGACTGGATCGGGAGATTTCCAAGATCTGCCGCAAGGTGGTGAAGGCGCTTTCACTGAAGGAACGCGATAAGAAAGTCGTGATCAATTCGCGCAATCTTGACAAGTATCTGGGCGTGCGCCGCTATTCCTACGGGATTGCCGAAAAGAACAATCAGGTTGGGCAGGTGACCGGGCTGGCATGGACCGAGGTGGGTGGCGAATTGCTGACCATCGAGACCGCCGTATTGCCGGGCAAGGGAAAAACAACCACTACCGGTAAGTTGGGCGAGGTGATGCAAGAGTCCATACAGGCCGCGTTGAGTGTAGTGCGTAGTCGTGCCAAACGTTTAGGCATTGATGAAGAGTTCTACCAGAAGACCGACTTGCACATCCACCTGCCAGAGGGGGCAACACCCAAGGATGGTCCCAGTGCCGGCATAGGCATGTGCACGGCGATGGTTTCTGCATTGACGGGTATTCCGGTCCGTGCCGATGTGGCAATGACCGGAGAGATCACCTTGCGTGGAGAAGTGTTGCCGATTGGCGGCCTGAAGGAAAAGCTGCTGGCCGCGCAGCGTGGTGGAATCAAGGTAGTATTGATTCCCGAAGAAAATACCAAGGATCTGGCAGAAATTCCCGACAACATAAAAAACAAATTGGATATTCATCCGGTCAAGTGGATAGACCAGGTTTTTGAAATGGCACTGGAACGGATGCCAGAGCCGCTGGCAGAACTTGTTGAAAAGGTTGATGTTGTTGCTCTGGCGGGAGATGCCAAGCAACCCGACCCGGTGTTGATGACCAAGCATTGACTGAGAAATTCATAGCAGCTTGAACATGGCAACGCAAAAATTTTTTTTTTAGTAATCACTTGACCAAAGCTGTGCCGCCTTGATATAAAGCCGTCGCAGGGCTTTTCCTGTTTTTTATCACTCGTGTATTAATTACTCGCAAAGGGGACTTACGTGAATAAATCTGATCTGGTTGATGCAATTGCAAAATCCGCTGAACTCTCTAAGGCTGCAGCAGCTCGCGCACTGGATGCGACAGTAGACACCATCAAAAAAGCGCTAAAGAAGGGTGATACAGTGAGTTTGGTTGGTTTCGGTACTTTCAAGGTTGGCAAGCGTGCCGCACGCAATGGCCGCAATCCACGCACTGGTGCAACGATTAAAATCAAGGCAGCTAAAGTTCCGAAATTTAGTGCAGGCAAAGGCCTGAAAGATGCTGTAAACTAACAAGCTTTGTCGGGTGCTTAGCTCAGCTGGTAGAGCGTCGCCCTTACAAGGCGAATGTCGGCGGTTCGATCCCGTCAGCACCCACCAACAAAATATTTTCTGGAGTGGTAGTTCAGTTGGTTAGAATACCGGCCTGTCACGCCGGGGGTCGCGGGTTCGAGTCCCGTCCACTCCGCCAAACTTTAGGCGAACGCAAGTTCGCCTTTTTCACATCTGTTTCTTCTGAATCATATAGTCGGTGGTATCGAAATGTTCGATTTTGTTCATGAAAATAAAAAGATGGTGCAAATCGTCTTGGCACTTATTATTTTGCCGTTTGCCTTCTGGGGGGTTGATTCATATACCAGTTCGGGCAATAAATCAGACGATGCCGGCATGGTGAATGGTGAAAGAATTACCCAGCAGGAACTGGGAGTAGCGTTGCGTCAGCAACAGGACAGGCTGCGCCAGCAATTGGGAGAGAAATTTGATGCGGCTATGCTTGATAGCCCGGAAATGAAGCTTGCTGTGATGGAAAATCTGGTCGTCCAAAAGTTGATGCTGGAGCGTGCCAAAAATGTGAGATTGACTGTAACAGATGAACAGGTAGCACGGGTGATAGCCGGCATAGAAGCTTTTCAGGATGGCGGGAAATTCGACAAGAAACGATATGAGGCTGTGCTGGCAAACCAGGGCATGTCGCCATTGGCGTTCGAGGCGCGCCTTCGCAACGATTTGCTTTGGCAGCAGATGCAGGATGCCTATTTGCAAAATGGATACGCATCAAATAGTGCAACGGAAAACGTTATCCGTTTGAACGAACAGCAACGGGTGGTCAGCGTTTCACCAGTTTCATTTCAGTCCTTCATGGCACAGGCGAAAGTTGATGACGAAGCACAGAAAAAATACTACAACCAGAACATGCAGGAGTTCCAGGTTAAGGAGCAGGCAAAAGTCGAGTATGTGATATTCACGCTAGATGACCTGATGACCAAGACCGATGTAAGCAATGAAGATGTGCGTAAATATTACGACGAGCATAAAAGTGAATTTGGCACGCCGGAGGAACGCCGGGCTGCGCATATATTGATCTCCGTCCCCCCAAATGCATCGCAGGCTGCACAGGACACCGCCAAGCAGAAGTCTGAGCAGTTGCTGCAACAAGTCAGAAAATCTCCAGCCAAGTTTGCCGAATTGGCCAAGCTCAATTCGCAGGATCCCGGTTCTGCAGCCAATGGCGGCGATCTCGGTTTCATTGGACGTGGCATGATGGTCAAGCCATTCGAGGATGCTGTCTTTGCATTGAAGCCCGATGAAATCAGCGGGTTGGTTCAGTCGGAATTTGGATATCACATCATCAGGCTGATCGCAGTGAAGCCTTCCAAAGTTTTGCCTTTCGAAGAGGCGCGGGAAAGTATAGTGAACAAACTGCGGCGGCAGAAAGCCACCGATATGTTTGCCGAAAACGCAGAGAAATTCAGCAATACGGTCTATGAACAAAGCGATACTTTGAAGCCGGCTGCTGACCTGGTCGGTAAAAAGGTCGAGCAGAGCGGATGGTTGCTCAATGGAGTTGATGCGGGAGTCCCATGGACGGCAAAAATGTTGCAGGCGATCTTTAACGATGAAGTGGTGAAAAATAAGCGCAACACCGCTGCAATCGAGGTTGCGCCGAATACCCTGGTTGCTGCGCGAGTGCTTGAATACAAGCCGGTCGCAGTGCGGCCATTTGCCGATGTGCAGGGCGCGATCCAGAAAAAATTGCTACGTCAGCACGCATTGGAGCTGGCTGCCGGGCAGGGCAAGGAGATGCTGGCGCAATTGCAGGGCGGCAGCAATCCTAAAATAAGCTGGGGTCCAGTGCAGACTATCACTCGCGCGCAGCATGGAGCAATGGATGCTGGATTGGTAAAGAAAATATTCCAGGCGAATTCTGCCAGTTTGCCGCAGTATGTAGGTGTTGAAGTGGAGCAGCAAGGCTACGTGTTGGCACGTATCGAAGCAGTCAAGGATGGCGATGCCGCCGGTGAGGAGAAACGTTTGCGCTATGCGCAGCAGTTGCGGCAACTGACTGGAGAGGAAATGTTCCGTGCCTATCTGTCTGACACCAGAAAGAACGCGGATATCAAAATTAAATTGTCCGAGGCCGCACCCGCACAGCCTTGATTTTGAATAAATCGCACGCAAAACGCCACCCTCAAGGTGGCGTTTTATTTTCGGGAAATGCCGGTCTAGCCTCAGTTGCGCCGAACGCGGTGGTGTAGGCCACGCAATCTACATTAATTGGCCAGCCGTTTTTTGCGCCATCGTAGCGAAATCTGCGTCATAATCACACCGACTCTTCCGTTCAGTTTAGGGCTTCCCGATCAGAGATGGTGATGCAATTATTCAGAAGCGTCTTGCGGCCTTCTTTGCTTGAGGAACGTCACTTCCCGTCAGGATACAGCGGGACATCAGTCGGGTGTGGTTTGGCGTTTGCTGATTATGTGAGGCATATCCGGGACATGCTGCACAGAGTGCATTCCGGGACAGATGCCGTCTGGCTTGAAAAAATCATCGATGGCAATGCACCATTTGAATTAAAGCCGCAAACCGGCTACGCGCCGGGAAAGAACAAGACCTATCGGCGTGGCGTGCTGCTCACACATGGCTTGTCCGACTCTCCATACTTCATGCGACATTTGGGTGCTTTCTTTCAGGAGAAAGGCTTTCGTGTCATGGCGGTATTGTTGCCCGGTCATGGCACGCAGCCCGGGGATCTGCTTGATGTAAACTGGCAGGATTGGGCCGGGACGGTCGCTTACGGTGTGGATAGACTGGCCGAAGAGGCCGAAGAAATCTACCTGGCAGGATATTCCGCCGGGGGCGCGCTGAGCTTGTATCAAAGCCTGCGTGATAAACGGGTGCGTGGTTTGTTCTTGTTCTCTCCAGCGCTAAGGATAACTACGCGGGCATCACTGGCCAAGTTTCACAAACTATATAGTTGGTTGATACCGTCGGGAAAGTGGCTGGAGTTGAAGCCTGATCATGACATTTTCAAGTACGAGTCATTTCCGAAGAATGCCGCTGCACAGATGTATGCGTTGACCAAGGAGTTGAATAAGCTGTTGCAGCACCATGAGGTAAACATCCCGGTCTTTGCGGTTGCCAGTACAGATGATATGACCGTGGATACATCTGCGACTATAGAATTCATCGCGCATACTCGCCATCCCTCTTGCAGGCTGGTGCTTTATGCTACCGATACCACTAAAATCCCGCCCTGCCTTCAGGCTGGGGACCGGGTTGCAGACGAGTTTCGAGCTTCGTCCCGATTGGAATTGGTGAACAGCATATTTCCCGAGCAAAGGATATTAAGCTCCGCCCATACTGCCATCGTGTTACCAGCCGATGATGCGCACTATGGCAAGGCGGGAGACTATTCCAATTGTGTGCATTATTATCCGGATGATATTGAAAAATATGCCGCCTGCAACAATAATCCCGAGGCGGATTTTCAGGGAGAGTTAACCGGGAAAAACCTGAAGGCCGGAATTATTCGCCGTTTGATGTACAACCCGAATTTTTCGGCGCTCAAAGTTTCCATGGATAGATTCATTGCAGACTTGACTTAAACACTCAATAAATATTTTGCCCGCATGGATAGGATATGCCGATAATAAAATCAAATCGTACCAATAAGTGCCTGATATTCGCGCACCGCGGCGCAAACAGGGAGGCTGCGGAAAACACCAGTGGTGCTTTCGACAAAGCACTGGAATATCCCATCGATGGCATTGAAACAGATGTCCAGCTTACCCGAGATGAAGTCCCCGTGCTTTGGCACGACCGGTTTCTCGATAAGCTCGGTGTGCCCAGCAAACATGTCGACGACTTCGATTTTGCTCAGTTGCGGTCTTTTGATTTCACCGGGAGTTTTCTCATCTATACCGAAAAGGTGCGAAAAGACGAGCGCATCATGACATTGCAGGCGTTTCTGGACGATTATCGGAATAGCTGCCGGTTGCTGATCGAGATCAAAAACCGCGAGTGGGAGGCGTCCTACCGCCATGAGATAAAAGTGCGGAAAACCATGGCTATGGTCGCTCCGGCAGCAGGCGATACCATCATGGTTTCCTCATTTGATCTTGATAGCCTGGCTTATGCTTACCTGTGCGCGCCGGATATACCGCTGCTTTACAACTTTGAAACCGATCAGACGATCGATGAAGCGAGGCAAGTATTGTCCACGAAGCCTTTTCTTTATGGACTATGCCTCCCGATTGCCACCCTCGATGAAACATTTGTCAAATTGCTTCGCAGCCAAGACAAATGTATCGCTGTCTACACCTGCAATAGCGACAAGGAAATAAGCAAGGCACTGGAATTGGGAGTAGACATACTCATTAGTGATCTACCGCAAAAAGCGCTGCAGATGAGGGACGGGTGAAGCGCGATTTCTCATTGCTGGATGATAGGCAATTCGATCTGCTGGTCTGCGGGGGCGGAATCTACGGTGCGTGGACAGCCTATGACGCTGCCTTGCGCGGCTTGCGCGTCGCCGTCGTGGAGCAGGGCGACTGGGCCGGTGCGACATCTTCGGCATCCAGCAAGTTGATCCATGGTGGTTTGCGCTATCTGGAGACCTGGGATTTCAAACTGGTCAGGAAAGCGCTGACGGAACGGCAGATGTTGTTGGAGATGGCGCCGCATCGGGTTTGGCCGCTTCGCTTCGGGGTGCCGGTGTATGACGATAGCCGCATCGGTACGCTACAGCTGAAGGTTGGATTGATCCTGTACGATATTCTTGCCGGTATTCCCGGCATGGATATGAGGCATCGTCATTTTCAGCAAAAATCATTTTCCGAACACTTCCCTTGCCTGGATATTACCGGCCTGCGTGGCGGCTATACCTACGCCGATGCGCAGACTGATGATGCGCGTATGGTACTGGAATTGATTGAGGGGGCGATGAACGCGGGAGCAGTATGTGTGAATTATTGCAAACTGACCGGACTGAACGAAGCAAATGGAATGGTTTGCGGCGCAACGGTTCAGGATCAACTCACCCATACCGTTATTGAGATCAGCGCCAGCCAAATCGTCAATACTATCGGCCAGTGGACAACGGCTACCGAGCAAGGGCGCGAGTGGTGCAGGTTGAGCAAAGGCATACACCTGGTCATGCCTGCGGCACTGGTTGACGAGGCATTGCTACTGACCGCCCGGTCGGATGGCCGGGTTTTTTTCATGATCCCCTGGTACGGCATGACGCTGGTGGGCACCACCGATGACGATTACCAGGGGGATATTGAACATGTCTCGGTCGAGTCTGATGAAGTTGGATATCTTCTGGCTGAAGTGAATCATTATCTCAAGTCTGCCTGGACGGAAAGTGATGTCGTAGGCAGTTATGCCGGGGTGCGTGTGATGAAGCGCAGCGACAAATCCTCGCCCTCTGCGGTTAGTCGAGACTGGGAATTGAAGACCGCTGCCAACGGGGTACACTATTCCATCGGCGGAAAACTTACCTCAGCCCGCGAAGACGCCGCCTGCATCGTCGACACGGTGTGTGCACGACTGGGCGTTGATAAACCGTGTTCTACCTGGATGCGCCTGTTTCCCTGGGCTCCGGATGAGAGGTATTCCGGGTGGTCTGCTGCTGTCAACGCCCGGGCAGTTGAACTCGGCATAGATCAGGAATGCGCCAAATGGCTGATTCGCCGCCACGGCAAGCGGGCTGGTGAGGTGCTCCGCAATATTGAGGGAGATCCTCGTTTATCCGAACGTATCACTCCTTCGCTGCCATTCATATACGGGGACATGTTGTGGTGTGCCCGTGAAGAAATGGTCGTTCACTTGAACGATCTGCTGCGCCGGCGCATGCCGTTGTTGATTTTGGCGCAGTTAACTGAATGCGAACTGCTTCCTATTGCCGAAACCATTGCCCCAGTGATGGGTTGGGATGAGGCCGCAATAAAACACGAAGTTGAAACTTGCCGCCAGCGATGACGATTCCGACGATTTCAACCATCGCGCTTGACCTGGGAACTACCTCGATCAAATCCGGCTTGCTGGATCAGCACGGTGTGCTCAAACACATCGTTGCACGGCCTGCCCCTAAGATATCTGTCAATGACGGACGCTACGAAAGCGACGCGCTAGCCTATGCGGCGGTTGCCGATCAGGCCCTCAGCGAATCGATTGCGCATGCGGTTGGATGTAAAACTTTCGGACTGTGCAGTCAGCGTTCATCTTTTTTGATCTGGGAAAAATACAGCGGCCGTCCGATCACACCGCTGATTTCATGGCAGGATAATCGTGGCGCAACCAGCTGCGAGGATTTGCGCGCGCACGAGAAATCTATCCGCACTCTCACTGGCTTGCCGCTGACACGGTATTATTTCGCACCCAAGCTGCGCAGCCTGTTGCTGGCCAATCCCGATTGGCTGGCACGGCTGGCCGGTGGGGAATTGCTGACAGGCACGCTGGAAACGTTTCTGATCTGGCGCTGGTCCGGTGGAAAACATCATGTAACTGACGCTTCCATGGCGGCGCGCACTCTGCTGATGGATATCCGGCAGCATCAATGGTCACAAACACTCTGTGATCTGTTTGGCATACCCATGCACATCCTTCCGCAGATCAAGCCCTCCGCGGAATTGGATATTCCACTGACGAATGGCTTGACCCTGACTGCCAGTGTTGCTGACCAATCGGCCGCGCTGATCGCGAGTGTGCTTGAAGATCGCGCCGAAGTCCTGGTGAATCTGGGCACAGGCTGTTTTGTCGTGCGCTATCTGACGGAAAATAATTTGAATCAGGCCGCATTGCCCGGTTATCTGCTTATGCAGGTCTATCAGGATGGCAGACTCCATCCCCATTTTGCCGTCGAAGGAACGCTCAACTCGATCGCCGCCGCGCTCGCTCCCTATCCGGTGGATGAATGCCGAACCGAAGATCTGGCGGCGGACGACATCTTTTGTCTTGCGGAACCCAGCGGACTTGGCGCACCATATTTTGCGAACTGCCGCTTCGCAGCTTGCTATCCTGATCCACTACACACCAATCTCGGCGTCCAGTTTTCCCGGCCGGTCGAGCATTTGTCGCAGCGCGGCATAGCTGTCTTGTTGCTGGAAGCGATCATATTCCGTGTGGCGAGAATACTGGAGGATTTTCACCGTGAGTTCCCCATCGAGCGGGTCTATCTATCGGGGGGATTATCCGAATTGACGTGTTTGCAGCAGGGCGTCGCCCGCTGCGTACCCTTCGATGTCTACCAGTTGCGGCAGAGCGAGTCCAGTCTGCAGGGGGCCGCACTGCTTGCAGCCGGAATGACTCTGGCAAGTTGCAGAGAAAGTGAAAAGATATCGTCAACGCACGATGCTTCGGCATTGCTCGAAAAGTACCGGCACTGGAAGGCGTGGCTGGATGATCTGTTAGGTTCTGATAAAACCTGATGCGGGTTTACTAGAGCCTTCCCACCCAATCTACGCTTGGGTAATCACGCTTAATATCACGTTTCAGTCCATCATCACTGATTGTAATTCGTAGCGTACTGGCGCGCTCCTTAAGCCAGGATTCAAACTGTGGCTTGGCCGCATCAATAGTTTCGATGGTATAAGTCTGGCCACTGCGGGCAATCAGCCGCAGTACGCGATAACCCTCGTCATCCTCGATGATTTTGGGATGTGTTGCACCCGGTGTTAGCTGGTTGAGGATGTCGAGTAGTGTGATTATTTGCGGTACATGCGGGTCAGCCGGCACTTTGGGTTTCTGAGCGGCGGGAGTTTCAACCTCCTTATTTTCGATTTGACGTCTTGCTGTTTTCAGCCCGGTTATTTTTGCGGCTTCGTCAAAGCTTTTGCCGGAATTGACCAGATCAAGGGCTTGTTCGATGATCGCCCGTTCGTTGCGGTGCAGATGGGTTGAATTGCTGTAATAGCGGCGCAACTTGCGGTCGATAATTTTTGGAACGACGTAGAGTTGCGCATAGGAGTCGTGATCAACATGAAAGGGTTGTTCTTGTGGCGGAAGGGTTCCTTGTGCCTTTTTGTCTTCTGCACCCGAGGGCATGAATTGGTCGACAAATGGCGATTTTACCGGTGTTTCTGAAGGGGAAACGTCAACCCCGACCGAATGTGCCACTTCATGAGCAATGGCATCTTGCATGACAATGAACAAAGCGTCTGCTTCTGACAATTCGGGTGATTTGTAGAATTTTTCAATCTGCATAATGTGCAAGATGTCTTCGCGGGTGATAACTCTCTCGCCGACTTTTGCCAGCACGGTCTTGATACCCGGCGTGGTATCCGGTAGGTGAGTTGCGCGTCCTGGTGAAGAGGACAATACTAGCAACAGGGCAAGCGCAGCAATTTCAAAATTTCGGACTTTCATTTTTACTATGCTCGTTGAATTTACTGATGTTCAGTATCCTCCAGCTGTTCCAGCCAGTCAATGCCAGCATCACATGACCATGCTGCTACAAGCCAGCAGAAACACAGCATCAACTTGTATGGATAAATATGCCAACGGGTTAATGTCATTTGATGTGTAATATTACAGTTAGACTAGTCAGAAATCATCTGGCAGCATATTGACCGTTGGATGTTTGCGGCGTAGTTTGCGCCAGCGGGCCGGAATTAATCATAAGGTTGCGAAAATGAATCATTTGATATATCGCATAACGCTGGTTGGCGTGTTTTTGTTTGCTTTGACGGCGAATTCGCTGGCTGAACAGCTATCAGAGGCGCATCGTGCTTTTGAGGCGGGCGATTATGCGAAAGCTGCATCGTTATACAAACCGCTGGCAATAGAGGGTGATGCGGATGCCCAATACCATCT
>Ga0209253_10000961_pt1 | contig 25208 bp, 26 predicted proteins | sample FrelakmetBRP12BR_FD_187145 | JGI IMG/M metagenome (GOLD analysis project Ga0209253, IMG submission 187145) | Freshwater lake sediment microbial communities from the University of Notre Dame, USA, for methane emissions studies - BRP12 BR (SPAdes)... | ecosystem: Environmental > Aquatic >...
GACCGGGAACCAGAGCACGAATCCGGTGCCGACCATCATGATCATGCCCCAGAACACCGCCCAGTAATCGAACTTCTCCAGGTAGCTGTACTTGCCGTAGGCAGGCCGGTCGCCGAAGCCCATCATGAAACGGATGTTGTCGCGGATCTCGGCGAGGTCGCGCGGGCCGGGGAGCATCGCCATGGACAGCGTCCGCTTGGCTCCCGCGCGGATCAGATAGGCGAGGTGGTAGACGCCGGAGAAGATGATCATCACCGCCGCGAAGCGGTGGAGGAGCCCAGCGCCGTGTGGGCCGCCGAAGAAGGCCAGCACCTTGCGCGACGTGTCGATGGCCTCGGGCGATCCGGCCCCGCGCAGCGGCCAGCCGGTGATGCCGAGCAGGATGACGCCGACGAGCATGAGCCAGTGCTGGACGCGCTGGTGGATGTCGAAGCGCTGGACGTACATCTCCTCGAGCGACGGGTCGTGGGCGTGGCCGCCCTTGCGGGCCCGGAGCTTGTGGCGAAGCTCGGCGAGGAAGTCCATCAGCACGTGGCCGGCGAAGAAGAGGAGGGTCAGCGCGGCCAGCCACGAGAACACCACGTGGAGGAAGTGGGGGATCTTGCTCTCGGTGTCGTGGAGACGGTGCGTGACGAGCTTGGCGAAGTTGTCGCTCGCGCCGGCGTGGCAGCGGGCGCAGGTCTGGGTCTTGTTGGCTCCGGCGACCGGGGACCGGGCGTCGGTCTTGGCCAGGATCCGGTGGGCGTTGGGATGGAGGACGCCCTTGTCGTCGGGCACGGCGATGCCGTGGCAGTCGGCGCAGGAGGGCGCGCGGTTCGAGCCCACCGCGACCAGCCGGCCGTGGATGGAGTCCTTGAAGGTCCCCACCACCTCGTGCTGGAGGCCGGCGGCCTCGGCGAAGGCGGGGTCGTCGTGGCAGGCCTGGCAGCGCTCCGAGATGGCCCGTGCACCCAGGGAGAACTTCGTGTTTTCCTGGCCAGGCGGGATCACCGCCTTCACGATCTCGTGGACCACGCCGTGGCACCTGGCGCAGGTCGGTCCGGCCACCTTGGCGTCGTTCTTCATCCACGCGCCGTGGATCGAGGCGGCCAGCTGCTCGGTGACCTCGGAGTGGCAGTTGCCGCAGGCCAGGTAGGCGCGCGGGGCCGTGCTGGCCTTGAGGGTCTCGAAGCGCTTCACCAGCGCGGCGTCGGCGCCGTCCAGCGGCGGAAGCTCGTGCGGTCCGGGCGCCAGGTAGCCGGAGTGGCAGTCGGTGCAGCCGAAGCTGCCGTGGACCGACTTGCCGAACTCGGCGGGGCGGACGCCCGCCTCCCCCGGCTTCGACGACACGTGGCAGTCGAGGCAGCCCTGGTTGGGATCGGGCGCAGCCGTGGCGGCGGGAGCGGCGGCCGCGGGAGCGTTGGCCGGGAGAGCAGCCGTGGGCAGCGAGAGCAGGAGGGCGAGGAGGAGGTTGTTCGCGCGCATTTTGATCGGAGAGGCCCTTTGCGGGGGGTGTACCTGAGCGGCGCAGGATAAAGGTTTGGAATCCTAAAGTATTGTCCTGGATCAGAAAAGATGCGGCCCCGGGGTTTCCCCCGAGGCCGTGAATCTCCCCTTTTCCGCGGCAAGCTGGATGGCTAGGCCTTCGTCTCCTGCGTCGCGACCTTGGCGGACTTCGCGGACTGGGTCAGCACGCCGACCGCCGCGCCGGCCACCGCGCCGCCGACCGCGAAGAGAGAGCCCACGCCGAGGGCGCCCATCACCATTCCGAAGACGATCAGGGCGCGGACGAGGAAGGTCGGCTGGACCGGCGTTCCGAAGATCCCGCCGGCGAGCAGCACGCCTGCGTAGCCGCCGTAGAGCAGGGCCGGGAGCAGCGCGATGGCGAGGAAGAGGGCCAGTCCGACTGCGGCGCCGACGATGCTGGGGGTCTTGCGGTTCATGGTGTTCTCCGTGGCCTTCGTGAGGGTTGATAGACGAGGGGAGCTACTGCACCCGGCCTGCCAGCGGGGTGGGGTCCTGATTCCGGGGGGTTGCGGGGGGTGACTGTCGGGGAATCCCGACGAGGTGTCCCGGGAGGGGGACACGGCAGGAGGCCTGAAGGCCGCGCTGTCAGCGCTGCGCGACCCGCCGGAGGATGTCCAGCTCCTCGAGCGCCTTGCCGGCGCCGATGACCACCGCGGAGAGCGGGTCCTCGGCGAGGAACACCGGCAGCCCGGTCTCCTCGCGAAGCAGCGTGTCGAGGTTCTTGAGCAGCGCCCCGCCGCCGGCCATCACGATGCCGCGCTCGGCGATGTCGCCCGCCAGCTCGGGGGGCGTGCGCTCCAGCGTCATCTTCACCGCCTCGACGATGCCGTTGATGGGCTCGGCGAGCGCCTCGCGGATCTCGGTGGAGGAGATGGTGAGCGTCCGGGGAACGCCGGCGACCAGGTCGCGCCCCTTGACGTCCATGGTCAGCTCCTCGTCGGTGGGGTAGGCGGTGCCGATCCCCATCTTGATGAGCTCGGCGGTGCGCTCGCCGATGAGCAGGTTGTACTTGCGCTTCACGTGCTGGATGATCGCCTCGTCCATCTTGTCGCCGGCCACCCGCACCGAGCGGCTGTAGACGATGCCTCCCAGTGAAATGACCGCCACGTCGGAGGTGCCGCCTCCGATGTCCACGATCATGTTTCCGGAGGGCTCGGTGATGGGGAGGCCCGCGCCGATGGCGGCGGCCATGGGCTGCTCGATCAGGTACACCTCGCGCGCCCCCGCGCTCTCGGCGGCCTCGCGGACGGCGCGCTTCTCCACCTCGGTGATGCCCGAGGGAATGCCGATGATGATGCGCGGACGGGCGAAGGCCTTCCGGTTGTGCGCGGTCTGGATGAAGTACCGGAGCATCGCCGCGGTGATCTCGAAGTCGGCGATGACGCCGTCCTTCATGGGGCGGATGGCGACGATGTTGCCCGGGGTGCGCCCGAGCATCTCCTTCGCCTCCTTGCCCACCGCCAGCACGCGGCGCCCGCCGCGGGCGTCCTGCTGCACGGCGACCACGCTGGGCTCGTTCGAGACGATGCCCACCCCCCGGATGTAGATGAGGGTGTTCGCCGTCCCGAGGTCGATGGCGAGGTCGCGGGAGAGGATCTTGTGAAGCCAGTCGAGCAACGGTCGGGCCCTCGGAAGGGCGCGAATATACCAGGGATCCCGGGGTTGGCAACGAGTGAAGGCTGCTGATTTCAGGGCGCTCTTTCGCCCTCCGTCCCGGCGCTGATACGCTTCCGGTCCAGATGCCCGGACCCGCCGTCCGCCCCCTCCACGCGCCGCAGTCCTTCCCCCCGGTTCACCGGGCGGCAGGACCGCTCCTCGGGCGGGTGATCGGCGACCGTTACCGACTCATCGCCCTCGTCGCAGAAGGGCTGGCGAGCTCGGTCTACAAGGCCGAGCACGTGCGGATGGGCAAGGCCCTCTGCGTCAAGATCCTGCGCGGTCCGCTGGCGCGCGACCCGGAGCTGGCAGCGCGTTTCCGCTCCGAGGGGCGGGTGGTTTCCCGACTCTCCCATCCCCACACCATCGCGGTCTTCGACTTCGGAGAGCTGGAGGCGAACGAGGGGCTCTATCTGGTGATGGAGTACCTCCACGGAGAGAACCTGGCCTCCGTTCTGCGGCGCGAGGGGCGGATTCCCGAAGCCCGCGCCGCCGCCATCGGCGACCAGTTGCTCGGCGCCCTCGGGGAGGCCCACGAGGCGGGAATCGTCCACCGCGACGTGAAGCCCGCCAACGTCATGCTGCTGCGCCCCCGGAACGACACCGACTTCGCCAAGCTGGTCGACTTCGGCATCGCCGAGATCGAGGGGCAGGGGCCGGGCGGCGGCCTCGGGACCCCGACCTACCTGTCGCCGGAGCAGGCCAGCGGCGGAGCCCCCGACGCCCGCAGCGACCTCTACTCGCTCGGTGCGACGCTCTACGAGATGGTGGGTGGCCGTCCACCCTTCGTGGCCGACAATCCCATGGCGGTGCTCGCGGCCCATCTCCACGAGACCCCGGCGCCGCTTCAGGATCTCTGCCCGGAGGTGTCGCCCGCCTTCGCGGCGGTGGTTCACCGCGCGCTCGCCAAGCGCCCAGGGGATCGGTTCGGAAGTTCCGACGAGATGAGGGCCGCGCTCCAGGCCACGACCGAGGCTCGCGTCGCATCGCCTGCCGCGGAACCGCCCTCCGAACAGCCCACAGAGATCACCGGGGAGCTGGAGATCGCAAGCCGGGTCGATTTCCCGCCTGGGAAGGGGGCGCGGCGCATCGACTCGCGCCGAGCGCTCCTGCTGGGAGCGCTGGTCGTCGCCGTCGCCCTGGCGGTCTTCCTCGCCGCGAGCAGGCACGGCCCCTCCGCGGTCACGGAGACGCAGCGGTATCCTCGGTGGCCGGAACTCGGACGGCTGAACGTGATCGGCGAGGCGGGCGCGGTGACGGCCGCCACCGGTGGCGACGACGCCGGCACCTTCGCCGTCGAGCCGCGGAAGCCCGGCGATGCACCGGACGCGATCCTGCTCGTCCCCTCGAGCGGCCTCGCGCTCGGGGTGAGCGCCTGGACTCCCCGTGCCGAGGACCTGGACGGCGGCGCCACTCCCCGCGATCGATTCGAGACCTTGGCGGCCGGCGAGCAGGGGCAGCCCATCCTGGCTCGCCTCCCCGGGTTGCCGTCGACCGGTGCCCCGGTCCTCGTCCGGGTGAAGGCGGCTCACGGCCAGGGACCGTACCGGGTGCTGGCGATCGGGCCGGGAGCGGCCTCGGGCCGGGCGGTGCTCTCCGTCCTGCGCGCCCTCGAGACGGAAGGGCGCTTCGACGACGCGCTGCTCGTCGCCGCGGCCTTCGTCCACGTCGAGCCGGCCTCGCCGTCTCGCGCCGAGGTGCTCCGCCTGGCCGGGCGGCTCGTCGAGGGTTCGGCCGGAAAGGAGAAGGGGGCCGGCCCCGGAAGGCCGACCCCCTGATTTGCTCCCGGTGAACCGGGGCGAGGCCCAGGCCTAGGGCTCGGCCTCGACCTTCACCTTCACCTTGCCGACCACGTCCGAGTGGAGCTTCACGCTCACCTCGAAGTCGCCCAGCGTCTTGATGGGCTCGGAAAGGTCGATGGTGCGCCGGTCGATGTCCAGACCACGGGCAGCCAGCGCCTCGGCCACGTCCATGGCGGTGACCGAACCGTAGAGCTTGTCCTGCTCGCCCACCTTGCGTCGGAGCGACACGGGAGTGTCGGATAGCCGCTTGGCGATGGCTTCCGCGCTGGCCTTGAGCTTGGCGGCCTTGGCCGCAGCCACCGCCTTCTGGTGCTCGACCTCGCGGATGTTCTTCGGATTGGCGAGGACGGCCAGGCCGCCCGGAATGAGGAAGTTGCGCCCGTAGCCGGGCTTCACCTCCACCAGGTCGCCGCCCTTGCCCAGGTTGTACACGTCTTCTCGGAGGATGAGCTTCATGTCTCGCTCCTAGGACGCCGGGACGGTGTAGGGCAGGAGGGCCAGCACGCGGGCGCGCTTGATGCCGGTGGCCACGTCGCGCTGGTGCTTCGCGCAGTTCCCGCTGATGCGGCGGGGAATGATCTTTCCGCGGTCCGTGAGGAAGTACTTGAGCTGGCTCTGGTCCTTGTAGTCGACCTGGACGGCCTTCTCGGCGCAGAAGCGGCAGACCTTGCGCCGGCCGAAGCCGCGCCCACGTCCGCCATCCTCGCCGCCGTCGCCGCGATCGCCGCGGTCGCCGCGGTCGTCGCGATCGCCACCGCCGAAGCGGCCGCCGCCACCACCACCACCGCCGGAACCACCGCCACCACCGCCGAAGCGGCCGCCGCTCGGCGGCGCCTTGCGCTCACCCATGCCTGGACGCGCCATGGTCAGTCCTCCCCCCGGTCATCGGCGCCGGAGTCGAAGGACCCCTCGCCGCGTTCACCGCGATCGCCGCGCTCGCCGAACTCGGCGCGCGGACGCTCCTCCTCGACGACCGGCGCGGCCACCACGTCGGCCTCGACCTGCCGGGCATCCTGGTCCACGTCCACCGCCACCCGGATCGACTCGAACTTGGTGACGACGTCGAGCATCTTCAGATTGCGCTCGAACTCGGCCACCAGGCCCGGCTTGCCGAGGTAGAGGCAGTGGATGTAAAGCGCCCGCGGCTGCTTCGCGACAGGGAAGGCGGTCTTGCGCTTTCCCTGGTTCGTGAAGCGGATCACCTTCCCGCCCTCGCGGCTCACCACCGCTCGGAGACGCTCCTTGATCTCTTCGACCTGCTCGTCCGGGGTCTCCGGCTTGATCAGGTATGTGGTCTCGTACTCTCGTGCGAGACGCTTCTGCGCTTCGGCCATTCTTCAACTCCCCTCGGATTCGTGCAGCGGCGGTTCGCCCGCCGCGAGGAGTCCGCGATGCTGTCACCCCGGGGCCCCATGCCCCGGAGCACTCACTCCGCCGGCAACCGCCGGCGGTTGAACTCGTTCATGGCCTTCGCGGCCCCGTCCACCACCACCGCCCTCGCCGCCGCCACCCCGCGCTCGACCATGTCCTCGACCGCCCGGTCGTCGGCGCGCGGGAAGCGTCCCAGCACCCAGTCGGCCGGGTCCACCTGCGCGGGCGGGCGACCCACCCCCATGCGCACCCGGGCGTAGTCCGGTGTGCCCACGTGGGCGTTGATGCTCTTCAGGCCGTTGTGTCCCGCATGCCCGCCGCCCACCTTCAACTGCACCCGGAACGCGTCGAGCTCCAGGTCGTCGTGCACCACCACCAGTTCCGCCACCGAGAGCTTCCAGAACCGCAGGGCCGCTCCCACCGACTCGCCCGAGTGGTTCATGTAGGTCTGCGGCTTCACGATCCAGATCCGCTCGCCGTCGATTCCGGCCTCGGCGATCTCGGCTGCGAACTTCCGCAGCGTGAACCCGACCCCGGACATCCTCGCCACCTCGTCGGCGACGAGGTATCCGATGTTGTGCCGGGTCCGGGCATATTCGGGACCGGGGTTGCCGAGGCCCACGAGTAGTTTCAAGCGTGGGCCCTACTTCTTGCCGCCACCCTTTGCCGGAGCAGCGCCCTTGGCGGGAGCCGCTCCCTTTGCGTCGCCCGGCTTGGCGCCCGGAGCCGCGCCGGGAGCAGCGCCCGGGGCCGCGCCCGGGGCAGCGCCCGGAGCCGCGCCCGGAGCAGCACCCGCAGCCGCGGCACCTTCGACCGGCGCACCCGGGACGACGGCGGCCACGGCCACCACCTCCTCCTTCTCGGGCACGGCGACGTAGGCGACGACGTAGTTGGTGGCGTACTTGATCTTCGAGCCCGGGGGCGAGGCCAGCTCCGAAACGTGGAGCGAGTGGCCCATCTTGATGGGGGTGACGTCGACCTCGATGTGCACCGGGATGCGGTCGGGCAGGGCCTCGACCGTCACCTCGTGGGTGGACACCGAGAGGATGCCGCCGGCGGCAACGCCCTCGGCCTTGCCGACGGTGACGACCGGGACCTTCACCAGCACCGGCTTGTCGAGGGTCACCTCGAGGAAGTCGGCGTGGAGGAGCCGGCGGCTGACCGGATCGACCTGGTAATCCTTGAAGAGCACCCGCTTCTCGCCGCTCTCGAGCCTGAGCGTGATGAGCGTGTTGCGCTTGTGGGGGGTGGCGATCGCCTTCATCACCGCCGTGGGATCGACCGAGACCGCCGTGGGCTGGGCCTGCAGGCCGTAGACGACGGCCGGGATGAGCCCCTTGTCGCGCAGACGACGGGCGGGACCCTTGCCCTTTTCGGTGCGGGACTGGGCGACGAGATTCTGGGCAGTATCGGCCATGGATTCCTCCCAACGGACTCCGCGGCCCTTGGGCGCGCGAGGGGCCGGTGGTGGAAAATCCCCGGCCCTGGGTGAAGGTGAATGAGGGGCGGCGTATAGCCGGAAACCCCGGTACCGTCAAGGGGTTCGGATCGCGACGGCCGGTTCAGACGAAGAGGCTGGAGAGCGAGTCGGAGCTCTGGATCCGCCGGATGGCCTCGGCGAGCAGGCGGGCCGAGGTGACCTGCTGGATCTTGGGGCAGGCCAGGGCCTCCGGCGAGAGCGGGATCGAGTCGGTCACCACGACCTCCTCGATGGGGCTCCGGTTGATCCTCTCGACCGCCGGCCCGGAGAGCACCGCATGGGTGGCGTAGGCGAAGACCTGCGTCGCCCCCTTCTCCTTGATGGCCGCGGCGGCCTGCGAGAGGGTGCCGGCGGTGTCGATCATGTCGTCGAGCAGGATGGCGACCTTGCCGTTCACGTCGCCGATGACGTTCATGATCTCGGCCACGTTGGCCTTGGTGCGCCGCTTGTCGACGATGCCCAGCGCGCAGCCCATGCGCTTCGAGTAGGCCCGGGCGCGCTCCACGCCGCCGGCGTCGGGCGAGACGATGACCAGGTTCTCCGAGTCGGTGAACCGCTTCTTCATGTGCTCGAGCATGATGGGCGCTGCGTAGAGGTGGTCGAAGGGGATGTTGAAGAACCCCTGGATCTGTCCGGCGTGCATGTCCATCGACACCACGCGAGTGACGCCGGCGGCCTCGATGAGGTCGGCCACGAGCTTGGCGGTGATGGGGACGCGAGGAGCCACCTTCCGGTCCTGCCGCGCATACCCGTAGTACGGGATCACCGCGGCGATGGATCCGGCCGACGAGCGCTTGAGCGCGTCGGCCATGATGAGCAGCTCCATCAGGTTGTGGTTCACGTCCGGGCTGGTGGACTGGATGATGAAGGTGTCGGTGCCCCGGACGTTCTCGCCGATCTCGACCTGGATCTCCCCGTCGGAGAACGTGCCCACGCTGGCGGCGGAGAGCTCGCGTCCCAGGTTCTGCACCACCGCCTTGGCCAGCGCCGGATTCGAGTTCCCGGCGAAGACCTTGTAGAAATTGGGGTTGCCCATGTCGGGCGGTTTATACCCGAGCCGGGGCGCTAGGTCATCCCGCCCGCGTCGGCGATCTGGGGCGCCTCACACCGCGCGAGCTCCCGGTCGTACTCGGAGAGGATCTGCTGCTCCATCCGGTCCCGCGTCGCGGTGTTGAGCGGGTGGGCGATGTCCTTGAAGCGGCCGTCCTTCAGGCGCTTGGCCGGCATGGCCACGAAGAGGCCGGAGGTGCCGTGGATGACCTTCAGCCCGCGGACCACGAAGCAGTGGTCGAGGGTGATGGTCACGTAGGCCTTCAGCTTTTCCTCGCCGACCGGAAAGACGCGGACCTCGGTGATTTCCATGGAGAGACTCCCCGCATCCGCGCCAGCGTGCGCGCGACGATGACCTCCACACCTTTCCCTTCGAGCCGGCGCCTGGCGAGCTTTCGAGCGGCGATCCGGGCTGGCGCAGCACCGGCAAAGGATCCGACAATCGTCGGCCCGCTTCCGGACATTATAGGCGCCGCCGCACCGGCATCGGCAAGCCACCTCCGGAGGACCTGGAGCGAGGGGAGACGCGCGAAGCACGGCGCCATGAGGTCGTTCTCGGGACGGCGGGCATCGGGTTTGCCGCGCTGCGGCATCCCGGTGACGCGGTCCTCGTCGAGCCATCGATAGGCGTCCCCGGCCCGGATCGCGAGCGAGGGATCCCGGGGATACAGGAGCACGAGGTGACGGGGGGCGACCGACGCCGGCCGCAGCCGTTCGCCCCGTCCCCTGGCCCATGCCGGTCCGGGCCCCAGGAAGAAGGGGACGTCCGAGCCCACCGAGAGCGCCACGTCGACGAGCAGACGTCGGTCCCGCACCCCCCAGGCCCGGGCCAGGCAGCGGATCACCGCCGCCGCGTCGGAGCTGCCCCCCCCGAGGCCGGCCACCACCGGGATGCGCTTCTCGATCCGGATGTCGATCCCGTCCCGCCGCCCCAGGTGCGACCGCATGGCCAGTGCGGCGCGCGCGGCCAGGTTTGCGGCCCCGTCGAGGTCCGGGCGGCCAGGACAGCGGCAGGTCACCGGTCCGGGCCCGTCGCGAACCACGACCCGCACCTCGTCGGCAAGGTCGAGGGGAACCATCAGGGTCAAGAGCTCGTGGAAGCCGTCGGCGCGCGGAGGGCCGACGCGGAGGACCAGGTTCACCTTGGCGGGCGCCGCGGCGCGGAGGCGAATCACGCCCCGAGCGTATAGCACGTGGGCGCTTGCCGCCCCGTGCCCCGGCGGCTACGCTGCGCGGCCATGCACGACGCCCTGCACGCGAACCGCCGCCTGGGCGGCGACGAGGTCGGGGTGCTCCTTCCCGCCGACCGGTTGAGGGCCCGGGTGGAGGAGATCGGCCGCGAGATCACCCGCGACTACGCCGGCCGCCCCCTGGTGCTGGTGGGCGTGCTCAAGGGGGCTCTCGTCTTCCTCGCCGACCTGATGCGGGCCATCGACCTCCCGCTCAGCCTGGACTTCGTGGGGCTCTCCTCCTACGTGGGCGCGCAGACCAGCGGGGAGATCGCGCTGACGAGCGACCTCACCCGTCCCATCGAGGGCAAGGACGTGATCCTGGTCGAGGACATCGTCGACACCGGGCTCACCATGCAATGGCTCCTCCAGCGGCTCGGGGAACGGCGCCCGGCCAGCCTCGCCGTCTGTGCACTGTTGGTGAAGCCGGCGAGGGCTCGCGTGGCCGTCCCGGTGCGATACCGCGGCTTCGACATCGCCGACGAGTTCGTGGTGGGGTACGGCCTCGACCACGACGGGCGCCTGCGCAACCTGCCCTTCGTGGGCGTGGTGAAGGGGTAAGCCATGGCCGAGGAAGGTCCCCGTCCCAGCCGGAGTCGCTCGCCCATCCTGCTGCTGCTCGCCGTGGGCCTGGCGGTGGCGGTGGCCTGGCTGCTCGCCGAGCGCAATGCCCGCCAGTGGTGGCTCGTCCCGGAGGAGGGGCGGGTGGTCGTGAAGCGGGGCGTCTTCTTCCCGGCCGGCAAGGTCACCTTCAAGTCCGACGACCCCGAGATGTCGCGGACCTACGCGCCGCTCGCTCCGCCGCCCGGATCGGCGGTGCCGCAGGAGAGTGCCTTCGACGACCGGGCCGCCCTCGACCAGGCCCTCTTCGATTGGCTTGCCCGGTGGGCCCGCGAGGACATCCAGTCGGAGCAGATGGCGCGAATGGAGCGCGCCCGCGGCTACCTCCAGAGATCGGCTCGGCTGGCCGGCCTGTCGCCGGCGCAGCGCGACCAGCTGCGAACCCTGCAGGCAGAGACCGCCTTCCAGGAAGCCGTGGAGCATCTGAAGCAGGGGGCCGAGGCCCTGCGTCGCGCGCTCGAGGGGTTGCGGCTCGCCGCCGAGGCGCGAGGGCCGGTTGCGGCCGAGGCCGCCGCGCTGGGCAAGGCCCTCGACCCGGTGGCTGCCTCCACCGGCCAGCTGATGCTGGAGGCGAGTCGGTTTGCCGCCGAGCGGTACCGGGCCTCCCCCGCACCAGCCGGCGCCGCCGCCGAGCCCCCGGCCGTCGCGAAGCCTCCCGCCGCCGCGGAAGCGCCGGCAGCAGGCGCGCCCCCTTTGGCTCCACCGCGCTGAGGCCAGACCCGTGACGGAAGCGACGACATGAAGCCGGTGCGGCTGGCCATCCTCTGGCACATGCACCAGCCCCTTTACCGGGAGCCGGCCACCGGGACCTACATCCTGCCCTGGGTCCGGCTCCACGCGACCCGCGCCTACAACGACATGGCGTGGATGCTGGAGCGCCATCCGGGAGTCCGCGTCACCGTGAACTTCACCCCGGTGCTGCTCGAGCAGATCGAGGAATACGCGGCGGGGAGGGCCCGTGACACGCTGCTCGACCTTTCCGCCCGCGACCCCGTCGACCTCGCGCCCGAGGAGCGGCGCCGGCTGCTCCATTCCTTCTTCATGGTGGACTGGGACCGGTCGGTGCGCCCCGTGCCGCGGTACATGGAACTGCTCGAGAAGCGAGGGCGCGACCTGGCCGGGGTCGATCTCGACGAGGTGGGCCCGACCTTCACCCGCCAGGAACTGCGCGACCTCCAGGTTCACTTCAACCTGGCCTGGATGGGCTTCGGGGCGCTCGCCGACGAGCCCGCGCTCGTGGAGATCGCTGCCCGGGACCGGGACTTCGAGGACGCCGACCTGGCCTGCGTGCTCGACGCCCAGAAGCGCATCCTGTCCGGGGTGGTTGGCCGCTGGAGCGCGCTCGTCGACCGCGGACAGATCGAGCTTTCCACCACGCCCCATTACCACCCCATCCTTCCGCTCCTGTGCGACAGCGACTCGGCCGCCCGGGCACTCCCCGGTGTGGCGCTCCCGCCCCGTTTCGCCTGGCCGAGCGACGCTCGCCGCCAGGTGGCCGACGCGCTCGCCACCCATGTCCGGCGCTTCGGCCGGCCCGCGGCCGGCATGTGGCCCGCCGAGGGAGCGGTCTCGCCCGAGGCGCTCGAGGTCATGGCTGGCGAGGGGGTGGCATGGGCGGCATCCGACGAGGCCGTCCTGCTCCGGTCGCTGCCTCCGGGGAGCCCGCGCGCCGCCTCGCTCTACCGTCCCTGGCGCGTGGCCGCCGGGGACCGGGAGGTGTCCATGCTCTTCCGCGACCGGCCCATCTCCGACCTGATCGGCTTCACCTATGCGCGTGTCCCGGCCGCCGAGGCCGCCGCAGACTTCACTGCGCGTGTGCTGGAGGCCGGGGAGGCCTGGAAGCGCGACGGTGGGGCGGGGCCGGCCACGGTGGGGGTATTCCTCGACGGAGAGAACGCCTGGGAGCGCTTTCCCCGCTCCGGCCACGACTTCCTGGACGCCCTCCACCGCTCCATGGAGGGGGACGCCCGCCTCGAGACGGTCACGATGTCGGAGGCCACCGCCGGGGCGGAGGGTCCGGCCATTCCCCGCATCCACTCCGGGTCCTGGATCGAGGGCTCCTACCGGATCTGGATCGGCCACCGGGAGGATCGGCTGGCCTGGACCGCGCTGGGGAAGGCCCGCGAGGCGGTCGAGGGCGCCCGGGCCGCCGGGGCTCCGGTGGACAAGGTGGAGCACGCGCTGCAGCACCTCCGGGCCGCCGAGGGATCCGACTGGTACTGGTGGTACGGGGAGGACTTCGCCACGGAGAACGCCGCCGAGTTCGACGCTCTCTTCCGGGGACACGTGCTCCGGGCCTGCGAGCTGCTCGACCTCGCGCCTCCGGCCGAGGCCCTGCAGCCCATCAAGCCCACCGGCCGAGGCGCCCTCGAGGCCAAGGCCATGCGAGAGCCCACCGCGCTCGTGCGCCCGATCATCGACGGGCAGGAACCGGACTTCTTCGAGTGGCAGGGGGCGGGGCTGCACCGTCCCGGGCGCGGGCGGGGCGCGATGTTCGGCGGTGTCCCGCTCTTCGAGGAGCTGTACTGGGGCTTCGACGAGAGACATCTCTTCCTTCGCCTCGACCCCCACCACGAGCCAGGGCTGCCCCGGATCGACAGGATCCGGGTGACGCTGCTCGGCGCCCGGGGTCCCCTGCGTGTCGAATTCCCGGTGGTCGCCGACGGGGTGGCGCGTCCGGGCCGGCGCAACGGAAACGAGCTGGGGCGTGCCGTCCAGGCGAAGATCCTGGAGGTCGAGGTCCCGCTCGAGCCGCTCGGCATCCGGCCCGGGGACGAGCTGGTGATGTCGGTGGAAGCGCTGCAAGAGGGCGAGGAGGTGGAGCGACTCCCGCGCTCCGGATACCTGCCGCTCTCCGTCCCGGCCTCCGACTTCGACCGGATCCACTGGCGCGTGTGATCCGGGGCGACATCGATTAGGCTCCGCCCCCGTGAAACGTCAGGCCTCCCTCGGCATCCTCTTCCTCGTCGTCTTCGTCGACCTTCTCGGGTTCGGGATGGTCATCCCGGTCATGCCGATCTACGCCGAGCACCTGGGCGCGTCCGAGGCCGCCACCGGCTGGCTCTCGACCGGCTACTCCCTCATGCAGTTCGTCTTCGCACCGATCTGGGGGCGCCTCTCCGACCGGGTGGGACGACGGCCGGTGCTGCTCGTCTCCATCGCCATGACGGCGGTGGCCTTCCTCCTCTACGGGGTGGCTGCCAGCTTCGCGGTGCTGCTCGTCTCCCGCCTCTTCGCCGGGGCCGCCACGGCCAACATCGCCATCGCCCAGGCCTACGTGGCCGACGTGACGACGCCGGAGGGGCGCGCCAAGGGCATGGGCATGATCGGCGCCGCCTTCGGGCTAGGCTTCGTCTTCGGCCCCGCGGTGGGCGGGCTGCTTGCCGCCCACTCCCTCTCCACGCCTGGATTCGTGGCAGCGGCCCTCTCGCTCGTGAACCTCGTGGGCGCTTACTTCCTGCTCCCGGAGCCGGCCCAGCACGTGGCCGCGACCCGGCAGCGAGGTCGCTTCGAGGCCCTCTTCGCGGAGCTCCGCAAGCCGGGCATCCGCAAGCTGCTCGTGGTCTTCTTCGTGATCACCCTGGCCTTCAGCGCCATGGAGGCCACCTACGCCTTCCTGGCTCAGCGTCACTACGGCCTCGACGCCAAGCACGTCGGCTGGGTCTTCGCCTACATCGGCGTCATCGTGGTGCTGGTCCAGGGCGGGCTCATCGGCCCGCTCAACCGGCGGTTCGGGGAGAAGAAGCTGCTGGTCGCCGGCGCGGTGCTGCAGGCGGTGTCGCTCGCGGCGCTGCCCTTCTCCACCGGGCTCCCCGGGCTCCTGCTGGCCACCGCCCCCCTGGCGCTGGGGTCGGGGCTCACCTCGCCCTCGCTGTCCTCGCTCCTGTCCAAGTTCAGCCGGGCCGAGGACCAGGGCGGGACGCTCGGCATCGGCCAGTCGGCTTCGGCGCTCGGACGCATCTTCGGCCCGCTTTCCGGAAGCATGTCGTTCTCGGCGTGGCATGCCGCTCCCTACCTGGGCGGTGCCGTGATCATGGGGCTCGGCGCGGCGGTGGCCGCCACGGTCGATGTCCCACGAATCGACGACGCGAGGTCCGCCCGGGCCGCGGTCGAGCCCTCGTCCTGATGTAGACTCCGCACCATGCCGGAACTGCGGAGGGACCCGATCGTCGGGCGCTGGGTGATCATCGCCACCGAGCGCGCCCGCCGGCCGAACCACTTCCGCCGCGCCGAGGAGCCGCCTGGCGGTCTTTGCCCCTTCTGTCCGGGCCACGAGGACAAGACCCCGGCGGAGGTCTACGTGTGGGGGCGCCCGGCCGTTCCCCCCAACGTGGCGGGATGGCAGGTCCGGGTCGTCCCCAATCGCTATCCGGCCCTGATGATCGAGGGGCAGCTCGACCGCGAGGCAGACGGCATCTACGACCGGATGAACGGGGTGGGCGCTCACGAGGTGGTCATCGAGACGCCCGAGCACTCCCGGGATCTCTCCGAGCTCACCGATGCCCAGGTCACCGAGGTGCTCTTCGCCTTCAAGGCGCGCGTCCTGGACCTGCGCAACGACAGGCGGTTCCGCTACATCCTCATCTTCAAGAATCACGGTTCGGCCGCCGGGGCCACCCTCGAGCACACGCACAGCCAGCTCATTGCACTCCCGGTGACACCGCGCCAGGTGGCCGACGAGATCGAGGGCGCCCGCCGCCACCACGAGCACCGGGAACGCTGCATCTACTGCGACATCGTCGGACAGGAGCGGAAGGACCGTTCCCGGCTGGTCCACGAGAACGAGGAGTTCCTGGTCTTCGAGCCCTGGGCCCCGCGCAGCCCGTTCGAGACCTGGATCGTGCCCCGCCGCCACGAGTCCAACTTCGAGGCCGAGCCCAAGGAGAGGCTGGCCTTCGCGGCCCAGGCGCTGCGCACCACCCTCGCCAAGCTCATGACCGGCCTGGGTCGCCCGGCCTACAACTTCATGATCCACACCAACCCGCTGGGCGACCCCTCGAGCGCCTCTTACCACTGGCACATCGAGGTGGTGCCGGCGCTCACCCAGGTGGCCGGCTTCGAGTGGGGGAGCGGTTTTCACATCAACCCCGTGCCGCCCGAGGAGGCGGCCGAGTTCCTCCGCAAGATCTCCGCCTAGGCGGACCGGACCCCGTCCTTGGACGTTCTCTTCGTCTCCTCCGAGGTGGCTCCCTGGTCGAAGACCGGGGGCCTGGGCGACGTGGCCGCCGCGCTGCCCGGGGCGCTGGCCGCCCGTGGGCATCGGGTAACCGTGGTCACCCCCCGCTACGGCGGCATCGACCCGCGGCGCCAGGGGCTCACGCGGCTGTCCACGGTGCTGTCGGCGCGCGGGGAGCAATGCGGCCTGTGGGTGAAGCGCGGCGGGAACGGCACGCCCGAGGTCTACTTCCTGGAGCACGACCTCTTCTACGGCTTCCGCAAGAATCCCTACGGCGACGGGGCGGGAGACTACCCGGACAACCCGGCCCGCTTCGCCTTCCTCTCCCGCGCCGCGCTCGAACTGCCGCGAGCGCTGGGCTTCCGCCCCCAGGTCGTCCACCTGAACGACTGGCAGACCGCGCTCGGCACCTGGTTCCTCCGGGCCGAGCACGGCAACGACCCGTGGCTGGCCGGGGCAAGGAGTGTCTTCACCATTCACAACCTGGCCTACCAGGGGATGTTCCCCAAGGAGGTCATGGACGCGGTGGGGCTGCCCTGGTCGATCTTCCGCTTCGAGCGGGGGGTGGAATTTCACGATAAGTTGAATTTCATGAAGGCCGGCCTCTCCTTCGCCGACGCGTTGACCACGGTGTCGCCCAATTACGCCCGGGAGATCCTCTCCGTGGAGGGCGGCTACGGGCTCGACACCGTGCTGCGGGATCGAAGCGCCGACCTCTTCGGCATCCTGAACGGCATCGACGACCGGGAGTGGGACCCGTCCCGCGACCCGCACCTGTCGGTCCACTACGACCGGCGCGACCTGCGAGGCAAGGCCCGGGTCAAGGCCGCCCTCCAGGCCGAGATGGGACTACCAGTGAAGGCGCACGTTCCGCTGATCGGGCTGGTGGGACGCCTGGCCGACCAGAAGGGGGTCGATCTGGTGGCGTCGGCCATGCCGGCGCTGCTCCGGGCCGACGTCCAGTTCGCCCTCCTCGGCAGCGGACAGCGCGAGTACGAGGACTTCTTCGCCTGGATCGCCCGGGAGCGACCGGACCGCTTCGCCGCCCGCATCGGATTCGACGAGGGGCTGGCCCATCGCATCGAGGCCGGCGCCGACACGTTCTTGATGTCCAGCAGGTTCGAGCCCTGCGGGCTGAACCAGATGTACAGCCTGCGCTACGGCACGCCCCCGGTGGCCCGCGCGGTGGGCGGCCTGGTCGATACGGTGGAGGACTACGACGGGTGGAAGAGCGGGACCGGGTTCCTCTTCGGCCCCCTCGACCCGGGTGCGCTGGTGGTCGCGACCCGGCGCGCCCTCGAGGTCTGGCGTGACGTTCGCGCCTGGCGAGGCATCCAGGAGCGCGGCATGGCCATGGACTTCTCGTGGGGACGCAGCGCCCAGCGTTACGAAGCGCTCTACCAGGGACTGGCCGGAAGGTAGGCGCCCGGCGCGCCCGGCGTCATGCGCCGCGCTGGCGCGACGGGGCCGAGACGAGCTGGTAGAAGGCCCGGCCAGGCACGCGCTCGGCCCGGTAGGGCTGGTCGAGATAGAGCCAGAAAGCCTCGCCGTCCGTCTCCACCGTCTCCGGGTGGCGCTGGAAGAGGAACCACAGGCCGGTCTCGCTGATCACCGGCGAGCCGTCGCGAACGGCGTGAATGAGCCCCCAGGGAGCCCACAGGTTGGTGTCCCACATGGGGGTGCGGATTAGCACGGGGACGGGGCGCTGTCACTCCAGTCCGCGTCCCCGAAGCGCCTCGTCGCTCTCTCCGTGAAGGTGTCCGAGCTCGTGGAAGAGCGTGACGCGAACCTGATCGGCGAGTTGCGCCCGGTCCCGGGCGAAGCGCAGGAGATTGCGCCGGTAGAGCACGATGGAGCGGCAGCTCGGTCCCTCGGCCGCCCCGCAGGACTCGGAGAGGGACGGCCCGCGGAAGAGGCCGAGGATGGAGGGAGAGAGCGGTGGCTCGACCGCGGTGAGGTCGGCCAGCGCCGGGATCTCCTCCACCTCCACCGGCACCCCGGAGAGCGCCGCGCGCTCCGCGGCGGGGAGCTCGGCCAGCGCGCGCCGCAGCTCCGCGTCGAAGGCGCTGCGCGACATCTCCACCGGAGGCCGGATCTCCCTGGGAGCGAGGCGCGCCGCCCGGGAGAGCAGTTCCCGGGCCCGGCGCTCGTCGCCGGAGCGTTCGGCCAGCAGCCCCAGGTGGTGGAGCGACCAGGCGTCGCGCGGCGCGTGGCGGAGCACGCGCTCGAAGGCCCGCCGGGCCGAGGCGAAGCGGCACAATTCGAAGAGGGCCACTCCGCGCTCGTAGAGGGCGTCGGTGTCGCGGGCATCGGCGGCCAGCGCGCGGTCGAGGTGGCCAAGGGCCTCGCGGCTCCGCCCCAGGTCGTTCTCGGCCATGCCGGCGAGGACGAGGAGGCGCGGCGCGAGCGACGGCTCGGCCTGGGGGCCGGAGAGGGCGCGGGCCACGCCACGAAGTGCGAGGTCCCGCCCGGCCTCGAGCGAGTCCCGGTCGCCGAAGCGGGTCACGTGAAGGTCTGCGGCGACGAGCAGGGTTCGCGGGTCGTCCGGGTCGGCTGCAAGGGCCCGGGCCAGAGCGGCGCGGGCGTCCGCCTCGCGGTCGAGGTCGGCCAGCGCCAGCGCTCGCTCCCGCAGCGGGGCCCGGTCGCGCGGCGCGACCTCGAGCGCCTCCTCGGCACAGGCGAGCGCTCCCTCCGGCCGTCCGGCCTCGCGGGCTCGGGCCGCCGCGGCGACCAGTTCCCGGGGGGGGGCATCCTCGCGCCCCGGCAGGCAGGGTGCCGCCGGATCCCGCACCTGATCGAGTTGCCCCCCCGTCCCGCTCGAGGCGGAGGGGCGGCCGCCGTGGACGCCTTCCTCGGGCGGCGCGACGGCCGGCACCTCGGGCGACCGCGCCGTGCACGCGGCGGCGAGGAGGAGCGCGGAGAGCGCGGGGCCGGCCCGGCTCACCGCGGCGGTCCTCGCGGCGCGAGGCGTGCCGGCCCGAAGGGGGCGAGGTCCACCGGGGTGGAGCGCCCCAGGACCGACGCGCTCACCACGTCGGCGGTGATGGGGGTGAGGAGCACGCCGTTGCGGTAGTGGCCCGTGGCGTAGAAGAGGCCGCTCTCCCGTCCCGGACCGAGGATGGGAAGGCCGTCGGGGGTGGCGGGCCTGAAGTTCGACCAGGTCTCCACCAGCGGCGCCGCGGCCAGCCCCGGCGCGACTTCCACCGCCAGTTCCAGCACCCGGAGGAGGCCGCCGGCGGTCACCGCCTTCTCGAACCCGGCCTCCTCCATGGTGGAGCCGCAGAGCACCCGCCCGTCGGGGCGCGGCACCACGTAGCCCTTGTCGGAGAAGATCACGCGGGAGAGGAGCGGCGGCCGGGTGTCGAGGACGGCGATCTGTCCGCGAACCGGGCGAACCGCGCCGGCCGGCAGTCCATTGCCCTCGACCTGCATCGACCAGGCGCCGGCGGCGAGGACGACCGCGTCGGCGGCGATCCGCCCCGACTCGTGCTCCACGCCCTTCACGCAGCCACCCTCGATCGCGATCCCGCGGACCTGGCCCTGCACGAAGCGGGCGCCGGCGCGGGCCGCCGCGGCGTGGAGTGCGCGCCCGAGGAGCCGCGGGTCCACCGAGGCCTCCGACGGGAAGTAGAGCGCGCCGCGGGTCTCCCGGGAGAGCCCCGGCTCGAGCCGGCGGGCGGCCTCCCCGTCGAGGACCTCCACGTCGATGCCGGCCTTCGCGAGCTGGGCGGCTCGCCCGGCCAGCACCGGGGTGAAGCGGTCGTCGAGCGAGACCTCCAGCGTCCCTCCGGCGCGGAATCCGATCCAGGTCCCGGAGAGGCGCTCCACCTCCTCGGCGAAGCCCCGCCAGCGCCCCAGGGATTGCTCGCACAGATCGTGAAACGGGCCCGGTTCGGCCTCGACGCCCGGGGAGAGGATTCCGCCGGCGGCGCTCGAGGCCTCCGCGCCGGGGATGCTCCGCTCCAGGACCACCACGTCCCGCCCGGCCTGGGCGAGGCGCAGCGCCACCCCGCAGCCCTGCAGGCCGGCGCCGACCACGACGACGTGGGATCTCATGGCCCGCAAGGTAACGCCGGCCAGGTGCGCGGCCAAGTGCCGCGAGCGCTACTGGGCTTCGAGGCCGTGGAGCAGCAGGTCGGAGACGTGCGACTTCCACGACTCGCTCGAGGGCGCGCCGTTCTCGAAGAAGGGCTGGGCCGACTCGTGGGCAGCGCCGACGAGCGCGGAGAATCCGGCCACGAGCAGGGCCGCCATCTCCGGGTCCACGCCGGCGCGGAGCTGGTGGCCGTTCCCCTGCCGGAGCACCTGGATGACCCGCTTCAGCGGCAGGATCACGGTGGGATCGGAGGCGATGATCTCCCGGAGGAAGGGGCCGCCGTCCAGCAGTTCCCGGATCACGATCTGGGACGCCTCGGGGTCCTTCATGCGGGTCTCGAGGTAGGCCGCGACGACGCCGCGGGCCCCGCCGGTCGCGTCCAGCATGGTGCCGATCTCCTTCGATCCATCCCGCCAGATCGACTTCAGGATCTCGACGTAGAGCGCCCGCTTCGACGCCCAGTGGCGATAGAGGAGCGCCACGTTGCACCCCGCCCGCTTGGCGATGCCCTGGACCCGCGCGCCGTGATAGCCGCGGCTCGAGAACTCGGTCCGGGCTGCGACCCAGAGGCGCGAGGCGATGCGCCCTCCCGGGACTGCTTCAGTGGCGGTCGTATCGGTCGTTTCCATGAGGCAACTCCTTCGCCTTTTCGAGGCTTCGGTCCGCCGATTGTCAGGCAAAACTTGATTCAGGTCAAGATAGACTCATATGGTCCACGATACCGGAGGGCCAGGGCAATATTCGACCCATTCGGGGTGTGCCTGGATCCGAGGCCGAGCGGCGGAGAACCCGGGGAACGGGGTGATAGAGGATGGGCGTGCCCGCCATCCTCCACCTCGACCTGGACGCCTTCTACGCCTCGGTCGAGCAACTCGACGACCCGGGGTTGCGCGGGCGGCCGGTGATCGTGGGCGGTACCTCGGGGCGAGGGGTGGTCTGCGCCGCGAGCTACGAGGCGCGCCGCTTCGGCGTCCGCTCGGCCATGCCCACCGCCGAGGCCCGTCGCCGCTGCCCGGACGGCGTCTTCCTCTCGCCCAGGTTCGACCGCTACGGCGAGCTTTCGCGAGCGGTCTTCGACGTCTACCGGCGCTACACCCCGCTCGTCGAGCCCCTCTCCCTCGACGAGGCCTTCCTCGACGTGACCGCCAGCCGGGCCCTGCACGGCGAGCCCGAGTCGATCGCCGCCGCGGTGAAGGGGGAGGTTCGCGCCGGCACGGGGCTCACCGTCTCGGCCGGTGTGGCCGACTGCAAGATGGCGGCGAAGATCGCCTCCGACCTGGGCAAGCCCGACGGACTGGTCGTCGTGCCGCCGGGCACGACGGCGCAGTTCCTGGCGCCGCTTCCCGTCTCCCGTCTCTGGGGCGTGGGGCGCGTGACCGAGCAGGCGCTCCGGGCGCTCGGCATCGCCACGGTGGGAGAGCTGGCCCGCTTTCCCGAGCAGGTGCTGGTGGAGAGGTTCGGGTCGCAGGGAGCCCACATGCGTGCGCTGGCCCGCGGAGACGATCCGCGCCCGGTGGTCCCGGACGAGGACGCGAAGTCGATCGGCGCGGAGGACACCTTCGAGCGGGACCTCTCCGGCGAGGAGGCGCTCCTGCCCCAGCTCCTCGACCAGTGCGTGCGGGTGGCCCGCCGGCTCCGGGAGGCCGGGCTGCGCGGACGCACTATTTCACTCAAGGTAAAGTACGCGGACTTCGAGCAGGTCACCCGTCGGTCCACGCTCGCCTCCGGGACCGACGACGGGGCCGAGCTCTACCGGGCCATCCGGGAGGATCTCGCCCGGACCGACCTCTCCCGGGCGGTGCGCCTCACCGGCGTGACCGTTTCCGGCTTCGACGAGGGGCCGGCCCAGCTCGGCCTCTTCGGCGCGGCCGAGCCGCCGGGAGGCAAGAGGGCGGCGCTCAACGCCGCCATGGACGCGCTGGCCGATCGCTACGGCGAGGGGGCGGTCAAGCCGGCCACGCTGGCGGAGCACGGGCCCGAGACCCTGCGGGCCCGGATCCGCTGGCCCACGCGCGGCTAGAAGGGAAGGAGCCCGCGCCCCGCGCTGCCCAGGAAGGGCCAGGGTACGGCGACGAGGGCCACGGCCAGCGCCGCGCCGTAGAAGCGCGCCGAAGTCCGCCAGCGGGAAACGTCGTCGAGCTTGCGCCGGACCAGCACGCTGCCCACGTGGACCAGCACCACCACCGCGACCCCGGCCAGCGGATGCGCGTAGCTCCAGTAGTGCGACCGGGCGCCGGACGTGATGGCGTACGGCGAGAGCGCAAACCACATCGCCAGGCCGAGGACGAGCTGGAAGTCGACCACGGCGGCCAGCACCACCCCGGGGACGCGAGCCCGTCGCGTCCAGCTGCGGCCGCTGCCCCCTCCCTTCACGGCCGCCATCGTGGCCCAGGCGGCCGTCAGGAGGACGGCCCAGCGAACGATCGAGTGGAGGAACAGGACGATGGCGAGCATGGGCGGCCTCGGGTGTGGCTCAGTGGTGCATGGGCGGAGGGCCGGCGACGAGGCGGAGGCGATCGAGGATCTCCTCCATGCCGACGCTCTTCGGGATGAAACCCTGCGCGCCGATCAGGTCCGACTCCCATTCGAATCCGTAGGCGGAGAGGATGAGGACGGGGATGGCGGCGGTCTTCGGATCCTTGCGCAGTCGCTCGACCACGCCCCAGCCGTCGAGCACGGGCATCTTGAGGTCGAGGAGCACGATGCCCGGGGCCTCCGCGGCGATGCGCCGGAGCGCCACCTCGCCATTCTCGGCCTGCTCCACCGGATAGCCGGCCTCGGAGACCACCTCGAAGAGCGCCTCGCGGAAGTCGTCGTCGTCGTCGACCACCAGGATGTACTGGCCGGGGGTCACGCGGAGGCCTCGGGAGGCGACTGAAGCGTGGCCACGATCTCCCGGGCGATGCGCCGGGCGTCGTCGAGCCGCGATCGATCGAGGGAGACCGCGCCGACGACCGGGTGTCCCCCCCCGCCGTATCGCTCGCAGATGACCGAGATGTCGTGGGCCCGGGGCGGCCGCGCCCAGGGATTCGAGCCCACCGAGACCTTCGAGCGATTGGCGTCCTGGGACACGGTGACGGTGTAGCGGGCCTCCGGGAACAGCCAGTAGAGGACGAACTTGTTGCCGGCCTCGAGCCCGGCGGCGGCCAGGTCGAGGAAGGCGACCCCGTCCGTCAGGCGGGCCGCGGCGCGGATCGTCTCGATGGAGCGGACGTGGCGATCCAGCACCGGCCCGAGCGGCCCCACCACCCAGGGGAGCGCGGCGATCTGGGCCAGGGGGCGCGTCTGCAGCGCCTCGATGAGCCGGCCGGGGGCCTCGGGATCCCGGGTGGCCTCGAGGAAGGTCATGATCCGCAGGGCCGGCTCGTCGAGCTTCACCGCCACGGCGGCCGAGGGAAAGCTCGCGGCGTCGATGATGTCGGCCCACGTCACCAGTTCCGCGAGGTCGGGGGCCTCGAAGCCGAAGCGCTCGCCCACGACCCGGGAGATGAATCCGGCGCAGGAGGGGGCCGCAGGATCCCAGAAGCGCTGTCCGGAGCGGTCGGCCTCGAAGTGGGCGCGGTCGGAGGCCGGCTGGAAGGCGCTCCGGTGGTGGTCGAACCACCAGTCGAGTCGCGGCGAGGTCGAGTAGCGGAAGTCGACGATGGCGTTCACGTCTGCGGAGAGCGCGTCGGCCGGGATGGGGTCCCCGGACTGGTGCTGCACCGGGAGGTACTCGATGGCGTCCGGCCCGAGCCCCTGGCGCGCCTGGAGGAAGCGCCCCAGCAGCGCCGCCGAGGCGCAGCCGTCGAAGCAGTTGGCGTGGTAGAGGATCCGGGCGCGCATGCCGCGCGTCGGATCTAAGGGTCGCGGCGCACCCCCGTCAACGAAAGCTTCCCGGGCCCTTCCGGGTCCCCCGTCCGGTCGACGGCGCGCGGGGTGCGGGTTAGACTCCGCGTCGATGGAAGCCATCCGGGTGGGGGCGCTGCTCGACGACCAGAAGTTCGATCTCCGGCTGGCGCTGGTGGCCGGCGCGCCGGGGCTCTCGCGCCGTGTCAGCTCGGCCCGGATCCAGAAGCCCGGGCTGGCACTGGCCGGCTTCACCGAGCACCTGCACCGGGAGCGCCTCCAGGTCTTCGGCAACACCGAGATGAGCTATCTGGGCACGCTTTCCCGGGAGCGGCGCATCGAGGTGATCAGGACCTTCTTCGCCCAGGAGGTGGCCTGCCTGGTCGTGACCAAGGACATCGAGATCCCCCCTGACATGGCCGCCGCGGCAGACGAGGCCGGCATCCCGGTCTTCCGCTCCTCCCACCTCTCGTCGACCTTCATCGAGAACGTCCAGGCATTCCTGGAGGACCAGCTCACCGCCAGCACCTCCATGCACGGCGTGCTGCTCGACGTGCTCGGGGTGGGAATCCTGCTGCTCGGCAAGAGCGGCATCGGCAAGAGCGAGATCGCGCTCGACCTGGTCATGCGCGGCCACCGGCTGGTGGCCGACGACATCGTCGAGGTGAAGCGACGCACGCAGGACGCGGTGGTCGGCGCGGGCAGCGAGATCATCAAGCACCACATGGAGATCCGCGGCCTGGGCATCATCAACATCAAGGACCTCTTCGGCGTCGCCGCCATCCGCGAGCGCAAGAAGATCGAGATCGTCCTCGAGCTCTGCGAGTGGGACCCGGACGTCGAGTACGACCGGCTGGGCGTCGACGACAGGAAGTTCCGCATCCTCGACGTCGAGATCCCCATGCTGGTGGTCCCGGTCCGTCCGGGACGAAACATGACCACCATCATCGAGGTGGCGGCGCGAAACCACCTGCTCAAGCTCCAGGGGCACCACTCCGCCCGCGAGTTCCAGGAGCGGCTCAACCGCGCCATCGCCCTTCCGTCCGAGGCCGGCGGCGGGGAAACGGAAGTCGAGTGAGCCCGAACCGGACCGAGGAGATCCGCGGCGGATCGCGGACCGAGGTGGTCATCCTGACCGGCGTGTCCGGCTCGGGGAAGACCACCGCGCTCCGGGCGCTGGAGGACGGCGGCTTCTACTGCGTCGACAACTTCCCCATCATCTTCCTGGAGAAGCTGCTCGAGCTCTCCGGCCACACGGCCGGCAAGGTGTCGCGGCTCGCGCTGGTGGTCGACGCCCGGGAGCAGCGCTTCCTGGCCGAGGCGCCGGGCGTGGTCGAGGAGCTGCGGCGCAAGGGAGCCGACGTCACCGTCCTCTTCTTCGACTGCTCCGACG
>Ga0209253_10000962_pt1 | contig 25183 bp, 17 predicted proteins | sample FrelakmetBRP12BR_FD_187145 | JGI IMG/M metagenome (GOLD analysis project Ga0209253, IMG submission 187145) | Freshwater lake sediment microbial communities from the University of Notre Dame, USA, for methane emissions studies - BRP12 BR (SPAdes)... | ecosystem: Environmental > Aquatic >...
CCGCCACAGGGTCCAGCGAGGCGATCTGCGCCGCGACCTGATCGGGGTTCTCGATCAGGCCTTCCCATTTGAGGCTGGTCTTCGCCTCCTCGTACGTCGTCGTGCGCACCTGCAGGTGCCCCGACTGCAACCGAATGGCCAGATCGACGGCGTCGTTCATCTCGCCCTCGATGAAGGCGGCCATCATCAGCAGCAAGCCCAGCGCCAGACCCATCGCCAGGGCGGAGAAGAACGACCGCCGGCGGTGGCGCCCCAGGTTGCGAAAGGCCATCTTCAGTATCTGGATCATGGTGGACCTCAAACGTAGTGCAGCGCGTCAGCCGGGTCGCGCCGCGCCGCTTCAATGGCCGGGATGACGGCCGCCACAGCGGCGATGATCGCTACCGTCAGCCCGCGGCTTAGCAGCCGCCCGACCCCCCAGCTGGGGTAGATCTTGTCGGTGATCAGCGCCATGTAGCTGGTCATGCCGGCAAAGGATGTGAAGTCGAGCCCCACCGCCCGCATCATCCCGTTGAACGCCAGCCCAAGCATGATTCCGACGCCCACGCCGACCACGCCAATCAGTGTGCCCTCCAGGATGAAGAGCAACGAGATCTGGCGCGGCTTGAGGCCCATGGCGCCCAGCACGCCGATCTCGCGCGTGCGCTCGTAGACCGCCATGAGCAGCAGGTTGAGGATGCCGATGCCGGCGATGCCCAGGATGATGACGCTGAAGATGTCCATCACCTGGCCCTTGGAGGCCAAGGCGTACTTCAGCTCAGGGTAGCTGTCCTCGAACGAGGCGAGCTCGTGACCCGGCAGTTGAGGGGCGAGATTCTCGATCAGCGCCTGTTCGGGACCGATCCGGTCCAGGAAGACCGCCACCTCCGTGGACTGGCCGGGGAGGTCGTAGAGGGACTGGGCTTCGGCCAGTGAGATGTAGACCGTCAGTTTCTCGATATCCGGGATGCCGAGGTCGTAGAGGCCGATGATGGTCATCGTGCGGCTGCGCATCTGTTCGTGGGTCGACCGTCCGGTAAGGCTGATGCGGTCACCCACGCTCACACCCATCGCCTCGGCCAAGCCTTTGCCGATCAGGATCGAATCACCATCGTCGCCGGTGAGGGCACGCCCGGCGGACACGTTCTGTGCCGCCAGGTTGACGGCCTGCTCGACTTCTGGCTCGACGGCGGTGATGCTCACGGCGAACGCACCCTCGCGGCTGCTGGCCAGCCCAGCGGTGTTGATCCGGCGCGAGGCCACCACGACCCCGGGCTGGTCTCGCACCACTTCCAGCACATGCGCATCATCCGGGAGCGGCAGCAGCGGCTTCTGGCCCGTGCTCGCTCCGTAGCCTGCGGCATGCACCTGGATGTTGCCGCCCAGGACCTTGATGGCATTGCCGTAGATCGCCTGGTTGAAGCCGTCGACCAGCCCGTCGTACATCATCATCAGCGACAGGCCGAAGCCCATGGCCGAGACGATGATGATCGTCCGCCGACGGTGGCGCCAGATGTTCCGCCAGGCCAGACGCAGATACAACCTCATCTGCACCTCTCCCTTCGTGGGCCCCGAGGCTCGCACGCCCCGGGACCTGCCCGGAGGCGGGCAACGCCTCCGCTTGCATGACTCACCCGGATGACTATGCGCCCGACTGCTGGCCTTGTCAACTGACACCTGTCCCGTTCAAAGCCGAGAGTGAAGGGGACGCCGAGCCGGCGATCCCCGGAAGTCCGGTGGCTTTGAGAGCGCCACCGCCCCCTGTTCGCCTACGGGTTCCTCCCGATGCCGGGTCACGCCTGTCCGAATGCACCCTCGCGCATCTCAATGGCACCCCACCACCCGGCCCAGGCCGGACCGGGGGGCGGGTGGTGCCTGCGGAAGGCATGCCACCCCACCCGCGTTCTGCGCGCGCAGGCGCGATGCTATAATCCTGGCCCTCTCCACGGCCTCCGCACACTTCTTCAAGGAGGAATCGATGGCCACACAAGGAAGCTCGCCTTCCGGTCCCAGCCTGACGCTGTCCTCTGAACATGAGATGATCCGCCAGACAGCGCGTGACTTCGCCCAGAAGGAGATCGCGCCCATCGCCGCCGAGTTCGACGAGAGCGGCGAGTTCCCCCACGAGACGGTGGACAAGATGGGCGCCATGGGCTTCATGGGGATCGAGATCCCCGAAACCTACGGCGGCGCCGGGCTGGATACGCTGGCCTACGTGCTGGCACTGGAGGAGATCTGCAAGGTCGACGCGGCGCACGGCACGATCATGTCGGTGAATAACTCGCTCTTCGGCTACGCTCTGCTGCGCTTCGGGACCGAGGAGCAGAAACACAAGTACCTGGAGCCGGTTGCCTCCGGGAAGGCCATCGGGGCCTACTCGCTCACCGAGCCGATGTCGGGCTCGGATGCCGGCACGATGCGCAGCCGCGCCGTTCGCAAGGGCGATGACTATGTGCTCAACGGGCGCAAGTCCTGGGTCACCAGCGGCCCGGTAGCCCGATTCATCATCGCCTTCATCATGACCGACCCCGAGAAGAAGCATCGCGGCATCACCGCCTTCCTGGTCGACACGCAGCTGACGGGATTCAGCGTCGGCAAGAAGGAGCCCAAGCTGGGTATCCGCGCCTCGGCCACGACCGAGATCGTGTTCGAGGATTTCTGCTGCCCGGCATCCACCCGCCTGGGCCAAGAGGGCGAGGGCTTCAAGATCGCCATGGCCGTGCTGGACGCCGGGCGGATCGGCATCGCCTCCCAGGCGCTCGGAATCGCCGAGGCGTGCTATGACGCCAGCCTGCAGTATGCCCGCGAGCGCGAGGCCTTCGGGCAGAAGATCGGCGAGTTTCAGGGCATCGGCTTCAAGCTGGCCGACATGAAGACGCGCATCGAGGCCAGCCGGCTGCTGATCATCCAGGCAGCGCTGGCCAAGCAGGCGTCGAAGGCCAGTGGGGCGCGCTTCACCCTTGAGGCTTCGATGGCCAAGCTCTTCGCCTCGGAAACGTCGATGTTCTGCGCGCACGCCGCGGTGCAGATCCACGCCGGGATGGGCTACTCCAAGGAGCTGCCCATCGAGCGCTACTTCCGCGACGCCAAGATCACCGAAATCTACGAGGGCACGAGCGAGATCCAGAGGCTGGTCATCGCCCGCAGCGAGCTCGGATTGAAGGGCTGATCCGTCCACCAACTGGATCGCGGCGCAGGTCAACGTCTCCGATGCACAGCCACAGGTGCCACGGCATTACGGGTCCGCCGGGATGCACCCCAGGCGTGCCAGGGCCCGTTGCCGCCGTGGCCGACCCCCTTGGAGCGACGGAGCGCAAGGTCCTTCTTGGGACCCGGCTGACCAGCCAGGCGGTGAACCGCCAGCGCACCCACTCTCATCGCTGGGGCGAGGCCGGCGACGCGTTAGCCCTTGTTCCCTACCGAGGCAATCCCGACCCTGCCTTTCAGGCCGTGTGCTCGGCTTCTCGGCGCGGTCCGTAGCCCCACCTGGCTGACATGGAACCCCTTGAGATCGCGCTCCTGGTCTCGGCCGCTCTCCTGCTGGACTTGGTGCTGATCCTCACGCTGCGAGCATGGCGAGCCCGGCGGACTCCACGGTCTTCCCGTACCCCTGGCGATTCGACCGAATCCCGCCCTGTCGGATCGCCCGAAGAGAGCCGGGGTGGGCGCGGCGACGGTCCGCAGGCTCTGCGGCGCGCGCGTTTGTCCTACTGCTGCTGTGGGTTGCTGGTGGCACTCCTCGGTTGCGGGCTTCTGTGGTCCACCGACTCAACCACGCTGAATCTGATCCTGATCGCCGGTGGCGCCGTCCTGCTCATTGCCGGTTTCGAGCTCGGAGCGACACCGGCGCGCTGGGTTCGACTAGGGGGTTGGGCCGATGTCTTCGCACGCCGAATGGGCGTGCGACCGGTGCAAGTCCCCCTGATCATCGCTGGCATCCTGCTGGCCTTGGCCGCCCGCTCAGCATGCGGTGACCTTCCCCGGGCCACCCATCCCTGGTATTGGCTTGTTTGGCTTGCCGGCATCGCCCTGTCCGTCGCCGGGTGTTGGTCCGGCGGGATCCGGACGCGTATCCGGATGGATGCGCTCGATCTGCTCGGGCTGCTGGGGCTGGCGGTGTTCGCACTCGTTGTCCGGCTGCCCGGTCTTGAGCACTTGCCGGCGGTCCTACGCGGGGACGAGGGCGCCGCAGGACTGGCGGGCGTTGGGTTCATCCAGGGCGCTTCGGACAACGTGCTCATCACCGGGTGGAACGACTTCCCGTCGCTCTTCTTCTGGATCGTCTCGGCCGCTCAGCGATGGCTGGGCCGCACGGCAACAGCCGTCCGCATCGCATCGGCCCTGGCGGGCAGCGGCGCCGTCATCGCCACCTACCTGTGGGGTCGCTCGATGTTCGGGCGCCTCACCGGCTTCGTGGCGGCCCTCCTGCTCGCCTCGTCGGATGTACATGTCCTCTTCAGCCGCGTGGGTCTCAACAATGTCTTCGACACGCTGGGGCTGGCCCTGTCCTTGGCGGCGTTGTGGGCCGCATGGCGGACCGGGGATCGTCGGAGCTTCCTGCTCTTGGGGGTCGCCGTAGGATTCAGTCCCTACTTCTACATCAGCGGCCGGATGGTGCCGCTGCTTGTCGTCGCCGCCCTACTTGCCATGCGCCAACAGCCGTCCCGCCCACCCGATCTCCCGGGATTGGTCGCGGCTGCTCTGGTAGCCCTGAGCATCTGCTTGCCGCTTGGGCTCTTCTACCTGCGTTTTCCCAAGCATTGGGCCTTTCCCTTGCTGCGGGTTGCCTTGGGAGAGGCGGGGCCCTTGGCCGTTCCCCAAGCCAGCGACCTCCTCGCCAGCGCATCGCTTGTTCTCCGCCAGGCTGGTGTCACGTTCTTGGGGCTCGTCACCCGACCCCTGATCGGATTCTACGAGTCGGGTGTGCCCATGCTGATGCCGCTCGAGGCGGGGCTGTTCATTGGCGGGCTCTTGCTGTGCGCCGCACGTTGGCGCGATCCCCGCTCGGTGGTCCTGATGCTCGGCCTCGCTGGTACCATCGCCAGTGGAGCGCTCAGCGTCGAGGCGCCCAGCAGCCAACGGCTCCTGTTCGCCTCGCCGATCTGCGCTGTCATGTGCGCGCGACCTCTGGGGGAGATCCACGCGTTCTTCCGGCAGCGCCGTGCGGGATTCGCCTCGGCAGTCCTCGCCGCGATCGTCGGCCTGTCCGTCGTGCTTGCTGCCCTCAACCTGGATCGACTTGTGAACAAGGCCTTGCCACGGCACGCATACTGGGATGGCTTTGCCGAAATGACCACGCTGGCGGGGCGCTACCTCGCAGGCCTCCCCCATCCCCTTTCGGTGGCGTTCCTGCCCCACGCCGGGGTCGACCACAAGACAGGTCCGCCGCTGTCGTACTTGGCCGGCGATGTCGAGTGGACGGACCTGCTAGGTCCGATCGTTGCCATCCAGGACATCCCGTCCGTCCAAGCCCCAATGGTCTTCCTGGCCTTGCCTGCTCGCTTCGAGGAGCTGGATTTCATCTGGCACACAGTGCCAGGTGGGACCATCGTGGACGGGATCGGGGACGACGGCACGCCCGTCTTCCGCTCACTTGAGTACCTGCACTAGGTCACGCGGTCTCGGCTCCGACGCCAGTCACCATTCTCGGGGATCCGGATGCTCCAGGCGGACCCTTGTTTGCGGAGTGACTGGACGGACGGCCAGGTTCGTTCGCCTGCGCACCGAGGGCGGTCCCCACCGATGGATCCTGGGCCGCGGCCACGCGGGGAATGCGCTACCCGCGGTCGGTCGCATGGTTCTCCAGGACACGTACCATCGCTGGGGGATCGCATGACGCGCCTGCGAACCTTCCCGCCGCATCGCTTGGTGGCACCTCATCCCACCCAGCCCCGGCTCCCTTTCTCCCAAGGGCCGGCCACCCGAGGGCTGGCGGCCAAGACGCAACGCGAAGCTGTCTCTTGCGCTCCTGATCCTGCGCTAGACTTGTCCAGGGAATCCATGCGGCATTCCTCTGCGGGATCCTGCCCGGGCGAACAGCCCGGCCTGAGTCCGACCGTCGTTGTCATTCGGCAAGTCGCCTGCACCGGGACATCGTCATTGTGACGGGGTCACGATCCAAGACGACGGAACCCAGCACGTCGGCGAGGCACCGAACGCGTGAGCCCACCTCCGATGCGCAAGACGCCAAGCGGCCCCAAACGGCCAACGGCTGACCTGCCGGTCTCCGGGCCGCATCTTCCCGTAGGATACGCGGAGCGACTCGGCTGACATGGAACCCTTGGGGATCGGGCTCCTGGTAGCGATCGCCATCCTGTTGGATCTGGTGGCAGTCGTCACGCTCCGTGCCCTCCGGGCCCCACGCCACCCTCCCGCGCCCCAGACCGTTGCTCCGATGGACGCGCCGCACATGAGCGCCGCGCCCTCCCACTCGACGGGCCCTGGCCGGTCTTTTGCCGGGAAGCGGCTCACCGCCCTCGGTAGTCTGGCCGCCGGGGTGGCCACGCTCGGTCTGGCGGCCACGCTCGTGCAGGTCACACCCCATCGAACGATCAACCTGCTCCTGGCCATCCTTGGCACCGCCCTCACATCGGTCGGCCTCACCTCGCTCCTATCGGACGGAGGCTGGGGGTGGCTCAACGTCGGCGCGCGCAGGCTCGGCGTCCGCCCTGTCCAGCTGCCGCTGGGAATCTTGGGCGTGGCACTTGCGCTCGCGGCGCGTTCTGCCGCCGGCGACGGCGAGCGCGCCCACCTGCCGATCCACGGCTGGCTGTGGGCCTCGGGCGTCGCGTTCGTTGTCGCTGGATTGTGGTCCGCGGGCGAAAGGTATCCGAGGCCTCGACGGTCGCGGAGCATGCTCCTCGGCGCTGCTGGCCTGCTGGCCGTGAGCTTGGCCGCGCGGGCGATCGACCTGAACGGCATCCCCTACATCCTGGGTGGTGATGAGGGCAGCCTCGGGTTGACCGCCCAGCAGTTCATCACGGGAGCACGCGACAACCTCCTGGCGGCGGGCTGGTTCTCGTGGCCTGCCCTGCACGCCTGGATCGTCTCCCGGTCTCAGGCAGTCCTGGGGCCGACGGTCGCGGCCATTCGCTGGCCCTCGGCCGTGGCCGGAATGCTGACCGTGCTGGCCACGCTTTGGATGGCTCGGGGGATGTTCGGCCCTCGGCTCGGGTGGCTCAGCGCGATGGCCCTTTCTGCCTCGCACGTCCATCTGCTCTTCAGCCGGGTGGCGATGAACAATGTCTTTGACGGCCTGCTCCTCACCACCGCCATCGGGGGTCTGTGGGTGGCGTGGAGCCACAATCGGCGATGGGCGTTTCTGCTCACCGGGCTGGCGGTCGGGCTGTCACCCTACTTCTATGCGACCGGCAGGCTTCTGCCGCTCCTGCTCTTGGCGTGGATCCCCTTCCTTCATCGCGCACGGTCCTGGAGGACCCGCGCACCGGGGCTAACGGCGATGGCGGTCACAGCCTCGGTGACGGCCTTGCCCATCACCCTCTTCAACCTCGCCCGCCCGGAGGAATTCCTGGCGCCCCTCACCAGGGTCTCGGTCTTCAACTCCGTGTGGCTGGAGGCGAACGGGCTTGGCACAAGCCCAACCGTGGGATTGATCGCACGCGAGTTCTCCACCACGCTGCTGGGTTTCATCGCCCGCCCGCTCGAGGGTGTCTACTTCCCAGGTATCCCGTACCTGGATCCGCTTTCGGCCGCGTTCTTCCTTGGAGGGCTGGCACTGGCGCTGCTCCGCATCCGGCGGCCGCAGTACGCGATCGTTCCCGTCGTGGTCCTGGCCACCGCGCTGACCGGCGCGTTCAGCCTGGGCGCCCCCAGCTCTCAGCGACTCGTATTCGCCGCACCCATCCTTGCACTATGCGCGGCCTTGCCGATCGATGCCGCCATGGCGTGGGCCCGCGCCAGGAAGCCACGCCTTGGCCAGCCCCTCTCCGGCCTGGCGGTGCTCGCCTTCCTGGCTGCGTGCCTGTACCAGGCGTGGTTCTTCTTCGGGCAGGCCATGCCCCTGGCGCGCTACTCCGACGTCCAAGGGCTCGTGGCGACCGAGTTGGGGCGCACCTTGCAGCGCTACCCGGAGGGGACGCCGGTCTACTTCGTCCGCCCGGGGCCGATGGGCTTCTCAACCGTCCCCAGCCTGGCATACCTGGCTCCGCACGTTCATGGCCAGGACCTCGACTGGCCTGCCCCGACGCCCTCTCCCCCGCCCGCATCCGGCGTGCCCATGCTGTGGGTCACCCTCCCCGAGCAGGCCGGGATCCTGGCTGAACTCGAAGCGGAGTACCCGCAGTCGAGGACGGTGCGATGGGTGGATGCCGCCGGACAGCCGCTGTTTAACCTGCTGGAGGTGTTGGATTTCCGCGCGCCAAGGCTCGGCGGGGCGTTCTCTCCAGCGATGACGCCCAGGGAGTCCGGTTGAGGTGGGCGCGCTGGGGATCGGGATCCTCCTGGCGATCGCCTCCGTGTTGGGCCTGGCCAGCACAGCGGATCCGTTCGAGATGCGGCCCGCGTCACGCGGGTCGCATGACCTGGGGACGACTTTACATTTCGGCCACACTCCCTTAAGCTTCTCGAGCCGCGGCATTGAAGGCGGGGCGCCCTGGCAGGGCGGTCTTCCTGCAATGGATGCCCTACTTCTCCGCCCACCCGGCACGCAGATTGCTTCCGTTTGGCTATGAACACGATGCGACCAGCGATCGATTCTATTCGCGGTTTCTTTCACAAACTCTCTGCCGAGAGACCGGCGGTCTCCTCACTCCTTAGCGTCTTTGCCCCCCGGCCGTCTCAGCCCCCGAGCACCCGCTCCCACCATGTCTTGCTCACACTCGTCGAGCTGCTGATCCTCGCCGCGGGTGTGGTGGCATACTGCCGCGGCATTTTGGACCTGGGGTCGACCCGGGGGCTGCCTGGGGCCGAATCAGAGGTCTTCCAGGCCCTCGACTGGACGCTTCTTCACGCCGTCCGGGAAGATCACGTCTTCCCGCTCTGGAATCCCTTCCTCGATACCGGGATGCCGTTCATCGCTGATCCCATGCTGCATGCCTACAACCCGCTGGTCACGATCCCGGTGCTGGCGTTCGGCATGCCCGATGGATTCAAGGTCGCCCTGGCGCTGAGCATCTTTGCCGCCGCGGCGGGCATGTGGTATCTCGGCGCAGCCCTGGGGATGAGCCGTCCGGTTCGCATAGGCTGCGGATTGCTCTTTGCCTTCGCCGGGCAGCCGGCAGCCCGCTTCTTCCAAGGACAGTACCTGTTCGTCTTCGGCTTTGCCTGGATCCCGTGGGCGTTTGCCTTCCTGCTCCAGGCGCTGCGCACGCGCCGGCGTCTCTACGCCGGCCTGGCGGTCGTGTGCCTGGCGCTGGTGTTCTTCTCCGGGAACGTCTACTACAGCATCTATGTCCTCCTGGCGGGCGTCGTCCTCGTCGTGGCCTACCTGTTCCACCCCACCCGCACGCGGCCCTTCCTGCGCGTCGACGTCGCCCGCTTGAAGGTCCTGGCGTTGATCGGCGTGGTGGGGTTTGGCCTGGTCGCCGTCCAGTTCCTGCCCTTGCGCGAGTTCCTGCCGCGCATCAGTAAGTCGACCGAGGTGCACGGCTCACACACGCTGTTCCAGGTCCTGCTGGACTACACCTCGAAGGACCGTTCGCGGCCGGACGCGTACTCGGTCCTCCCAGCCTCCGAGGAGTTCTACGCGTACCTTGGCGTCGGCCCGCTCCTGGCGATGCTGTTGGCACCGCTCGCCTGGCGCAGGGGTGACCGCCGTGCCCTTGCCTTCTTCGCCCTGCTCCTCGGGCTGGTCCTGCTCTGGATCGGGCTGGAGTACCTGCCCTGGGGCGAGTGGCTGGCCGGCACGCGGCTGCTTGGGCAAGTCCGTCACCTCCTGCGCATCCTGATCCTCGGCAATCTCGCCATCATCGTCCTGGGTGGTTTGGGACTCCAGGCGGTCTACCGCTGGCTCGGGGAACACGCCTCCGGCCGGCGCACGGTGCAAGCTGTCCTGGCACGCGGCGGACAGATCGGCGTGGCCGGCTTCCTGGCCTTCACCGTGTTCGACGTCTTCACCACCAATTCGCCGATCCTCCAGACCCAGCCGCGCCATGAGCCCGCCTACGCCGTCACGCGCTGGCTTCGGGACGACGACCCGGGGGACTTCCTCGTCTTGCACGATCCGCACAACGCCTGGCAGGACGCCCTGATCAGCAACGGCCTGACCTTCCTCAACGTCTGGTATCACTTCGACGACATCCACGCGGGTGTCTTCGGGCCGAGCGACCACCGTGTCGTGGCCCGGCCGCACTACCAGATCCAGGGATCGTCCATGCCGCCACCCGCCGATCCACTCGCCGAGCGTGTCTACGACCGGGACAACACCTCCGTCTATCGGCTGCCGGGCAGCCTGCCCATGGCGTTCGTGGTTGGAGACGGCTCCCTTATCGATCTCGAACACAGCCTCACGCGCGACGAGGTCCTCCCGCTCACGCCTAACTTCCTCGGACCCAACCGGGCCGACGTCATCGTCGATGGACACACGGAGCAGGTGCTGGTTCTGCTTGTCACGCACTACCCCGGCTGGCAGGTGCGGGTCGATGGGATCCGGCGTCCCCTGGAGGACGTCAGCGGCTTTCTGGCGACGCGCGTGTTGCCGGGAGTTCACGAGTACGCGTTCACCTTCCGGCCGACCTCGTTCTACCTGGGTCTGGTCATCAGCCTCGCCATGCTGGCGCTGGTCGGCGTGTGGCTGGCGCTCGACGGACCGTGGCGCAGGGAAGACCTCATCCGCGCCCGGGACAGCCTCCGCCAGGATTGGCAGCCCATACAGGCGCAATGGGCACGCCTCACGGCCTGGCTCTCGGCTCGCGGCCTCACGCGCCCGGCCGGCGAGCTGTCGCCGGAGCCGGGCCTGGGGGAGCCGGCGCCGGGCATCCGGGGCGCCGCGCGCAGGGTCATGGCCTGGGCTGGCCGCCTGGAGAACGCGCTGCTCCTGCTCTCGCTCGGCGTCTACCTGGCCGTCCGCCTGATTCGCCTGGCCGACTTCCCGATCTGGTTCTTCGCCGACGAGGCGATCCAGACGCTGCTGGCCTCGGACTTCATCCGCGACGGGCTGCGCGATTTCCACGGGCATCTGTTCCCCACCTACTTCCTCAACGTCTACGGCTACAACGAGAACCTGACGGTCTACGTGCAGGTGATCCCCTACCTGCTGTTCGGCAAGTCGGTGTTCGTCACCCGCGCCGTCTCCGTTCTCGTGACCGCCTTCGGTGCGCTGGCCGTCGGCCTGATCCTGCGCCACATCTTCCGGGCGCGCCTTTCGTGGGCTGGCATCCTGCTGCTCTCGTGCGCGCCGGCGTGGTTCCTGCACTCGCGCACGGCCTTCGAGACCACGCACATGAGCTCCTACTACGCGTGGTTCCTGTACTGCTACCTGCGCTACCGGACCGGGTCGCCGCGCGCCCTGTATCCGGCGCTGATCTTCGCCGCGGCGACGTTCTATACCACCGGCGCAGGCGAAATCATCATCGCCGCCACCGGCCTGCTGCTCCTGCTGATCGATGCCCGCTACCACTGGAGCCAGCGCCGCCTGGTGCTGCGCGCCATTCCCCTGGCCGTGCTCCTGGTACTCCCGTATCTCCGCTTCCGCGTGCAGATGGGCGGCGAGCACACGAACCTGCTGCGGCTGTTCGATAGCTACTGGCTGCGCGATCTGCCGCTCGCCGAGAAGTTGCGCACCGCCATCGGCTACTACACCTACGCCATCAGCCCGGGCTACTGGTTCCTGCCCAATACGCATGACGGGACCCGGCACGTGATGAACGGCTATGGCAACCTGATGTTGTGGACGCTGCCGTTCACGCTGGCCGGCGTGTGGCTGGCGCTGCGGCGCATCCGCCGGCCCGAATACCGGGCACTGCTGGTGCCCATCGTCGCCGTGCCGCTCGGGGGAGTGGTCGTAGACGTCGGCATCACGCGCATCCTGCCGTTCGTTATCCCCGCCTCGCTACTGGCCGCGCTGGCCATCGACGCCCTGGCCACCTGGATCTCCACGCGCATCTCACGCCATGCCGTGGCGCTGGCTACCTTCACCGCGCTGGCCGGAGTCAATTTCCTCCTGCTCGGCGACAGCCTGGTCAACGGTCCGTTCTGGAACCGCAACTACGGCATGGAGATTCCCTGGGGCGGCCCGCAGGTGTTCGGCGCCGTCGAGCAATGGCTGGAGGACGAGCCGGACGCGAACTTCTACGTGTCGCCCACCTGGGCCAATGGCGTCGACACATTGCAGCAGTTCTTCCTTCCGGCCGGCGCCCCGGTCGGCATCGCCAATGCCGATCGGTTCACCGAGCGGCGGCAGCCGTTGACCGACCAGACCATCCTGGTCCTCACCGCCCGCGAGTACGAGCAGGCCCGGATGGATCCGAAGCTGGCCGACGTGCGCGTGGTGAAGCTGATCCCCTACCCCGACGGATCTCCCGGCTTCTACTTCGTTCGCATGCGCTACTCGGACCAGGCCGACGCACTCTTCGAGCAGGAGCGGCAGCGGCGGCTCATGCCGGTCATCGACACGCTGGAGGTCCGCGGGGAAACGCTGACGATCGAGCACCCTCTGCTCGACAGCGGGGGCGTCCAGCACATCTTTGACGGCGACCCGTATACGCTGGCACGCGGCTACGATGCCAACCCGATGCTGCTCAAGATCACCTTCGGGTCGCCTCGGCCTCTCACCGGTATCGACATCACCACCGGCAGCATGGACTTCGCGCTCACCATCCGGCTATTCCCTGCCGACGGCCGGGCGCCGGCCGCGTATTCCGGGACGTATCGCGACCTTCCGGACGACCCGACGGTCTCTATGGATTTCCCCGGCGCCCCGGACGCAGTCAGCCGAATCGAGCTCGAGATCCAGCATCTTCTGGAGCCTGGACCGGCCAAGATCCATCTGCGCGAGATCCGCTTCCGCTAGGATCGCCCCCGCCGGGGCGTCCACTGGCCATGCTTCCACCGGCATCCTCCAGCGACATGGCAGCCACCTGCGGGCTCCGGCAAGCGCTCATCCTCGCCGGACTGATGCTCGCCGCGCTCGGTCTCTTCCTTCGATCGACCGGCGGACCGGCGATCCCGGCGGCCATCGTCCTTCTTCTCGGCCTCCTCCAGGCCGCCAGCGGCGTTCTCGCCGCTCGCCACGCGGTTCGAATTCTGCGCAGGATCGGCGCGTGGCTCGGCGTCGGCCTTCCGCAGGCGGTCGCGATCACCCAGGGGCTGGCGTTGGCCATCGCCGCGCGCGCGGCCGCGGGCGACGGACCTCAGGTGATCAGCCCGCTGGCCAACTTCCTGTGGCTGGCAGGGATCGTTCTCGTCGTCCTGGGCTGCAGGACCCGCCCCAGCGATCCGACCCCGGACCGATGGACATCCGTCGAGATCGCTGTCATCTTCCTGCTCACCTTGGCCGCGCTGGCCGTGCGCGCCTGGGGGATCGCGCGCATGCCGTTCGTGCTCAGCGGGGACGAGGGGTCCGCCGGCCTCACCGCCTGGGAGTTCCGCACCGGCGCGCGCAACAACCTGCTATCCCTCGGCTGGTTCTCGTTCCCGGCGCTCTACTTTGCCCTGCTTTCTGTCTCCCAGGCGTTGTTCGGGCGGACGACGGAAGCGATCCGGCTGCTCTCGGCGCTCGCAGGGGCGCTGACCATCCCGGCGCTGTATGCCATGGCGCGGCAGATGTTCAGCCGCCCCGCGGCGCTGGCGGCCGCCGGGTGGCTCGCCGCCTACCACGTGCATGTGTTCTTCAGCCGGCTGGCCTACAACAACATCTTCGATCCCTTGCTGCTTCTCCTTGCGGCTGGGGGTCTGTGGCAGGGCTGGCGACACGGGCGCCGCCGCGCCTTCATCGTCGCCGGCCTGGCTCTGGGGTTCAGCCAGTACTCCTACACTACCGGCCGCCTGACGCCGATCCTCCTCGGAATGTGGATCGTGCTCCTGGCGCTCGACCGGCGCCCGGACCGGCCGCGGCTCGCCGGCCTGGCGTCCACAGGCCTGGTCGCCGCGGCGGTCTTCCTTCCGCTCGCGCTGCTGTACATCGAGCACCCGGATCAACTGCTGTTCACCGCCAGCCGCGTCTCCATGCTGATCCCCGGGTGGACGTCCGAGGCGGCCGCCGCACTCGGCATGACCGGTCCCGGCCTGGTGCTCGAGCAGATCTGGGTCACCGCGCTGGGGTTGACGGTAGCCGAACTGCAGGGCGTGTACTACGCGCCGGGTGTGCCTATGCTGATCTCGCTTTCGGCCGTCCTGTTCTTCGGCGGCCTGGGCCTGTGCCTCGTGCGCCTCCGCCAGCCGCGCCATTCGCTCCTGCTGCTTGTCCTGGCCGGCACGATCCTCGCCGGCGGGCTGAGCATCCAGGCCCCCAACAGCCAACGGCTGCTGTACCTATCCCCGGCGCTCGCCGTGCTGGTGGTCCTTCCCTTCGAGGCGGTGTGGGTGTGGTCGTCCCGGCGTTGGCCAGCCGGGCGCCCGGCCTTGCTCGGCACGGTCGGACTGGTGGTCCTGGTGATGATGGCGCAGAACCTCGAGGCCCTCTTCGTGCGCTACTTCCCGCGCGAGGAGTACGGCAGCCTCAACGGCGCAGTGACGCAGGAGATGATCGCCGTCCTGCCGTCCGTCCCCCAGGGGATGCCGGTGTACTTCTTCGGCGGCAGGCGCATGGGCTTCTCCTCCATTCCCAGCCTGGCCTACCTGCTCCCGGGGTCTTCCGCGGTCGACCTGACGTCTGCCGATGAGATCCCTGCAGACACATCGGACCTGGTCGCTATCGTCCTGCCCGAGCAGAGCGATGCCCTCGCCGGGCTGCAGACGCGCTTCCCCGAAGGCGCCTGCCTACGGCGCTATAATCGTCATGGGCGTCTGCTGTTCGACATCTGGGCGGTGGGGGATGCGGCACAGGCGCTGACCTCGAACCTGCCCTAGTTCGGACCACCCGGAGGGCATTCCTTGAAGGCGGTTTCCTTCCACCAGCACGGCGGGCCGGAAGTCCTTGCCTACGGCGACCTGCCCGATCCGGTTCCCGGCCCGGGCCAGGTGCTCGTCCACTTGCGCGCGGCGGCCCTCAACCGCCTCGACCTGTGGACGCGTGAGGGCTGGCCCGGCCTCAAGCTCGAGATGCCGCATATCCCCGGCGCCGACGGGGCGGGCGAGCTCGCCGCCTTGGGCGAGGGCGTGACCGATCGACAGGTCGGCGAGCGCGTCGTTCTCAACTCCAACCTTGGGTGCGGTCGCTGCCCCGCGTGCCTGGAAGGCCGCGACAACCTGTGCCGCGACTGGAACCTTCTGGGTGAGACGGTTCGCGGCACCTACGCCGAATACGTTGTCGTTCCCGCAGCGAACGCATTCCCGATCCCGGACGGTTTCGATGAGGCGGCGGCGGCCGCCTGCGGGCTGGTCTACCTCACCGCCTGGCACTCGCTCATCACCCGCGGCCGGCTGCAAGCCGGCGAGACGGTCCTGATCATCGGCGCCTCGGGCGGCGTCAACACGGCCTCGATCCAGATCGCCAGACACGCCGGGGCGCGGGTGATCGTCGTCGGCTCGAGCCGGACGAAACTGGCGTTGGCCGAGTCGCTCGGCGCAGACGTGCTCATCGACCGCTCGCAGGACGAGAACTGGGGGAAGGCTGTCTATGAGGCCAGCGGACGCCGAGGCGTCGACGTGGTCGTCGACAATGTCATCCGCGGGACGTTGATGCCCGGCCTGCGCGCCGCCGCCAAAGGCGGACGCGTGCTGACCGTCGGCAACACCGCCGGGCCGAAGGTCGAGATCGACAACCGTTTCATCTTCCTCAAGCATCTCTCGATCTTGGGCTCGACGATGGGGACCCGCGCCGACTTCGCCGCCGTGATGACGCTGGTGTTTGCCGGGAAACTCAAGCCGGCGCTCGACCGTTCGTATCCCCTCGCCGAAGCGCGCCAGGCGCAGGAACATCTGGCCGCCGGCGAACAGCTCGGGAAGATCACCCTTGTCATCTAGGCGCCCGGCCGTCGTAACCTGGCTCAGCCTGGGGGTGTTAAGCCTCGGCGCCATCTACCTCATCCGGATGGCAGGAGGCCTGATGGCTCCCGACCTGCCGCTGAGCGTCCCGCGCGGGTACCTCCCGATCACCGGCGCGGTGTGGGGCGTCGGATGGGTCGCCACGGCGCTAGCCTTGTTCACTGGGCGCCGGTGGGCGCCGCGTATGCTGCCCCTGTGCGGCATCGCCTTCCTGGTCTGGTACTGGGCCGACCGGCTGCTCTTCGTCCGCTCGGAGCACGCGCTGCGGACACTGCCCTTCTCCTTGGCGCTGACGGCGGTGGGCACGGCCCTCGTCCTTCTGGCGCTGCGCCAGCCTTCTGTACGCCGCTACTTCGGGGAGTCGAAGCCATGAGCGATGCCTCACGCCTGCAGCGGTTGCGGGCCCTGCGCGATCAGGCCCGCGGTCTTGCGCGCCAGAAGGATCAGCACGCCCGCGGCCGGCTCACGGCCCGCGAGCGCCTGGAGCTGCTGCTCGATCAGGGCTCATTCCGCGAGACCGATGCCTTCGTCACCCATCGCACGTCGGACTTCGGGCTGGCCGAGCGCAAGGTCCTGACCGATGGCGTCGTCACCGGCTGGGGGACGATCGACGGCCGGCTGACGTACGCCTTCTCGCAGGACTTCACCGTGTTCGGCGGCAGCCTGGGAGAGGCCCACGCCGAGAAGATCTGCAAGATCATGGACATGGCGCTCAAGAACGGCGCGCCGGTCATCGGGTTGAACGACTCCGGCGGTGCACGCATCCAGGAAGGCGTCGTCTCGCTCGGGGCCTACGCCGACATCTTCCTGCGCAACACGCTGGCCTCCGGCGTCGTCCCACAGATCAGCGCCATCATGGGACCCTGCGCCGGCGGCGCGGTCTACTCGCCCGCCCTGACCGACTTCATCTTCATGGTCCGCAATTCGTCCTACATGTTTGTCACCGGACCGGACGTGGTCAAGACGGTGACGCATGAGGAGGTCGACTTCGAGGCGCTCGGCGGCGCCGACGTTCACGCCTCGACCTCCGGCGTGTGCCACTACGTCGCCCAGAGCGAGGCCGACTGCCTGTACATGATCCGCCTGCTGCTCTCCTACCTGCCGCAGAACAACATGGAGGACCCGGCCTTCGCCGCCAGCACCGACGATCGCCTGCGGACGGAGGAGGCGCTCAACCAGCTCGTCCCCGACGACCCGGGCAAGCCGTACGAGATTCGCGATGCCATTCACCTGGTTGTCGACCACGGGACCTTCTTTGAGATCCATGAGCACTACGCCCCCAACATTGTGGTCGGCTTCGCCCGGCTCGGCGGGCACAGCGTCGGCATCGTCGCCAACCAGCCCGGCGTGCTCGCCGGCGTACTCGACATCAACTCCTCCGACAAAGCCGCCCGCTTCGTGCGCTTCTGCGACTCGTTCAACATCCCGATCGTGACCTTTGTCGACGTTCCCGGCTTCCTGCCCGGCACCGGACAGGAGCACGGCGGCATCATCCGACACGGCGCCAAGCTGCTCTACGCCTACTGCGAGGCGACCGTCCCCAAACTGACGGTCATCACCCGCAAGGCCTACGGCGGCGCCTACGACGTCATGTCGTCGAAGCACATCCGCGGCGATCTGAACTTCGCCTGGCCCAGCGCCGAACTGGCCGTGATGGGCCCGGACGGTGCGGTCAACATCATCTTCCGCAACGAGCTCAAGGACGCAAAGGATCCGGATGCCCGGCGGGCCGAACTGGCGGCCGAGTACCGCGACAAGTTCGCCAACCCGTACATCGCCGCCTCGCGCGGCTACCTGGACGACGTCATCGAGCCCAGCGAGACGCGCCCCCGGTTGATCAACGGACTGGAGATGCTCTCCAACAAGCGCGACGCCAATCCGGCCAAGAAGCATGGCAACATCCCCCTCTAGCCCAGCCGCCCTCGCCCCCCAGATCGGCGAGCTTGCCCTCGACGGACACGCGCTGCATTGGGAACGGACCGGTGATGCGACCTGCCCGGCCGTTGTCCTGCTGCACCACGGCCTGGGATCGACCCGTGCCTGGAAGGCGCAGACCGCTGATTTCGCCGGCCGCGGCTGGCAGGTGCTGGCCTACGATCGTTGGGGCTACGGTCGCTCGAGCGCCCGCCCGTCCCTCGACCTGCCGGGCTTCGGGGCGGATGTCGATGACCTGGCGGCGCTGCTCGATGAGCGCGGCCTGCGCCGCGCGGCGCTCGTCGGGCATAGCGACGGCGGAACGGTGGCCCTGCACTTCGCCGCCCGGTTCCCCGACCGGGTGACGGCGCTGGTCGCTGTGGCAGCGCACATCTACCTCGAGGTCAGCATGCTGCCCGGGATGCTGGCACTCCGCCAGGCCTTCGAGAGCGACCCGCGCTTCCGCCAGGGCATGCTGCGGGCGCACGGGGAGAACGCCGACGCCGTGTTCCGCAACTGGTATCAAGGCTGGGCACGGCCCGAGCTTCTGAGCTGGGACATGCGCCCCATGCTGGGGACCGTGCGCAGTCCCGTGCTCGTCGTCCAGGGCGAGCTGGATGAGCACGCCACGCCGCAGCACGCTCGCGACCTGGCGGGGAACGTTGCCCGCGGTGAGCTGTGGCTGGTCCCCGAGGCCGGGCACATGCTGCCTCAAGACGTTCCGGCTGATTTCAACGCGCGCGTGCTCGAGTTCCTCGAGCCGGCCCGCGTGGCCGGCCGCCGCGGATCGTAGGAAGGGACGGCGTTCGATGTTTACCAAGGTGCTGATTGCCAACCGGGGTGAGATCGCCGTCCGGATCATCCGCGCCTGCCGCGAGCTCGGCCTGCTGACGGTGGCCGTGTACTCCGAAGCCGACCGTTCGGCGCTGCACGTGCGGCTGGCCGACGAGGCCTACCTGTTGGGGCCGGCCCCGGCGCGCGAGTCGTACCTGCGCGGCGACAAGATCGTTGACCTGGCTCGGCGCTGCGAGGCCGGCGCCATCCATCCCGGCTACGGTTTCCTGGCCGAGCGCGATGACTTCGCCCGCCACGTCGAAGACGCCGGCCTGGTGTTCATCGGCCCGCGCCCGAGCGCCATTGCTGCCATGGGCGACAAGGCAACCGCCCGCGCCACCGTGGCCGCGGCGGGCGTGACCGTCGTGCCTGGAACCGAGGGTGAGGGCAACCTGCGCGACGACGAGATCCTGGCCGTCGCCCCGTCCATCGGTTTCCCCCTTCTAGTCAAGGCCACGGCCGGCGGCGGCGGCAAGGGCATGCGCGAGGTCAACAGCCTTGCGGAGCTGCCCGGGATGCTGCACGCCGCCCGGCGCGAGGCAGAAAGCGCCTTCGGCGACGGCAACGTCTACCTCGAGAAGCTGGTCACCGGCGCCCGGCACATTGAGTTCCAGATCCTGGCCGACAGCCAGGGCGAGGTGATCCACCTGGGCGAACGCGAGTGCTCGCTTCAGCGGCGCCACCAGAAACTGCTCGAGGAATCTCCGTCACCGTTCCTGGACGACGAACTGCGCCAGCGGATGGGCGAGGTCGCCTGCAAGGCCTCGCGGGCGGTGGACTATGTCAATGCCGGCACGATCGAGTTCCTGGTGGATCGCGAGCGCAACTTCTACTTTCTGGAGATGAACACCCGGCTGCAGGTCGAACACCCCGTGACCGAGATGGTCACCGGGGTCGATATCGTCAAGGAGCAGATCCGCATCGCCCGCGGCCGGAAGCTGCGCTACACGCAGGACGATATCCGCGCCAACGGCTGGGCGCTCGAGTGCCGGGTCAACGCCGAGGACGCCTACAACAACTTCCTGCCCTCGACCGGGGTGCTGACCATGATCACACCGCCGACGGGGCCGGGCGTGCGCGTCGACACCGGGGTCTACCCCGGCTTCGAGATCTCGCCCTACTACGACTCGCTCATTTCGAAGCTGATCTGCTGGGGGGAGACCCGCGGCGAGGCGATCCTGCGCATGCGCCGGGCGCTCGAGGAGTACCGCATCCTCGGCGTCAAGACCAACATCCCCTTCCACCAGAGCATCATGGATTCAACCCGCTTCATGGCCGGGCAATACGACACGCGCTTTGTCGAAGAGCGCTTCTCGATCACGGAGGCCGAGGAAGGCAAGCCGTCCCAGGCCAACATCGCCGCCATGATGGCCACCCTCGTCGCCCACCGCCTCGGCCAGCAGGCGTCACAGATCGTCCGCCGGGGCGAGCGCGATGCCAGCAACTGGAAGTGGGTGGGACGTTGGGAGAGGATGCATCGGTAGCTGACAGCTATCAGTTGTCAGCTCTCAGCCATCAACCATCAACGCTGGCTTGGCGGCTGAACATCGCCAGGGCGGGACAGGGGCCGGGCCCGATGCGGGAAAGAGGCTGACGGGATGCAGAAGGTGCCTGGCAGGGGTCGTGAGCTGATCGCTGATCGCTCGTCACCGAGCGCCGTGGAGCTTTCAAGATGAAGTACATCGCCACGCTGGCCGACCGGACCTTCGAGATCGAGATCAATGCCGAGGACCAGATCACGGTCAACGGCGAGCGGCTGTCCATCGACTTCCGCTCCGTCTCCGGCCAGCCGGTCTATTCGCTGATCGTCAACGGCCAGTCCCACGAGGCCTACGTGCAGGCGACCGAGGCCGGGCTCGAGGTCCTCTTGCATGGCCAGCTCCACATCGTCGAGGTTGAGGATGAGCGCCAGCGCAAGCTGCGCGAGTCGTCCGGCGGCCCGGTGGTCCACAGCGGCGAGTTCAACCTGCGGGCGCCGATGCCGGGCCTGATCGTCGCCGTCCCGGTCGTGGAAGGTCAGGCGGTCACCAAAGGAGAGGATCTGATCATCCTCGAGTCGATGAAGATGCAGAACGAGCTCAAGGCGCCGCGCGATGGAACCGTCGGCCGCGTGCGCGTGCGCACCGGAGATCGCGTCGAGCACCACCAGGTGCTCGTCACGCTGGACTAGATGAGCCTCGAGATCGAAGCCAAGTTCTGGGTGCCACAGTTGGAGGACCTCCGGCAGCGAGTCCTTGGCGCCGGCGGCCGCCTCGTCACCCCGCGTGGCCTCGAACACAACGAACGGTTCGACACCCCCGACGGCCGGCTGCGGGACGGCGGCGAAGTGCTGCGCCTGCGCCAGAACCAGGGCCGCACGCTGACCTACAAACGCGCCCTGTCCTCGCCCGAGATCCGCGCCGAGACCGAGGTGCAGGTTGACAGCCTGGACGCGGCCCGCACCGTGTTGCTCGGCCTGGGCTTCGTCCCCATCTTCGTGTACGAGAAGTACCGCGAGGTGCTGGCGCTGGACGACACGTGGGTGATGCTGGACGAACTTCCGTTCGGCTCCTTCGTCGAAATCGAGGGGCCTTCGCTGGAGGCGATCGGACACAGCGCCGCCCAGCTTGGGCTCGACTGGACCCAACGCGTCGCCCGCAGCTACCTGTCGATCTTCGAGGCCCTGCGCCGCCGCCTGAACCTCCGGACCGAGCACGCCACCTTTGCCGCCCTGCAGCCCGCGCCTGTCGTGATGCCCGAGGATCTTGGGCTGCCCTCCCCCTCCGCATAGGACGTCCCGCCATGACCGAATCGCCCCTCGAAGCCTGGATCCGCGAGACGCTCGAGCCCGCCCTGGCGCAGCAGCCCGAGCGGCAGCCGTTGTTCGAGACCTCGTCCGGCATTCCGCTCGAACGCGTCTACCTTCCAGACGACATCGATGAGACCTACCTGGCCCGCCTCGGCTTCCCCGGCCACTACCCGTTCACCCGCGGCGTGCAGCCGACGATGTACCGCGGCCGGTTGTGGACCATGCGGCAGTATGCCGGCTACGCTTCGGCGGAGGAATCCAATCGCCGCTACCGCTACCTGCTCGAGCAGGGTCAGACCGGCCTGTCGGTCGCCTTCGACCTTCCAACGCAGATCGGCTACGACGCCGATGACCCGGTCGCCGCCGGCGAGGTCGGCAAGGTCGGCGTGTCGATCTCATCGCTCGACGACATGGGTCAGCTCCTCGAGGGCATCCCTCTGGACCGCGTGTCCGTCAGCATGACGATCAACGCCCCGGCGGCGATCCTTCTGGCGATGGTCATCGCTATCGCCCGGCGGCAGGGGGTCGATCCGCGCACGCTGCGCGGCACGATCCAGAACGACATCCTCAAGGAGTACGTCGCCCGCGGCACCTACATCTTCCCACCCAAGCCCGCCATGCGGCTGATCACCGACGTCTTCCAGTACGGTCACCGAGAGGTGCCGCACTGGAACACGATCTCGATCTCGGGCTACCACATCCGCGAGGCCGGCGCTGATGCCGTCCAGGAAGTAGCCTTCACGCTGGCCGACGGGATCGCCTATGTCCAGGCAGCCCTGGACGCCGGACTGGGCGTTGATGACGTTGGCCCGCAGCTGGCGTTCTTCTTCGCCGCCCACAACCACTTCCTCGAAGAGGTGGCCAAGTTCCGCGCCGCCCGCCGCTTGTGGGCCCGCATCATGCGTGAGCGTTTCGGCGCCCAGGACTCGCGCTCCTGGCGGTTGAGGTTCCACACCCAGACGGCCGGGTCCACGCTCACGGCGCAGCAGCCCCTCAATAACGTCGTGCGCGTGACGCTCCAGGCGCTGGCTGCCGTCCTGGGCGGCACCCAGTCGCTCCACACCAACAGCATGGACGAAGCCCTGGCCCTGCCCACCGAACAGGCGGTCCAGGTCGCCCTGCGCACGCAGCAGATCCTGGCCCACGAGTCGGGCGCCCCCGACAGCCTCGATCCGCTGGCCGGTTCGTACGCGGTCGAGTCGCTGACCGACGAGATCGAGTCGCGCGCCGAGGCCTATCTGAAGCGCATCGAGGAACTGGGCGGGATGCTGGCCGCCATCGAGACCGGATACGTCCAGCGCGAGATCCAGGAAGCAGCCTACCGCGCCCAGCGCGCCATCGACCGCAAGGAGGCCATCGTCGTCGGGGTCAACGCCTTCCAGGTGCCCGAGACGACCCACCTCGAGCGCCTGCGCGTCGATCCGGCCGTCGAGCAGGTGCAGCGTCAGCGGCTGGCGACGCTGCGCGCTCGCCGCGACGCTGCGCGCGCGACGACTGTTCTTGACCGGTTGGAGAACGCCGCTCGAAGCACCGACAATCTGATGCCGATGTTCATCGACTGCGTAGAGGACGACGCCACGCTGGGTGAGATCTGCGGGCGGTTGCGGCGCGTCTGGGGAGAGTACCAGGCAACATCCACCGTCTGAGTCCACGCCGAGACGTCTCAGGAATCTCAAGAATCCGATGGCAGGACCTTACCCGACGCTGATTGGCCTCCCGTATGATGCCGCCTCATCCTACTTGACCGGCGCGCGCCTCGCCCCGCCGGCGATCCGCGAGGCGCTGCGATCGCCTGTCGGGAATCCTTGGAGCGAAGCGCTGATCGACCTCGGCCCGCCCGGCCGCCTCGAAGACGCCGGGGATCTGGCGCTGGCACAGGATGACTCGGCGCGCCCGGCCATCGAGGCTGCCATCCGCCAACTGGTCTCCGCTGGCCGAGCCCCGATCGCCCTCGGGGGCGATCACGCCATCACGTACCCGATCCTCGGCGGCCTGCGGCCTGCCTGGCCGACGCTCGCCATCCTGCACATCGACGCGCATCCCGACCTGTACGACGAGTTCGAGGGCAGCCGTTTCTCCCACGCCTGTCCCTTCGCCCGCATCCTCGAGCAAGGCCTGGCGGACTCGCTCACGCAGATCGGGATCCGGGCGATGACCGGGCACCAGCGCCAGCAGGCCGACCGCTTCGGAGTCGCGATCATCGACATGCGCGCCTGGGCGCGCGGTGCCCGGCCAGTCCTGCATGGCCCGCTGTATGTGTCCATTGACCTCGATGCGCTCGACCCTGCCTTCGCCCCCGGCGTCTCGCATCCTGAGCCCGGCGGGCTCAGCGTCCGTGATGTGCTTGGGATCATCCAGGGCCTGCCCGGACCGATCGCCGGAGCCGATGTCGTGGAGCTCAATCCCACGCGGGATCTCCAGGACGGCACGGCTCGGGTGGGCGCAAAGCTGGTCAAGGAGATCGCCAGCCGCATGCTCGAGCTTTCCTCGATCCAAGAGCAAGCTCCTGAGTAGGGTGTCCTTGAGCGCACCTCGGTTCGGTGTCCGAACACCGGCCGTCTGCCCGACTGGCGTCGGACCATTGGAGAGAACTCATGCCTTCATCGCTGCACGTACACCACCTGGCGGTCGTTGTGGAAGACATGGAGCAGGCACTCAAGTTCTGGCGCGACGCGCTGGGGCTTGAACTGAAGGCTATCGAAGACGTCCCCGAGCAGGCCTCCCGGGTCGCTTTCCTGCCGGCCGGCGAGGCCGAGATCGAGCTCGTCCACCCAACGACGGCGGACTCCGGCATTGCCCGCTACCTGGCCAAACGCGGTCCGGGGATGCACCATATATGTCTATCCGCCTCGGACCTCGCGGGCACGCTGGAGCGGTTGGCCGCCCAGGGCATCCGGCTGATCAACCCCCAACCACTGACCGGCTCCGACGGCCGCCGATACGCCTTCATCCATCCGGAGAGCACCGGGGGCGTACTGGTGGAGCTGTACGAGGCCTGAGCACGATATTCTTGGCGGGCTTCAGGGCCAGGGAGCCGGGTGGGCAGGCTCTCCGGGTAGGCCTCTTCGGCTGTTTGCGGCTGGACCTGTTCTGGATTATCCTGTTCCTACCTGTGAGCCCATTGGACCGCGGGCTCGCCGCCCGGGGAAAACGGAAGATGGAGGTCGCGCGATGTCAGCTGTCCTATACCTGCTCTGGCTGATCCTGGCGGGAGTGTTCTTTGCTTTCGGTTACATGTTCTTGCGGCAAGCGCAATCGCCCTTGCGCTCCTTCCAGGTGCGCCAGCGAGGGGCGGAGGGTGCCAAGTCCGCCGAGCCCGACAAGGCCATGACCGACATGGCTCTGGAAGTCAACAACTACCTGGACTCGATCAACAGCACCAACCGCAACCTGAATCGCACGGCCGCGATCGCCAGCGTCATCTCCGGGCTGGTGGCTATCGTCTCGCTGGTGATCGCGTTCTACCAGGCGAGCCTGGGCTGACGCCTGCCAGGCCCCGGTCGGCCAGCCTGCCCTTGGACTGGCGGGACCGGCTTGGGGGTTGGCGCTGCGTGGACTGATCGACGGCCCCGCCGGCCTTCGGCCGGCGGGGCATTGCATTCCTGTCCGGGCGCTCGACCGCACCAC